>ENA-UOXV01001909-UOXV01001909.1-marine-metagenome-genome-assembly--contig:-NODE-1909-length-28030-cov-6.239964_pt1 | contig 28030 bp, 20 predicted proteins | sample MGYA00238165_ERZ766961 | MGnify/ENA primary metagenome ERZ766961 (study PRJEB28924, sample SAMN03173240) | marine metagenome | biome: Marine; feature: Water; material: Subsurface seawater | place: North... | reverse complement strand
AGGTGGTTGAAGGTAAAGCGGGCCAAGACGGCAATCACGGCAAGGAAGGCAAAAACAGCAAGTCCAGCAAGGAGAGCAAGGCCAGCAAAGACAGCAAGGGGGGCAAGGAGGCTGACCGAAAGATGCTGGAGTCTTGTGCGCCAGAGCCTGTAGTTCTGGAGATGAAGGAATCTACTCCAGGAAAAAAACAGCGCGGCGACAAGACGCCAATTGAAATACGCTCACAGACCGTCGAAACTGATACCAGCCGGCCACCAGCGTCTCCAGATTCAGGTGTCAAAGAGAGCGCCGCTACTTCTGATGAAAAGCGGCGAAGCAGTGCACAAAGCAGCGCACAAGGAAAGGGTGACGTCAAGGTTCGCCTTGGAGGTGGTGTGTACGTCCACCCCCGCGCTCGACAGAATCTGTCTGCCAAGCAACCGGTCAATGGGAGCGCCGAGGCAACCCCCTCTTTGAAGGCCGGCGTCCCAAACGATTCTCCCGCGACGACGAAGATCGCCACTGCGGTTTCCGCTGCGGTTCCAAAAAGTGCTTCTGGTGTGGATGCAGCCCCGTCACAGACGAAAGGCGGAACTGGGAAAGCGAAAGGTTCGCGCGGGAAGAAGCCCGCCGGGCCATCTGAAGCCGCTGCAGCGACGGAAGCAAGCCCTGATAAAAGTCAGGCAGGTGACGAGGGGTCGACTGCAGCCGGGGGGCAAAACGCGAAAGGTGCACATGGTGCCAAGCCAGCACATGGAGGTAACAATGCAGCTGGTGTTCAAGTCAAGACTGGTGACGGCACAGGAATGGGCGGCCGCAGAGGAAAAGGTGGCGACAGGGTTGCCACTGTGTCGCCAGAAGGGGAGCACCCTGCTGCTGGGCAAGGGGTTTCCAAGACGCTCGAAGTCGCCGAGGCGCCTGCTGGAGGTGAAGCCGAGGCGGCCGGGGCAGGAGATGACAATAGACGGCGGAAACGCGGGGGCAATCGCGCTGGAAAGCGTAAGAGCGAGGGTGCAGGCGAAAATCGAGGAGTCGAGATCCCCAGCTCTAGCTGAAGAAGGTTCGTTCGAGTGAATGCGAACTTGGTTTGTTCGTGTGAATGTGATCTTGGTTTCGGCTTAAAGTGGATCACGGTAAATCTACAGTAAAAACAGACTTGTGTACTGAAGCACTTTCCTTGCCACGGTCCTACTCGGCCATGTAGCGCCGTGGATGCCGCTCCTGTCTGTGCGCTCCAGTCGCTCGAGTCCTCGGAATCATCAAAGCCGGCGCTCACGCCAGGGTCGCTGCGAAGTTACGCGCCGGGGCCGGCAGACGTAGTGTCTCATCGAAGCAAAAGCCTTGTGTGGAGCGCGCGTGCCCTGGCCCGTCGGGCAGGACGAGGGACTCCGCCGACGAGAGCCGCGCGACGCCATCGTACCCGCCGAGCACGAGCAGGCGGGCCCCGGCCCCATCCCCCACGAGGCCCGGCGGCACAAGCAGCGTCGCGTGGTCTGCGCGCGCCTGTGCAAGGGCCGCCGTCTCGGCGCGCCAGCCAGCCTCCGCGCCCCCTACCAGGTCGAGGCTCTCGAGCGACGCCAGCCAGCCGTCACGCGTGCCGTCCTCCACCAGCACCTCGCCGTCCTGGTCGAGCGGCAGCCCCGCGAAGCCGCCGACAGCGTACAGCCGCCCCCCCCACACGACTGCGCCCAGGAGGCAGCGCGGTGACTGCAGCGGCGCGCACTCGTGCCACGCGCCTGTGCCAAGGTCGAGGCGCTCGACGCGGTCCAGCACCTGGAAGCCATCCCAGCCCCCAACGGCGTACAGCGCGCCGCCGTGCGCGACGAGAGGGAAGTTAGTCCGCGCCGCGCGCATCGGTGTGAGCGTCGTCCAGTAGTCCGCCGCGGGGTCGTACACCTCCACTACGCCCGTTGCGCCCGCATCGTCCTGCCCCCCCGCGACGTACAGCTTTCCCCCCACCTCGGCAACCCCGGGGCCCCGCCGCGCGTGCGTCATGTTCTTGGCGGGCACCCAGTCCCGCGGCCCTCCGGCGCGGTGCCAGTCGACTGTGGCCTGCGGCGCCGCCAGGCTCCGCCCGCCCACGACATACACGCGCGGCTCGCCGCCAACGGTGAGCGCTGCGGCGCCGGCCAGCACGCGCTCGCCGCGCCCGAGCTCCCCCGCAAGCTCCCACCGGGGGTCCTCTCCGCGCAGCGCCGCCCGCAGGTCGATGCGCAGCGTGCTGTTCACGGGCCGCTCGTCCGTGCCCACCTTCCCCCCCGCGAGGTAGAGCCAGCGCACGCTCCCGCCCGCGCCGCTGTGGGGCGCTGGCGCTTCGGAAAGGCTTTCCGCGTCGCCGCCACCGACACGACGCGCCGTCAGCACGGAAGGCGTCGCCTGCCGCGCCCGCTGCGAGAGCCGCGCCCCTTCCGACTGCAGCGGCCCCGGGGTCAGGCGCGCCGACTGGAGGCTAGCCTGCCCGACGGGTGCAGCCTCGCCCCCCGCAACCCCGGTCGATGGAGGGGCATCGTTGTCCTCGAACGGCAGCAGCTGCGCCATCATCGCCTCCGCGGCGCCCTCCTGGCCGAGCTCGACCTGAAGCTCTGCCGCCGTACGCGGCTCTGGCATCCACGCAAGCACCTTGGCAGCGGGCACGCCCGTGTCGAGCAGCGCTTGGCGCGCCCGATGCGCGCGGGCCTCGTGGATCGACGCGCGCCAGAGAATCTTGGCCAACGCCTCATCCGTCTGCTGTCGCACCACCTGCACCCGGCGCCAGCCCTCAGGTTAGGACACCGCGCGGGCGCCTGCTGGCTCGCGCCTGCGCCGCGGCGGATTCAGGAGGGCTGGCGCACCGCCCGCTGCGCCGACGTGAGCTTCGCGGTGGCGCTCGCCTCCCGCGGGGACACTTTGCCCCACGCACGCCCTCCCCCCAGCAAGCCGGGACTGCGACGCAGGCGTCGCACCGCGGCAGCAGCGGACGCCGCCGCCACCTGGCGGTCGCGGCGACACACAGCGCTCTCCGCCTCCAAGAGACGCGCGCGCGCGGCTCGCTCATGTGGATGCCGCGCGGCGTCGGCGTCGGCGCGCACGCGGCGCGCGTAGGCGGCGCGGCGGTGGCGGTCGTCTGCGTCCATCTCTTCCTCGTGCTCGGCCAAGAGGTCGAGCGCAACGCGCCTGTCCAGCCAGTCAAGCGACTCCAAGTACACCCGCGACGGGTGCTTGGCCAGGAGCCGCTCACGCTGCCGTTTCGCCGCGGACGGCCTTAGCCGTGCGCCCATGTGCGTCCCTGCGACACCGTACAGCTCCTCAGTCCACGGACTGTTGTCACCGTCAATGCACACCGAAGCATCCGAACCAGGTGCGCGCCCCAACAGAGAAACTCCGTTCTTGGAAGCCCCGCTACCGCCATGCCGACCCGCGATGCCGTCGAACTCGGCCGGCGCCAAAGATCCACCCTTGCCAAAGTCTATATCGAGCTCCACCGCGCCTGCATCTCGCTGATGCGGCACAGCCAAGCGCTCGTGCGAGAGCAGCGCGTCGTCCCCTTGCTCACTACAAGCCCCGACGGCACACTGAGTGACTGAGCGGCTGAATGCGCCGCGCCAGGTGCTGCCAAACGCAGGCATGCCTGCACCCCGGAACAGCCTTGCACCGATTCCCCATGCGGAACCTTCCAGCCACCGCGATCGATCGGAAGCCCCACGCGTCCTGCCACCGGCGCCCATGGCCGTGGACGGGCCGTTGCCTCCTCCAGCTGGTGGCTCCAAACTGCCACTGCTCGGAGCGAGCGCGAGTGTTGAGGCGAGGAGGAGACACGTATCCGTCTTGCCATCGAGGCGCACGCGGAGGCGGTTGCCATTACCGAGCACGGCTTCCACCCGCCCGCAGAGGCCTTTGTAGCGAGAGCGCGCAGCAACGACCTCAACCCTGTCCCCGACTTGGAATTGCCCTGCGTTATGCACAGCACCCGCGGAGGTGCCCCTATGCGCGTCGGGGAGAGGGATGTCCCTCGCTCCTGGCCATGTCTGCTGAGCTGACACTTGTGCCTTCACGGTATCAGCTCCTGCAGCACTTGAGGCTGCAAGCAACTCCCGACGAGCGTCCTCGGAGAGGCTCGCAAGTAGCTCAAGCCGTGCCTGGTGCTTCTTGGTCTTGCGGTGCTGCTCGGCGCCGCCCTTCGACCCAAATCCAATTCCACACTCCCTGCAGAAGAATGCGTGCAACGCACGCGTCTTGCCAGCCTTGACAGACTTGTCATGAGGCTGCACAAGCTCATCTGAGCTTATTGCGGATACGCCCCGCGTAGATCCAATGAATCGCGGTCCAATGCCAGCTGACGCCTTGTGCGGTGCCGAAACCCGCGCAGTGCTCGACCCGGCTACAGCGCTTGGCCCGTCAGCATTGCCCTTGAAGCTGGTAGGGTCTCCAATTCCAACCCCAGTCATTACGCCTTCGCTGGACGTCGGTTCAGCCTTCGTTGCCCCTTCTTCGTCCCGTACATCGTCGTCATCGTCGACTTCCTCTATCTCTTCCTCGTCCGACGAGGACGCTTCAAACTGCAGCCACGCGTCCAGAGCCCGCGCCATCGGATCCGCAGCCTCCACCGCACTTGAAGGTGCTCCGGCTTCAGCGAGAGCAACCACCTCTATCACTTCAAAATCCGGCTCCCCGCCCTCTCCGTGCCACACCATGCGGAGACCCATTTCGGTGTCGGTAACGTACACAACACGCATGTCGCATGCCTCCGCCTCTGCCGAGCGCCGGGCTGTCTCGGCAGGTGTTGGCGTGGGACGCTGTGAGAGCCATGGCTTCTGGCTGCGTTCATGCGCAAGCTGCGCACAGAGTGCTTCTTCAACTGATGAATCGTCTGCATCTGCGGATGCAGCCTTTGCCGGCTCCTGCATTTCCCGCGCAGCCCCCACCACCGAGAGGTGAGGTCTCTCCTCCATCGTGGGCAAGACTGGCACGCCCACGCTTAGAGTCACCGTCTGGGCTTCGGCATTCGACTTCACGCGCGCCTCACTTGCACTAGCTGTCTGGAGCTCGGAAGGCGAGGTGCTGGGGCCCCCTTTCGAATCGTCCTCGTTCGCACTCTTGTCCACGTTTTCAGCCCACTCGGCGAGGAATGACTGAACAAGCGGCTTGCCCAAGGATTCGGCTAGTACATCGGCAAGTGGAGCACGCTTCACGATCGGGGCTAGCGGCTCAAGCCCCTGGAAGGCCACCTCGAATGGGTCCGGCGGCGCAAGATTCTCCACGATTTGGGTCGGGGGTGGCAAAACACCCTGTTCCTGGAATCGCGCGATGATCTCTTGAGTACTTTCCTGCACGGCAGATCGCACGCACGTGATCAGGAACCGCATGCCACGAAAGACGCACCCGCATGCGCGATTGCTCTGCAAGAGCGGTGGTAATACCATGCCGTTCAGCCTACGCACAAAGTTGTTCCACGTGCCGTCGCCCGCATCACCGTTGTGCCCCCCCGTTTCCCGTTCCTGAATTATACGGGCCGTGTGCGCCGCACACCTCTTGAAAAACTGTGACGCAATGCTGGCTTGAGATGATTCAGTACCCAACGATTCCATGCCCTCCTCGGGTGCGGCACGGGGCGACACATCCAACTCAGCATTCCGCTGCTGTGCTTCACGCAACAGTCGAATGATCTTTGCGTATTGCGACTCTGAGCCACCCCCATTTGCGGGCGTGGCATCTTCACCCCTGTCGACTTGGTCTGTGCGCGAGCGCCATCGTCCAGCCCCCCCGCGCTCCCCCTCGCTCGATGATCCCCTTGCCCCGCCTGGATTTCCCGTCGGCACAATCTGCGAACGGAAGTCCTCCGAAAAAGACAAAGCCTGCTCAATCCTCCGTGGCACTGCCTGGTTTCCCGGCGCAGATGGCGACTTTCCGGGTACTGTTGGAGGTTGTCCTTCAAAATCTTGCGTCTCTGCTCCGAGTATGGACGTGCCACCTATGTCTGCGTCTGAAACTTGAATTTCATCAGGCTTCGTGGAATGGAGGCCTGCGACGTCACCGATCGCCAGATGCTCTAACTTCGCTAATTCATCTTGGTGTTGTTCCGATTGCACGTCCATATCATCCAACTTCGTGCCCCAAGTCATGTTCCATCCGTCCTTGATGGTCTTGCGCTGTCCAACTTCCCCAAGCTTCGCGCGGCGCATCATTTCCTGAACCTTGAGTTCTCGCCCCGCGCCTTTGCCTCGGCGGAGTTTCCCGAGACTTGCAGCGGCAGGTGCATTTGAGCCCTTAGCATAGTTCACGTCGACTGCCCAATCAGTTCCGTCTGCCCACCCTGTATTCTTGGCCTCGAACTCCCGCATATCTATCCGTACCTGGCGCGCGCCGGTACCGCCGTCGTCCCCCGACTCTTCAAGTTCTAGCTCCATCTCTGCTGTCGGATTCACCCACGCAACTGGCGGAACTAGGCCTTCTCGTCTTCGCTGAGTTGCTCTTCGCCGGCTTCCTCCAGTCGGTGTGACCGTGGGCTCCTTCATTAGGGTCTCTAATGCCTCATCTATGATCTGTGCACAAATCACCATCAGTAAGCGATAACCTCCACACTCGGCAAGCGATCAAACTATTCGCAAAAGGACCGATCGACACATGGATGTGAAACCACTCGCGGGCGCCACGAAGGTTCGGGGAGCACCTGTTCTTGCGAAGGACTTGACACGACCGAAGCACCAGCACCATCGACGGCACCAGTGGTGCTCTCATCGTCGATGCTTGACCGCGTGTAGGAAATAGGCGGGTCTGACGTTCCAAGAGGGAGGGTTGAACCAAGCTCCGCGCGGGGCCCAAGGTTTCCCTGCTTGATCGACTTGAGCCGCTCACGCGCACGTTCCAGCTCTGTCATGCCCTGAGATTCATCATATCGACCCCCCCCCCCACCAAAAGGCGGCACCATTGCCGTTATTGCCAATGTAGTCCGCGGACCGCGCATGGAACAATGCGGCGGACCGCGCAGCCCCACGAGGCCAGGCCCGGGCAAGATGCCGACATGCTGACCCACCGACCAGCTTGGGACCCGTTGTGGAATCCCAACGAACGCCGAGGACGATAATGGGTCGACAAGGCAGCACCAAATAGTTGCTACTAGAAGAGCGGTTGGCCCCACGACACTACTGCTCCGCGGCCTCATGGCGCGTTCAGCAAGCGTACTCTCCCGACGCGGCTGTTGCAGTTGAGGACACGTGCAGGGGCAGACTGCCGAGCTGGATCTCGTCGACATGCAGTCCCGTGGCATGCAACCAAGAATTGGGACTCAATGGACGCTGCGCAGCATGACTGCGCGAGCCGCCGAGCCCCAAGTCCAAGGACCACAATACGACCGCCGATCGGGCTCGCACGATTCTGGCGCACAGCGATTTATGGGGAAATTATTAATTAATAATAATTAAAATTAATAAAAACCATTTCCAATCAAAAACCACCTTCCAAATGAAGCGATGATGACCGCTGTCCTTTGAACCATTGCTCCGGATTCAAAAAACGCTGGATCCTGGTCGACAGCCGGCCAACCCGGTTGAAAGCGCAGCGGAGGTGGCGAGCGAGGCAAGAGTCGCCGGCATGTCGTCACAGGCTCAGGCTACGCGCAACACAATCACGCTCAAGGTGCGCTGTTTCCCTCCTGACGTTATTTCGTCGGCAGGGTTGATAGTTTCGGGGACCGTGGGTCCGCAGTTTTGGGTAGCTTGTTGATCCATCCTCTTTTTGCGTTTTCGCCACAGGGTTCAACAGAAATCGTCACCGAATTCTTCGGCTACTCAATCAACTCGATCTTGTACCAGCGTGGCATTTACCCACCTGAGAGCTTCTCACGAGTCTCCAAGTATGGTCTTCAGGCATGTCTGCACCAGTGTACCCGTGCTCCAATTTCTTGCGTACGCATATTTTTCAATGTGCCGGCCCTATCACTCCTCGATGTCGGTGTATCTTAACGCTAGACACACCGCATTCTTGTCCACCATTTGAATGAAAGTGCCGAACAGATGCTTGTCACCAGTGACGAAGGGCTGCAGAAGTACCTCCAACAGGTTCTCTCTCAGCTGTCAGGTGTGCCTGTCAATTCCCACCGACAAATCATTCTCTTGCCCGCTGCGGATTTTTCATGATAGATGCTAACTTTCCGCCGATGCTGATAGAGTGGCTCTACGCGGGGATCGTTCAAAAGCTGGTGGTAGTCGTGACCTCGGTTGACACAAATCAGGTCTCCTTTCACGATTCGCTGCGCCAGTCGCATTTCACACCGGCGTGCGGACTAACCGTGTCTGTTCATGATACCCTCTACTGCAGACAGAGCTAGAGCGCTGGTTGAGACTCGGCGTGAAGAGCCTGTCGATGTGCAGGTTCTTGAACGATGGAACTTTGACATTCAGACTGAAGGGGATGGAGTGGCGGACCCCAGCAAAGAATTCGACAAACCTGAAAAAGAGATCATGGGCGAAATCCAAGCCATTATCCGGCAAATCACAGCGTCTGTGACGTTTCTCCCCCTTCTGCAAGATGCTTGCACCTTCGACCTGCTCGTCTACACAGACGCGAATGTCGAGGTACCACAGAGCTGGGAGGAATCTGACCCGAAGTATATTAATAACCAGCAAGAGGTCATCCCCATGCCCTATTTTCAAGAGACTGGACGACACAACTGCCCTTGCCAAAGCTATCCGGCATTGACTATGCCTGAAAGCAGGTTCGGCTGCGGTCCTTCAGTACTATGGTGCACAAGGTTGATGCTATGGTTGCGTACAAGGCGGACGATTTTTGAACGCCAGAGCGCAGCAAACAGTGCCATGCAGGTGATCGTCGTTTGTTAGCGAGCGAGATGGCTGTCAAACGCACAAGGCAGCAGCTAATCCCAGCCATTTGGCGGTCAGTGATGTGTACCACGCTGCCGCATACGGGGGATTACAACTTATACGGTCGGCACTATTAGAGCACACGCAAGCACACTCTTGGTCCATAGAAGTCGTGATCAATGGAATGGATCGATCTAGTACATCGGCTTAGAAGGCGAGTTCGCCCGCGTTGAGGAGGCCGTTTCCGTGGTTGATTGACATGAAGAAATCTGCAAAAACGACTGAGATGATGGCCATCAGCTTCATCACAATGTTCAGCGCGGGTCCTGAAGTATCCTTGAGCGGATCGCCGACGGTGTCACCAACTACGACTGCGGCGTGTGGGACAGACTTCTTGCCCGCGTAGACGCACTTCCGACCGTCCACAGTTACGACCGGCTCATCGCCTGCGAGGATCTTTGCATATCGCGCCGGGTCCTTCTTCTCAATATCCGCCAGCCACTCCTTTACCGGAACTTCCTTCTCGACCGAGCCGTATTTGCTCTTCTGCGTCATCGAACCGTTCCCGTGGTTCGCCTCGGCAGCAGCGTCGAAGGCAGCCTGGTCAATGGGCGAGCCATCCCGGAAAGCGAACCATCCATTCAGCTCGCCCTTCTCTGTGTACTTCTTAGCGTTGTCCCACGCGCCTCCAGTGTTTGACATCGAGATAGCAAGCTGCACAGAGGAGACAATGGCACCAGTGAGCAACCCCGCAACAGCCTCGACCCCGAAGAATGTTCCGACAAGAACGGGCGTCAGGATCACAAGCACGCCCGGTGCGATCATTTCACGAAGAGAAGCCTGAGTCGAAAGCGCGATGCACTTCTCGTAATCAGGCTTGACAAGTTCCTTGCCAGAAGCCTTCCACTTCTGGCGCTCGTGGAAGTCAAGTCCCGCACAGTCCGACAGCCCGGGAATTTCGGCCCACTGCCGTGCGATTTCCTTGACCATAGCATTAGCCGCTTCTCCAACCGAACGCATCGTGAGGGCTGAAAACCAGTACGGAACCATGGCGCCGAACAGGATGAAAGAGAAAACAACCGGTGACAGCAGATTGACGCCCTTCAGCGTGAGAGCCTCGGCGGGCGGCATGGATGCGGATGCACGTGTGACAAAGGCCCCAAAAAGCGCAAGGGATACGAGCGCAGCAGAGCCGATGGCAAAGCCCTTGCCGATCGCCGCGGTTGTGTTGCCAGCAGCGTCAAGCGCATCAGTTTTGTCGCGCACGCTGGCCGGAAGCTCGCACATCTCGGCGATGCCGCCGGCGTTATCCGAGATGGGACCATAGACATCAATCGCAAGGCAGGTGGCAAGCGTTGAAAGCATGCCCAATGCTGCAACGGCAACGCCGTACATTCCCGCAAATTTGACGGCCATGAAGATGATAAATACCATGATGAAAACCGGCGCGATGGCTGACTGGTAACCAAGCGCCAGACCTACACGAGCGGAGAGATTCGAGTAAGCAGCCGGTTTCCACCCACGAGGCTTCGCACAAGACACGCTTACAAGGATCGGCGTAGGGATGGGACAAGGCGTACCGTAGATGATGTTGGTGGCAGCGCCGGTCTCCGCAGCACGTGCCACATCACGTACAGGCTGGTACGAGTGAGAGGTGTAGTACTCGGTAATGAAGCCGATCGCACAGCCACCCCACAGGCCTGCAGTGGCGCAAGCGTACAAGCACAGCGGAGTGACAGGCTCAGCGACGCCCTGAATGTCCATTTGCGCGGGAAGGGTTACGTGCGAGATCACGAAAAGCGCCACGGTCATGCCGACTGACGTTCCCGCGAGCTGAATCTTGAGCGCCTTCTCGATGTCCTCCTCTTTAGTCACAGGCATGAGGTCGGTAGCAACAAAAGAGACACCGAGGCAGACCAGAATACCCGAGGCTGAAATGAAAAGGGGGAAGGTAAGCGCCGACCAACCCGCCTCCTCTACGGCGATTGAAGCAGATCCAATCAGCATAGCGGCACAGGATGCCTCGCCGAAGGAGCCAAAAAGATCAGAACCCATGCCTGCAACATCTCCCACATTATCGCCGACGTTGTCAGCGATCACGCCCGGGTTGTAAGGCGAGTCTTCATCAAGCTTCTTGCCCTCACCCACTCCGATGACCTTGCCTGAGAGGTCGGCGCCGACATCTGCAGCCTTCGTGAAGATGCCACCACCAACACGGCCGAACATCGCGATTGCAGAACCCCCGAGACCGTAGCCAGCAAGACACTCGAAGAGTTCCTTATAGTTCACAGTGCGGGATTCACCGTCCATTTTAGTGAAGTACTCGCGGAAGCACAAAGCGAGGATGTACAGAATCATCATCGAAATCGCGACAAGGGAATAGCCCATCACTCCTCCTGCGCGGAATGCTGTGTTGAAGGAACCCTTCCAGCCTTCAGCACCTTCAGCCTTTGCCATGACTGTCGTGCGCGCATTCGAATACACCGCGACCATCATTCCGATGTATCCAGACAGGATCGAGGTGAGGCCGCCAACAACGAAGGACGCACATGTCAAGGCACCGATGTCCCACTTCCAGACAGCATCGCCGCCCTCCGTGGTGTGCGAAACCAGAACAAAAACCAGAGCACCTGCGCAGGGACGATGCATGACGTTACTCGGGATATTCAGTGCCGGCGCGGGGTTGGTTGAGGCGCGAGGCCATCAACGGATGCAAAGCGTGCCGACGCGGAGACACCAAATCGAATCTGGCGCTCATGCACTGCGTGAGGGCGAAAAGGCGAGGGGCTACTCACCGAAGCACACAACAAAAATGAGACAGAACTGGTACTCTGCCCACAGGAATGACTTAGCGCCTTGGCGGATTGTCTCGTAAATGACTTTGAGCTCCTCGTCCGACTCCTTGGTGGACTCGACCAGCTTCTCGTCCTCTTCGGTTGCATCCAGTGAAATCTTGGAAACATTCCAGAAAAGAAAACCTGCAAAGGCGAGGCCCACAAAGCCGCAGCCGAAGATCACAAGTCCAGGGAACACCTGCAAGGAACATACATGAGGGAAACACGACAGAGCATTTAGCCAAGGGTCAGCCCCTGACCACGATGGGGCTGCGCCAGCGATCGCCAGTGTGGCCGTCGCAAAGACCATCGCTCCTTCGGCGTAGTTTCCCTCGACTGGGGGACGCTTTGGCGAGACGCGCACAAAAAAGGGCGCCAGCACCAGAGACCTGGCACCGCGGAGGGGGGGCGGATCTCGGGCACCCACCACGCTCCAGGTGCCAGCATCCTTGACGTACTTGTTGCCCGTAGGAGCGGCCTGCCCTGATCTGCTGGCTTCAGCCTCTTCGCCCTCGGCGGGAGCAGCATCGCCTTCCTGGAGCTTGGTAGACGTGAGCTTCATGGGGGACGCGGCGGAGCCAGCTGCCAACGGAGACGTCTTCTCCAGGAGAATTGCAGCAGTCCCATCCCCATGATGCTGGTAAACTACACCGCACATGTAGGCGACAAGCGTCACCACAATCAGTGCGCTTGCGCTCGTCAGGAGCCTGCCCTGGTATGGGTGCCGGAGCCCTGTAGCCTGAGCAGCCATTGATTCGCTTCTGTAGGAGCTCAATTTAGGAGCACACCCTACTTTCAGAATGCACGTTTTCTTCTAGCTTCGTACGGGACCGTTCCACCTTCCGCCCACAGACCAGCACGGCAGAGGATCAGCACAGACACCATGAGTTTCGGTGCGAGCTACCTGCATGGCGAAGGATCAAGTTGCACAAGTGACAACAGCTTTGTATTGGTGGAGATCGACGATGCAATTCCATCGTCGCCACCAAAGGAGGTGCTTGCCGGAAATGAGAGCAACCATGAAGCGATCCCTATCTGGATGTGAGGGGCGCCGCTTTCTGGGATGAACTTTCCTAGGCAAGAGTATCAAGTCGTTGTTAGCATGTGACACCAACAGTTCGAACGCTCCGCAGGAACTAGTTCTTGGGCACACATTGTCGCAGGACAGCAACGAAAGTGACTACGACAGTGACAGCTCCGAAACCTCGGTAAGCGAAGCGAATTGACAGAACATGGGCAGTTGCGGTACCAATCGATCTCAATTTCCGCTAGATCGCCGATTAATCGTCGATGATTTCCCCTCAGATTCGGAACTTCAAACGGCGATACGATGAAGCTAAGGCCCAGCTGGCGACTGAACATAGTGTTGATTACCGCGCGTGGCTCATCCGTCGTGTGATGGAGGGCCATGGATCGCTTCATGACCGCGTTAACTACAGGACCCCATCGTGCTTCTATTCTGGGCACAGTAAGCCGGTGAGCGCCGGCGCTCAATGCGCTGATGTGCACAAACATGGCTCCCGCATGCAAATTTCGTGGAGAGGGCCAGTGCTCATCAGGTGCGACCTTGCAGGCTGGGCGGACTCAGCCGAAGAGCGAGGCATTCTGGGCCCCTAACAATCGCCACTCACGGCTTGGAGGGACATCCATCCAGAGATTCTCTGCTCCGCAGAAAGAAGAAAGAGTTTCGGCTGCTGAACGTGTACCCTACGCTGAGCGCATGCGATCGTCGCTGCCGCTCGACCGCAACCCCCCGTCTGTGCATTGCAGCTTACTCACCAGATCGAAAGCTTCACGGAACTTCATGAGTCACATCGGGCGTAGTTCGGCGCGTAACGACCCGCTCTGCGACCTCTTGACTCTCGACAAGGATGTTATCAACGTGCAGCCTCACACGCGGGAATTTGTGCGGGAGATAGCCCCTCCGCATTCGCATGCGGGCGCCAATGCAGGCGCCAAAATCGTTGGTCACCCCAACGGTATTTAGTTGATTACAGTCGCTTGAAAGAGGTTTTGATGCATGGCAGCTCGCAAGCCCCCTGCTAGTCTGCGTTCTGGTGAAACCTGGCATCCAAAGACGGTCGCTGGGAAGGAAATGCAACCCCGTGACGATTCCACAACTTTCTGATATCGTGTTCAATTAGCTCCTGGCCGACGTTGGTGTCATTTTTGTTTGCGTGTTGGGTGCTTGCTCAAACCACAACGGGCTTGCCCTGCGAGGCAAACTTTTCGTAGTTCGACGAGACAGCGTCCCAGTTAACAACGTTCCAGAATGCCGAAATATACTCAGGGCGGCGGTTCTGGTACTTAAGGTAGTACGCGTGCTCCCACACATCGAGGCCGAGGAATGGGATCATCTTCGGGCCCTCGCAGCCATCCATAAGAGGATTGTCCTGGTTCGGCGTCGACGCGATCACAAGCTTCCCGTCAGGCGCGACGCCAAGCCACGCCCAGCCTGAGCCAAAGCGCTTGGCGGCTGCGGACTCGAACTCGGCTTTCATCTTGTCCATCGATCCAAACGAAGCGTCAATGGCTTTGGCGAGCGAAGCCGACGGTGCACCTCCTGCGATAAAGATCAGTTCGCGGTCAGAAGAATTGAAACCTTTCGACATTTCAGCTCTCAATTCGCCTGTCGAACAGCGGGCAGGTCAATTACCCTTGCCCGCAGGCGCAAGACTGTTGAAAAATAGCCCGTGGTTGTAGAAGCCTCCACCGTTGTTGCGAAGAGCAGCACCCGCCTTGATGGCGCCAGTCTGTAGGTCGGTGAGCATCACCTTCTCCTTGCCCTCCAGTGCCTTGTTCAAGTTCGTGCGGTATGCGTTATAGTGCTTGTCATGATGAAACTTCATAGTGGCTTCATCAATGTGCGGTTCTAGCGCAGCGTAGTCGTAGGGCAGGGGCGGAAGCGTAGGGAACATCTCAGTAGCGCCGTCGGCCAGTGCGCCGGACGGAAAGAAGGTGGATGCAGCAAGAGCCGCAGAGAACAGGCCCTTTCCGACGGCGTCACGGCGGTTCATCATCGGATCCGATTCCAACACCTGCAAGAGGACCATAGGATCAGGGCTGCAGAGCGCAGTCACCCTTTCCCCCTTTTCCCCTTCCCTCTGCCCTTGGTGCATAAACACACCTCAGTTGTGCAGTTTCATTCGAAACGCGACATTGGCACACATTTTTCAGGACCTCGGAAGCAGTGGAATGGATTCGTGGGGCTTTGGGCTGACATTTACCATGCTCAGAGGCGCTGACTGAGCTCCGCGAAGCGATACGGCGCTCGGCGATGAGGAGCGAAGAGTGAAGATATTCGGTCCGCCAGGAATGAACGCGGACGCTACTGGGAGGCAAGACAGCGCAAGAATGGAAACACGCATGTTGTCGGCGCGGACTAGCTACAGTCGGGGATCTTGACCAAGGCGGCCGGGTTGGTCCACTTAGATAGTGCAAAAGGTTGTCTTTCGATTATTAGCCAACCTCTGTTTGATTTCAAGGCCCAGACCTCTGGAGCGCATTCGACAGCGTCGAACAGGAGCTACCTGCACACTCTTGCGTGCGGCGGGCCCTACCGTGCGGGTTTTGGTCTTCACTGCGGCTGCAGCTGGTACGCCTGCACCCAACCCCGCGCGCTCTTGATGGAAGAGTCATCAAGGTACCCTGCTCAAAGTTGTATCCCGTTGCCCCGGCGACGGCTGCAAGGGGCGCACGCGCCACTTCTGGGTGACCTGGGTGGCCCGGGGCAGGTTTCGCTGTCAAATCTGAGCAGCGAGTGGCGGGCCCTCTGGTATCGGCCCGTACCTGGGGGGCCTGGCACTTGGCAAAGGGCAGTGTGCTTCCTCTACGTCGCAGAATCCGTAGACGATGAGTCATGGGATCCACACTACGTCTCGCGTCTGGTACAAGGTATCGAACTTAAGGTGGGTCGCTGGCGTTGTCGACAATGTTGACGACAAGTGCGCACCCCTCCCCCCTCCATAAATGTCACGGATGTGTCCTTTATCGCGGGTGGCAACACAGTGCACGCTACGACTGGGGATGTCTTGACAACCGGCCGCGAGCAGAAATTTGTCGATTACAACAGAAGATGGCCAGACGCTGCAAGTGCCACGAGGTAGCGACAAGGTGTCACAACGCACGCCTGCTGGGATGGAGCTGGTTGACAACCTCACAACTCTGCCCGACCTCGACGAGCCCAACATGCTCCAGTCACTCAACGCGCGCTACGTCGAGAACAGAATCTACACACGTACTGGGCCCATTCTCGTGGCGCTGAATCCGTGGCAGGATCTCAATCTCTATGGAAACGATGTGCTTCACGCGTACCGCAGGAAAAATGTTGATCAGGTGTGTATCGATCTGCTGTAGCCACTCCAGGAGTGTTGGTTCCTGCACAATTTGGCGCGGCCTTTCACAGTTGGTACCTGCGCAGGTCGCGCCACATGTGTTTGCGATCTCCGAAGCTGCGTTTTCCAACCTTCAGAGTGCACTGCGGGACCAGGTTTTGCTCACATGCGATTTTTGGGGTGTTTAATTTGCGATGTCTTCCTTCCCGGCAGCCAGCGCTAAAATTTCTTCGTCCCGCAGACAATCCTTGTCTCTGGTGACTCTGGTTCAGGCAAGACAGAGAGCACAAAGTTTATGATGCAATATCTCGCGGCGGTTGCAAATCATACGGAAGCCACCGCAAACACAGAGCAACAGGTTTTGCAGTGCAATCCTGTGCTCGAAGCATTTGGGAATGCCAAGACTCTCCGCAACGACAATTCCTCGCGCTTCGGTAAGTATATCGATATTCATTTTGATGAGCGCTTTGCGCTCTGCGGGGCAAAAATCGACACATACCTACTAGAAAAGTCTCGCGTTGTGGGGCAAGAGTTGGGCGAGCGAAACTTTCACATCTTCTACCAGCTGTGCTCGCAGGTCCACGTCCTTTGGCTCGCGACCCTCCTCATCCTCCTGAAAGGGTTTCCCATATTCATGTCCTATAACTGTGGTCGTTGCCCACACAGGAGGACCCATCACTTTCGCAGGAGCTTCAGCTGATGCCAGCAGAGCACTTCCGCTACATTGCAGCAGGGGCTCAAGTCGCAGTGGCATATCGGCCCGCGACTTCGTTTAGTAACACACAGAGGGCCTTGGAAGGGATCGGGATCGGCTCGCGCGAGAGTCACGAAATATTCCGGGTTCTTGCTGCTGTTCTGCACCTTGGCAATACTGAGTTCGATGAGGACAAGGACGGGAACGCAGTTCTCGTCAACCACTCCTGTTCAGATACGTGTGCGCGCCTGCTCGGGTGTAATCCAACGGAACTCCGCGAGTCTTTTGTCCTTCGCAAAATCCAGGCAGGCCCGCAGGACCTCGGTGATGCGTACACAGTTTCGCAAACCAAACAGCAGGCTGTTGACACACGTGATGCGCTTGCACGCTCGCTGTACGGCAACATGTTCGACGCACTTGTTCGGCGCATCAACCAATCGCTCTCACACCAGAAGACTGCTAAGACGAGACGTATTTCTATTCTGGACATCTTCGGTTTCGAACACTTCACAACGAACCATTTTGAGCAGTTCTGTATCAATTATGCGAACGAGAAGCTGCAAGGTCATTTCAATGAATTCAACTTCTCGCTTGAAATCGAGGAGTACAAGCAAGAGCAGATTGAGTGGACCTACGATGATTTTTATTTTCAGACCAACGCCAAGTGTATTGAAATGATCGAAGGCCGCCGCACAGGAATGCTCTCCCTTCTCGACGAACAGTGTATCATGCCCAATGGCAACGACGATACTTTCTGCAACAAGCTCAAGAGCGAGATCCCCAACTCTCCATATCTCTACACGAACAAAATGAAGGGCACACAATTTACCTTGAAGCATTATGCTGCCGAAGTAGTTTACGATGCTAACGGATTTTGCTTCAAGAACAAGGACCCTGTGCAGCCTTCAATGGTTGAGATGATGGCGTCTTCGTCGGATTTCGTCAAAACGCTTTTTGCCGAGCACAAGGACAAAATGACTGCGTCGTCGCAGCGGTACAAGAAAGGCGGTGCGCCGGCGAACACCGGTCAGAGCACAATTATCTTTGAGTCGGTTACCGCGCAATTCAAGCGTCAACTTGCGGATCTGATGATGCGCATCAACGCTGCTCAGCCCCACTTTGTCCGCTGCATCAATCCTAACTCGCAGAAATCACCAGGGTTACTACACCCGGAAATGATCCTCGATCAGTTACGTTGTTCAGGTCTCATGGAGGCTGTGCGTGTTTCGCGCGCGGGCTTCCCGATCCGTCTTTCACACAAAGACTTCGTCACACGTTTCGCGATCCTGTTTGCGCCCTCCGGCGCGGCGGACTACAAAGCAGACGTTGTGGCCATGTGCACAGCACTGCGCATCCCATCCGAGCATTTCCGCATCGGCAACACCAAAGTGTTTATGCGGCGCGAGATCCACGACAAGCTTGAGGAAGAACGCTCGCGTCTGCTGGTCGCGCAGACTCTCACCATCCAGCGCGTCCAGCGAGGGCACCGGGCGCGCGTCCTCGTTCGGGAGCTTAAGCGCGTTCGCGGGCTTGCAGCGCGCACAGTGCAGTCAGGGGTGAAGCGCTTGCTGGTGCGGCGGTGGTACTCGGACATGCTCGTCAAGCGACAGCACCTTCTCGCAGAGCAAGAGCGGCAGCGGCGCGCTGCGGCCGCAGCGCGGGCTGGGGCGGGGGAGGGTGCAGGCGTTCCGCCTGGAGCGCTGGGAGGTGGGCCGGGGCCGGGGCCGACGCCGGGTCCAAATCAGCAAGGTCCAACGGGGCCGCCGGGGCGTGGTGGTGAAGGGCGCGCGGGACCGGGCGGGCCGCCCCCACCAGCGGCCCCGCCGGTGGTGGTGCAGGGCGTGAGCGCCAAGGTTGTCGAGGAGCTCGAGATGCAGCTCGGCATGGTGCGGCAGCTCTACTACAACGAGCGCTCCTCGCAGCTTGCGCTCTCGAACCTGGTGCGCGAAATCCGGGCGCTTTCAGATCCGCAGGACATGGTGAAGCGCATTCGGGCGTTGGAGGACAAGATCGCGTCGCAGCGGCAGGAGATGTCGGCGGCGCCGGTCGGAGCAGACCCCGCGGAACAGGGCCTTGGGCACCGGATGGACTCCCTGGTTGCGTGCCTGGCCCTGCTCGAGGAAAAGCTGCATCTCACTCAGCGCGCGGCCGACGCGCGCGCGCCGGTAGCGCCTGCGCGGGTCGATGTGGCGCGCATCCGCCAAGAGGTGGAGCGGGAGGTGCGCGCCGAGCTCGCTCTGCGCGACAAGGCAGGGGCAAACCAGGGGGGGGGCGCGCAAGCGCTTGTTGAGCAGCTGCGCGCCAAGGAGGCGGAGGTGGCTGAGCTGGAGAGCCTCAAGGATCGTTTGCTCGCTGACCGCTCGGTGTGCCTGCAATCCTGGCTTCCCCCAGAATTCACCACCCAGCGTTCTGGGGGTTTGATGATCTGATCTGGCCCGTCCGCGTGAATTGATTTCCGGCTGACCAGTGTGCGCGCGTGCACCTGCTCGCGGCGCCCGCGTCCTTGGAGCAATTTCCGCTGAAGTGCGGGCGGGCTCGCGCCTGTCACCAGGTTCTCGAAAACATCATCCGGAGCGAGAGGCGCCAGCGCGAGGAAGAGTTCCACGACATGGACGCCAACGTGCGGGCGCGAGACGAGCGCGTCCGTGAGCTGACAGAGGCGCGTCCCGCCTGCCCGCCCCGGCGCCCGGTACGCGCACAAGCGCCGGTGTAATCTGACGTGGAAGCTCGCTTCGCAGATGCTCGCGGTGCAGCAACCCGGCAGCGGCGGTCTCGCGCTCCCGCAGCTGCTCCGCGCGCGTGACCAGGAGATAGCGCAGCAGCAGCAGCGCATCGATGGGCTCACACAGCGGCTAGCTGCTGCGGAGGCGCGAGGCGGCGGACTGAACGGGGCTGCGGTGCGCGGCTGGGGTAGCGAGGGCCCCAAGACCGACCTTGCTGCGGACGAATATCTTCGCTCGGGCTTTTCGCAAGGCGGCGACGTGCGGCCAGCATGGCAAATGTAGGTGGCATGGTGAGAGAAAACGTCACGGCAAACACTGGGTCGTGTGAAAGTGAAGGGCATCGGTATCGAGGCGGTGCGTGCAGAGATGCTTCGCGCACACACAGGAGTGGCAGCACGCGAAAAATACAGAGAACTCGGTGGTCCTCAAAAAAAGCTCTTTTCACCCACACTTCACTAAGCAAGCTCGTGCGACCTACATCATCGCATCGCGAAGGAGCATGATCGCTTCGACAGCGTCGCCGCGTGTTTGGCGCAAAGCCTCCCGCGCCGACGCCAGGCTCACAGCAGCACGCGCCGCCACAAGCCGTGCATCTGCGTCGTAACGCCGCTCGCGCTCGCTGCCCACTTGGCAGTCGTGCGCCCGCGCTTTCACGAACGCCCAAGCTGCCGCTTCCAATGCGCTCCCTTGCATCCTCGCGATTTCAGCGTTTGCCAGTGGCAAACGCTCTCCGCGCGGAGTGACAGGCGCACCTCTCGGAGTGACGAGCCCCCCTCCGCCCCGCCGAGGTGTAGGGACAGCGCGCTCGCTTCCGCGAGAAGCGACAGAGCTCGGCCCCCCACGCGGCAGCCTTGCGGCATCGGACGCGCTAGCGCGCTGCGCCCGTGCCCCGAGACTCCGCGGAGTGACGGCACCGAGGTCCCGCATCGACATCATCTCGAGTGGCTCGAGTGGGTCGAGCGACGCCCGTGCCTCCTGCCTGTGCCATTGGTCGCGTATCGCCAACATGGCCGTTCCCGGCGCGGCACGGATGGCAGAACGGACTGGGTGGTCGCCGCGCGAGCCTGGATCAGAGATCCTGCGGCACGCAGGAGCAGTCGACCACGCCCCAACAGATGCCGTCGTCTTCGGCAAAATCCCTTGTTTCACCCCCATCCCACGCTGCTCCACTCGCTGCGGTGATATCTGATGGCCCCTGCTGCACTCGCCAGCCCACTCAAACGATGTGTCACCTGTTACACGGCTGGAGTCACCGCTGCACTCTGTCGGGCTTCTCGCACTGCTTTCGTCTGTCATCCAGCGTTGCTGAGCAGCAGAGCGGCGAGCTGCACTAGAAGCCAGAGCTGAAGCACTCCCCCGTGCGGACGCCGCCGTGGAATCCTTCCGACCGCGACGCTGCTCGAACATGCGCGAGGCAGCGGCGCGCGCCATTCGCATGAAGACGCTCTCGGAGTCGTGCCTGATGCCACTGAAGTCGTCATCTAGAGCGCGCGGTGCGGTGACAGGCACCATATTGTGGAGTGCTGCAGATCCGCTCTGGGGCGGAGAGCGCGGACGCGTCGTGGCTGCTGACGACAACAGCGGGGCCTGGTAGGGGGACTCCGCGATCACGGGGCTTCCATGTTGCCCTCGCCCACGCGCGCGGTGCGCCGGCGTTGATGCAGAAGAAGAGAACGAAGACATGGAGCAGGATGCACAAGCAGAATCGCCAGGGGAGAGAGGTGCAGAGAAACGAGCTCGAGCCAGCGCCGCCTGAATGTTTTGGAAGGCTGTCAGTGTCAAAGCACGGTTGAAGTGCCTGGGAGCGTGCGAGGCTAATTGTCTCCGGGCGGCTGCACAGGACCTCGACCTTGGCTGGCGGCGGCGAGGGTGTTGGGAGGCTCGCTTTGCTCTCCGCCGATTCAGACACAGATTCCGACACAGATCCACATGCGAATGTGGACAGCGCGGGACCCGCGGTGTCTGCCTCACTCGGAGTGGCACGGCCCTCGAGGCAGAATCGGGTGGTGACTCCTGCCGACGAGCTCCGGGGAGGGACAGGGGGCGGTGAGACGGTGGCGCTGAGTCGTGCAGATGACACCCCGCTGAGGTCTGGCGGCGGTGTCATCGAAACGCCATCCAGAGAGCCGCGCACCGCTCGAGACTCTAGCGAGAGGCCGAGGCAGCCGAGGGCGGCGACCGCACTGGTGCGTTTTTGGAGGAGGGCGCCAATCGACGGCGAGGTTGAAGCGGCGGTGCTCGGTGAGAGTGACAGCGTCGAAGGACAAGAGACCAAAGCAGCCTGTATCGGCGACGGCGAGGTGCGAGGTGCGGCCCAGGAAGCCAGCGGATTAGCCGGGGGGCTCCGCTCGTGCGCGTTCACGCTTTGCTGCGGCGAGAGGCTCGTCCGTACGGAACCGACGTCCCATGACGTGTTAGCCGGCGCCGCCGCAGGAACATGCCGGTATGCTTCCTCCCATCCTGCCCAGGCCCAGCTCCTCTCCAGGGCATGCTGCCCCGCCCCATCATCTCGACCGTTGCCCACTGCAGAGGGCGCATCAGGCACCGCCAATGGCATGTGGGCGGCCCCATCCGCGGCTCCAAACGCCTCAGCCGAGGCACACGAGCGCGGGCTCTCGAGCGGTGAGAGTGAGCCGGAAGGCTTTCGCGTGAGGATTCCCCGCGCGCCGGCTGTGGCGGCGGTGAGCGCGAGCGGGTTGTGCTGGTGCGAGGAAGGCGGCGATGTCCCAGCGCCGGAGCGAGGTGTCGAGCTCCCTGTCGGGGAAGGACCCCCGTTTAGGGTGGTGTGTGATCGCTCGAAAGCTGGGTGCCACACCCATTTCAGTGCGCCTAGTCGAGGGTGCTAAGGAGGTGCAGACCAGAGCCAGGCGGAGAGCGGCGCGGAGCAGAGGCTGCGCTGCAAGGGCCTCCGGAGGCGGGTGTGACGCTTCCTGGTGAGCCATCAGCCCTGGGAGCGGGCACGCTAAGGGTGCACGCGGGCGCAGTGGGAGGCGGCGCCTGCTGCAACGCCCCTGTGCAAGGTGAAGGGCGTGTCCGCGGCGCGGAGCCTTGCACTTTGACTTGGCCGTGGAGGCCTTCAGGCGGAGAAAGCACTGCACCGGGCGAGAGTAGACAAGCCCTCGCAACCGACGCGGCGGACGACGCGAGCGAAGAAGCGTTTTCATCCCCCTCCAGAACAACCGAGAGGGTCTCAAGTGCACGCTCAGCCTCGGTCGCCCAATCTGACGCCGATCCACCAACGATCGCGTCGTGCGCCCGCACCCCGCCAGCGCCCCCACGGCAAGAAAACATTTTGGCCCGACCAGCCTCCCCGTTCAAGGCCCCGTCTTTTTTGCCGATAGGTCCATCCGGAACTGTGGTCAGCAGCGCTGCAGGAGAACACTTGATTTCCGGCGTCGGCACTTGGATCTGCTGCGCTAGAAGAGCTCCTCGGCCGTCCTCAGGCGAGCAGGAGGCGCGCGGAGAATTTGTCGATGGCGCCGACAGCTCGTCGTCAGAGGTGTCGGTGCTGACCTCACTTTCGCATTCCACTGAGGCAGCCTCGGCTGCGCGCTCTCGGGTCGCGTCTGGCGGCGGTGCAGCCGGCAACGCAGCATGCTGCGTGGCGAAGAGCGCTCCCACACCGAGCGACGGACCGCAATCTTCGCTATCATCGTTCCCAGGCGCCGCACTCGAGAGACCGGTCTCATTAGCGACGCCTAGGGCGGTCAAATCTTCGCGTGTGGGCTCTCTGGACGTCCCACGGCGCGCAGGAAGGCGGCGAAAGTTCTTGATGCGCGGAAGAGTGGAACCCGGCGCGCTGTTCTCTTTGTCGGCCCCGCTGCGGCCGCGCGGTGCGCGATTGCCAACCGCCGCCGCACCCGTACACGCACTTGGGTTTTGTGGCGCACGTCCGCGAACGGCATCGTCTTCCGCTTCCTCTTCGTCTGAAGACAGAAGACCGCTGGTGAGACGCTGCGCGGCGAGCACCCGCTCACTTGAAACGAACCTCATACTCGCACTGTCAACAGCTGTCGGCTGCTGTCCATCTTGCGTCTGATGCCCCTTTACATCCATTTGCTGAGGGTTACTGAAAAATGCTCCGGAGCGGGGTCCCGCGCCAGGAGCGGTCAGCCGGGCAGCCGGAAGCACTCTTATCTTGCGTCCACGCGAACCCGTAGAACTCGTGCGAGAGAGAGAACCCATGGATGCGCCCCCGCCAGTCTGATTGGTCGACAAATCTCGCAACTGGCCAGAGAGTGAGCTGATCGCATCTTTGAGCACGCGTCGCGTCTCTTGCGCGATGGCTTCGCTCGGGGCACCGCGCTCAACGAACGCAGCAACACGGTCTGCCTGCTGCTCTGACGGTCTCATTTTTGTGCCACCAGCACGTTTCGCTGCCGTGGAAGATACCTTTACCTGATCAGAAGTATTTGCCCGGGTGTCGGGGTCGTCAGTCAGTCGCGGATACGGGCAAGCAATACACCAGCAGCGGGGGCAGGAGCAGACGTGCGTTAGGCTAGACGGGCACCTTTCCAAAAGGCCATCGAGTTGACAGCTGCCCTGGCTGCCGTTCACCAGAACTAGATTGATCGGCTTGCCTCGCACTGGACGACACTGTTTTCATCACGTTGGGACGCCACGAGCGCCGTTCGCGGGTGCCGTTCGCGTCGGAACGGGAAACTCACCAATGTTCAAATTGAAAAACAAAACAATTCAGATTACGGCCCGCCTCAGCACCTTCAATAACGGATCAAATATCCTAGCCAGCGAGTCGCTCCGGCCGGGCCTCCCCGGCTCGCTGCAACCAGGGGCGCATAGGCCCGTACGGCAGCAAGCATGGATACAGATGAAGATGAAGATGATGGTTTCATCGCTGAGGATCGGTCGGAGGGCACAACCCAACAGGGCTCCGAAGGCAACGAAGACCAGGTACGTTTCCGTACTGCACCACAGTACACGGCAGATCCTACATTCAAAACACCTTGCGCTCAACACGGGCGTGCTCAGAAACTGGATCCCCGGAGTTCTGCAGAAACTGATTCGCAAGAACCCGTTTCTTGGCGCGCAACAGCTCGGTGGCCTTGCCTAACCAGAAACACCTGCAGGATCTCAAGGACGAGCACATGGGCAGAGGCGGCGCAGAGCACTGGGTTCTGAGCAGCGATGAAGATGAATACTTTTCCGGGCAAAGAAAAGTCTCTGAATCGCGCAACAGCTCACTGGACAGCGGGAATGGTGGATACGAGCCCGATGATGAAAAGAGGGTGGACGTTCGACCAAGGGCTCCAAAGGGGGGTAGAAGGCCTCGTGATATGCCGCGAAGTTCGACTGGGATAGACATCAATGCACACTCCGACGTGCTAGCAAGTGTACAAACGGGGCCAGGGGATGCGTTTCCACCAACGGGGCATGCGCTCCAAGAGAAAGAGGACGAAGAGGTTGTGGCTGTACATGAGGAAGGCTCCTCTGGTCGACCCTCCGGTCACCTGGGATTCACTGACCATGGCGACAAAACCGAAACGACACGAGGAACAGGCTCAATTGCGGCAGAATCTGCGGGTGCTCGGGGTTCAAATGACCACATGGTCCTCAATGAGGAGACATGGGCTGCAGGCGAGGAGCACCAGATGCCCGAAGAAGAACGAGGAGATCAAGGCAGCGAGGTTTTTATAGGGAGTATGAGTCCAGAAACTGAAACGAAAAACGGTTTTCAAGTGGTTTCCAGTGGGGCAATGCATGCAAATGGTGGTGAGGGGGAAAATGGCAAACCAGAGGCAGCCGATGTTGTTGCCATGACCAACGGCTCGGGACTGGCAGACACGGCCAAGTACCAAGAAAACGTGGTGCAATCTGGACTGGCAGGAAGGAAGAAAACGGACAGTACAATGGAAAACAGCGTGCGATTTTTTGTGGCCGATGAACATGCAGGCGACGTTCTGATGGCACACAAAACGCTCCGTGAGGATGCCCGTGACCCGGAGCATGGTTACAGGGACTCAGCGGAGGAAGCAGAAAATCCACCTGCAGCTACAAATTCCGTGGTTGAAGGTGCCGTGCAATTTGAAACTGATATGACCGAGAAGAGCGTGGCGGCTGATGGCGGAATAGTGGCTCTGCGAGTCCGCGAGAGTGTTGCATCGGTTCAATTCGGGAATGCTAAAGAAGATGCCGCACGAGGGTCTTCGTTGTTATCGAGGCCAAAAAGTGAGGAGGACAAATACTCGTCATCTGAGGATTCAAAGGAGGGCTCTGGCTCCTTGACGCCGCTCCTAGAGGAAACTACACCGCGGCTCGAGGACGTGATGCAGCGCAGCGCGGGAAGTGTGCTGCTGCCCGAATCCACGGACCAGCCACTGATGGCGGGGACAGCGAACAATGACGGTCACAGAGAGCTGAAAGGGAGATCTCATAGAGCAGTGTGTGAGCTCGAAGACTATTCCGGCCGCAGTCTTGAGAGTGCAGGGATCAAGATGCAGGTGGGACTGGGGGAAGGACGGCAGACAACTTCGTCGGCTCGCAGTGGGGCACGTTCGAAACGTCACAGTGACGGGGGCATGGAGGAGATGCAGTTGCCGTATTTGACACCAGCGGAGGCGCAAGAGTTGCTTGGCCTTGCACGGCAGTATGCAGAAGCAGAGGGCAGGGCGGCTCAAGGGCCTGGCCTGAATGAGCTCGCAGGAAAGAGGCGCTATGATGCGGGAAGTGGGCGCCCGCTCTGGGACTCGACTGTGCTGCGGCCAGGTGGAGAAACGGCAGAAAAAGGCTTCCACTCGAAACCGCGTCGCACGGCGCAGTGCGGCGCCGCGACTGGCCCGCGTGTGTCCTCGCTGCCCCTACAGGATCAGCACAGCCGACCCGGGTCGCGGGCCAATGCGTCAGATGAGAACATGTGCGGATCCAGGCGTCGCCAGTGCGCGTTTGAGAACCCTGGGTCTATGCCATACCCAGAGATTCTCGCAGCGTCGGTTGGAGGACGGCCTGGTGTGGCTCGGGAAACGCTCGCGGAAGGAGAGTCTTCCAGGCAGAGCAGGCGAACGCGCGCGATGGAGTACTGGGCGACACGCGTGCGGCCGCAGACGTCAGCGCGCTTGATTCGTTCACGGGGAGGAATCAGGCCGCATTCGTCGGCAGAATGCGTGAGCGGGGAGAATTCAGCCGTGTCGTTGACTCGCCAGGAGCTCACAGCTGCTCACTCGGCGCAGTTTATCCATTACCGCTACAATATGAATGGATCTCGGGGTGGGAGCTTCGGACGCGGTGCGTTCCCTCACGACATTTAGGCATTGCACTTGCAACGCCTCAAGTACACCAAAATATCCTGTCCTGAACTCACATCGCGTATTTGAACTCATCCGCATCAAAGGCAGGTCCTCGCACAATGGCCGCAGATGTTCGCGCCCGAACCCTGCGAAACCTCCCGGGCCCCGCGGAGTACAACGTGTCCGGCAGTACCTTGCCTCGCCACGGGGGAATCATGCGCCGCAACTTTCCCTCGGAGGGCTCAACCGAATTTGTCGAGCGTCGCGCGAGAGAGGTCCCTGGGCCAGGAAGCTATACCCCCGACCTCTCGCGTCCTCGTGTGTTGAGTGGCGGCAGGTTTTCGACTGGGGCACGCTTCTCGGGCGGGATTCAGGCAGGGACGCCAGGTCCTGGCGAGTACGAGCTAAGCCACGGGTCACGGAAGCGAATCAGCGGGGGCCTCATCGCTGGGCGGGTCAAATCGTCGCTGGACTGGCAGATTTATGAGCAACGCTTCATGCCCGGTCCCGGGGCACACGACCTCTCCCCAGTGACGCTCTCTAAAGGCGGTGCGTTCTCATCCGCTCTGCGCGCGCCGCCTCCCGTACAAACCCTCGGTCCGGGTCCCGGCGCGTACTTTTCAGCTGCGGGGCGACCGTCCACACGCGCCGGCGTGCCCGCGCGCGGAGCGCAGCCCTCGGGTGGTGACATGGGCCCCGGAAAGCCGCGCCGCACGTTCCTCGACGACCAGCAAGCTGCAGCGGCGCGGCTCCCGGTGAGGCTGCCGCGCCCTGCGCGTCTACATGCGGCGTCTGCGCTGAATTTCTTTTTTTTGCCGATCCTTGCAGGGCCCAGGCGCGTACAACGGGGACGCCTTTTCCCTCTCGCGCAAGGTGGCGCTGGCTCCTCTGCCCAAGCGCCAGGGACCCAGTACGACCCGGCATACAGTGCGGCACCCCGCAGAGCGCCAGTTGGATCCGCTCTTCTACAGCAGCCGCCACTCGGTTGCGGGCGATTATTCGCGCATGCTAGCCCTGCAAGACAGCTGGGAGGAATCTTCACGGCATTTCCATGAGATTCTCGCTCGCTTCGCACAGGCGGGGGCAGGTGGCGCGCGTACTGAGACCGCGGCACTGCATGCACCATTGCAGGCCCAGAGAGACAGTGCTGGCTGGCGAGGTGCTGGTATATCCGGCGGCGAAGATCGCAGCAGCGAATTCGCCGTGCCGCTGGAATCTGGAAGGATCCACCAGCGCCCACCCCTCAATCGCGCTAGCGAAAAGATTTCCAGGTGAGGTGCGCAGCGAGGGTGTCTCGGGACCCGGCTTCTCCGCGTTTGTTGTAGGCAAATCAAATAAAAAGATTTTACTTGCAAGCCTTTCTTTTTAGGCTGAGGTATTTGGTCATGAAAAATTTGCCACGCAGATTTTATTAAATTTATTGTTATTAA
>ENA-UOXV01001906-UOXV01001906.1-marine-metagenome-genome-assembly--contig:-NODE-1906-length-28054-cov-8.608165_pt1 | contig 28054 bp, 30 predicted proteins | sample MGYA00238165_ERZ766961 | MGnify/ENA primary metagenome ERZ766961 (study PRJEB28924, sample SAMN03173240) | marine metagenome | biome: Marine; feature: Water; material: Subsurface seawater | place: North... | reverse complement strand
ATTTTGTCCTTTATAGATTCCTTTTAATATATTAACGTCACCTATAAAGTCAGCAACATCCTTGTTAATGGGTGCCTCATAGATTTCTGCAGGCGTTGCAACTTGAACTAAGTTTCCAGAATCCATCACACCAATTCTGCTTGAAACGGTCATGGCTTCCTCTTGGTCATGGGTAACAATAACAAAAGTAACTTCTAATTTTTCTTGGATATCCATTAGTTCAAATTGAGTTTGCTCCCTTAGTCTTTTATCTAGAGCTCCTAATGGCTCATCTAAAAGTAATAGTTTTGGACGTTTTGCTAGACTTCTTGCAAGAGCTACTCGTTGACTTTGTCCTCCAGAGAGTTGGTTTGGTTTACGTTTTGCAAAATCAGTAAGTTCAACTAGCTCTAGCATCTGCTCAACTCTTTGATCAATTTCATTAGTAGGAAGATTGTCTTGTTTGAGTCCAAAAGCAATATTCTTTTCAACAGTCATATGAGGAAAAAGAGCATAGGACTGAAACATCATATTGATAGGCCTTAGGTGCGGAGGTATTTCTGATATATCCTCTCCATCGAGAAGAATTTTACCATTAGTAATTTTCTCAAAACCTGCTAGCATCCTAAGTAGAGTTGTTTTTCCACAACCAGATGGGCCTAATAAGGAAAAAAACTCATTCTTATAGATATCTAAAGTTAGATTATCTATAGCAGTGAATTCTCCAAATTTCTTTGTAACATTTTGAATTTGAATATAGGGTACTTGAGTTGGGTCCAGCCATGGGCTGAATGAAGTAGATTCTGACATATTTTTTTAAAGGCAATAAAACATAACCCTTCCTGATGATAAGCATCAAGAAGGGTTATGTTGATTAAGAATTATTGACCTGTAGTAATTTTAGTCCAAGTACGTGTTACCACTCTTTGGGATTTTGAATCATAAGTTGGGCTAATGTATAAACCCTCCATTACCTCAGGTGTTGGATAAACTGCTGGATCATTCAACAGATCCTCTTCTAATAATGGCTGTGACGCTAGGTTACCATTAGCATACCAAACGTAATTTGTTGCTGTTGCAATCTGCTCAGGATCCATAATCCAATTGATGTACTTATGCGCGTTACTTGTATTTGGAGCATCTTTTGGAACTGCTAATTGATCAAACCACATTAGTGCACCTTCTTCTGGAATTGCATAAACGATTTCAACATCATTTTCTGCATCCCAAGCTGCGTATTGAGCCATAAAGATATCACCTGACCAACCAACTACTAAGCAAATATCACCATTTGCAAGTGCATCAATGTATTGGGATGAATGGAATTTTTGAATATAAGGACGAACCTTCATAAGAACTTCTTCAGCTTTTTTAATCACATCAGCGTCAGTACTTCTAGGATCCTCTCCAAGATATGCTAAGGCGGCAGGAATTATTTCAGTTGGCGCGTTAAGTAAATGAACGCCACAGTCAGCAAATTTAGAAACAACATCTGGATCAAAAACCATCGCCAAAGAAGTTGTTGGCGCATCTGCCATTCTTTCACCAATTAGACCTTCGTTATAACCAATTCCTGTTGTTCCCCACATATAGTTAACAGAATAGTCATTAAGCGGACCAAATTGAGCGACTTGATCTTCAATATCACTCCACATATTACCAATATTGGATAATTTTGACTTATCAAGTTTTTGGAAAACACCTGCTTCTATTTGACGAGCTAAAAAGCTACTTGAAGGAACTACAACATCATATCCTGAGCCACCTGCTAAAAGCTTAGCCTCAAGGACTTCATTTGAATCAAATACATCATAAACAACTTTGATGCCAGTTGCAGCGGTAAAATCAGTATTGACCTGTTCATCAATATAGTCTGACCAGTTAAGAACATTTACTACTTCGTCTGCAATTGCAACTTGCGCTGAAAAAGTTAATGCACCAGCAACGAGTAGATTATTTAATTTATTTTTCATTATTTCTCCTTTATTTTTTTTTACTTTATTAATTGGTAATTTTTTATTTTAATCACCTTTTTTGAAATTACAAAAACAAACATATTTAAAGATGTCTTAAGTATGAATTGTATTCAAAATCTGTAATTGTACTTTCAAATCTTTTTATTTCTGATTCTTTAACGCATTGATAAGACTGTTGAAATCTATCACCAAAGAATTCTTTAACCACTGATGATACACTTGTTTTATGCACAGCTTCACGCCATGTTATTCCTAATTCTGGTTCATGTTGTGCATGAGCGTTTCCAATTGTTTCTTTTTCAAGATTAAATTCGTTTTCTATTCCATTGAGAACACTTGCCAGGATTGATGCAAAAACTAAATATGGATTTGAGTCTGCACTGGGTAATCTAAATTCCAATCTTGTTGCATTATTAGAGGCTTCTGGAAGTCTTACAAGGGCAGTTCTGTTTTCATTTCCCCAGCTTAATGTAGTTGGGGCATGATCAGCATTATGAACTAATCTTCTATAAGAATTTGAATGAGGCGCATAAAAAGAAAGAAAGTCTGGAGCATTTTTTAATAATCCAGCGATAGCACTTGCAAAAACGCCTTGTGGTTGTTTATTTTTATTAACTTTAAATATATTTTTACCATCTTTATCAATAATACTTAAATGGGCATGCATCCCATTTCCAGCTTCTTCTGAAAATGGTTTGGCCATAAATGTTGCATTCAAATTAAACTTACGAGCACAGTTTTTAATTAAACGTTTCATTAAGAAAGCTTGATCTGCCATTAATAAAGCATCATCATGATGGAGCAAATTAATTTCAAACTGTCCTGGAGCACACTCTTTAATTGCTGTTTCAGCTGGAATCCCTAAGGAAATAGCACTTTTTTCCACTAGCTCAAAGAACTCTTCAAAGTCATCCATCTCACTTAAGTTAAGTAATTGAACCTCTTCATAACGTCTATTTGTTCCTGGAATCAATGGCATTTGAGGATGTCCATTTTTTTGAAGCTGCTTATCTATTAGATAAAACTCCATTTCTGGAGCTATCACTGGTCTCAAACCAAGATTTTTGAATCGACTAAGAATTGAATTCAAAACATTCCTTGGATCAGCATATATAGCATCGCCATTTCCATCTTCCATGCTGACTATGCATTGGGCGGTATTTCGAGAGCTCCAAGGAGTAATTGCCAGTGAGCTTTCAACAATTCTACATATCGCATCACCATCACCACTCATAACTAATCCTGTGCCTTTAGGGTTGTCTCCCCAGACATCAAGAACATAACTAGAAATAGGCATTTTTAAACCACCTTCAGAGGCTTTAATTAGGGTTTTGGGCGATGCATTCTTACCTCTGGGAATGCCATTAAAATCGACATAAATGAACTCAATTTTTTCTAGTTCAGGATTTTCATCAAGAAACTTTGTAGCAATATTTTTCATAAACTATCTTTTTTGATTATTTTTTTTAACAATACCTTAATTTTATCGTCAAATATTAAATTAATTATTGTGAAAAAGTAAAAATGGATTACACTATATCATCTAAAGACAAATGACAAGCTACATTCATTAGTTTTGTTATTAAAATGGTAATTGATAATTAATTTTAAAGGAAAGAATATGACTGCAAGTACTTCAGCACTCCAACAAAAAAATGCAAAGCATCTCATTCAATCATTTAGCGATTTAAGTTATATGAATAATCCTGAGGAAACTCATATTATTAGCCGTGCAGACGGTGTTTATATTTATGATAATGATGGTAAGAAAATTTTAGATAGTATGTCAGGGCTATGGTGTGTCAACATGGGTTATGGCCAACAATCAATTATTAAGGCAGTTAATGAGCAAATGAAAGAACTTGTTTACTATAATAATTTCTTTGGTTCAAGCCATCCAGCTGCGATTAAATTATCTGAAATGATTGCTGATAAAACTCCAGATGGAATGAATAAAGTTTATTTTTGTGGTTCTGGATCTGAAGCTAATGATACTGTTGTTAGGTTATCAAGACACTACTGGGCAGCAAAAGGTAAACCCTCCAAGTCTGTGATTATTAGTCGTAAAAATGCATACCATGGTTCTACTATGGCTGGGGCTAGTTTGGGAGGGATGAGTGCTATGCATGCGCAAGGTGGTTTACCAATAGCTGATATTGAGCATATAGATCAGCCCTACTATTATGATGCTTGTGTTGAGGCAGGTGGCAAAATTGATGAAGATGATTTTGGAATTAAAGTAGCTCAAACTCTTGCTAAAAAAATTGATGAACTTGGTGAAGATCGTGTTGCGGCATTTATTGCTGAACCTATTCAGGGCGCGGGTGGTGTTATTATTCCTCCAAAAACTTATTGGCCAGAAATAAGTCGAATTTGCAAGGAAAGAAACATCCTTTTAGTTGCAGATGAGGTCATATGTGGATTTGGAAGGACGGGCGAATGGTTTGGTTCTGGACACTTTAACTTTAAGCCAGATTTGATGGCATTTGCAAAGGGAGTAACTTCGGGTTATCTTCCAGTTGGAGGTGTTATTGTTGATGATGATATTGTTGATGTATTAGCCTCAGCTAAGGAAGAGTTTAATCATGGTTATACCTATTCAGGACATCCAGCCTGTATGGCTGCAGCTATAGCTAACCTTGAGTTAATGGAGAGCACTAATATAATTCACCAAGTCAAAAATAATACCGCCCCATACTTGGGAAGTAAGTGGAAGGATTTAGAGAGCCACTCCTTAGTTGGTGAAGCAAGACAACTTGGAATGCTTGCAGCAATAGAAATTGTTGAAGATAAAGAAAATTGTAAGCGCTTTGATAATAGTGGAGAGATTGTTGGAAAATGTCGTGATCTTTGTTATGAGAATGGCATAGTAATGCGGGCAATTAAAAATAAGATGGTTATTTCTCCTCCATTAATTTGTAATAATGAGCATATTGATGAAATTATAGAGAAGGTTTGGAAGTGTCTTGATCTAACGGCCCAATCTATAAAGTAGTTTTTTACAAGTGCAATCTTACTATCAGGCTAGTAGAAATAAAGAAATCGAGCAGTCACCACTTACTGAAGATGTTTTAGCTGATATCTGCGTTATTGGCGGCGGTTATACAGGTTTATCAACTGCTCTTTATCTTGCTAAAAAAGGTGTCAATGTAGTGCTTATTGAGTCTAATAAGATTGCTTCTGGAGCATCTGGGGCTAATGGGGGGCAAGTATCAGGTGGGATGCGAAGAGATCAATTTTATTTAGAAAAGGCTTTAGGCTTTGATTATGCTAAGGTATTGTGGAAAATTGGTGAAAAATCAAAATATCATGCAAAAGAGCTTATTGATAAATACCAAATTCAGTGTGACTATAAAAAGGGTATTGCTCATCCAAATCACAAACAGAAATATTGTGATGAATCAAAGCAATATGTTGATCATATGAAAAAAAACTATGATTATGAGGATATGGATTATCTAAATGATAATGAAATGAGAGAGGTAACAGGATCAAGCTCATATTATGGGGGAAGTTATGATGAAGGCGAGGCCCACTGTCATCCTCTTAATTACGCTCTTGGAATTGCTCAAGCAGCATTATCTGCAGGCGCAAAAATATACGAAAATACTGCCGCAAGTGGTTATAAGGTTTTAGATGATCATGTAAAGGTAATTACTAAGAATGGATCCGTGAAAGCAGATCGTATTGTGCTTGCATGCAATGGTTATCTTGGTAATCTTGAAAAAAGCTTGACTTCAAAAATTTTGCCAATGAATAATTATATTGTTGCAACAAAGCCTTTGAGTGATGAAGTAGTTAAAAAAATAAATCCAAGGGATATAGCTTTTGCAGATTCAAGATTCGTAATTAATTACTTTAGGATGAGTGCAGATAAGCGCTTGCTTTTTGGGGGTGGAGAGAACTATTCTCAAGAATTATCAAAAAATATAGTACCTATAGTTACTAAACCTTTAGAAAAAATTTATCCATTTCTTAAGGGAGTTAAAATTGATTATGCCTGGGGTGGTAAGCTTGCGATTACATTGAACCGGCTACCTTTTTTTACAACCCTTAAAAATGATAGAGTAATATCTGCTCAAGGTTATTCAGGCCAGGGCGTTGCCTTGGCAAGTTATTCTGGCAAGATCATTTCTGAAAAAATATTAGGTAGTGGTGAGACTTTTGATCTAATGGCTAAAATCCCAAGGCAAAGCTTTCCAGGTGGAAGATTTTTACGAAATCCAAGTATGAAGATTGGTATGCTTTACTATTCGTTATTAGACAGAATATAATGTTGTTTACTATTTTTAAATAGAGAGATTGTATGAGTATTGATGATTTTGAGGATTTAAATACTGATCAGGCTTTTACAAAAAAAAGTCTTTATGGTAGGGCCAATGAAATGACCTATGGTGGAGCGCTAAGTTTTCTTAGGCGAAAGTATACAAAAGATTTAAAGGGAGTTGATATTGCTGTTAGTGGCATTCCCTATGATGCTGCTACTAGTTTTCGACCAGGCGCAAGATTTGGTCCAAAGGCGATAAGAGAGGCCTCTGTTCAACTTGCAGAATTATTAGCCTTTCCTGATGGAATAGATCCTTTTAAAACTTTGGCAGTTTCAGATTATGGAGATTGTGAACTTGACTATGGTTTTCACGGAAATGTAGTCTCGCAAATTGAGGCTCATGCCACAACTATTTTAAATGCTGGTGTTGAGATGTTAACTTTTGGAGGTGATCATTTCGTAACTTATCCACTTTTAAGAGCACATGCTGCAAAACATGGACCAATTGCTCTTGTTCATTTTGATGCTCATACAGATTCATGGCCTGATGAGGATGGTAGGCTCGATCATGGAACTATGTTTTCAAGAGCTATAAAAGAAAATTTAATTGATACTGAGCATTCCATTCAGATTGGGATAAGAACTCATAATAGTAATACCAAAGGAACTACTATTTTAGATGCACCATGGGTTCATGAGAATGGTGTCAAAAAAGTAATAAAAAAAATAATTGATGTTGTTAAAGATCGACCTGCTTATCTAACATTTGATATTGATGGACTTGATCCAGCATACGCTCCTGGAACTGGAACTCCAGTTGCTGGAGGATTAACATCTGCTCAAGCTTTAGGAATAATTAGAGGTTTAGGTGATTTAAATTTTATTGGTGCAGATGTCGTTGAGGTGGCACCTGCCTATGATCATGCAGAAATTACGGCTATATTAGCAGCGACAATCGCTCATGATTATTTAGTACTTAGAGCTCAGCAAAAAAATAAAATAAAAATCTAACTTTAAATACCATTATGAAAATAGGAATATTACTTGTAGGAAGGGCTTCAGAAGATTTAGTGGATAAGTATGGTACCTATGCTGAAATGTTAATCAATTTAATTAATTCTGATGAGAAATTATTTGAATTCAAAACATTTAATATCCTTGATGGAATTTTCCCTTTAAATCATAACGATTGTGATGGATGGATCGTCACAGGCTCTCCTCATGGAGTGTATGAAGAGCATTCTTGGATTCCAATTGTGAGTCAACTAATTAAAGATATTTATGATAATAAACTTCCAATTTTTGGTGTTTGTTTTGGGCATCAACTTATTGCACAAGCTTTAGGTGGTAATGTTGAAAAATCAACAAAAGGTTGGGGGTTGGGACTTCATACCTATCAAATCAATAATAAGACTAACTATATGGGTAATTTATCAAGTGAAGTCACCTTGAATATCTGTCATCAGGATCAAGTTTTAAGTCCTCCAAATGGAGCTACTGTTTACGCTAAATCTGATTTTTGTGAAAATGCTGGGTTCTATATAAAAGATAAGGTTCTAACTATGCAAGCTCATCCTGAATTTTTAGTTGATTTTATAAAGGCTCTTCTAACAGCTCGAAGAGATGTAACTATTCCAAAGCAATTTGTTGACCCAGCTTTAATTGGACTCAAAAGTCATCCTGATAGTGTTCAATCCAATCAATTTGCTGAGACTATAAGGCGGTTTTTCTTAAACTAGTTAAGCTGATTGGATGCCTTTGTCGCCTTGTCTGTTATATACCTCCCAATTGGTATGGCGGAAGTAGCAGCTGGTGAGGGCGCATTACAAACATGTATGGAGCGTCTGCTCTCAGCAAAAAGAAAATCATGAACAAGACTGCCATCTTTTAGAACTGCTTGGGCGCGAACTCCTGCTGGATATGGTTCAAGATCATTAAGTTTTATAGAAGGACTATATTTTTGAACTTCTTTTAAATAGCCACTTTTAAATAATGAATTTTTCATTTCATATAAGCCCGACTTAATATTTTTTAGCAATACTCTATAAAGTCCTATGAATGAAATCATTTGAAAAGTATCCTTAAAATTAAAATTAAACTTATTGTAACCTTCTCTTTTAAAACCAAGAACAGCATTAGGTCCAACTGTGATACTGCCATCTATCATTCGAGTCAAGTGAACTCCCAAGAAGGGCATTGAAGGATCAGGTATTGGATAAATCAAATGTTTTACAAGTTTATTATGAGTGCTTGCTAGTTTAAAATATTCACCCCGAAATGGGACAATCTGAAAATCAATTTTAATACTAAGAAGTCTTGCTATTCGATCAGCCATTAACCCTGCGCAACATACTAGATATTTAGATTTAAAGCGCTCATTCTTAGTTATTATCTCAATCTTATCTGTATCCTCCTTAAGATTTATGACCTCAGTATCAAGAATAGATTCACCACCTAAAGACTCGTATTGTTCTGACATTTTTTTTGTAATCAGCTTATAGTTAACAATGCCAGTTGATTTAACTAGGAGAGCACCTAATCCAATAACATTCGGTTCAAGTTTATTTAGTTGTTTTTGGTCTAAAACTTTAACATTAATTTTATTTTTTTTACACTTTTCATGTAACTCATTCATTCTGGATAATTCTAGATCAGAAGTCGCAACTAATAACTTTCCACATTGCTCATAGGGAATATTATGAAGTTTACAAAAATTAATAGTTTCATTGAGGCCTTCTTTACAAAACTGAGCCTTTAAGCTTCCTGGTTGATAATAAACACCTGCATGAATAACCCCACTATTATGACCAGTTTGGTGAGATGCAAAAGATTTCTCTTTTTCTAAAAGTAATACTCGTTTACTTGGATGTTTTGTAATAAGTGCAAGTGCCGTTGAGACACCAATAATACCCCCTCCTAAAACGACATAGTCATAAATTTCATCTTTATTCATTATGTTAAAAGGTCTTTAATTAATTATTAGAACCAGCATTCTCTTCAAAAGCACCTCGCTGACGAAGAAGCTCTCTATGAAGTTTTTTATTAGCAATAAATTTATCTCTTCCATGAAGCCAAAAATAATTATTGATAATGATCATACTCCCTTCTAATAATTTCACATTAGATGTATTTACTTCGTTTTCCAATGATTCTCCAACTTCAAAAAGATACATCCCTTGCTCAATATTAAGGGGCTCAACAAATTGATCAATAAAAGATATTCTAGGCTGAGAATCACTATTATCGTTAATAAAAATAGGGTGAAAGTTTTTATAACCAATATTTTTACTTGCAGGCGAGCCCCATTGAAATTTTTGCTTTGCTAATGGGTTATTATAAAATTTATCTAAATCTTGCCAATCATCAAGATGAAGAAGTAGGGAGTCTCCACCCTCAACATCTACTTCTAAAATTTTTTGCATTATCACCCAATCAGTGATTTCATTTACGTAGGTACCATCTGTATGCAGCTCCATTCTTCGATGTGCTTGGCGGAGATAGCTATCGCTATCATCCTCATTTTTAACACTAAATCTAGCATAAAATTTTCCTGACATAGAGTCAAGATTTGGAACGCCTATAAGATGTGAAATCGCTGTTGAAAGTAAAATATTAAAATCAATAAAATCTATGCCATTAAGAGTTGAGGCTTCTAATGATTCACACTCAAGCAATACAGCACCTCTAGAGCGATCCTTTATAGTATCTAAGAGATAATGACCAAGTGTATCCTGAGTTAACTTGTTAAGACAATTCGCTAGGAAAAATCTTAAAAAAGGTTTATATTCTATTGACTGAACATCATGACCAATAATCTGCTTGGAGAATTCTTGGATAGTTTTTTTAGAAAGTCTAACAACTTGAAGTCTAGAATTATTATTATGATTACTAATATCAAAGCCAATATTTAGAATATTTTTAGGAGTCATTGTATCTATAACTTTATTGCACTAAATTGAAGTGGTCTAGATAACTTTGTTGGTATGCTATGTTCATTGTTAAAAAGTATTGGTGCAAGTGCTTTCAACATATCCTCATATACCTCACGTTTAAATTTTATTACTTCGTCAACAGGTCGCCAATAATCAACCCATTTCCAATCATCAAATTCAATATCATTATGCAAGTCAAGAGAAATATGATCATCACTTGAGTCAAGTTTTAAGAGAAACCATACTTGCTTTTGTCCAATACATTTGGGCTTTTGACGCCTTCTAATGTGTTCTAAGGGTAATTCATAGCGAAGCCATTTCGGTGTTTTAGCAAGCAGAGTGACCTGAGCTGATGAGAGTCCGACCTCTTCCTCAAGCTCTCTATAAAGAGCATCTAACTCAGACTCATCTTTATCAATACCACCCTGTGGAAGTTGCCATGCATCTTGTTTGAATCGCTTTGCTAAAAGGATTTGTTTTTTTTCATTAGTAATTACAATTCCAACGTTAGCACGATAACCATCGCTATCAATCACTAGTCATCGCCTGAAAATACACCTAATAGGTGAAGAAGGCTTAAGAAAAGATTATAAATAGAAATATAAAGAGTAACTGTTGCCATAATGTAGTTCGTTTCACCACCATGGATAATATTACTTGTTTCAAATAATATAAGACCACTCATTAGTAAAATAAACGCAGACGAAACTGCAAGAGATAAAGCAGGCATCTGGAAAAAATATGCAGCTATACCGGCTAAAAATGCAACTACAATACCAGCAGTAAGAAATCCAGCCATAAAACTAAAGTCTTTTTGCGAAACAATTGCATAAAAAGAAAGTGACAAAAAGATTACTGCAGTTCCAGTCATAGCCATCGCTACAAGCTCAGAGCCATTAGAGAATGCACCCGTATAAGCTCCAATTATTGGCCCTAAAGTAAGACCCATAAAGCCAGTAAGAGCAAAAACAGCAAGAATTCCCAAAGCTGAATTTCTAAGTTTTGTGACTAAAAATAACAGACCAAAATAGCCACCCAGGGTTATTAATAGCCCAAAGTAAGGTAAGTTAAGATACATCGAAAGATATGCCATCAAGCCACTAAATAAAAGAGTTGCTGATAGAAGTTGATAAGTATTTCTTAGTGTTCGATTTATAGTAATCGAACTAGAAGTTGTTTGAACATTTGTAGGCATAATATTAAAGTAAAGTAAAAGTGTAAAATATAGTCAATTTTGGTCGAAATTACAAGGCTTTCATGAAACTTATTTTGGGTATGGGTTTAACTGGCTTATCAGTTGCACGCTTTTATTCGAAAAAAAATATTGATTTTCGTATTGCTGATTCTCGGTTATCACCACCTATGCTTCAAATAATGAAGCAAGAAAACTTATTGATTGACTTCCATCTTGGAGAATGGAACAAGAATTTATTAGATGATATTTCTGAAATTATTATCAGCCCTGGTATTGCTGAATCTGAAAAAATAGTATCTTGGTCTCGTAAAAAAAGTATTCCTATTATTAGTGATATTGAATTATTTGGTCGATATGCCAAAGCACCTATTGTTGGTATTTCAGGCTCAAATGGCAAGTCTACTGTAACTCAATTATTAGGTGAAATGGCTCATAATGATGGGAAAAATGCAGTTGTCTGTGGGAATATTGGCAAACCTGTTATGGATAGCTTGAGTGATGATGCGGACGTTTATATTGTTGAAATTTCAAGCTATCAATTAGATTATACAAATAAGATTAATTTATTAACAGGAGTGATTACAAACATTACCCCTGATCATCTTGATAGATATGTAGATTTCAATGCCTATATAGAATCTAAATTATCACTCTATTCTTATTGTTCGAGTAATATTGTTAATTTAAATGAATCTCTAGTTAGTAAAATTGATTTGAATGCCTGCTATGCAATTGATAAACACGGAATAAATTGTGAATTTCATGCTAATAAAGATGGTAATAAATTTATTTTTTTTCATGGCAGCCAAATTTTAATGTCATCCGAGGAGTTATTGGTTATAGGTCGTCACAATGTAGAAAATATTCTTGCAGCTCTAACTCTTGGTCATCAGATAGGCCTTTCACTTAAATCAATGGTTATAACCTCGAAAAAGTTTAAGGGAATAGAGCATCGCTTAGAATGGGTTGTAAGTCTTAATGGAGTAGATTTTTTCAATGACTCGAAGTCCACTAATGGCATTTCAACTATTACAGCTATTAAAGCTATAGCTGATAAATATAAATCTGTAATTCTAATTGCTGGAGGAATTGCAAAAAAAGAAGACTATTCAGAGCTTTTTCAATTAATAAATACAAAAATTGACACCTTAATCTTAATTGGCCAGTCTAGTGCTATGTTTTCTAAGAAGATAAACAGCTGTCCAGTTCATATTGTTGAGACAATGGAGCATGCGGTTGCTCTATCTAAAACTATCGCCTTAGAGGGCGCTATTTTGCTTTCACCAGGATGTGCAAGCTTTGATATGTTTAATAATTTTAGTGAAAGAGGAGAGACTTTTAAGTATTTTGTTCTTCAAGAAAATTAATCACCTTATTTATATCAGTTTCAGTTAGGATAAGCGCTTCCCTTTCATTTCTTAGCCAAGTACATTGTCTCTTGCACAACTGCCTTGTTGCTACGATAGCCTTTTCAATCATCTCCTTTTTATTGTAGACTCCATCAAAATAATTCCATGCCTGTCTATAGCCAACACACCTCATAGACGCTAAATCTAAATTAAGTTTTTGATTTTCTCTCAAGGATTTAACTTCATCAAGAAAGCCATTTTTTATCATTTCAATAAATCGCTTCTCAATTCTAATATGAAGATCTGATCGTTCAGGCATAAGAACAATTTTTTTTATTTTAAGATCTAGCTTGTTTTGATTTTTATTGCCTTGAAGTGCACTTAAAGTTTCACCAGACAGTTTGTGTACTTCAAGAGCTCTTGTAATCCTTTGAGAGTCATTAGGATGAATTCTTTTTGCTGATTTTGGATCAATCTCTTGCAATTCTTTATGTAATTTTTCACTTCCCATTTTTTGTAAAAGATTATTGAAGTGTTTACGAGACTGATTTGTTGATGCAGGAAGTGCAGATAAGCCATGCTCTAAAGCATTAAAATAAAACGAAGTACCACCAACTAAAATTGGTAGTTTTTTATCATTTAGAGCAGACTCTATGTGTTTGTTAGCAAGCTGAACAAATTGTTTAACAGAGAAGCCTTCATGTGGTTCACAAATATCAATAATTTCATGAGGATAGTTCTTAAGTAATTCTTTGCTAGGTTTTGCAGTACCAATATCCATTCCACGATATATTAAAGCTGAATCCACACTAATTATTTTAGAATCAAGATGCTTGGATATCTCAATGGCTAACTCAGTCTTACCCGAAGCTGTAGGACCCATAAGGAAAACTACTGAATTATTTGATTCTATTGTCATAAGAATACTAGGCTTATATAACTAATACCTACATTATAATGTCAGCTTTATAAATTGTATCTCCAAAACGATGTTTACAGTTTTAAATCAAGTTACTGGAAAGTCATTTGAAAGTAGCGGCCAGAAGCCAGTTCTTAATGGTGCTCTTGAGAGTGGATTAAATTTCCCATACGGTTGTCAAAATGGTTTTTGTGGTCAATGTAAAGCCATTATATTAAATGGTGAAATTGAGTATGATGGAGATGTTCCCTCTGCAATAAGTAAAGATGATGCTGAAGCAAATATGGCATTACTTTGTCAATGCAAGGCAAAAACTGATTTATATATTGCAGTGGATGAGCTTGATTCTTTGGCAACTATAGAGGTCAGAAGTATGCCTTGTCGTGTCGAGGAGATTAATCGTTTAAATCATGATGTAATAGCAATTATATTAAAGATTCCAGGAGCACAATCACTGCAGTATTTGGCAGGACAGTATCTTGAGTTAGAGCATTCAGATTATGAGCCAAGATCATATTCAATTGCCAATGCACCAATTAATTCAAATTTGATTGAGCTACATATCCGATTAGTTGATGGGGGTAAGCTTACAAACTTTTTATTTAATTCACTGACTGAAAAATCTATTCTAAGAATTGAAGGCCCAAAGGGAAGTTTTTTTCTTAGAGAGGATAGTGAATGTCCAATTATATTTATAGCTGGTGGCACAGGATTTGGGCCAATTAAAGCAATAATAGAACATCTTATTAACATAAGCTCAAATAGAGTTATTCATTTATACTGGGGTGTAAGAAGCGAAGAAGATTTATATTCAAGTCTTCCATCTGAATGGAGCGAAATGTATGGCAATATCTCTTTTGAACCAGTGTTATCAGAAGCAGATCAGTCCTGGAGTGGCAAAAAAGGATATGTCCATGAATCTGTAGTGGATGATTTTCAAGATTTAACGGATTATGAGGTATATTCCTGTGGCCCACCTGTAATGGTAAACGCATCACATAAAAGTTGCCTAGAGTATAAACTGCCAAAAGAGAACTTCTTTTCTGATGCCTTTGAATATGCAAATGTGATTAGTGAAAATGAATAATATGGAAGAACACATAAATATACAACTCAAACTTGCTTTAAGTCCAGAGTATCTTGAGGTAGTGAATGAATCAAGTCAACATTCAGGACCTGCCACAGAATCACACTTTAAGATTGTGGTTGTTAGCTCAAAATTTGATAAGATGAAGCTCATTGATAGGCATCGCTTTATCAATAAACTTTTTGCTGAAGAACTTCAGCATATTCATGCATTAGCAATGCATACTTATACAATTGATGAATGGCAAAAGCGTCAAGGTGCTCCAGATTCTCCTAAATGTTCTACTAAGTCATAGAGGTGAAAGGGCTTCTTTTATTGATTGTTATATTTCTTTCTGCGTGTCAAAGTGTTGTTGATAATAGTAAAAAATTAAGCACTTTTAAGTCTAAATCAGATAGCCCTTATCAAGTTATTGATGAATCTAATTTATGGACTTTAATTGCAAATAATCAGCAAATAAATAGTGAGATTAATCCAAGGATTCAAAGTCAAATTAATAGGATTAAAAATAATCCTGAATATTTATCTATAATATCTAAGAGGGCCAAGCCCTACTTATATTTAGTAGTTTCTGAGCTAGAAAAACAAGGCTTACCAATTGAAATTGCGTTATTACCAATTGTAGAGTCAGATTATTATCCCTTTTCTTATTCCCATGGAACTGCAGTTGGTCTATGGCAATTTATCCCATCAACAGGAAAAATGTATGGCCTCAAAGAAAGTTGGTGGCATGAAGATAGAAGAGGTGTATTAACTTCAACTCAAGCAGCAGCTTTATATTTAAAAGATCTTAATAATATGTTTGATGGTGATTGGCTATTAGCAATAGCGGCCTATAATGCCGGACCAGGGCGAATACAAAGAGCAATAGATAAAAATATTGAACTTGGACTAAATACAGATTACTGGAGTCTTGATTTACCAAATGAAACTGAAAAATATGTTCCAAAACTTTTGGCATTAGCTGAAGTTATAAAGGCGCCATCAAGCTTTAACCAAAGCTTAGTCAAAATAAATAATGAGCCATTTTTAAAAAAAATAGAGCTAAATTCGCAATTTGATTTAGCTTTAATTGCTCAATGGACAGGCCTTACTATTGAAGAAATTTATACCTTTAATCCTGGACTGCGAAGATGGGCTACTCCAGTTTTATTACCATATTCTCTGCTCTTACCTTTAAACGTTGTTGATGACTTTGAAATAAATTTATCAAAGTCTGGCGAGAGACCAAAAATTAGCTGGGCTCGATATAAAATTAAAAAAGGCGATAGCTTGAGTTTAATTGCCAATAAATACAATACGACAACTTTACAAATTCAAAATGTCAATGAGTTAAGAGATGATATTATTAGAATAGGAGATTACCTAATTGTGCCTCTTGCTGAACAAAATGAAGGTTACTATTCTTTATCAGAGAATCAAAGAGAAAAAAGTCGGTTAAATATTCAAAAAAATTCTGAAAAAATTACTTACACGGTTATTGCAGGAGATAGCCTTTGGAAAATTGCAAAAATTTATAATACTTCTATTAATAATCTTGTTAGATGGAATCAAATCAATCCATCAGAGTCACTTTCAATTGGAAAAGAATTAGTTATCTTGCTTAATAATAAAAGTAGAACAGAGTTAGCTAAAATAGCAAATACTGGAATCGATATTAGTAGAAAAATAGTTTATACGGTTAAAATTGGTGATAACCTTTCAAAGATTGCTCAAAAGTATCAAGTTAAAGTAGCTGACATACAATCTTGGAATAATTTAAATGAAAAACATATTTTGCAACCAGGTGACAAATTAACTATAACAATTAATGTAGTAAATTCAAATTTATCATGAAAACAATACCAATATTCAAAACAATCCTCGCAAGCTTAGCTTTTGCTATTAATAATTGGCAAAAGTTGCTTGAGGTTAGTATCTTTCCATTGCTTATGATGATTCCATTCATAACAATCTTGCCAGAGGTTATAGTTGTTATGCAAGCTCAGCTTCTTGGAAATGGAGAGATTCAAGCTAATCCAGATAATTATGGATTCTATTTATTATTTTTTGAATATGGCCATATTGCACTTGTTATTAATATTTATCGTATGGTGGTAAATGGAAATAACTCTGTTGCTCGTTTAGGAGTCGTTCTTCCAAGTCTAAGATTCGGACGTTTTTTTCTTTTGTCTATTTTTCTGTCAATTGCAACCCAGTTTCCAATATTTATTTCACCATTTTTAATACCTGTAATTTATTTTCTCCTCATACCTATATCACTTAATTTAGTTTCAATTGCAAATGATATTCCATATAGGAAAAATAAATTAAAGTTAGGAGTTCAATTCAGTGTCTTCTCTCTAAAGCTCGGTATTCCATGCATTTTAATAGGCCTATTAATCCTTCTTGGAGCAAATGAGTTTTTATTTTGGACAGCAATAGTCATGATAATCTACTGGATGGCAATCAGCTTTTCTCTTTGTTACAGAGTTATAATGGCGAATAACTAAATGCAAAGTCTCTTGGGTATCTCATATCAAAAATACAAGTTGGTCCATCTTTTTTACATTTTTTAAAATTTTTATAGACCTTGATAAATAGATCAAGTCGTTCACTTTGTTTTTGATAGCCTAAAATTACTTTTATATTATTTTCTAGTATTAATTGGTCAATAGCTGACCTCTCAAAGCGGGCAATTTTTAATGATCCTAATGTTGCTTGATATTTTTTAAAATCTATATAAAACTGCTCAATATTATCTTCTGAAACAATCCCAATAGGAGCATCTGAAGAAATTAAAAATCTGGGTTGAAATAAAATACCTTTTGAAGAAATAAATCCTTCTGACCCCCATTGCATTGCTATATCATGATTTTCAACTGTAACTCTAATCTTATTCCAAAATATTCTCTCTGCATTAGCTTTGGAAACCCATGGGTGTTTTTCCACATTTTCATTGATTTGAGAAAGTTCTATTAAATATTTATTTTCTAGGACTGACTTTATTAAGTCATCATATTGATGGGTTATAGTTTCTACAAAATATTTATTAATAATAGATGAGTTTTTAATTTCATTATCTTGATTAGTTAAAGCTTCAAAATCACCTCTGATTTCCCAAGTAATACTTGGTTCAAATAATTTTGAATTATTTATTAAATATATCGAACTTGCAAATGACAAAATAATAATTAAATAAAACAAACCTTTCAGAATCTTAACTAAAATAACCTTAATTGGTTTTCTTTGTTTTTTAAAATAATTTCTTCTTAATTTAGCCATTAAGAATTTTTAAAATTAATTGTTCAAAGGAAATGTTAGAGGCTTTTGCAGCCATTGGAACTAGTGAATGAGATGTCATGCCTGGAACGGTATTAATTTCTAATAGGTAAGGATTCTTCTTACTATCAAGAATAAAGTCAACTCTACCCCAACCAGAGGCTCCCACAACATTAAAGGCCTTCAGGGCAATCATTTGAATCTTTTTCTCTTGTGCATTATTAAGATCAGATGGACATAGATATTCAGTTTTTTCACTAAAATACTTGGAATGATAGTCATAGATATCATGATCAGATGAAATTTTTATACTAGGAAGAGTTTTATTATTAAGGATTGAAACAGTGTATTCATCTCCCTCAATCCACTTCTCAATTAAAGCTTCATCATTATATTGCCATGCGTTTTCCAGGGCTTGTTCTAAATTTTTTTTATCACTCACTTTACTAATACCAATACTTGATCCTTCTAAAGTTGGCTTTATCGCCCATGGAAGCGAAAAGTAAATTGGATTAAGTTCATCACCTTTTTTAGCAACAATTGATGGTGATAATGGTAAATCATATTTATTCCAAGTATCTTTAGTAGCTGCTTTATTCATGCAAAGGTTAGAAGCTTTTTCATCAGAACCAGTAAAAGGAATATTTCTTTTTTTAAGCTCACTTTGAATGAATCCATCTTCACCACCTCTTCCATGCAGAACAATAAATGCTTTATCAAATTTTTTTCCCCAAAGATCATTAATATTATCTTTTTTAAGATCAAATTTAAAGCATTTAATATTACTTTTAACTAAAGACTCATATACAGCATTCCCACTTAATAGAGATATGTCTCTTTCAGCTGAATAGCCACCCATTAAAACAGCAATCATATGATTATAATTTCAGTTTCAAGTTCAACATTGTGCTTATCTTTAATTGTATTTTGAATATGAGCAATTAGGTTTTCAATATCCATAGCACTCGCATTATTTTGATTAATAATATAATTTGCATGCTTTTCAGAAACACAAGCTCCACCGATACAAAAACCTTTAAGACCACTAGATTCTATTAGTTTAGCTGCATAAGTATCCTTTGGATTTTTAAAGACACTTCCACAACTAGCTAATCCAATTGGTTGTGTTGAGTTTCGTTTATGAAGAAGGTCACGAACATTATCTTGGGGTTGTTTTAAATCAAAATTAAATCGAGCGCTAATAAAAAATTCACCACTGAAGTGATGAATAACTGAACGGTAATTAATTTTATAATTACTTGGAAATCTTTCTTGAATATCTCCAGTTAAATTAATAGTTTTGACAGAAACAACATATTGCCAAATTTCAGAGCCAAAAGCACCAGCATTCATAGCGAGAGCGCCACCAACACTTCCTGGAATAGCACTTAAAAATTCAGCACCATATTTCAAATTAGCTTGAGAAAATCTTGATAACTTTGCTAGTGAAGTACCAGCTCCAGAATCAATAAAATCTTTTGAAATATCAAGGCTATTTAAATTTTTAGTATGAATAGTTGTTCCATCAAAGCCCTTATCCCTAACTAAAAGATTGCTACCAAGACCAACAAATAAAAGTTGTGTTTTGTTATTTTTTAAAAAATTAGATAAAGCTGCTTCATCTTGAGGAACAAAGAATTGACTTGTCTGACCCCCTGTTCTTAAAGAGCAGTGTTTTGACATTGGCTCATTAAATTTAATCATATTTATTTAGAAAAATGATCTTTTAATTGATGAGGTATTTTATGAACATCACCAGCACCAAGAGTAAGTATGACATCATTTTCAGAAGCTATATTGGGTAGTATCTCTATTATTTCATCAATATCTTTAACAACTATAGGATCAATTGAACTTCTTCTTCTAATAGAGTCAGCAAGAGTAGATGAGCTAACCGTATTTATTGGGGCTTCATTTGCTGAATAAATATTTAACAATACTAATGCATCAACTTTGGATAGGCAACTTACAAAATCATTAAATAAATCTCTAGTACGAGAATACCTATGAGGTTGAAAAATTACTAAAAGTCTTTTGTCTGGATATGTATTTCTAAGTGTACTAACAACTGCAGAAATCTCATTTGGATGGTGACCATAGTCATCAAAGAGAGGGACTTTATAAACGTTTATAGATAAATATTGATGAAAGTCTAATCTTCTTGAAACGCCACTAAAGTTCAATAAAGCCTTTTGAATGTCTTCTATTTTTATTTCAAGCTCAATCGCAACACTTATAGCTGCGAGCGCATTTAGAATATTATGATTTCCAATTAAATTTAATATAACTGGAAATTTTTTATCGTATTTAGAGCAGTTAACATCAAAGGTCATTCTTAATTCATTTTGCTGAATATTAGATGCTTTAACATCAGCATTTTCACTAAAACCATAGCTCAAAACAGGCCGATGAATTTTTTTAAGGATATCTTTAACTCCATTATCATCAATGCAAGCAACGCATATGCCATAAAACGGCAAATTTGATGTAAATTTAATAAAGGCATCAGTAAGATTATCATAATTGTGACTATAGGTGCTCATGTGATCTTCGTCAATATTTGTAATGACACTAAGCATTGGTTGAAGATGAAGAAAGGATGCGTCACTCTCATCTGCTTCAGCAATCAAGTAATCACTTTTGCCTAACTTAGCATTCATACCTGTTGCATTGATAATCCCACCAATAATATAGGTTGGATCAAGTTTAGCTTCAGTCATTATTTGCACAATAAGACTTGTAGTTGTAGTCTTTCCATGAGTTCCTGATATAGCTATTCCAAAACGAAAGCGCATAATTTCAGCTAACATTTCTGCTCTCGGAACAATTAATAATTTTTGGTGTCTGGCTTCTTGGAGTTCAGGATTATTTTTATTAATTGCTGAAGAGACAACCACAGCTTGCTTTCCCAAAACATTTTCAGCTTTTTGAGTATAAATAATTTTACAACCTAGTTTTTCAAGTTTCTCAGTAGCTGGGTTTGACTGAATATCTGATCCAGAAATTTCATAACCTAAATTAGCAAGCACTTCAGCAATTCCACTCATCCCAGAACCCCCAATGCCGATAAAGTGAATTTTCTTTATTTTTGAACGAGTAGGATTATTGATTAAAGTCATGATTTATTTACAGTTATTATGGTAATTGCTTGAATCCCTTTGCCTTTTCCAAAGGCAGTTAAGCCTTCCCCTGAAGTTGCAGTTATGCCAATATCTGATAAAGTTACATTACAGATTTTAGAAATATTTTCCTTCATAAGTTCAATCAAAGGAGATATTTTTGGATTCAAACACTCAATGCTTATGGCAATATGATTTATTTTCCAATCACTGAGGTCATCTAAAGCAACTTGCAAATATGCTTGACTATCAGTTACTCCTTGCTTAACTAGTTGATCAGCCTGAAAACCTAAAACATTTTTACCAGTGATACTAGAAATAGCATTAGTCATAGCATGAAAAATTACATCTGCATCACTATTTCCTTTGAGGCCAAAAGGATGATTGACTTCAATACCTGCAAGAACTAATAGCTTTCCTGGTTTTTTTTCAAATGCATGTGAATCCTGTCCAATACCTGTTTTTATTTCCATAATTTATTTTAAATAATAATTAGCTAATTTAAGATCATCTGTTTGAGTAATTTTAATATTGCTTTTAGATCCTTTAACAATTTTTATTGAATGACCTAAGTTTTCAATAGCCTCAGATTCATCAGTAATGATATTATCAAATTCAATAGATTTTTTTAAGGCCTCATTTAAAATACCAAATCGAAACATTTGTGGCGTTTGAGCATGGTAAAGTGTTTTTCGATCAATTGTTGATAGCTCTTTTTGAGAACTAATTTGTTTAACTGTGTCAATAATTCTTGTTGCTAGAATGCCACCAACAGGATGATCAAAAACTTGGTCGATTAAGTTTTCAATGTCTTCGCTTAGAATACATGGTCGAACTGCATCATGAACTAAAATCCAATCATTATTATTTGCTATATTACTTAATGAATTTAGTGCATTAAAAACCGAAAGATGCCTTTCTTTTCCTCCTGTAACAATAGAAAGTATTTTTGGGTGATTAAAATAAGGTGATAATTTAAATTGGTCATCTTCAGCAGCTACAGCAACAACACAGGCTGTAATTCTATCAATAGATAGAAGGGTCTTAAGACACTGGTCAATGATTGACTTACCATTATCAAGTTTTAGGTATTGCTTTGGCATTATCTCATTCATACGCTTACCAATTCCGCTAGCTGGAATGATTAAGAAGCAATTATCAGTATTCATCGTAGCTATGTGGTCCTTTTCTCAAGCTTTGAAATCAATGAACTTAATTATAGAGCAGAGTTAGAAGAGTCAACTAAATTATCATTATTAATAATCTTATTTACCTTAAAAAAAACTTCCCCTTCTTTTACTAAGCCATATTTGTATCTTGCTTTAGACTCAATTAGTGACATATCTTCTTCTGTATAGTTAGTGATTTGATTGAAAAGTAAAGCATTATTTTTTTGGAGGTTAAGATTTTTATTTTCTATCTCTTTAATAACACTTTGTTTTTTTAAAATCACATTAGGAAAATTATTTTCAAAAATATTTTGCTTTATTAAAAAAAACAAAATAATTGAAAGTAACAGTGAAACTTTATATTTAAGAATAAATCCAAATAATCCTTTTGAATTGTTATTCATAGAATCTATGATCGTTTATTTATAAAGTGAGGAAAGATATGTTTTTGAATAATAATCATGAATTGGAAGTTTGTATTGATTAAAAAACTGAAATAAAAATCCAAGCCCAGTTAAAGAAATAAGAGCTAATATCATTCGGGTTAGCGACTGTCTATAGGTTATATTATCACCATCAAATTGAGAAATTTCGAATTTCCAAGCCCTCATGCCAAGAGTTTGCTTGCCTTTAACCCAAGAGAAGGAAAAATATCCAAAAATTACTGGAAGCGTTAGGAAGTAAAAAAATAAACTATTAGTAATAGGTTCTTTTTTGTTAATTAGAATTACTACCCCTGCGATAAAAAACACAAAAGAAAAAACTAGTAATAAATCATACATAATTGAGCCTAAGCGTCGAAGAAATGAGACATTAGATTTCATATTTAAATTTTCTTTAAATGATTTGATTTATGAGAACTAATTATCCTCTTTATTGGTAACTTTTGAAGTAACTTTTCCATCATTGAATTGAGAGACAATAATATCGCCTTTGTTAATTTTCTTGATTGATACTATAACTCCTCCCTTTTCATTATGCGAAATACTATAGCCTCTTGAAAGAGTATTAAGTGGTGAAAGAAGATTTAAAAGATTAGCTTTATTACTCAAATCATCTAAATGATTTTTAATAAGATTTTTTGAGTTATTATTAAGTTCTATAACCAGCTGCTTCAACTTGGATTGACTTTGTTCAATTAATAAGTTTATTACTCTAAATAAACGTAACTCATACTCATCAAGTTTTTGAGCATTTATTTGTAATTGTTGACTTGGATCAATGATTCTTAGTTGAAGAAGATTTAGTGACAGTCTTTTCTTTTCAATTGACTGCTCAATAAAGCCTTTTAATTGATTAATAAGTTTAGATAATTGATAAATAATCACCTGGCGATCTGGAGTGGCACTGACAGCTGCAGCTGATGGGGTTGGTGCTCTCAAGTCAGAAACAAAGTCTGCAATTGTGGTGTCAGTTTCATGTCCTATAGAGCTAATTATAGGTGTTGAACAACTAAATATTGCTCTTACAAGTTCTTCCTCATTAAATGCCCACAAGTCCTCCATTGATCCACCTCCCCTGGCTAATATTAGGACATCACAGCGTTTAGAATTATCTGCAGCTTGAAGTGCTTTAATAATTTTTATATGGGCTTGATCACCCTGAACAATAGTGTCAAACAGAAGTATGTCAGCAAAAGGGTACCTTAATTTTAAAACTTTGATAATGTCTTGAATTACTGCCCCATTGGAAGAAGAAATGACACCAATAGTTTTTGGAGATATGGGTATATTTTTTTTATTCTCTATATCAAATAAACCTTCACTTCTTAATTTATTTTTAAGCTGGTCAAATGCAAGTTGAAGATTACCTATTCCAGCTGGTTCCATTTCTTGAACTATCAGTTGAAAGTCTCCTCTTTGTTCGTATAAAGTAACAGCACCTCTGATTACAACAGACATGCCATTTTCAGGAGTAAATTGTATCTTGCGCTGATTAAGTCGGAAAAATGCACACCTTATTTGTCCACTTGTGTCTTTTAATGAGAAATACCAGTGTCCAGAGGAGGGCCTAGATAAATTTGAAATTTCACCTTGAATCCAACAAGAAGGTACATTTTTCTCAATTGTATTCTTACATAATTTTAAAAAATTAGAAACTGAATAAATTTCATCAAGATTAAACATTAGTTTTTTTTAGGCAGGCAAATACTGCTCCAGTTCCACCCATCGCTTGAGGGCAAGAGCAAAATCCTAGAACTTGAGGATGTTGTTTAAGATAATTAACAACTTGAGATTTTATTATTGATAAGCCATTATCTGAATGATATCCTTTACCATGAATTATATGAATAAATCGTTCATCAGAGTGAAAATGAATAAACCTTGATAATGCTTGACAGGCCTCTTCAATCTTATGTCCATGAAGATCAATAGATGGTGTTGATCCTATATTTCCCTGCTTCATTTTTTTAACTATTTTTGCAGATAATCCTGCTTTTGCATGTATTACAGGTTCTGATCCTAAGATATTTGGCTCATATAAATAACTATAACCTTCAAAAGGCTTATCAGGCTTTGAATTCGAGGAGGCATTATTCTTATTATTATCTTTATCGATAGTTATTTGTTTATCGATAGTTTCTCGAAATAATAATTTGTCACTTTCATTTACCATAGGAGTAAAAATTTAAACATAAAAAAACCCTCGAAGAGGGTTTTAATTATAACTGTGATTTTTATTATTGAATATTACATTCAAGGGAATTTTATAAATTCTATTTCTTATAGAGCTTTAATTTGAGAGCTGAGGCGAGATTTTTTTCTAGCCGCTTGATTTCTATGCATTAAACCTTTGCTGACAGCTTGATCAACATTTTTTTGCATCTTTATAAAGTCGCCTGTGGCTTCTTTTTTATCTCCAGAAGCAATGGCTGCAACAACTTTTTTAACGAATGTACGGACCTTGGCCCTGATTTGAGAGTTATGTTTATTTCTTTTAACTGCCTGTCTTGCGCGTTTTTTTGAACCTGCTGAATTGGCCATATACTTTTATTTAGTGCTATATTACAAAAAGATGAATTATAGAGTCTCGTCTGAATTTATGCAAGTATTAGTTTGTATTGTGTTAATTTGCTAAAGACTGAATATATTGGAGAGTTTTTTTCTTATTAAGAAGAAGATGCCAGGTTTTACCTCCCTGAGACTTCCATAATGAAACTGCTCTAATACCTGCCAATAGAAGGGCTCTAATATGATTTGCAGTTTTTTGGTTTGATAGGTAGATTTGTTCCCCTCTAACCATAATAGTAGGACTGAGACTACCTAAAGTATTCTTATATAGTTCGGCAAGTCTTGCAATTGAATTACTATGATTAATATCAAAAAATTCTTGTCTATTAATGAGCTCTATTTCTGAAGTAATTAACTTAAGAAGTTGCGGTTTCTTCATCAATTTCTTTTCAAGATTTATTAAAGCAGTAACATATAACATTACATTATGCATATCAATAGATTTTTTCTCAAGAACATCTTTTAAAGAGTTAAAGCCTATTTGTAAATCTTCAGGAGAGGTAAAAATTTCATCAATAGAATCACTATCAATTACTATACTATTTAAACTCATTTTATTGCTATGACTATCGCACTGACCAGTTGAGGCAAGTTGTTGGACTAAACTGCTAGATTGAAAAATGCTGGCTAAAGCTAGAGTTTGTTTTGCTGTTTTATTCATTAGATTTTGATTTAATAACGCTACCACCAAGACAGATATCATCCTGATAAAAAACTACTGATTGACCTGGTGTTATTGCTCTTTGACTTTCACTAAAGTTAACTTCTAGGCAATTATTCTCTAACATAATAACCTTACAATCTTGAGAAGCTTGACGATATCGAATTTTAGCAGTGCATTTAAGAGGAAATTGAGGGACAATATCTACCCAATGTATATTATCTGCAATAAGAGTATTATGATAAAGAAGAGGGTCGTCTCCTTGTACAGCAACTATTTCATTTGACTCTAAGATTTTCTCTGCAACAAACCATGGTTCTTGTGAATCACTAAAGCCACCTCCAATTTCAAGCCCTTTTCTTTGACCAATTGTATAAAAAGGCAAGCCATGATGATGCTTAATAAAGTCACCATTCTTATTAATTATATTTCCTTGTTCTTTAGGGAGAAAAGTGGTTAAAAAATCTGCAAATGGTCTTTCACCAATAAAACAAATTCCAGTAGAGTCTTTTTTATCAGCATTTACAAAGTTATTATTTTTTGCAATTTCTCGAACTTGATTTTTATCTATTTCACCTAATGGAAATAAACTTTGAGAAAGCTGATTTTTATCCAATAAGTGGAGAAAATAGCTCTGATCTTTATTTTTATCTAATCCACACTTTAGAAGAAAACTCCCATTAGCTTTCGAGATTCTTGCATAGTGTCCAGTGGCAATTTTTTTTGCACCAAGATTTTTTGCATAATTCAAGAAAGCTTTAAATTTAATTCTTTGATTACATAATACATCTGGGTTTGGCGTTCTACCCTTTTTATGCTCAGATAAGAAGTGCTCAAAAACATCTTCCCAGTATTCATGAGAAAAATTGACTGTATGAAGTTTAATGCCAAGCTGATCTGAAACTTTTTGAGCATCCTCTAAATCTTTAGATGCAGTGCAGTATTTGTCATCATCAGCTTCATCCCAGTTTTTCATAAATAAAGCTTCAACGTTATAGCCTTGTTCAAGAAGGAGATAGGCTGTCACTGATGAGTCGACCCCTCCAGATAGGCCAACAATTATTTTGTCATCATTGAAACTCATTAGGTATGATCATAAGCACTAACAATTTTTTTAACTAACTGATGTCTCACTACATCTTTAGTATCAAAATTGCAAAATGCAATATTATCTATACTACTAAGGATTTTAATTGCATGTATGAGTCCTGATTCACTTACTTTAGGAAGGTCAATTTGCGTAATATCTCCTGTAATAACCATTTTTGATCCAAAGCCCATGCGCGTTAAAAACATTTTCATTTGAGGAATTGTAGTATTTTGAGCTTCATCTAGAATAATATAGGATTCATTTAAAGTACGACCTCTCATGAATGCTAATGGAGCAACCTCAATAACACGTTTCTCTATTAGTCTATTTACTCTCTCAAACCCTATAAACTCATACAGAGCATCATAAATAGGGCGAAGATAAGGGTCAACTTTTTCGCTTAGATCACCAGGAAGAAAACCTAGCTTTTCTCCTGCCTCAACAGCTGGTCTAACAAGAACTAACCTTTTAATGCTTGAATTTTCAAGTGCCTCAACAGCCCTTGCAACTGCTAAATATGTTTTTCCTGTACCCGCAGGACCCACAGCAAAAACAGCGTCATTATCAATTATTGAGTTGACATAATTTTGTTGATTAGTGCTTCTTATATGAATATGTTTTTTACTCGTTTTGATCGTAACAGACTTTGTTTCACCATTTGGACTATTAAGAGATTTAATGCAAAGATCAATATCACTAAAATCAATTACTTTGCTTTCAGATAAGACAAGGAGATCTTGAAGAACTGAAACTGCCAATGAGGCATTCTCACCTTTTATATTAAAATCAGAGCCCTTGTTAGATACTTTAAGATCAAGATTTTTTGCAATATTTTCAAGGTTTTTATCAAAAGTTCCACAGATATTAGCTAATTGTTCTGAACTTTGAATATCAAGAGTAAATTTCATAATTATTATTTTACTGAATTAGACATAAAACAAATGATAAGTTGCATGATTTAAGACAATATTTAATTTATCATTTGTATTATGAAGAGACTTAAGATTCTTATAAATTTTTTTTTAATAATATGTTGCTT
>ENA-UOXV01001905-UOXV01001905.1-marine-metagenome-genome-assembly--contig:-NODE-1905-length-28065-cov-6.375402_pt1 | contig 28065 bp, 17 predicted proteins | sample MGYA00238165_ERZ766961 | MGnify/ENA primary metagenome ERZ766961 (study PRJEB28924, sample SAMN03173240) | marine metagenome | biome: Marine; feature: Water; material: Subsurface seawater | place: North... | reverse complement strand
CGCGCCCACGCCCGGGAGGACCGCGGCTGGGGCCGGGGGCACCGCTGCCCCGCCCCCGCCCCGGAGAGCCTCAAACGCACGCAGACACCCAGCCTTCATCGCGACGAGGGACAACTTCGCCTTGAGGCGCCCGAGGACCGCGCCCCGCATTTGCGGGGAGCTCGCCCCCATGACGGCGCCCGCACCATCATAAGTAATTTTAGTGCATCCCCCCGTTTCATGCTCTTCTTAATTCTGCTATGCTTCGAGCACCCAAAGTTGTCGCGAGATTTGTAGCAGCTCACGAAAAGTCGGGGAAACCTGGCGACATGACGGGATGGTGTGGTGCCTTTTTGTCAGAGGCATACTCATTGATATTTCCTCCGCGCTTTCAGCGTCCAGCATATACCCGCAGCGTGTATTATACACGCGTTCCCGGCTGGTGTGAATTGAGATATCTACAAAGATCAGCCCATGGTCCGCGATTCTACTCATGCGCGCCGACGACATCTCATGCTTCGCTCTGCATTCAGAACCGAAACATGACATCGACTGTGCCCTTCTCGAGGGCAGAAAGCGGCACGCGCACCAAGAGCCGCTCCTCTTCCCACGAGAACCCCGCGTCTTCCCATCCCACACGGACATGCGCTGGTTTCTTGCTGCAGTAGACCAGCAGGGTGCCTGCTCCGCGGACACGCACGACAACCCGACCCCCCTCGCTTGAGACGTGCGTGAGCGCGCCGCCCCCGTTGAGCAGCTCCTCAAGTCCCAGCGCCGCCCATGACACCTGCACTCCGTCGCGCTCCCGCTGAGCTGCTTGCAGCGGCGCGAAGGTCGTGACGCTCGCGTCCTGGGAGTCCAGCTTCAGCCAAAACTCGCCATCCCCATCTAGCTCGTCCACCCGACTGCCACAGAACACGCCATCAGGGGATGGTAAAGCAACTCGATCACCGTCAGCGCCGGGGGCTCGGCCTGCCCGCGGCCGGCCCGCGCCCCGCCAGGAGGCATCGCACCTCGTGAGGAGCCTTCCGTCGGAGGCCCAGCGCGAGGTGAGGGCAACGAAGAGACTCTCAGAGGCGGGCCCGACCACAAGCCCCTCGACGTCCATCGGGCTGATGCGCGTGCACACCGAGGGGACGCGACCCCAGCGGCGCTGCGCGCAGCGGCGGCGCGGGTCCCAGCTTGCGGCCTGGAGATTGAAGGCCGCGAGCACCCCGGTCTTGGCGTTGCGGTTCCAGACCTGAGAGGACATAAAGTGGTTGAGAGAGAGGGAGAGAGAGGGAGAGAGAGAGAGATAGCACGCTCACTGACAACCGCCACAGAAACACGAGGCGACGCCTCTGCAGACGCGGGGGCAGGGAGACGACGCCACCTTGAGCGCCGACTGTCCGTCGCTGGTGGGGTCGACAAAGAGCGAGTCGCGCGTCGGCCGCCCTGCGCGCGAGCGCGCCACGCTGCGCTCAGGCTGCCTGGGTCCTCGACTGGCGTGTGCACTTCGTCTGGCGCGATTCGTACTGGGGGGGGGGGGGGGGGGGGGGGGGGAGAGAGAGATGTGCGTCCGATTTGTACCGGCGCGCGGGGGGGGGAGAGGCCCCTGCGCGAGTACCTGGAAGCAGCGCCCGCAGGACGGAGCCGTCAGGGAGCACGAGCTTCCGCAGGATCTCGGCGGAATGTTGGCTGCGCCCCCGGGCCAACGCGATGCCTAGTCACTTGGCAAGTGGGCGATGCACGCGTGTCAAGTTGTGACGCCAAGTCCAGCAGCGTCACTTGCCACTGACACCGGTGGAAGGATTGTGCAGCGCCGCACAGGCGGGCCGGGGCAAGGGATGTCTGCACGGGGCCGCGCAGGCGACGGGGAGGGCGCCGACTTGGGGCGGTCAGAGACGTAAACAGCGCAGCCGCCGACGGCGCGAGCGACGGCGTGGAGCATCGCACCCGGGTGCTTCGACTGCGATTTCGCCGTCCGCCCAGCTGTCAGTCTCTGGGCGATGGCGGGGAGCGCCGCAATGGAAGAATCCATTGCGACGTGACTTTACAAGAAGGACCGGTCCGCGAGAGCTGCGGCGGGAACCCCTCCCCGGCCCCGAGGCGTGCAGGCGTCGCGGGGCGGCCAGCCGAGGGGCCGGCGCGCCTGGAACATGTCCCAGTCGGGCGTGACGATTTCGCCGAGGAAGACGGAGTTGTAGGCGACGTGCGCGACGTGCAGCGACTGCGACGCGGGGTCGCGGGGCCAGAAGTCGTCGCTCGCGCGCGCGACGGACGTCTGGCGGTACGCGTAGAGGCACTCGAGCGGATGGCACATGCAGTTGATGCACGGCACCTGAGAAGCATCCCCGACGTCAGTTCCTCCCACCTGTTGTTTCTCCTCGTGTGTTGGTTCTACTGGGTCACATGAGGTGCTGCTCAGCACCGCGCTGCCGAAATAGGACTGCAGAGAGTCCTCCAGCGCATGGATGAACCCGCGCGTGACGACCGCGGAGCCGCCCGCGCCGCCGCCAAGCATCGTGAGCGTCGCCTGGCCGTCCACCTGACAAGAGCGCGGGGCGTGTTTGGCGCGCCGGCCGTATGGCTGCGCCCGAAACGCATTGCGCGCGGGGCCGCGCGCGGGGCAGGGGACGCGGTTCAGGCCCGGGGCGGGCCGACAAACCTTGACGCCGTCGACGCCCGACTGCGCGAGGAAGGAATGCATCCCCTCAAACAGCTCGCCCGCGCGCGCGACGTCCGGCAGCATCACGCCGTTGAGCGTGATGGGGTGCCACGCCATCCCCGGGTCGATCTCAAGGACCCCGGGCGACGGCACGGGCTGCCGCACGCCGGCGCCCAGCACCCCGCACCCCACGCGCGCCCCCCCCCCCCCCCCCCCCCGCCCGTCACCGCCCTCTGCGAGCGCCTCCGCGCTCGGTTCCGCGCCCAGCGCCCCTACGGCCCGGCCCGCCTCGTCGTCGACCCCGGACCAGTACCCGGCGATCGCGTGCCAGCAGTACACGAACTTGACGCCCAAGTCCTGGCGCAGGCGGGCGACAAACGACGCTAGCGACCGGTCGGAGACGCGCGGGGGCGACGGCGAGTCGGCGCGGACGCTGCCGGATAGCGTCCGGGGGATCGACCCGCTGCGCCCGGGCGTGGCAGGGAGCGACTCGAGAAAGCGGCTGCTGGGGAGCGGCGAGCGGAGGCGCCGTGGGAAGTTGCATCCTGTGCGGGCGATGGCGAGAAGTGGGCCTGCTAGCACTGCCGGTGCAAATCGCGCCCACAGACGCAGGAGGAACGAGGACCCGGGAAGATGCTCGACCCTGCTTGCGAGCAGTTGAACCACAGCGAGGAGCAGAGACGGGAAGCGTTCCTGCGGCGCGCCTGTTGTTGAGCTCGCGCCCTTTGTTCCGCGCCCGGTCCGAAGTGAAACGTGGCAATTGTGGCGCGGGACATGCAAGCAATTTTCAGAATCCCCGAGCGGAGATGGGGTGCGTGGGGACTTTCTGAGCAGAACCTTGGACTCGACCATCACGGTGTCCTGCCACCCGTCGTCGATGATCAGCATGCGCGGCGGCACGCCGGCCTGCGTCAGCGCCCGCACGCCCGAGACGATGCCCTCTCCAGTAACACCCGTGTAGAACGCATCCCAGGTGCACCAGCCGAACCAGTCCAGAGACGGGGGCAACGCTTTGTCCGCGCGCACCCGGAAAGTCTGCGCCCAATCTCAGCTTAGTGATGCCAAGGAGGCGAAGGCAAGAGGTGACAGCGCATGCACCCCTAGGCTGCACATGGCGGAAATCACCTGCAGTCTGTCAGCGACAGCCCGGAAAGCGCGCTCGAGAAGGGCGAAAGGGTCGTCGCCAGCTGCGACGAAGAGAACATTCTCAACGCGGCACACTGACACGTTGGGGTCACCGCTTTCGACACAGAGAACTGCAGAGTTGTCGCTCCACGTGCTGCTTGACTTCAAAGAGGACCGGAAAGCCCCAGAGACGAGTGGCAGAATAACTGCGTAGCGTGGATCGCCTGCAGCAGGCGAGCTCCGCGCGCGCTGATGCGATGAATCTTCCGCTGAGCCAGCGGCACCCTGCGCAGCAGGCGGCGGGGATGTATCCACTGGAAGCTCAAGCAACAAAAATTGAGTCTCTGGCCTGATGTCCGCAGATCGCTTTCCCCAGTTTGGATACATCCACCACAGCTTCTGCCTCGAGCAAGCCATGAAGCGCTGGCAGCAGATTGAGCCCAATTCAACTTCGAAGCTGCTGCTCACGTTGGCAGTCTCAGCGTGAAGAAATGCTCCACGCGGGTCCGATGTCTCCAATACCAACTTCGAGGATATCGCTGATAAGAGCGTCTTACTGCCTGCTCGTAATTCTGCATCGCGCAGCACAAGGCTGGGCACGATGGGAGGCGCGACGTCCAGACAGCTACCACAACAGCCGGAACCCAGAAGAACGGTCAACAGCCCAGCGCTAAAAGGTCTGGGCCGTCTCATTTTGGAGCCAGGCGGGGCGCCCGGCTTCCCCTGCTCGCCCGCCCACGACGCTCGCGGCGCTCGGACCCGACCTTCAGCTAGCTAGCTGGAAAATCAGAAAAAAACGCGAACAAGTTCCTGTCAATCTCGCGCCCAATCTTCCCTCGCGGTGGGCCCAGGGTGGGGATGAGCGGAGGAGATTACGCGCAGCTGGTGGCGAAAACTGAAGGATGGGTGCGGCAGGAAATTGCTGCGTGCGATGCATCGCATGATTGGGTCCGAACCCCGCCTTGTTCTCCCCTGCGTCACTGCGTCTGCTGACAACATTTCCTGCTGTCAACAGGGACATGTGGATCGCGTTCGCCGCAGTGCGCTCAAGATTGCGACGTGTGAGCGCTTAACCGGAACTGACCTCAAGGTTGTGGAGTTGGCTGCGCTGATGCATGATGTGAGGGACTACAAGTACAGCGGGAACGAGATCGCGGGCATTGAGGCAGCACGCGCTTTCCTCACTCAGCACTGCGTCGACCCGCAGATTATCGACTCGGTTTGCTATGTCATCGAAAATGTCGGCTTTCAGAAGGAAAAACGTGCTTTCGGCGGTAAGTTTCCACAGGGCGATGCACCGCTCGCGGACGAAGCGACGGCGCTCGCGTGCGTTCAAGATGCAGATCGTCTTGATGCCATTGGTGCAGTCGGCATCGCCCGCTGTCTGACCTTTGGCGGCGCTCGCCATCGCGCTCTTTACGACCCGGATGTTCCATGCAGCAGAAATGTTGCCGAACCGATGCTCCAGGAGGAGCGCGCCCTTCCCCTCCCATGCGAGTCACGTGAAGACAACATGCTAGCGATGCATGTACTAGCTGCAGGCGTTCGTTACGCCAAGTAGCGGAAGCATACCATATCTTTGATGCTGCGCATCATTCACCAAATCTATTGTGGCGTTTCAGGGATGCGAGACGACATTGAATCACTTCCACGAGAAGTTGTTGCTGCTTCCGAGGCTGATGAAGACGAGGACAGGCAGATTGGTCTGGGCCTTTCACTTTCCCTGCATACAGTTGGCTCACATCCCTTTTGCGCCTCGCAACGTGTTTCCAATGTGATTTTTGTCCCCACATACCACTACGCAGTGCGCTGCCCCGCGGCTGGCAACGATGGTCAATTTTCTCAAGACCTTCGAGCAAGAAGTTTTCGACTCAATTACGGGACAGGCAGCTTTGACGTCAGGCAACGCAGCGTGAGTGCGGTGAGGCTTACCCATTCTAAGGCAGGCCTTAGGATACCCGTACAAGTCGCAGCCGGACGCCTAGCTGGTCACAGATTGTCTGTTCAGTGTTTTCTTATCTTATGTACAATCGGAAACGACTAGCTAGGGCAAAAACGCAAGTCGCAGCGCGTTTTCACAGATACTAGACTGCGCAGAGCTCCTCCACTGAGGCACCCTTCGCCGGCTCAGCGTCAGAACCCTTCTTTGTCGTCTTTTTCTTCTTGGTCGTGCCCTTGGGCTTTCCTGGTGCCTCATTCGGCGAACTACCAGGGGCAGGCTGGGAAAACTCAAGCGTCGCGCGGACAGCCACATCGGCGCCCCCGCCTGGGGTCGCGCGCGACGCAGCGGCGACAGGCTTCTTGGGCGGCGCAGCTTTCGCACCACTCGAGGGCGCCCCTGGTTGTGACGCCACGGACTTGCCCGTGGCCTTGTCCGGCTTGCCCGTAGGAACATCGCCTTGTCCCTTACCGGACACCGGCGAGAGCTCCTTCAGCTTGGCAGCACCGCTGCCCGTCTCCAAGTCTCCTGTTGGCGGCGGCGTCGCGTTGGCCGAATGCTCCACGGTCTCAGGGTCCTCCACCTCGCGATCCCACATTTCGCGCGGAAGGTGCAGCCATATGCCCGCCGTGTGTTTGCCCATGCCCTTCGTCGTCTTGAAAGTGTGCAGCGTGATCTCGTCGATGTGTTGCTCCCACTTGTCGTCGTCGTAAGGCACCTTGGCGTGGTCAAAGAGCTGGGCGCGGTCGTCATCGCTCATGTCCAGCAAATCATGCCGGTAATCATCCTTCCACTCCTCCCACGCCGCAAGCGCTTCCGCGCGGTTCCTCTCAGCCTTGTGCCTGTCACGCACTTTGATGGCGACGCACATGCCAAGGCAAACGATGACGACAACAACCGGTCCGGCGATCATGGCCGCGAGTAGAGAGGCGACCTCCATGATTGGGAAAGGTGAGGGCACCAAAGTTGCGTTTGGGATCGGGGAAGTCTGCACGATCGGCTCGTTTCTCACCGACCCGTCGCAGTTGAGCTCAATTCCGCAGCGGTACACCTGCACAAACCCCTGCAGCGACCCAGAGCCCTCGATACCAGCAGCCTGCATTCCGACCGTGAGCTGCCCCGAGTCCAGAGCCGCCGCAAACATGTTGGAGACTTCAAGTGCGTTGGCGTTTGACGATGCCAGGACCCGGATCGTCGCATCCTGCATGGCATGAGGCAGCTTTTAGGAGCCGACCCAAAGCGAAGCACCAGCGTGGCGACCCTAGAGATATACGGGGCAGCCGGACGGTTTTGTGGGGGGAAGACCGAGGTGGTTGTGGCACGGCGCTGGCCGGCATTATGGAGAGATCGCCGGGCCTCGATCTCACCCAAACGGTTCACCGGAGAGCCTGCCACGCTCTCGCGAAAGGTACCGCGTGCCGTCGTCGCCTCACCGCCGCCCTCAACGGTGATTATGGCGTCGAAGCGAACGAGGGTGTACATCATCTGCATCATATCACCCATGACCTGTGTACACGCAGGCGGTTACGTTGCACGGCGCACAGCGCGGCACATGGCGGCGGCGCCTTTGCCCAACGCACTTTTGGCCTGAGAAAGGCATGCGGATGTGCCGCGACGGGCTCGGGTGCACCTTGCGGAGCTTCAGCTGCGTCCACTCGTCGTTGATGTCGTCCACCATGTCGGCGAAGCGGACCATGGCAATCACGTGATCCATTGCGGCGGGGTTCTGAGTCGAGAACGACACCGCGACACCGCGCCGCCTGTTGGTGACGCCTTGGATGAAATCAGCGCCCTCGATAGCGCGCACAGTCGAAGTCACTAGGATCGACACAGCGCAGTTTGGCGCAAAGAAGGTCTTGGAAGCTGTGAAATAGCCGGGACGGTTGAGGTGTGCGGGATTCTCGAAGAGCGTGAGCTCGCCCATCTTTGGCGAATATGGCGAGTCTCCGTCGAAGACCACCACTGAGTCCAGCATTGGGTCGATGTCAAACACATCCACATCGAGGCGGATGAAGTGACCCTCGGCCATGGGGGGTTGAATCACGAGCAGGCAGCTCTCGGGCCGCCCCGGTGAGGTTGCCGCCCTGTACACCCCCGTCACGCCAGGTTCGTTCGGCACACGTGCCGATGTCGCGCCTGGCGCACCAACCAACTCGACATCTTGGCACACCCTCACACCTGAGCGCAGCACCGTAGCGTCGGCGTTGACAGATGCGAGCGCCAGACCGTCTTCGAGCGTCGCGCTAGCGCGCACCACCACGCCGGCCGAGCGCGCCGGCGGATTTGTTACTTGGAGCGCAAAGGCCAGCGTCAGCGGCGCGAGGTTCCCTGGAGAGAGTGCGGAAGCGTTCGCAGCAACCGTAATGACGTGTGCACCCTCTGCTGCGTCCCAGACGGCAGCACCCGCAGTCGTGTCAAAAACGTATCCCGCCGTGAGGCGGACATGGAAATCCACGGGCGCTGATTCCATGAGCATGACTCGGATGACCGCTCTGTCACCAGGACATATGCTGTCGATCGAAAGGTCAGAAACTACCATACCAGTGCGCTCTTGCTCCTCCGCACACTCGCCGGGGAGTAGCGCGGTTGCTACAACCGTCCCGCAGATGGTCAGGGTCGACAGCTTTCGGGCACTGTCGCACGCGCCCCACACGGAGATGACAGCACCGGTTGGAATAGTTCCCGGGAACGCCACGTTCGACGCCATCACGGAACAACTCTCCTCTCCGGTACACGCCTTGTAGCGCTCGACGGCGCCCGGGTTGCGCACGAATGTGAGGTCCCCAGCAGGCAGCCCTGCCAGCGTAATGCGCGTCCCACTGCCTGTGATGACGATGTTGGCCTCCAGAAAGAAGGAAAGCCTGTTGAGATCACCAGCGTATCTGTCCAGGCCCTTCCCACGGTAAGCGCTCTGCAATGCAAGTATACGATATCCCTGGCTGAAACAACGGGCTACGTCGAAATGGTTGCTCTGTGCACAGACAGTGGCACGGCCCGTGCGGAGGCGACTAGGAAACTGAGTGAGGGCAGGGGCTAGGCACAGGTTCTTTTCGAGCACTCGAAGAGCTGTCAGTCGAGGTGTACCTCCCGCCGCGAGCACGCCCGTGCAGCCCGCAACCGTCACACACTGAAGGCGCTCAGAGCGACCTCCATAAACGTTTGGTCCACGGATAGCGACAGTCGGCCGCCGCGGAGGTTGTTCCGTGTCAGGGTTGCCCACGGCGAACTGCAGGAGCAACTCGTCTGTGCTCGTTGCGGGAGCCGCGTTGACTGTTACTTCAAGCGAGCCGTCGGCACGCCGCCATCGTCCGACCGGAACAACTCGCACGCCCGTTACCGCCAGCGAGTCTGAGTCCGGCGTCTTGGCACCAAGTAGCCCCTCAATTCTCACCACGCTCCCCGGCGCGATCTCGCCCGGGGCCTTGAGATCGACCATGAGCATGTTGTCAACGGACTTAAGCTGGCTGGCCTCGATTATTCGCTTGCGGACAAGCGCTGGAGCGGCACCAGACGTGAGGACACGACCAGTCATGATCGCACGCGTAGTAGAGGGCACGTTGGGGCCCACACAACCCTCTTGCATCTGATCGTCACAGAGCCCGATGCGCCTCACCAGCCCGCTCTCGCCAAGGAGCGTGATGGACGGCGCGGCTTGCTGCACCGCTGCGTTGCGCACCAGGAATGAAAAGGCGATGACTCGGTCTTGCGGCACACCCGGCCCCATCTGACGCGCGAACGGCACAAGGTGTTCTCGGACTAGAAGCTGGCCGGTATCGTTCTTGAACTCAGCATACGAGGTTGTTCCCGCGTAGGTGAGGCGCGCACGAGCATTCGCGACGACCTTCGAGAAGCCTGGAGAGAATGGATACTTTGATCAGCGGTCGGGCCTGGCGGATACTGCCAAGAAGGTTCTCACAGCGTGGACACACAAGCGGGCAATGGTGGTCAAGAAGAGCACCTGTCGCCTTCGTGAGCATGACGGAGAAGCCCTCGCAGCCAATTGTGGTGTTGCATCCAGCCTGTCCAGAGTTGATGTCGAGCAGCTCGCGCACGTCTAATTCATGCAAGACCTACAGAGGTGATACATGAGTCCAGGACATCACCCCTGGTGTTCAAACAGAGAGACAGGGCGCTGCAAGGAGCAAGAAGGACCCGAGAGCGGAAGCGTACCTCGCAAAGCATCGCAGGCATCCCGTCCGGATCTGGTAAGCAGCCGGCACGTGAAAGACACGGGGCAGTTGCATACGCAGAGCGCGAAAGCTCTATTCCAGCGACCGTCACTTTTGACACAAGAGCACACTCTGCGGGACTATCCTGCATTTCGCAAGAGAGACAACTGCTGTCCGCTGAGGCCTCGGCGACCGGGCACGGTACTGAAATTGAGAGTCGAGCCGATTGCAGAGTGAGACGGAATCCAGCTCCGATGTCGCCACACGTGACGGTACCATCAGCAGCCTCCTGACACGCTTTCTCATCGACAAGCGTTTCCTGATTGAAAGGCAACAGAGGCACAGCCGAAGAGCCCCGAGTCGCACGGATAATTTCTGTTGATGGCGGAAAACCCGAAAGCGTCAACTGCGTTTCAGACCGTCCATTGAGGAGAAAGTTTGCAACGATTGACACGGTGATGCGGTTGAGCGCCGAAATGGCAGTCGTGCTCTCCGAGAGCTTACGCGTCGTGAATTCTGCGGAGCCAGGAGACGTGAAACCAAACACTTGACCAGAGAGACGCATCCAGCCTGAATGAGTATATGTATCAGAAACCATCAGTGCGATCTCGCCGTTGATTGGAAGGCGTATGCAGCGCTGCGGACCGAGCACGTCTTGGAAGGGCGAACTGTCTCGTGAGAGCGTCGGGTTGAAGGGGCCAGTGCAGTCGTAGTTATTGGTGCAGATTTTCCCCGTGTTGGGTGCAACGCATTCGCTCTGCTGCACACAACTTGCTCCGCTACCCACGCACTCGATGCCTTTGATACTGCGAAGCTGTCCGTTAACGACAACAAGCAGCGGTTCGACCTCGGTGTCGGTCAGACTGCTCTTGTACGCGGCAGAACCATTCACCATTGCCTTCTTCGGACACTGCTCGCCATTTGTGGGAGCACGGCAAAATCCACCTACGCAAAGGTCGTCCGCAACCTCTGCAACCGCACGGTCCGAAAGCTGTGCCTGTGTGTACTGGCTACAGTCTCCGTCAGAGCCCTCGGAGCAACCGGCCTGCCCGCCCCTGCACACACCTGCGCAAATCTTTCCAGGTGTTGGACACGCCTTCCCAAGATTGTAAGACGCAGGCATACCACTGCAGTACGGCAGGCCGTAAGTGCAGCGCGCCTCACTCTGCACGCCCCTATTTACCAGCGTAAACGCAACTTGAATGGTCTTGTTAATTGGGATCATCATAGTCGCAGTGAGATTCACATGCCCGAGCTCCGAGTCGTAGAGACCGACATCGCCGAAGTAGTGCGCACTTGGACCTTCGATCGGCAGCTCTAATGTGGTTGGACTCTGAGACCCTGCAAATCCTGTGATCTGGACTACGCCACCATTGAAAATTGCAGTGTTGAGCTTCAAGCGCACGCTGATCGTGTTGGGCTGCGAGAGCGCGGGTGTGGACTCTGACACCTCTGCAATTTCGATGCTCTCCGACAGGCCAGATGTAAGCACCCTATGGTCTGTCTCGACGTCGGCAAGTGTCACCAGATCGTTCCCTGAGCAATCGACACATGCACCAGCACCGGCACTTGAATTGTGCGCACAGCCAATCTCTCCGTGGACTGACAAAGTGGCTCGGCAGCCGGTTGCCGCGATCTTAGGCACGCCACCTCCGACTCGAGACCGCGCATTCAGCAGGCTGATCTTGACGATAATCGGTTGACCGGGGGCGTAGCCGTGCGGGAGACGAGCGCGCACTATCGATCGTGACATGGCACAGTAGTCCTGCTCAATTCGGATGGTGTTCGAGACAGACAGCGTCGACATCTCCTCGAAGCCATCGCTTGAACCAAAGGTGACTTGGATTGGCGACAGCTCGTAGTCGATGTATGCAGGACTAGTCCCTCGGCCTTGTGGCACGCAGGCGGGAACACTTGGCTCGTTGCGATCAAGTAGGTCTGAGAAGGTCAAGAGAGTACCAGCTGAGAGCGGCGTGTTTGACACGCTCGTAAATGTCAACGTGTTGAGCTGTTGCTTGACGCGCGTGAGCTCATGCACCGAGGAAGAAATGAATTCCGGCACCTCGGTGGATTGCAGCACGGAGCCTTCAAGTCGATCTTGAATTCTGCTCGACGAAATCACAACCTCCAACTCCACCACGGGTGCAGCCTGCGCGACAAGAGGGTTCCGAATCACAAACGAAAAGACCAGCGGTTGCGAAAGATTTGTTGAAGAGTCGCGCAGGACCAGACTCGCTTGAGAGAGGTCGTTTCGCCAAGTCCCGAAGCAATCAGTTGCGCGGCAATCAGTTAAACTTGATGTGAACTCAAGAAGGTTCATTAATGTAGGAGTCGGGACTCCGGTCATCCCTCGCATTGTAAGGGTGACACCGGCGCGCACAATACGGTTGGGCTGTAGTGTAATTGTTATCAAGTTGTCCTGCCCCGCGACAAGGGAGCTCTGCGAGATGGTCTTGACCATCATTCGGGTGATTTCATCCATATGCAGAATGCCGAGGACCTGTGATGAGAGGCCGCCAGCTTGCGGACAGGCACCGCCGGCAGACGGATCGATTGGACGGTCTGACAGCGCGCGAATATCGCACACAGCAAGCCCGCACGAGCCGCAGGACTGGTCAGGAATGCAGCTGCTGGGGGGTGCATTCCATGTCACGCAGAGCGACACATTTTGAGGGGAGACCAGGATCGCGCTGTTTTTGAACTGGAGCGTAAAGGACACATCAGGATCTGCCTTGGAGTTGAGAATCTTGCCCTCTTTTGCGCGCACAACAAGAACGCCCTGACCTTGGCTCCAAGACACCAAGGTGAGGAGATGCGAGATTCCACTGATGATTCCATCCTCAAACTCCGGTGTTTGAGTGTACTGCAGCCCTGAAATCGAAATATCCATCTGGGAGGTCAGCTCGATTTGTGGGCGCAGAGTCAGAGACAGCGCGTTGTTCTCATCGAGCGTCGCGGACATCTGCTCCATCGACGAACCCGCGAGGAAACCAGGCAGCTTGTCGATCGTCATGGCGTCAGTCGGGCGGCAATTGGACGGGAATGCTTGGTCCATCTGAGAACACATGGGTGATCGAATTGTGATCGCCTCGGTGGCAACGACAGTAATTTCTCCAGAGCCACGCAGTGTTGCCGAATTCTGCAATCGGAATGCGACCTCGGCGATCTCGCCGGGATACCACTCATCAGCTGTGATGAACAAAGTGACGGATAGGCACGCGTCACCTCCTTGGGTGTCTACGTTTCGCGTGATCAGGAAAACATCATCGAAGATGGTGTAGCCCTCGTGCGGACCCTCGTTCACCAGCAGCGGCAGGTCCAGACCAGCGTCGGGGATGCCTCCGGGGAAGGAGGACAGGTCGACGTTGGAAAGGCAGTCAATGATAACATCGACGCCAGAGGCAAGGATCGCGCCAGGCGAGAGGCGAATCGTAATGGTGTTAAGTGCACCTGCCATGGATGAGGAGTGCGTGATCTCACGACGCGTAAACGTCAGGCCCGATTTGGTGGCCTGCATGACTTCCCCCACTAGCCTTGTCGATGGGAGCAACGCCGGTGCTGACCCCTCAATGGTCGTGATCATCGGACGCAGCTGCTTTGCTGCAGGATTCGCGACGCGCAGCACAAGTACGAGTTGTTGGTTCTGTTCCGTAGGCTGCACAAGGCGAAGCTCAACCACAGGCTTTGATCCTGCTCCAGCGCTGTAGCGCAACATTGGCATTCCGCCCGTTGTCTGCCACATGTTTGCGCCCTGAGCCGTGAAGTCGATACATGGCGGTGAGGTTGCGGTGCATGCGCGAAGCTGGTAGGGATTATTCTGACCCTCTGGCCCCGGCACGCGAATGTACGCACTCTCCATGCCGACAATGAGAATCTGACCAGCTTCAAGCGGAACATTCACTTTCACCTTGATGGTGAGTGTGTTAACATCGGACTGAAGCTGCGACGTCTCCTCAATCGTCGCGAAGACGATTTGCGGGAGCGCCACCGATGAGAGGACCGTTCCACTCGCATTTGTCGGAAGAATTTGCCGGGCAGCAACACCCACAGCCACAACAGCGGGTAGCTGCGGCTCAGCAGCGTTTCGGAGGGTGAACGACAAGCCGACCATATCAAAAGCCTTGAGGTCCCGGAATACCTCAACCTCCAGCGCGCCGTCGCGGAATACACCTGTCCAATCAGAGAGGATTAGAATTTGCGCAATGTACCAGCCCCGTTCAGGCTATAGGACAGGGTGGGCAGCATGCCTGAGGAGCCTGTTGTGAAGCCGTTGGCATTCAGCATCGGGCGACCGAGCGCGCCGTAACTTGTTTCCACGCTCGCCAAAGGAAGAGAATTCGTTGGCGGGGTCGGCGACGGGAGGTTCGAAATTCGCAAGACAGTAGATCCTGCGGCGCGGCAGCCAAAGAAGGACAGTCCGATGACCGAAAACTTGGAAGAATAAGTTACCATGTCGTGGTTGTTGATCACTCTGAGTCGCCAGCGCTGCGCGTGCACAGCTGGCCACCGCGGCGTCGTAGAAGGCTCCGCGGATTTCAGGACCTCAATAGCAGCAGCCCGATTCCACACAGAGTGAGCTTCGTTCCAGTAGTAAACCTCCACGTCTTTGGCTCCCTCTCCAGAACCATAACCCACTACGGAAATGGACTCGATTCGAAAAATCTGACCGAGATCAAAGTCGAAATCGTGGGGGAAGGTGACGTCTTCGACAGTGAGGCGGGTTACATCAGAGTTATCGAGAATTTTCTGCGCTTCTGGATTCCATGCAATGTCTGATTCCAGCCACTTGCGCTGACACGTTGTGAGGGCTACATTTGCGAAGAGTGACACCGTGATCGTGTTGAGCTGCGTGCGAACATTGGAGCTTTCGAAGACAGCAGCGTGCAGCTTCGGCACGCCTTCTGCCATCAAGACACGGCCAGAAACAACTGAAAAGGGGACCACGAAGTTTGCGAATGCGTTTGCTGCCTTGACAAGGATGCGCGGCGCATTTCCGATACGGGCCGAGAGCGGGTTCCGAAGCTGCACTGAGATGCTTACGCGATTTTGAGAGCATGACTCAATGCAACTGCAGTCGAACATCGATGCATCAACGGTGAAGGTCAGAGTTCCGGAATCTTTCGTCCAGGAGCCGGCAAGGCTCGAGGAGTTTGAAATGGGCAGCAGTTGTCCGGTCTGCTCCGTGTTCCTCATTCCTTTGATCGTCACGATCGTTGCACCGGCCTTGAGAGGAACATTGGAGTGGAGCGTAAAATAGAGCACATTCATCTCATTTGGCACATTGTTGGATTCTCGTACTGTCGCTGTGATAAATCGAGGTACGTCGAAGCTCGACAGACAGCAACGCGAACCTGGAATAGTCGCAGCTGCCTGTGGTGCAACGATGATGGGCGGGTTTTCCATGAGAAGCTGCAATTCAACCGACGGGATCTGAGCAACCTGCTCCGAAAACGAGTTCTTGAGTCTGAAAGAAAACGATATGAGAGTATCGACCGGCACATCGAAGTCGAGATCGAAGATCAGGGTCCCGAGATTGTTTAAGAAGGCCCCCGTATCAGAAAAATAAACTCCGTCAACAGTGCCTACAATTTGCATGAGCGGATTGTCATCTTCTGCGGTACCCGACAGTCCCGATACCGTAATCGCTGCACCCTCAAGTAGCATTGCATTCGATGTGAGCTTGAAGGTAAGCAGATTCTTCTGCCCGGCGACCGCGTTCTGCTCGACAACATCTACTCGCGTCCAGCGGTACACGAGCGACGCACCGAATATCTCTCCCTGCGCCTTCTCGGGCGGCACGTCACCACGCCACACGCGCACGCCGTCGTTCCAGACCAGTGCTGCAGAATAGATCGCTGTCGGCGGGATGAATTCCGTTGAAGCAAATGGAACCACAGCGGGTTGCTTTTTGAACGGATTGAGAAGGTCAAATGCGAGGGAGATCATCGAATTGTGCGCTACATCCTCACGCAGCTCAGCAAGGACAGTTCCAGTCGTCCGATCCCATGTCCCCTCCTCCAAGAACTGCCCACCCTCAATGGCAAATGATCCCATCGACGTTTCAGTCAATGAACCAATTAGCCCCGAGATGGTCAGGACTGTTCCAGCATTGATGTGCACATTGCTTCGTAGCGAAATCTCGATATGGTTCAACGCGCCACGAACACGTGCGGTCTCGCTGATGTCGGTGTAGTGGAACGCTGCGCTGTCCATGGACATGAGCACTAGACCACTCGCTCGGCGCGCGGGGAGCACAATTTCATGCTCTCCGACCATCCCAAACAATTCAACGGTGACAGGTGTCGGGCTCTGACGCCTTGGAGCGTTGAAAACCTGCGCCGTGCGAACGGTGTCAAGGCAAAGGAGCAGGGTCCGCTACAGACAGGGATGGAGAGTGGGGCACCTTGAATGAGAAAGAAACCTCCTGATCGTGCAGAACACGATCCGACAACTGCACCACCAACACACCAGCCGGGTCCCAGCCTGACAGCGCGACTGGTCCGACGACGCGATCAGGTCCATCCTGCGCAGAACCGAGTCCGGAGACCGTTACACTGGATCCAGCTGGGACGTCAGCATTTGGAGTGAATCTGACAGTGAGAGTGTTATGCTCCCCGACCGTCATGACGGACTCCTCAATCGAAGCAGAAACAATCAACGGCTCTTCACGCGCTGACAGAACTTGCCCAGAGAAAGGAGCACTGGTTGCCAGAAAGCCAGCCGATGCGATTGCTGGCGTTACTCCAGAAGATTCGCGATAAGGGTTCAGAAGTTTGAATTTAAGCTCGATCTCCTCACCGGAAGGTAGCACGCTCTCCCACTCGACACGTAGCACGAGCGCTCCAGTCTCGTATGTCCAACCCCCCTGTCCCCCGAATATTACCGCTGATGAGCCTGACAACTGCAGCACGCCTCCTTCTTCCGAGCCCGTGTTTGTGAGGTTTGTGATCGACAGCTCAGCTCCGTACGAGAGCGCAAAGCCAAGTCGAATACGGGCCGTAAGAATGTTGCCTGATCCTCGGATCAAGCTCTCTTCCTCCATATCAGCTGAAATCACAGTGGCGAGGGACAAATTCGCAGAGAGCACCGCTCCTTCCAAAACAGTTTCAGGGATCAAGGTGATCCGGAAGTCTCCGATTTCATGAGTGACCCTTAGAGTCACGTTCATCGGCGCCTGCGCGGCAGCAGGGTTTGCCACCACAAACCGGAGATCCATCGCAGTACCAGCCGCGATCGCTCTAGCTGGAATGAGGGTCAACTTGCCCTCAGCATCATCAAAACTTGGACTCTCGAAGCCCGCTGTAGTCTCGGTCAGATCGACGAACGAAACGCCTGAGAGCCCACCAAACTCTATCTCGTGGTGTACAGCAAGGTCGATGTTGACCTGAACGACAAATGAAATGGTGTTGTCCGAGGCTGGCTCCCGCGTGCTCTCTCCAATCCGACCAGTGATGAGTTGAGGAGCTTCTGAAGGCCCAAATGCAGGACGAAGCTCCCGACGCGCGATGAGATTATCTTTTGAGGTTGCCGAGAGAAAGATTCGCTGGGGATCTCGAGGTTCTAGCGGATTGAACAGCGTAAATTGAATTCGCACTAATTCATCCTCCTCGACACCATTAGGCATCGCAAAAAGCATTCGACCGCTCTCACGATCGAATTGACCTTGGACTTGAATCCAATCGACCATCGACCCTTCGCAAGCCTCAGGGCGACCAAGAGAAATCGTTACAAGTCCTGAAGGAGTAAGTGAGCCGCGCATGCCTTCGATAACAACCACAGAACCAACAACAAGGTTGACGTTGGGCCGAAATTGCACAGTCAACGTATTCGCTTGCTCAACCACGATAGTCGACTCTTCAATGTCGGCGAAGGAGAAAGTTGCGATCTCATCACTCGCGAGGACACTCTCGACGAATGAAGCAGACAAGGTCTGATCGCTAATCGGCGACGGAAGAGTCACCTCTGGCATCACCGGGATCTGCTGTGTCACGGCGTTCCGAATTGTGAACTTCATTTCGATAAGCTCATCCGGCACGTAGGAGCGGTCCAGCGGCACCACAAGCGCCCCTAGAGCTTGCTCCCACACACCGAGTACAATTGCCGGCACCGTCGCGCCCCGACCCGGCGGAAATGTCACTCGGAGGAGTGCGTCCTCAGTTAGCGAACCCGTCAGTCCCGAAATGGTGACCGGGTCATTTTGCTCTAGATGGTAGTTGCAGCGAAGCAAGATCACGATCTCATTCAGTAATCGAGCTTCGCGGAGAGCTTCAAGCACCTGAAGGTCGTAAATGAGTGGTTCCTCTGAGGATGAGAGAACCACAGAATTTTTGCTGGCACTCTGTGGCCCAATCGTTGCGCGCGAAGGACTTCGAATCTCGGCAGTAGGCGGCAACGGCTGGACTTTTTGCGAAGGATTCCTCAAACGGAATGCAAAGGTTATTAGATCCCTCCGCGCAATATTTTCTGTGATTGTTAACGTGAGGGTGCCCGACACTTGGTCCCAGCTCGCCAGCTGTCGCACCTTGAGACCCGCGGCGACCGAGCATGCATCAGGAATGTCGTCTGGATTCGCTTGATTCGCGAAAGTGTCACAGCCAGGAGCACGCACAGCAAACGAGCTTGACGACGGCGTCCCCGAACCCACAAGCCCGCCCATCACAATTGTTGACCCTGCCTTCACAGATGCTTCCACATCAAGCGTTGCCGTGATCACTGACTCAGCATTGGCCACGTCAGTGGACGAGCGGATCTGAAGTGAGTGCAAATATGGATATTCGGCCGCAAAAGCCACACTAGAGTACTCCTTTTCGATATCAAGTGTCCATGAGGCCTTTAGATACGTCGCATCGGACGCTCCACTCCCACAAGAAACCTTGTCGGCTGCCGATGAGATTGCGACGAAAAATACCAATGATGAGGCATGCGCATCAGTGCAACTCTCCACTCCGTTGCAGATGATATCCTTGACATCGTACCGTTCAAGCACGCGACGTGTGTCAGAGCAATTGTTCGCACACCCTAGCCACGGCCCGCTTGTGAATGAAGTCACGGGTTCGATGCAAGCGTAAGGCTCGCAGACTTCGCCCTTGCAACACGCCGAAACGACCGGGTTCCATGAGAAACCATCCAGACCAAGCGAGTCACAAGTCGGTACCCTGCACGCTGTGACGCGCTGCACAAGCGCACCCTCGGCCTCAAAGTTGGAGCAGGCAAGGTCCAAAGAGAGCCTAGCCGATCGAAGAGTAGCATGCGGCGGAAGAAAGGTGCAAGACGGGTCTCTGCAAGTGGGATCCTGTTGAATAGTTGAAAGACACTTGAAGCCTCCGGAACATGTACCCGTAACAGATGCTGGAAGAACGACGAGCTGCGCATCGAGCGCATTTTGCACGGCGGTGCGCTTGAGAGAAACAATTGGCTTCGTAATTGCCGAACCAAGAGGGAGCACGTGCGAGTTTGTGACCTTGAAGGTGATTTTTATCTCCTCAGTACCAGCAAAGCAGCGCGTCGTGCGCGCCCAAACAGTGTTTGGCTCCTGTTGAAGGCACCAATTCTGCTGTCGGAACACTGGCGGCGCCCTCGACTGTGGACCCTGACCAGGTCTCGCTCCAGGAATGTAGTACGGGTCATACTCTGCTGCCCAGCCCCCGTTGTCGCACATCCACGCTCGCTGAGCCCCATCAGGTACGGAATCCTGCCACTGCGCGACTGACTCAAACCCTTCTCCGGACACTGGGACAAGCGTGACGCCCCCAAGTGCCTCGGCGATCCAGGAGCCCTCAGTACGACGATCGAGCTGTCGGGTGTAGTTAAGGTTACCAAGCTCAACAAGCGTGCCTGCAGGGACCGGGACGTTTGTCGCGGCGTCGACGCGCAGCTCGTTCTCCTCGTACTCGATCTTGCTGTTCTCTTGCACGATCGAGCGCACGAGTGCGGGCGGAAGCGGCACAGGCTCTACGAGCGGGAGGCCCGAAGAGAGGACCGCTCCTACGAGAGGTGTCTCCTCAATGATAAAGTCAGAACCTTCTGGACCGACCGCCGCGAAGGTCACCGAGGCTGCAGGCTGCAGTGCCGGCGCATTGCGCAGCTTGAACGAGAAAGCAAGCACGTCAACCATCTGAAACGAAGGCTGGATCATTAATGTAATGGTTCCTGTCGTCTGATCCCACGACCCAGCGAGACCCGTGCCGACGTTGTCTGAACGGAGTGGGATACCCTTCTGACAGGCACCATCATTCATCGAATAGATGCAGTCCGTTGCTGAGCCGCATGAAGGCTGCAGCACGGGGATGCAGGTCTTTGAGGGCGACAGTGTGCCTATTAGCCCGGATATTGTGATCGTGGTACCTGCTGGAAACTTCGTCTCTGCCTTGACATACACCGAGATAGTGTTCAAGCCTTCGTCAGGGCGCAAACCCGACTCATCGCCCACCACGCGTGTTGATTCACCGATTATGGATTCGAGGAGCCTGTAGCTTTGCCGAAAGACAACGGGAGGAAGCGGCTGGAGGGGAGTTGGCTCAAAAAATAGCCCACCACCTTTAGCGGAAACGATAGGTGTGATGGGGCCGTGCGGAAGTGCCGCGTTCGTCACCTCGAAGGACAGCTTGATATCTGGAAAACACTCAATTGGCCCGTCAACTGAGCACTCTGTGATGACGGGAAGCGCCTGAACTATCAGCTCACCGGTCGAGCGCGACCACTTGCCAATATGACGAGCGTACTCAATACGCACACGCACTACTGCCCGCAAGGAGACACCGCCGGGAAAATCTGAAGAAAAACACTGCTGCTGGACTTCGCCCGAGGCAGCAATCGCGAGCGTGAAGCGCTTGCTCGACTTACCGTAGGTGTACCGGTCCAAAATACTTTGCACGTCATAGCGCTGCATGACCTTACGCTGCGCGGACATGCAGGGGTCCGAACAACCTTGCCAAGGTCCACGCGAGTACTCTGTGTCGGGAATATCGAAGTGATCAAGGACCGGGCAACGGTCGACACCAGCAAGCTCCGTACAGGCCTGAATGCTTTTGATGTAGCGCGATGGGTAAGCAAAAAAGTCTGTGCAGTAGATCTCGATGTCCAACGTAGCGCGGTGGAAGAGAGCGCCCTCTTCCGAGGGTGTTGCGTCGAGTGTCACTGCGCAGAGCCCGTCCCCGTAGCACTCGTACTGTCGAAGCTCAAATGTCTCGTCAGAGACAAGTGGGTGGAAAAAGTCATCTGCAGTCTCCGTCCCAACAAGCCCAGCTATTGTCACAGAGAGGTCGCTTGGGAGCAGTGCAGGAATCTGAGCCTTGACAAACAGCGTATATCGGTTTGTCGCGAGTGTGTAGGACGTAGACGGCTCAAGCGATATGCTCACGAAGCGCGGTGGGAGCTCCGACTCCAACACACCACTGCGCGAAACCGGAAGAACTTCCGCGATCTTTGCTGCAACGACAGCACCACCGGGTAGAATCGGGCAGACCGATACCGTCGGTCTTCGCGCAATGGAGCGTCTGGGCGCATTCCTGAGGACCAGCGTGACATGCAGCCACTCACTTTCATGTTCAAACGGAATGAATGGAATCGACAGCTGCCCCGAAATCTGTGACCACGTCCCAACAAGAGACGAGCTAGACAGTTCCGAGACCAACACCTGAAAGGGAAAGCCGCGAGCGCCTCGTGGTCAACATTTCACACAGGACAGACGCGTTTGAACTACAAAAGAGGGGTAAAGGGCAGACCGTGATTGAAGCTGTCGCGTGAAGCGTCACACTATCGCACGTGAAGAACTGACTTTGATCGTTCGCAGCCATTTCAAGCAACAACCGATCTCCCGCCTTTCCGACGAGTGGAAGCACGTCATACGACTGTAGCACAGTTCTCTGTGTATCACAACGAGCAACGCAAGCGTCCCACGGCCCACGATCAATAGAAGAAAATATGTTGAGCTGCTGCCCGGACGCTGCAGTCAAGCGAACGGAGTCAAGTCCTTCCCCGCACGACATCGAATCCATGTCAGTGCATGTCACATTGATCGTCAGAGTCGCCTTCAGTAGCATGGTCCCAGTCTCCACAAAGTTTTCAAATGAGACGGAACAAGTGCCATTTCCAAGACACGAACGAGAGATTGACCGTTCTGTCACAGTGTTCCCAGCGACGACAAACTCCCCTGCGTCCACTGTTTCAGTCCCTAGCAGACCCGCAACGCGGAGAATATTACCTGCTGGAAGAATCTCGTCTGTTTTGAAAATCTGCACAAGAATGCTTGATTAGAAGTCCAATCGAAGCGGCTAACGTCATTTAGATATCTACAAATCTGAAGTGGCACTGCAGGAGAGAGGAGGGGCATACAATATGGACCGCGTTGTCCACTCCAGCAAGACCCTGCGACTCCTTCACGTAGAGCTCCGCGAAGGTGGTGTTCACAGACTCAGGAGCGCACTCAAACTCCACGCGGACGGCTAGTCCTGTCGATATCCACCCTGTAGGAGATATCACACTGGTGGAATTTGTATCGTCACCCACCATGTCAATATCAGCAAGGAGGCAAAGTTGATATGTCAGCTCTGAAAGCACGTGTTCTTCAGAGATGTCTGGAAGCGAAATATCGTAAGTGACATCACCCAACCCTGAAGGTTGTGCATCCAGCCAGCCAGATCGTTCAGAGCCTATCTGCTGCCTGTTGACCTTTTCATTTTCGCAAGACTCTCGAGGGAGGATGAGCGACGCCTTGACGATCCAATTTTCCTTGGACACAACTTTGAAAGTCTCTCCTAATTTTTTAAAGACGCTGGCTGTGAAAGGCTGAGACTCGTCCTTGAAGTAAAGGGCTGAGTCCTGAAGCACCGCAGACAACCCAGTGCTCAGGAATGTTCCATTCTCTCCCATGCGAAAACAAACCTGGTACTGGCCTGTTTCGAGCAGTGAAAGAGCCCCAGTCCCTTCGATCCTGCGATCCAAACCGGTCGAAGACATATACCCGGAAGTCGATCCTGCGATTCCGCGCTTCGGGTTTTCAGACTGATTTGAACAGTCCTTGTCGAGCGGTATCATCGATATTGCGTCACCAGCACTGGCAACTTTGTTCGTCGCGTATCCCAGTTTCACAACAGTTTCGTTGCCTGCAGTTTTTGGGATGGCCAGACGCAGTCCATTGTTCGGGCTCACACCGTTGACTTCTAGACGAATGATGTCATCATGCAGCCGCAGCGCTAGTCCTGTTGATCTGAAGATTCCTCCTACCGGTTTGAAACAAACCTGAAAATTGCCCAACCCAAGGAATCCAGACTGCCACAGCGCAGCATCAGTTCCAACCTGGGGCAGCGCCCCTCTTTTGTCCAACACCACCAAATGTCCAGAGCGACCGGCGATTCCCACCTCGGGGTTTTCAAACTGAGTGTCTTCACACTCCCCTGATTCTGGAATAAGCGACAAGGTCGCATTTTCCAGTGCACTATCCTCACAATCGGCATCCCGGCAATAACCTAGTAAGTTTCCTCTGGTCTGCGGCGCCGAAGAACGCAAGAGCGCCGCGCCGTTCACGACCAGCCGGCGAACATCATCTTGCACTCGCAACGTCACACCCGTGGCAATGAAGCTTGAATTGCCCGCAACTCGGAAACAGAGCAGGTAGGTCCCGGGTTCTAGCCCTGCAAGACGATTCGTTCCTTCCCGATCGAGAGCAAAACCCTCTTTGCCCGCTCGCATCCACCCAGACGCATCCGCACGCCCCTCTACAGGGTTATCCGAAATGTTCCGGCAATCTCCTCCCGGATAAATCAGCGAGTAAGTGTCGTTGGCGTGGCCAACGGTGCGGACTTGTGGCGCGGCGAGAACGCTGATCTCCGACCCAACGCCACGCGGAATGGCGCCGCGGCGTCCCGCCGAAGCCCTCACGGTGTTGACGATCAGTCCAGTGACGTGGCCCTGAATGGTGAGGGCTACACCCGTCGCCTTGAATTGCGTTTCCCCGGGACTCGCGAAGCAGATCTGGTAAGTGCCAGGCTGATTGGTCCCTCCAGGCATCACAAGAAGGTCGAGCAGGAAGTACAACACTTCGTTCTCTGGCGAGTCAATCGAGCTGAAAAGATACTGTGGGACGAGATCGGTGTCTGTCGCAGGATTGTCCGCCGCAGACGTGCAGTCTAGCGTTGGCGCGACAATTGAGACCGTCCCCGCACGCGGCAGGCGCAGCATGTTCCGGTCTGCATATGGGATGGACACGCGCACACCGCGATTGTTTCCCGTGAAGCCCGCGCTCTGCCAAATGTTGACCTGTTGTTCCAAGTCGCGGACAACACACCTCAGCGAAACGCGCGTGCAAATAAGCGAGCTACTTGACCGTGAGCTCCGGGTTCGGTCGCCACAAATTCAGCTGGGTCGCTACAAATTTGATGTTTTGCTCACACAAAACTTTAAGCAATCGAGTCAGCAGCGCTGGGTCAGACCTTGAGGTGTGTCAAGCTCTCTTGCACCTCAATCGTGATGCCCGTCTCGACAAAGCCGGTATCGAGCTCCGTCGTAGCAGTCGCATTTGCCGGGCGAAAGCACACCTTGAAGCGCGTCGCTGCCATGCCCTCCACTGCGTCGATCCCCTCAAAAACGAGGGGTGACTCCCCGATCAGCTGCTTTTCGACCAGTCGGAGGTATCCTGAACGGTCGATAGCGGCTCCGTCAGGATTCTCAGCCGGGTCGAAGCAACTGCGATCCCGTGCGATGATCGATATCATGTCACCAACCGACAAAGCACTCGCTCGAAACATGGTCAATTCCGAGGATGTGATGCGTGGCACGCTGATAGATAGCCCGCGATTTGGCCTCAGGCCATTCACCTCAAGTCCCTGGATGTAGTCCACGAGCGTGATTGAGACACCCGTGCTCAGGAATATTTCACCCCCCGTCGGTCGCAGGCATAGCTGGAAAGTTCCAAGCCCGAGTCCCTCAGTCTCGCTCAGCGCATTCGGTGCCTCACCACCCCCATCGCGTGGGTGCCCGAACCAGCGATTTAAATCGCCTTGCGAAAAGAAACCTGTTGCCACCGCACGTGTGCGACCCCACATGTCTGCAGAATGATCGCTGTGCTCCTCACAGTCACCAGAGTGATTTGAAAATGCCAGCGTCACCGCACCGTCGTATGTGCCCATGTAGCGCAGTTTGTTCCACTCTGCAAGGGGCGCCACGGCGCGCTGTCCCTGACTCGGGTCGAAGGATCCACCCGCGTGGTTAATTTCAAGGGAAGTTACGCGCCCCTGCACTTCAAGTGTCAGGCCCGTGCCTTGCCACGTGGGCCAAGTAGCAGATGACGGTGCCACGGCCGCTGGTCTCGCGCACACCTGCACCAAAGGTACACAGTCAGAGGGCTCGATCTGAGAGTATCGGGGCTGCTTCTTGATGTTCCTGTAGCGCACGATGCGCATCACGGCGCCCAATCTGAGTTTGACGACACATCAGCGGGGCTAGACCTGATATGTGGCAGCAGGAATATTCGCGAAAGACACTTGCCGATTTGCAATGACGTTCCTGCATGTGATGCTCGGCTGCGAAGGAAAGTCCCCCATGCACTCCGCTCCAACAACACCATCTGTCGCGGGGGCTGAAAGAGCGCCCGACACAGACACTGTGCCCGGCAAGGAGGTGTCGCAATCGGACGAGTGAATGCACAACTCGTGGCAGTTGGCTGTGAGAGGCACCAGCGCAATCGAGTCCCCAATTGCCGGAGCCGCCGTCCGCTCATATTTGACATGGACCGATGAAGTGCGGGGAGCGGAAACACGCTGACCGCCGCGCGGACGGACGCCGTTGATCTCCAGAGCGAGAAGCTGTTCTTGAATATGCAGATGCACTCCTGAGAACTCGAATGCACCCACCGCGCTGCGCCGAACACACAGTCGCAGATCACCCCCAACACGTAGCACGCGGTCAAGGTCGCCAGTCTGCAGCGCGCCGTCCGTCGCCAGCAAAAGATGGCCAGACGCGTGCGCATGACCCTCTTCGGTATTTGCTGTGACGGTGTCAATGCACGAGACGTTAAGACTCACGAAAGAGACAACGTCGCTGGACCCCCATGCACCCGCGCAGTTGTCGCCGCGGCAGACGCGCAACTCTTGCGTACGTAGCGCAGGCTGCTGCAGCCGCGGCGCGTACGCAAGCACACCGGGGATGGCGTTGAAACGGATATGTGACACACTGTCCTGCAGCGCCACCACGATCCCTGTTGCGTCCCAAGCAGTGCCGGCAAGCACGCAGACCTGGTACATGCTCGGCGCCATTCCGTTCACGACTCCAAAGCCTTGAACAGCGCGCGTCGGCGCACCACTGCACTCCAGGTGCCCTGAGCGCGTGGAGTCACTCGCAGCCAAGTTGTGTGTCGTTGAAACGCAACTCGCATCGAGCGGGATGAGAGAGATCATGCTTGGTGCAGGTGCAAACACACTGGCAAATTGCGTCGACACATAGTTGACATGCTCGTTTGTCAGCGCTGGAGCACATTCGGCTCCACAGCCCTGCAAAGGAATGGCGACAAAGCCGCCGATGACATTCTTGTATTTGAGACCAGCAAGCACGGGCTTCACCGTGACTGTGAGAGCTGCGGCCTTCCCCGCGCCGTCTGGACAAATCCCGTCGATTTGCTCCCACAACGGACACACACACACCTGGTAGCCCGCTTTCGGTTGAACATTTCGGAAATCAAAAATTGCTGTTCGATTCCCATCCAGTGCCACGAAGCCCAGCACCCCCTCACCTGACGCGCCCTCTGCCTGGTCCGCACGCATGATGCACGACTTTGAACTCTTGATGATGGATACCTTATCCCCTGGCACGATATCTTCCTGCCCGCCGTAGCTTCCTGAAAAGCCGATCACGACATTTGGACCGGCTGGAACTATTACCGCTCCCCCGGTAGCGGATCGGACAACCCCGTTCGGCCAGACGGCCGTCATCGCGCCCACGCCGTCCAGGAACATCAGCAGTCCCATCAAACCGCGTCCCACTGCCAGCATTCTCCCCCGCCTCTGAACAACAGCAACTCGCCGGCGTGCGCACTCGCTTTCCCCCATGATGTGCAGCCTGCAACCCCTGACCAGGCCTCCCTAGGCCATGAAGAGAGCCATACCCATCGATGTCGACTTTCAGTTCGAGCGACTGTTCGTCATAAGTGCACTTATCCTGAGGCGGGCCTGAATGGCCCGCTACTTTTGACGAACGAAAGGCAGCGGTGCGCGGCGCAAGCCTAACCCTCAAGGAACACGGAGTAAATCAATGCGTACGGCCGCTGCCATCTCGTTATTCTTTCATGCATTCGTGGCGGACTGCCCTCTGAGTGGCCCTGTTTCTCACCAAGTATTCACCACTCTAAGCTGACATCACCTACTATGCCGGCTGCGGGCGTCGTTGTGGAAGGGCGAGAATGGTATGTGTGCGCGCGGCTTGCCAAACGCTTGGCAGACAGCGACATGATGAGCGACCCAGCAAGGGAATGGGGTCACCATGTTGAGCGAATGCTGGAGACTTCAATGCGAATCGGTAGGCTCGGAGATTTTGGGGCAGCGGCGCGGCAGGATCTTGCCGTTCTGATGCTCGCGCGGGTACCTATCGACGTTGACGAGCGGCTCCGGGCTGTTGGGCTGCTCAGCCGAGCAATTGGACTAGGAGGTGCTTCGACGGCATGGCTTTCGCTTTCCACGGCATTGGATGACCCTGTACTGCAGGGTCGGAGTTGGGGGTCGCTCTGGGCTCTACTGCAGGCCCCCTGGGCCGCCTGGGTGCCATCGACTGTCCGAGCGAGCGGCAGCAGCATCTGACCTCCCGCGCGCTGCTGGCACTGCTGCAGCAACCGGGGCCGGGGCGACGACCTGATGCAAGACTCGATCTTGCCGCCGCACGTGAGCTTGATGCAGCTGCCGCTGGCGCGCGGCGACCAGGATGGGCGCGCCGCAGCGGCCTCCATCAACGCCGCAGGGGTGCATGTGCTTGTCGACCTTCTCGGATTCCTCCCAATCGCTGGGCCCACCGCCGCCCGCGCGCTGGCGCACCGCCCCGCCCCGGTGCTGCTCAGCGTGCAAAGCTTTCACGGCGCCATGGGCGATGACTGGATCGACTGGGCGCTTGTCGATGCTGTCGCCGTCCCTCCCGACTTCGCCGGCCATCACGACGAACGCCTCCTCATGGTGCGTGTCCGATTAGTACGGGGTGAAGGACGCGGCGTGTCCACTTAGTACGAGGGG
>ENA-UOXV01001897-UOXV01001897.1-marine-metagenome-genome-assembly--contig:-NODE-1897-length-28137-cov-13.945445_pt1 | contig 28137 bp, 27 predicted proteins | sample MGYA00238165_ERZ766961 | MGnify/ENA primary metagenome ERZ766961 (study PRJEB28924, sample SAMN03173240) | marine metagenome | biome: Marine; feature: Water; material: Subsurface seawater | place: North... | reverse complement strand
TGACCAGTACTAATAGCTCAATTGGCTTGATTTATGCACTGAAAAAATTTTTTTGGATGATTGATATATTTTTTTGATAAATTTAATTTTCATTACTTAATGAATTTGTTGTTTGAAAATTTTAAGTAGAAATAAAAAAATAATTAATTATTATAATTAAATGAAAGTTAATCAAAAAAAAAATTTAGTAAACTTTGAAAATAAAATTGCTAATCTATTTAATTCTGCGAAAATTAAAGCTCCTATCCACCTTCATAGCAATAATGAGCTCAGCTTAATTAAAATTTTTAAAAAAATAAAAAAAAAAGATTGGATATTTTGTAGCTGGAGATCACATTACCATTGTTTATTAAAAGGTGTTCCTGAAAAGTTAGTTCTAAAAGAGATAATGGATGGAAAATCTATTTCACTTTGTTTTCCCAAATATAGAGTTTATTCTTCTGCGATTGTCGGTGGTTCTATCCCAATTGCTTTAGGAGTTGCTTTAGCAAATAAAAAAAAAAAATCTAAAGATAAAGTGTTTTGTTTTGTTGGCGACATGACATCTGAAACAGGAATTATGGCAGAATCTTTAAAATATGCTGAGAATCATAAGCTTCCGATTCATTTCATTGTTGAGGATAACAATCTTTCTGTCTGCACAGATACAAAAAAAGTCTGGAAAATGAAAAAAAAAACATTTGAAAAGAAAAAATCTAAGTATATTTCTTATTACAAATATAAACTTAAATATCCACATGCAGGTGCTGGGATAAGAGTTGAGTTTTAAATGAGATATTTTTCTGAATTAAAAAGATCAATGGAATTTATTGCTAAAAATAAAAAAACTTTTTTCATTGGTCAAGCTGTAGAAGAGCAAGGTTCAGGTATGCGAAATACCTTAAAAGGAGTAAATAAAAAAAAATTACTAGAACTCCCAGTAGCGGAAGAAATGCAAATGGGCATAACAATTGGCATGCTAATGAATAATTATATACCAGTAAGTATTTTTCCTAGATGGAATTTCTTATTGTTGGCATTAAATCAATTAGTAAATCATCTTGATAAACTTCCCGAAATGACAAATAATTATTATTCATCCAAAGCAATTATAAGAACAAGCATTGGGGCACAGCGACCTCTTCACCCACAATCCCAACATATAAGTGACTTTACTAGGAGTGTTAAGATGATGACTAAAACAATAACTGTTGTAAAGTTAAATGAGCCTAAACAAATCTTTAATGAATATAAGAAAGCATTAAATAGAAAAAATAGTACTATATTGGTTGAATATGGGGATTATTATAATGAAAAATAAAACAAACCAGGACTTATTCTGATTATATCAAAGACTCCTTATAGAATTTCTTTTTTTGGTGGAGGATCAGATTACCCAGATTGGTATTTAAAAAATGGTGGTGAAGTGATATCCGCAACGATAGATAAACATGTATATATTACCTGCAAGAGTTTACCAAATTTTTTTAACTTAAAATATAGAATAATTTACTCAAAAATTGAAAATGTTAATAACATTTCAGAAATAAAACATTCTGCAGTTCGTAATGCATTGAAATATTCTAATATTAAAGATGGATTAGAATTACATTATCATGGAGACTTACCTGCAAGAAGTGGAATGGGGTCAAGCTCTTCATTTTTGGTAGGGCTTTTAAACTTATTAAGCAGATATAAAAATAAAGAAATTTCAAAACAAAAATTAGCTAAAGATAGCATTAATTTTGAACAAAAAATTTTAAGGGAAAATGTGGGATCGCAAGATCAAATAGCAGCATCCTATGGAGGCTTTAATTCAATTAAATTTCTACAAAATAATACTTTTAAAGTTAAATCAATTAAGTCAGAAAAGAATTTTTTAAATAAATTAACCAATAATTTAGTACTTGTTTATACTGGAATCAATAGGACGGCGCAACATATCGCAAAATCTTACTCGGGCAATTTAATCTCAAAAAAAAAAAATATAATAACAATATTGGAATATGTAAAAGAAGCAAAAAAAATTATTGAAGATCAAAGACTAAAAGATTTTGGTTTGCTTCTTCATGAGACTTGGTGTGAAAAAAAAGAATTAAGTACAAAAATAAGCAACACGGAGATTGATTATTTGTATAATTATGGCCTAAAAAATGGAGCATTAGGAGGCAAACTATTAGGCGCAGGTGGCGGTGGATTTTTATTGTTTTTTGTAGAAACTGACAAAAAAAAATTTTTTATTAAAAAGATGAAAAATTTTACAACATTACCAGTTAAATTTAGCAACAAAGGTTCTGAAATAATTTTAAGATAATTAAAAAAATGAGTAAATTTTTCCATCCATTAATGTCTGATAACTTCAGTTCAGAGGATTTGATGAATGTCTCAAATTTTGTTAGGAAAAAAAATATTTTAACGCAATCAACTCAAGTAAGAGAGTTTGAAAAAAAATGGTCCAAATGGCTAGGTGTTAAATATAGTGTTTTTGTAAACTCAGGCTCTTCTGCAAATTATTTGTCGATTTTGTGCTTAAAGATAATTTATGGATCAAAAGGTGAAATAATTGTTCCAAGTCTTACATGGATTTCAGATATTGTTTCAGTTATCGGAAATGGATTTAAGCCTGTTTTCACAGACATAAATTTGAAAACTTTGTCAATGGATGAAGATGACCTTCTTAAAAAAATTAATAAAAAAACTAAAGCAGTTTTCATTACACATGCGCAAGGTTTTAATGGATTATCTGAAAAAATTCTAAAAACACTTAAGAAAAAAAAAATAATATTAATAGAAGATGTTTGCGAATCCCATGGTGCAAAATTTAAAAATAAAAAACTTGGATCCTATGGTTTAATTTCAAATTTTTCATTTTACTATGCTCATCATTTATCAACTATTGAAGGAGGAATGATTTGCACAAATAATAAAAAAATATATGAGTTAGCAAAAATGCTTCGTTCACATGGCATGGCAAGAGAGTCGGGAAATAAAAAATTTGAGCGAAATATGATTAATAGAAATAAAAAACTATCCCCCAAATTTATTTTTTTATATCCTGGATATAATATGCGTAATAACGAAATTTCTGCAGTCATAGGCCTAAATCAATTAAAAAGATTAAATAGAAATAACTTAAAAAGAGTGTCTAATTTTAAGTATTTTTTAAGTCAGTTGGATAAAAATATCTTTATAACAGATTTTGATTTGAAGGGTAATTCAAATTATGCATTTCCATTAATATTAAAAAAAAAATCAATAATTTTAAGAGATAATCTAGAAAGAATAATGAAAAAGAATGGAATAGAATTTAGAAGAGGTAATGCAGGTGGGGGAAATCAATTGAGGCAACCTTATTTAAAAAAATATGTTAAAAATATTAAATTAAAAAATTTTCCAAATGTTGAGCATGTTCATTTTTTTGGATACTATATTGGGAATTATCCAATATTAAAAAAAGAAAAAATTAAAAAAATTTGTAAAATTTTAAATTTAGCAAAATAAGCATTAATGAAAATCCAAAAAAAAAATTTAGCAAAAACATTGTTATTTGGTGGAAGTGGTTTTTTAGGTCCCAATATCCTTAAAAGATATCCTGAATTAGTTTGTGTAGGGAGGTCAAAACCACCATTTTATGTTAAGAACAAATTTATCAAATTAGATAAACTTGACGATATCAACAAACTTAATAATATAAATTTTGATAGAGTTATTTTTTTGATTGGAAATTCAGATCACCACAAATTAAATTCATCAAGTTTAGATCTAGCACTTAGTCATAATTTTTACCCATTAAAAAAGGCATTAAGCTATTTTGAAAAAAGAAAAGTAAAAAAAGTAATTACTTTTTCAGGTGCGTTAATTTATGGAACGAAAAATTTAAAATTGCCTGTAGATGAAAAGCACCCAATTGATGGTTTTCAAAATAATTACTTATTTAGCAAGTTTTTAGCTGAACGATTGTGTGACTTTTATAGAAAAAAGATGTCAATTATCAATATTAGGTTGAGCAATATTTATGGACCTACACTTTTAAAAAGACCAGATTTGGTGCAAAGCATACTATCAAAAGTTTTAATTGCTAAAAAAAAAAATTTTTCAATATGGAATTTTTCTCCCCGAAGAGACTTTATTCATACAGATGATGTAGCAGATGCAATAATAGACCTACTTTTTTCAAATCACTCAGGCAATATTAATTTAGGTACTGGAAAGTCAAATTCTGTAGGAAATGTTTGTAAAATTATCAGCAAATATACAAAAACTAATATAAAAAGCTTAAATAAAAAAGTGGGTGGACAAAGAGAATTTCGATTTAATATAAGTTTGATAAAAAAGATAACAAATTGGAAGCCAAAAATTCAATTAGAAAATGGTTTAAAGAAAACTATAGATCAAATTGAAATTTATAAAAATGAATCTAAAAAAAAATAAAATTCTAATTTTAGGGTCAACTGGTTTTTTAGGGAAAAACTTGTGTTTTAAATTAAAAAAAAAAAAAATTAAATTTTCTACTCTTACTAAAAAACAATGTAATTTATTAGACTATAATAAGTTATTAAGAATACTTTCAAAAAAAAAACCTGATATAATTTTTAATTGTGCAGGTAAAGTTGGTGGCATAGGCTACAATATTAAGAATCCTTCTGAAATTTTTTATGAAAATATAAAAATGCTTTTAAATATATTTAAAATTGCATCTTCTTTAAAAGTTAAAAAATTAATAAATATTGGGTCATCATGCTGTTATCCCAGCAGATTTACAAGAAAACTTAAAGAGAAAAATTTATTTGAAGGAAAATTACACCCAACAGTAGAGGCCTACGGATTTTGGAAATTAGCAAGCATAATTGGCGCAAAAGCTTTCAATAATGAAAAAAAATTAGTTACTATAAATTTAATTTTTCCTAGTCTATATGGCCCAATGGATAAATTTGATCAAGAAAATTCACATGTAATATCAAGCTTAATAGTTAAATTTTATAATGCAGTTAAGATGAAAAAAAATTCATTAACATTGTGGGGCACTGGAAATCCAGTTAGAGAATTTATATTTATTGACGATGCAATTGAAGTACTAATAAAAATTGCTGCAAATTATAATTCTATTAAGCCAATAAATGCTGGAGTTGGAAAGGGCCATAAAATAAAAAAAATAGCTTTTTTGTTGCAGAAAATATATAAGTTTCAAGGTAAAATATTATGGGATCAATCTAAACCTGATGGACAAAAGTATAAACTTTTAGATAATAATTTAATCAAAAATCAAATTAAGTGGAAACCCAAAATAGATCTAGATTTAGGTTTAAGCAAAACTGTTTTGTGGTTTAAGAAAAATGTATAAAAAATTTAAGTCTTTGTTAAAGAAATTACATAGAGGTTTTTTTTTTCATATACCACCATCATCAAATTTAAATAAAAAAAAAAACATACTAGGTAGACAAATAACTTCATTTGAAGGTGGAAATTTAAATAAAGATAAAGTTTTTTACATTATCCAAAGACATGAAGGAGAGGGGGGGATATTTTCAGATTTGGTTTTTGTAGTAAACCACTTAAAAATAGCAAAAAACTATGGATTTATACCTATAGTTGATATGCAAAATTTTCCAAGATGGTACAATGAAGAAAATAAAGTTAAAAAAACATTCAATTCTTGGAATTATTATTTCAAACCTGTTTCAAAATATTCACTTGAGGAAGTATATAAAAGTAAAAATTTAATATTAACAAGTCCAATTTTTTATTCAAATGTTGATTTTAATTATCAAATTCAGGACTCAGAGGAATTAATTAAAATTTTCAAAGAATTTATTCAGATAGACAAAAAAATACATAGAGTTGTTAATTTTTTTCATCGAAAATATTTTAAAAATAAAAAAATTCTTGGAGTACATTTTAGAGGAACTTCTTATAAGTATGGAAGAAATCCTTATCCAGCCACAATAAAACAAATGATACGAAAATTAAAAAAATTAATTAAAGATGAAAATTATGATAAAGTATTTTTAGTAACAGAGGATATTTCACACTTTAATGCTATAAAAAATGAATTTAAAAATGATTTATTGTATTTCAAAAACATTTTTAGATCTTCAGGAAAAGTTGCTTTTCAAAATTATCCCAGACTTAATCACAGATATAAATTGGGAAGAGACTTGCTTGTAGAGACATGCCTGTTATCAAAGTGTGATGGTTATCTTGATACAAGAGGTAATGTTAGAGGTGCAGCTTTAACTATGAATTTAAATAATTCACAAAAAAGATATTTAATTGACAATGGTTTTAATGCTGGATTTCCATTAATCAGCAATTACCTGTGGTATATAAAAAATTTTTTGCCAAGTAATTTTGGTGGGTTTAAAAAAAACCTTTAATATTGCTAATATCTATTATGCTATATAAGATTTTTGTTTTTAAAAAGTTTTAAATGACTAAATTTTATATTAAACAAAAAATAGACGTTGTAATTCTGTGTGGTGGATTAGGCACAAGGATAAAAAAATTATCAAAAGGAATTCCAAAAAGCCTAATTCCAATTAACAAAAAAAATATTCTTACATATATAATAAATGAGATTAAAAAATATAATTTTAATAAAATATATTTATTAACCGGCTATAAATCAAAATTATTTAAAAGATATAATAAAGTTAAGCCGTATTTAATACCAATTGAATGTCTTGCTGAAAAAAAACTGATGGGAACGGGTGGTTCACTGTACCAGCTTAAGAAAAAAAAAATTAATGATTTTTTACTAATTAATGGTGACTCTTTATTATTAACTAATTATTTGGATCTAGTTAATTTAAACAAAAAAAAAATAGGATCAATTGCATTAACAAAAAATAAAAACTATAAATCAAATAATAAATTAGCCAACCTTTCTTTAAAAAAAAATTTAATTAGTTTTACAAAAAAAGAAAAATTAATGAATGGTGGAGTATATTTTTTTAAAAAAAATTTTTTAAATCTTATTAAAAATGAATTTTTTTCTCTAGAAAATGATCTTTTAGAAAGCTTAATTAGAAAAAAATCAATTAATGGAATTTCAGCAAATAATTTTTTTTTAGACATAGGAACTTCAAAAAATTTAAAAGAAGCCCCTAAAATTTTATTTGATAGATTTAATAAGCCAGCAGTTTTTTTAGATCGTGATGGAGTTATTAATTATGACTATGGTTACGTTTCTAAATTTAAAAATTTTATCTTAAGACCGGGTGTGTTAAAAGGTTTAAAACTTTTGCAAAAAAAAGATTATTTAATCTTTATTATTACAAATCAGGCTGGGATAGCTAAAAAAAAATTCTCAGAAAATGATTTTGAAAAACTTCATTTACAATTTAAAGATTTTCATTTGAAAAATGGTATTCTTATAAATGATTTAGTTTATTGTCCATATCATAAGGAAAGTAAGATTAAAAAATATAGGATAGACTCTGATTGGAGGAAGCCAAATAATGGGATGATTAGACATCTTTTAAAAAATTATGATATTAATATGTCAAAAAGTTTTATGATAGGAGACAATGAATCTGATAAAAAATGTGCTAATAAATCAAAAATATACTTTGAATATTCAAAAAAAAATTTTTATACACAAGTAAAAAATATTTTAGAAAGAAGAAATTATGACAAAAAATAAGATACTAATTACAGGAGGTGCTGGTTATATAGGATCAATGCTTAGTACATACTTAATTAAAGAAGGATACCAAGTTACAGTAATAGATAAATTTGATTTTTCAAGAAGCTCTTTAAATCACCTTAGATTTTATAAAAATTTTCAATTAATTAATTCTGATGTAAACTCAATTGTAGTTTTAAAAAAATATATTAAAAAACATGATTTTATAATTCCACTAGCTGCTTTAGTAGGTGCACCGCTTTGCGCTAAGTTTCCAAAAAAAACAGTTCAAATTAATGTTAATGCTATAAAAAAAATAGTAAAATTATTGAGCAAAAAACAAAAAATTATTTACCTAACAACAAATTCTGGTTATGGAATTGGAGAAAAGGATAAATATTGTGATGAAAATTCAGAATTAAAACCTGTATCTTTGTACGGCCAAACAAAAAATAATGCTGAAAAAGTTGTTAGAAATCACTCAAATCATATTTGTTATAGATTGGCCACAGTTTTTGGTTATTCTTACAGAATGAGAACAGACCTACTGGTGAATAATTTCGTTTTAACTGCATTAAAAGAAAAAAAATTAACTTTATTTGAACCACATTTCAGGCGGAATTTTATTCATATTAGAGATGTTGTGTTAGCGGTGATTTATTCAATAAAAAATTTCGATCGTCTTAAGAATAATGTTTATAATCTTGGCCTTTCTAGTGCAAATATTACAAAACTTGATTTAGCTAAGAAAATCAAGAAAGAAATAAGTAACTTAGTAATTAAAATTGAAGAAAACAAAAAAGACCCTGATCAAAGAGATTATTTTGTAAGTAATAAAAAAATTGAAAGAAAAGGATTTAAAGCTAACATATCACTAGATCAAGGAATAAGTGAATTATTAAAAATATATAAAACGGACCCACAAAAATATAAAAACAACTATTAATGAATATGCAAAAGATTATAAAAAAAGAAATTTTAGAATTAAAATCTATTTTAGATAGGATTGATGGAAAAGAATTAAAAAAGTTTAGTTTGTTATGTAAAGAGGGGCAAAAAACTATAAAGAATAATAAAATAATGTTTTGTGGCAACGGTGGAAGTGCTTCAGATTCACAACATTTGGCAACAGAACTTGTTGTAAAATATAAAAAAAAAAGATCCGCTATCCCAGCAATAGCACTTACAACAGATACATCTGTTTTAACAGCGATTGGAAATGATTATGACTTCAAAAAAATTTTTTCAAGACAAGTAGAAGCTTTAGGAAGAAGAGGTGATATATTAATTCTCATCACGACTTCAGGGGATAGTCAAAATTTGATTGAAGCTGTAAAAATAGCAAAAAAAAAAAAAATTAAGACTTTTTGTTTTTCAGGAAATAATGGGGGTCAAATTAAAAGTTATTGTAAAAATACAATAATAATTAAATCAAATAACTCGTCATTAATTCAGGTTGTTGAAATTTTTTTAGGACAAATATTTTGTGGTTACCTGGAAAAAAAAATTTCATAGATATTTAATATTTTTATTATGAATATAGCAATATTTACAACAAAAACATTGCATCATGCTTTTTTTGTTAAAGAACTGAAGAAAACAAGGCATAATATTGATGTTTTAATTGAAAAAAAAAGTGTTTTTAAAAAATTTAAAACAAAGCATCCTATTGATAAAAAGACTGATAGTTTTGAAAAAAAAAATTTTTTTAATAAAAAAGACAATGCTTTTTTATCTAATTTTTATAATTTAAATGAATTTAAAAGTTTCAACTCAGAAAAATTTGTAAATTTTATAAAAAAAAAAAAATATGATTTAGTGATTGTTTTTGGAACTGGTGTATTAAAAAAAAAATTAATTTCATTATTTAAAAATTGTATATTCAATCTTCATGGAGGGAATCCTGAAATGTTTAGAGGTTTAGATAGCATTTTTTGGACAATTTTTCACAATCAATACAACCATATTGAAACCACATTGCACAAATTAGAAAAAAAAATAGATACTGGAAAACTATTTATGAAAAAAAAAATTTTTTTAAAAAAAAAAATGAAATTTTATGAAATTAGATATTATAATACCTTAAATTGTATTATTTTAAGCAAATTACTGATAAAAAAAATTTTAAAAAAAAAGAAAATTAAGCTTAAAAATCAGACAGAAATTGGTAGATATTATACTGCTATGCCTACAGTTTTAAAAGATTATTGTATTTATAAATTTGAAATTTACACAAAAAATTTATGATAGTGGAAGATGCAATAAAAGCTTTCAAAAAAAGCCCAAGAAACTCTTTTACAATTTTTTTATTTCATGGAGTTGTTAAAAAATTTAATAACAAAAACACTGTAACAAATTACAATAATAAAAATATACATTTAAAAAAATTTAAGTTTTTTTTAAAAAGAATTTCTAATATTGGTGATCCAATATCTATGGATGATGTATATAAAATTATTAAAAAAAAACAAAAAATATCAAACAGATCTTTTGCTATTACATTTGATGATGGTTTTGAAAATAATATTAAAATTGCCGCCCCATTATTAATCAACTTCAAAATTCCCTTTACAATTTATATAACTACAAAATTTGTAGATGAAAATGAAATGTCATGGGCGGATAAAATGGATTATGCAGTAGATAAAACAAAATCTAAAAATTTGAGAATAGAAGAGTTAAAGAAAGATTTTAATTTGCAAACACGTAAATCAAAAATACTTTTTTTAGATATAATTCGAAATTTTGTAAAAAAAAATAAAAATATAGACCCTTATAAATTTGCAAGCAAAATTTGTAAAAAACTTAAAGTACAAAAATTTCCAAGAAAAAATATTATTTATAAAAAAGCAGATTGGGGTCAGTTAAAAAAAATTTCAAGAAACAAATTATGTATAATTGGAGGACATAGTCATACCCATAGAATACTAAGTTATATGAATAATAAAGATTTAATAAATGAAATTAGCAAAAGTATTAAAATGATAAAAAAAAATTTAAGTTATGACTTAAAACATTATTCTTACCCTGAGGGTTTCAAAGAATCTTTTTCTAAAAAAATTATTAATTTGCTTAAAAAAAAATCAATTAAATGCTGCCCTACAGCTATTTCTGGAATAAATAACACAAATTCAAATCTTTTTTTATTGAAGCGAGTAAGTGTTACATGATTAAATTCAAAAATATTTTTAAAAAAGACGAACCAATTATCGTAGCTGAAATTGGCAATAATCATGAGGGAGATTTTAATAGAGCTATTAGATTAATAGATGCAGCAGTAAATTCTGGAGCAAGCGCAGTTAAATTTCAAACATACAAAGTAGAATCTTATTATAGTGAAAGATATACAGATAATAAAAGATATAAAAGATTAAAAAAATTTCAATTATCATTTGATCAATTTAAAAAATTGTCCGTTTATTCAAATAAAAAAAATATAGTTTTTTTCTCTACACCATTTGATTTGGAAAGTGCATTGTTTTTAAATAAAATTCAAAAATTATTTAAGATTTCGTCTGGAGATAATAACTTTTTACCTTTAATTAAATTGGTCAAAACATTCAATAAACCAATAATTTTGTCAACTGGGCTTATGGAATATGATGAGATAAAAAAAATAACTAATGAATTTTCTGGGTATGCTTATAAAAATAAATTAGCAATATTACATTGTGTATCTAAGTATCCTGCTTTTAATAAAGATTTAAATTTGAATTCAATAAATTTTCTTAAAAAAAAATTTCCTCAATTTGAAATAGGTTATTCTGACCACTCTATAAATAATGATATTTCTAAAATTGCCTTAACCCTGGGGTCTTTCCTAGTTGAAAAACATTTCACTCTTAATAAAAATACATCAAATTTTCATGACCATAAAATTTCTGCAACACCTAATGAATTAAAAAGTTTAGTAGAATTCTCAAAAAATATAAGGTTAATTTTGGGTAATTTAAAAAAGTCACCAGACAAAAGTGAAAAAAGGAATGCTGTAAACTTGAGAAGATCACCATACTTGACTAGACATATAAAAAAAAATGAAAAAATTAACACTAATGACGTTATATGGCTTAGGCCTTTCAAAAAAACATCATTATCTCCATTTGAGTTTCTAAAAAAAAAAAATTCTAAAAAAAAATTTAAAAAAGGTGATTTTTTAATAAAAAAAAATTTAAAATAAATGTGTGGGATAGCTGGATATATTGGATGCAAAAAGATAAAAAAAAAAGACATTGATTTAAGTTTAAAATCAATGATTCAGCGTGGTCCTGATAATCAAAAAAAAATTGAATTTAAAAGAAATAAACAAAACATATTGCTACTTCATAGTCGGTTAAGCATCATAGATCTTAAATCAAGATCAAATCAGCCTTACTCTAAACATGGTTTAAAATTAATTTTCAATGGAGAGATTTATAATTATCTTCTAATAAAAAATGAACTAAAAAAAAAGGGTTATAAATTTGAAACTAATTCTGATACAGAAGTGATAATTTCAGGATTCAATGAATTTGGTGATAATGTTTTCAAAAAATTGAAAGGAATGTGGTCATTAGCAATATGGAATAATAAAAAAAAAGAATTGATTTTATCAAGAGATAGAATGGGAGAAAAACCACTTTACTATTTTTGTGAAAACAAGAATATATATTTTGGATCTCAGATTAAGCAAATAATAAATTTGTCCAAAAAAAAATTTAGAATTAATCAGCAGCAAATATATAATTATTTAGGTTTAGGATATAGGTCTTTAGAAAAGTATAATTTAACTTTCTTTAAAAGAATAAAAAAAATTCCAAGTGGTTCTTATCTTAAATTTAAAGATGGGAAAATTAAAACTAAAAAATATTGGAATCTAAAATATAAACCTAATTATAACTTAAATAAAAAAGACATTATCAATGATATTAGAAAAAAAGTTAAAAATGCAATCAATAGAGCTTCCATTTCTGATGTGCCCTTAACTTTATTGTTAAGTGGTGGTGTAGATTCCAGCATTATTTTATCAAATTTAAAAAAAAAAGTTCATACATTTAGTCTAATTGATAAGAATAAAAAATATGATGAGTCCTCTTTAATTAATAAAACTGTTAGATTATTTAAAATTCAAAATACACAGATTAAAACAAAACATGAAGCATCAAAAAAAATTATTTCAAAAATTCAGGATTTTGTAGATTACAATTCAATGCCAATGTACACAATTACGTCTTATGTGAGTAGCAAGCTGCACAGCTCAATTAAAAAAAAAGGATTTAAAGTTAGTTTAAGTGGCATAGGAGCAGATGAAATTTTTACAGGGTATTACCAGCATACACTTCATTATTTGGCTGAGTTAAAAAATCATAAGTGTTTTAAAGAAAATTATTTTTATTGGAAAAAGTACACTAAAAAAATTACAAGAAACCCTCATTTAAAAAATATTCAAAATTTTTTAAAAAATAAAAATTATATTAAATATATATTTGATACAAATCCTCAAATTTTTTCACTAATGAATAGTAAAAAAATTACCCCTTTTAAAGAAAGAAAATTTTGCAAAGATGCATTAAGAAACAGAATGTTGAATGAATTACTCTATGAAACGGTACCACCAATATTAAATGAAGATGATCAAAATCATATGTATTCATCTGTTGAAAATAGATCGCCGTATCTCGACGTGGATTTAGTAGAATATATGAACACAGTTCCTACAAAATTTTTAATTAGTAAAGGTAAAACTAAATTTTTACTTAAGGAGGCGTTTAAAGATATAATGCCAATACATATTTTTAAAAATAGGACTAAAAGAGGTTTTAATGCGTCATTTGATTCTATTATCGATAGAAGTGATAAATTTTTTAATAAATTTTTATTAGATGAAAAATCTTCAATCTACAGGTACATAAACTTTAAAAAAATGTTAAAAATGTATAAAAAAAAAGTTTTATCTCACTCTGAGTCTATGTTTTTTTTTAGACTTTTAAATTGTAAAATCTTTTTAGAAAGGTTCGGCAAGTGAAATGGTGTAATGAATGTGTTATTCCATCCACAAGACCAAATATTATTATTGGTTTAGATGGTGTTTGTAACGCTTGCAGGTATCATAAAATTAAGTCTGCAGTTATAGACTGGAAAAAAAAAAAAATTAAATTAAAAAAAATATTTTTAGGAGCAAAAAAAAAATCTAAAAATAATTATGATTGTTTAATACCAGTTTCAGGAGGTAAAGATAGCACATGGCAGGTATTAGAATGTTTAAAGTATAAAATGACTCCACTTGCAGTGACTTATAAAACTCCTGGAAGAAATCAATATGGTAAAAAAAATTTACAAAATTTAATTAAATTAGGTGTGGACCATATAGATTTTACTATTAATCCAAAAGTAGAAGCATATTTTACTTTAAAAACTTTAAAGAAAAATGGTTCATCAGCCATACCTATGCACATGACAATTTTTAATATGCCACTTAAAATAGCAAAAAGTTTTAATATACCACTTATAATTTGGGGTGAAAATTCAGCTGCAGAATATGGAACAAAGAAAATAAAAGAAATTAAAGAAAAAATGGATAAAAAATGGATAAATAATTTTGGCACAATTGACAATACCAACGCTAGTTTTTGGAAAGACTCTTTTTTAAACGATAAAAAAATGATCGCTTATGAGGAAACTAAAAGTATCAATAAAGTACAATCGATATTTTTGGGAGAATTTTTAAAATGGGATCCAAAAAGAATATTAAAAATATCAAAAAAAAATGGATTTATTACTCCCAAGGTTTCTAAAACAGGTTTTTATAATTATGCAGATATAGATTGTGATTTTATTTCAATTCATCATTATTTAAAGTGGTTTAAATTTGGTTTTACAAGAGTTTTTGATAATTTGTCTATTGAGATAAGAAATAAAAGAATTAGTAGAAAAAAAGCCATATCAATTATTAAAAAAAAAATGAAAAGTATAGAGCCAAAATCAGATATAAAAAAATTTTGCAAATATGTAAATATTTCATATGGAGAATTTACAAGAATTATAGAAAAATTTAGAAATAAACAAATATGGGTTAAAAAAAATAATAAGTGGCGAATTAAAAATTTTATTATTAAAAATTATGATTGGTAATGAAGATAATAAAGAAAACTAAAAGTAGAAAATTTAAAGTTGGGTGGGATAAAAAAACTATCCTGAAAGATGTTGGCTCTTTGTATCTAAATAATGATGAGAATATAACTTTTAAAAATTTAAATAATAAAAAAGAATATGATATTTGCAAAAAAGAGTGGGGATTCTATGGAACACCGACTTTAAATAAGAGATTAAAAAAATTTGGATATACAGCTGCGTTAGTAAAAAATAGTGTATTCAAAACTTTCGGAATATTAATAGTAGAAGATGAAAAAAAAAAAGAATTTATAAAATACCTTAAAATTCAAAAAATGACTTTGGTATGTTGGTTAAATGCCAATAAATTAAAGAAAATAGAAAATTTATTTTTTACAAAATAAAATCATGACTGTAGCAATTATTCAAGCCAGGACGTCATCTAAAAGATTACCCAATAAGGTGATGAAAAAAATTAACAATCAACCACTTATTTCTTATGTATACAACAGAGTAAACAAATCTAAAAAAATTACAAAAATTATAATAGCTTGTTCAAAATTAAAGTCTGATGATCAATTAGTCAAATTCTGTAAATTAAAAAAATACAATTTTTATAGAGGTTCACTCAATAATGTTTTGAACAGATACGTGTGTGTATCAAAAAAACATAACTTAAAATATTTTGTGAGAATTACTGGAGACAGCCCATGTATTGATCCGCTTATAATAGACAGAGCAATACAGATATTTAAGACAAAAAAATGTGATTTGGTAACAAATGTCCACCCAAGGTCATACCCAATAGGTGTTTCTGTTGAAGTAATTAATTCTAAAATTATAATCGATATTGAAAAAAATAAAAAAATTTCTAAAAAAAATAAAGAGCATTTAACTTCATATTTTTACAAGAATGATAAAAAATATAAAATTATAAATTTTAAAGATAAAAAAAATTATAGTCAATATAACCTAGCAATTGACAAATTGAAGGATCTAAAAAATATTAAACCAGTATTACAACATAAAAAATTTTTAACTTTTACATGGAAAAAAATACTTAAATTAGTCTACTAAAATGAATATCAAAGCTGCAATAATAGGAATGGGAATAGGCCAAAAACATTTTGATGCTATTGAAAATTACAAAGGTGCAAAAGTTGAAATAATCTGTGAAAAAGACAAAAAAAAAATATCACAATTAAAAAAGAAACATCCAAACAAAGTAATTACGGATGACCAAAATAAGATTTTTGATAATAAGGAAATAAATTTAGTTTCAATTGCAAGTTATGACAATTTTCACTTTAATCAAATTATAAAGGCTATCAATAACAACAAACATATAATAGTTGAAAAACCAATGTGCATGAAGTTTAGTGAATTAAAAAAAATTCACACTTTGCTAAACAAAAAAAAAAAAATTAAAATTTTTTCAAATCTTGTGTTAAGAGTAAATTCTCTTTTTAAAGATTTTAAAAAAAAAACCAATATAGATAAAGTTTTTTATATTGAAGCAGATTATATTTGGGGAAGAAAAAAAAAATTATTTGAGTGGCGATCAAAAGTTAGTGATTACTCATTGACTTTAGGTGCTGGAATTCACATGATAGATTTAATTATTTGGATTACAGGCTTGAATCCTCAGTCTGTATATGCGGCAGGAAATAACAAGGTCACAAAAAATACAAATTTTAAAAAGGATAGTTTAATTACAATGATTTTTGAATTTCCCAAGAATATTTTAGTTAAGATATCTGCAAACGCTGTAGCAGATTACAATCATTTTCATGAAATTAAAATTTTTTCAAAAGATAATACGTTGATAAATTCCAACTATGGCGCTTATGAGATCAAAGGTAATAAGCACAAAAAATTAGATGCAAAATATCCAGATAAAAAAAATAGAAAAAAACTAATTCAAAATTTTTTGGACTCTATAAAAAATAAAAATGTAAAGCCACTTATTTCAGTCAAAGAACAAATAGATTTAATGACAATCTGTTTTGCTGTAGATAGATCAATAAAATTAAAAAAAAAAATTAATATAAAATATTTATAGCATTATGAAAGAAATAAAATTTTCAAAAACAAATATAACCAAAACTGATATTAATTTAGTGGGTAAGATTATTAAAAGTGGATGGTTAACACATGGAAAATACACATCCTTATTTGAAGAAGAAGTTTCAAAATATACTAAAGCAAAATATGTAATTTCTGTTTCTAGTTGTACAGCAGGTTTACATATTTCCTGTTTAGCATCTGGATTTAAAAAAGGTGATGAGGTGATTGTGCCTGCTCAGACCCATACAGCAACAGCACATGCTGTTGAATATACTGGAGCCAAAGCAATATTTGCTGATGTAGATTATCCTTCAGGAAATATTAACCTATCTGAAATAAAAAAAAAAATATCAAAAAAAACTAAAGGCTTGATTGTAGTTCATATGGCTGGATATCCTTGTGATATGAGCCATATAATTAATTTTTGTAAATCAAGAAAGATAAAAGTGATTGAAGATTGTGCGCATGCTTTAGGAACATATCATAACAATAAACATGTTGGAAATTTTGGTGTGTCAGGTAATTTTTCTTTTTACCCCACTAAACAAATAACGACAGGAGAGGGTGGAGCTGTAATCACAAATAATAAAAAATTTTATAAAGAAATTAAAAAATTAAAAGCATTTGGAATAGATAAAGATATAAAAGATAGAAAAAAACAAGGAGAGTATGATGTAAAATCATTAGGGTACAATTATAGAATGACTGATTTTCAAGCTGCTCTTGGATATCGTCAGATGAACAATTATAAAGATAATTTAAAATTAAGACATAAAATAGCAAGGAGATACATTAAGAATTTTGCTGGAATTGACCAAATTACACATATGCCCTATTCCAAAGACAGTTCATTTTTTGTATTTCAAATTTTTTTAAAAAATAGAGATAATCTGTTAAAAAAATTAAAAAAAGAAAAAATTGGTGTAAGTGTGCATTATGCAAATCCACTACCGAATATGAGTTATTATAAAAAAAAATACCACTTAAATATGGATAATTATAAAAAAGCCCACATATATGGAAAAACAAACATTTCACTTCCAGTATATCCAAAATTAAAAGTGGCAGAAATTGACAGAATTTGTAAAACCATTATCAGTCTAGCTCATAATGAAAAGTAAAAAAATTCTTTTAGTAGGTGGTTGTGGTTTTATTGGTCATAATTTAGCAATTCATTTAAAAAAAATGAATTATACACCAATCATAGTTGACAGTTTAACAGTTAATAATTTGTATTCACATACAGATGATGAAATTAAAAATAAAGAATTATATGATTCTATTTTAAATAATAGAATTAATTTAATAAAGGAAAAAAAAATAGAATTAATAATTCAGGATGCTAGAGATTATCACAAAATGTCAAAAATTTATACTGATGTAAAACCAGATGTGATAATTCATTTAGCTGCTGTCTCTCATGCTAATAAATCAAACAAGGATCCACATAGCACGTTTGATCATAGTCTAAGAACTCTTGAAAATACTCTTGACAATGCAAGAATTAATAAAACTCATGTAATCTATATGTCATCTAGTATGGTGTATGGTGATTTTACCTCTAAAGAGGTAAAGGAAGATGCGATATGCAAACCGATTGGAATTTATGGAACCTTAAAACTTTCAGGTGAACTAATGATCAAAGCATATAGCCATGTTTTTGACCTACCTTATACAATAATAAGACCTTCAGCTTTATACGGAGAACGTTGCGTAAGTAGAAGAGTAGGACAAATTTTTATTGAAAATGCCATTCAAAACCTCGATGTGAAAATTAACGGTGATGGTGAAGATAAGCTTGATTTTACATATATTAATGACCTTGTTAGTGGGATTTCTTCATGTTGTTTTAACCAAAATGCAATTAATGAAACATTCAATTTAACATTTGGAAGATCTAGAAAAATTAGTGAACTTTTAAAAATTCTCCAAGAAGAATTTCCAAAAGTAAAAATATCTTATCAATCTAGAGAAAAATTCATGCCAGAAAGAGGCACTCTGAACATAGATAAAGCAAAAAATAGGCTTAATTATAATCCAAAAGATTCAATAGAAACAGGCTATATAAAATATATAAATTGGTATAAGAATTTTTGGAAAAAATCATTTTAAAACAATCATTTAAAATAGCACAAACTATATGAATCAAAGTTTAAATGTCATTATTGACGATAGTTTAGATATAAAAAGTAATACCCACAAAATTTATATACATCCTTATTTTCAAAGTATTAAAGAGCAAGAACAAAGTACAATTTTGAATTACCACTGGGAAGATTATAGTAAATTAAAAAAGGATTATAGTTATTTAAATGAACTTCAGTTCAAATTAACTAATAAAATAGGAGAATTTTTAAATACTTTTCATAATACCGATCATTCAAATAAATATTGGAAAATTTTAATTGGAAGTTGGCTTCATAGGTACTGTGTCAGCATTTTTGATAGATGGGAAATGACAACAAGTTTACTAAACCTTAATAAAAATATTACAATTGAGCTAAAAAAATATTTTGAAAAAGATATGCTCCCACAAAGTACAGATGAACTCAATAATCTATCTTTTTTAAATGACTATAATGCATATTTGTTTTCAAAGATTTTAGATCATAGATTTTCTAAAAATAAAAATTTTTCCATTATTTTGAGAGATGTTAAACCAGAAAATTTTTTTTTAAATAAACTTAAATTTAGGCAAAAACCTAATTTAAAATACAAATTACTAAAAATATATAATTTTGCTTTTTCAAAAAAATTAAGAAATCAAAAATTTGTTTTACTAAGAACCTATTTAGGTAAAAAAGAATTATTCAAATTAAACTTTAAACTTCTTCAAATTCCAAATTTTATTCCAAATAATTATTATAATTGTGAACCAGATATTGACTTGAGAAAAAAAATTAAAATAAACTTTCACACTGATAATTCTTTTGAAAAATTTTTGATTAATAATATTTTTTTATTTTTACCAGTATCGTATTTAGAGGGATATCAAATTGAAAAAAAAAAGATACATCAATTAAGTTTACCATCAAATCCAAAAAAAATTTTCTCAAGTAATATTCTTAATAAATCTTTGTTGACAAGATATTGTGCTGATAAAACTGAAAATGGATCAAAATTAATATTGGGAACCCATGGTGGATCATATGGTCATTATGATCTTCATTTTTATGAAAAACATGAAATAGAAATCTCAGATCAATACCTAACATGGGGGTGGAAAAATAAAGCTATTTCAAAAGTAACCCCATTTGGCATTATTAGACCACAAATTAAATTTTTTAAAAAAAAGAAAACCAATAAATTAACTATAATAATTCCAGCAATGACAGTTTTTGAAGAAAAAATAGAAAGTCATATTTCGTTAATAAAAAATAAAAAATTTATTTTTGAACCAGTTTTTAAGATTTTAGACAACCTAGATTCTGGTTTAAAAAAAAAAAATATTTTATTGAGGTTTTATAATAGAAATTTTGGATGCAATGAATTTGAAATATTTAATAAGAAATATCCTTCAATTAATAAAGATAAAATGGAAATGAAATTTGATAAATTATTATCTGAAACAAAAATATTTCTATCACCATATCTTGGCACTGGATATTTAGAAACTTTGTCTTTAAATATACCAACTATTGTATTTAATTCAAAAGATAACAGCTATTTGATAAGAGATGATGCAAAAGAGCATTACGAAAATCTTAAAAAAGTAAAAATTTTTTTTGATGACGAAAAACAGCTTGCAAATCACATTAACAATGTGTGGAATGACGTTGATTCTTGGTGGAAAGGCCATGATGTTCAAAAAATAGTTAAAGATTTTTGTAAAGAGTATGCACATAAAAATGACAACAAAATTAAAGATTTGAAAAATTTGTTAATTAATTAAAATGTTAAAAAAAATCAAAGAAAAATATTCTTCAATAAATCTTCTTTTAAGTAAAAAATTAAGATATTTATATTTTTTAAATTTTTTAGTAAGTATTAGTGTAAGTTTTTTTGAGATAATTGGAATAGGCTCAATATTTATTTTTATAGGTGCAATAATTGATCCAGCAGAATTTTTTTCTAATTATCGAAATTTTGAAATAGTGGATTATGTTATATCCTTAGACGAGAAATCAAGACTTCTATTTTTATCATCAGCTTTATTAATTTTGTTTTTATTAAAGGGAATGATTATATTTATTTCTAACTGTATACAAAGCGTGTTTAGTAATAGAACAATAGTATATATATCATCAAATTTATTTAAAACATATTTACAAAAAGAATACAGTTTTCATTTAAGAAATAATCCATCAACTTTGAATCAAAGAATCCACAATGAGACAAACCATGCTGCCATGTATTTGGAATGGTTGTTAAAATTTTTTAGTTCAATATTTTTAATTTCAGGAATAATAATCTTACTCTCATACAATTCATCGTTAATTGGATTTCTAAATGCAATAATAATTTTTATTTTCATATTTATTTCAAAATTTTTTTTACAAAAAAGGATTAAAAAAAAAGCAGAGATAAGGTCTGCTGCCGATGTTGAATTATTTAAGACCATACAACATGCTTTTGGCTCTTTTATTGAAACTGTACTTTTTAAGAAAGAAAGACTTTTTTTAAACTATTTTACAAAACAGTTAAAATTAAGAGAATTTCAAACAATGTATTTGAATATTATTAATTCTCTTCCTAAAATTTTTATTGAAATAATTGCGATTTTAGCAATAACTTTATATGTTATTTTTTTTATAGGATCCTCAAGTGATTTAATAAATGTTCTTCCAATTTTAACTTTAATTATTGTCAGTTTTATTAGATTAATGCCAGCATTAAATGTATTAATTTTATCTATTAATCAATTAAAATTTCTTACTGTTGGAAAAAATATTATTTTAAGTGACCTAAATTCTATAAGTAAAGAGTCTAGATTTACAAAAGATGATTATCAGAAAGAAAACATAATTTTTAAAAAAAATCTTAAAATAAAAAATTTAAGTTTCAAATATGAAAGTGAGACTAAAAAACATGTGTTTAATGATCTTAACCTTGAAATCCAAAAGGGTGAAAAAATTGCTATAGTTGGTGAGTCTGGAGTTGGAAAGTCAACTTTTATAAATTTATTAACAGGTCTATTAAAACCAACAAGTGGCAAAATATTAATTGATGATAAATCAATTTTAGAAAATTTAAAAAAGTGGCAAGATATAATTAGTTACATACCTCAAGATATTTATTTAATAGATGACACAATAGAAAAAAATGTTACTTTCTCTGCTGATGATGACATTGTTGATAATAAGTGGTTAGAGGAAACATTAAAACTATCAAATATTTATAAAGATATAAATAATCTTGAAAATAAAACGCAAACTATTGTTGGAAATAGAGGTATCAGATTTTCTGGAGGACAAAAACAGCGTATAGCAATAGCTAGAGCAATATACAAAAAACCGCAAATATTGATTATGGATGAACCTACAAGTGGATTAGATAAAAAGAATGAAAATGAATTGGTTGATAACATGCTGTCTTTATCTAAAGATTTAACACTAATTATGATTTCACATAATATTGATAGACATAGAGATAAATTTAAAGTCTTTAAATTAAAAGATAATTTATTAAAAAGGGAATTTTAATGAAAATCCTTATTACTGGATCTGCTGGATTTATCGGATTTCATACTGCTAAGTTTTTCTTAAATAAAGGTCATCATGTTGTAGGAGTAGATAATATAAATCATTATTATGATATAAAATTAAAAATTGCCCGAAATAATGAATTAAAAAAATTTAAAAATTATTCTTTTAAAAAAGTTGATATAACTTCGACAAATAAAATAAAAAAAATATTTTTAAAAAATAAATTTAATTTAGTAATTCACTTAGCAGCTCAAGCAGGAGTTAGATATAGTTTGGTAAACCCTAGATCATACATAGAAACAAATTTAATTGGGTTTTTTAATATTATTGAGAGTTGTAAAATTTTCAAAATTAAGAATCTAATTTATGCTAGTTCGAGCAGTATATATGGAGAAAGTACAAAAAAAAAATTTAAAGAGACCGATCCAGCAGTTTCACCAATACAATTATATGCTGCAACAAAAAGATCAAATGAATTAATGGCTCACGCTTATAGCTCTTTATATAAAATAAAAACAATTGGTTTAAGATTTTTTACAGTTTATGGACCATGGGGTAGACCTGATATGTCATTATTCTTATTTACTAAAAAAATTTTAAATAATGAAAAAATTAATGTCTTCAACAAAGGTATTCATAGAAGAGATTTTACTTATGTTGATGACATAGTAAATGGTATTTATTTATGTGCAAAAAAGTTAGTAAAAAAATCTTCAAATAAAAATATATTTGAAGTAGTAAATATTGCTCGTGGTCAGTCAGTTAAGTTAAAAGACTTTATATCAATAATCGAAAAAAAATTAAAAATAAAAGCAAAAAAAAGATACAAGGATATTCAAAAAGGTGATGTAGTTGAAACAGCAGGTTCAATTGAAAAAATTAAATCAAATTTTGGATATAAGCCAACAGTTTCAATTGATAAAGGTGTTGAACATTTTATAGATTGGTACAAAAAGTTTTATAAAAAATGAACATAAATTTTGAAATTCTAAAAAAAAAAATTATTAGTAAAAATTTTATAGTTGGTATAATTGGCTTAGGATATGTTGGTCTTCCGCTCGCTAACAGATTTATCAAAAAAAATATTAAAGTAATTGGTTTAGAGCAAGATATAAATAAAGTAAAAAAACTCAAAAAAGGAATTAGCTACATTAACTCTCCATCGCTCAAAAAATTTAATTATTTTAAAAAATTTAAAAAAAATATAAGTAGTGATTATAAAATTTTAAAAAATTGTGATGTTGTGATGGTTTGTCTGCCTACTCCATTAAAAAATAAGACTCCCGATATGAGTTTTGTGTATAATTGTGGACGTCAAATTAAAAAAGTAGTGAAACCTTTACAATTAATTATACTTGAAAGTACTGTGTTCCCGGGCGCTACTTTTGAATTTTATAAAAAATTCAAATCACAAAAATTTTTAATTGGAAAAAATATTTTTTTAGGATATTCACCAGAAAGAGAAAACCCTGGAGATAAAAAATTTTCATATCAGTCAACACCGAAAATTGTAAGTGGATACACAAATAAGTGCACCATTTTAACAGATTTTGTTTATAAACATATTGTAAAAAAAACAGTTAAAGCAAAAAATTTGAAAAGTGCTGAAACTTCAAAACTGTTAGAAAACTTATATAGAGCAGTAAATATAGGTTTAATAAACGAACTAAAAATAATTTGTAATAATTTGAATATTGATGTTTTTGAAGTAATTAAACTAGCTGCAACAAAAAATTTTGGATTTCAAAAATTTATGCCTGGACCTGGACTGGGTGGACACTGCATACCGATAGATCCTTTTTATTTATCATGGATATCAAAAAAAAAAGGATACGATCCTAAATTTATACGATTAGCTGGAGAATTAAACTCGTCTATGCCTAATTGGGTTATTAAAAAAATGTTAGCTAATATTAATGAAAGAACACCAAAAATATTAATTTTGGGAGTTTCATATAAAAAAAATGTAGATGACGATAGAGAGTCTCCATCAATAGAAATAATGAAATTATTAACAAAAAATAAAATTAAATTTGAATATAATGATCCTTATTTTCCTCAATTAAGAAAAGGAAGAAATTTAAAATTCACTAAAAAATCTGTCCCTATAAATGAAAAAAATCTTAAAAAATTTAATGCAGTTTTAGTTATTACAGATCATGATGCATACAATTATAAATTTATTTATAAAAACTCTAAACAAGTTTTTGATGCTCGTGGGGTTTATAAAAATTTAGGATGTGAAAAAGTCATATATTGTTAATGAAAAAAATAATACTAATACCAACAAGAATAAATTCAAAAAGATTGCCAGCTAAAGCTTTATTAGAAATTGAAAAAATCCCAATAATCATTCACACGTATAAACGTGCAAAATTATCTAAATTAGCTGATGATGTTTTTGTGTGCACAGACTCTTTAGAAATAATAAAGATATGTAAAAAATTTTCAGCTAATTATATTAAAACTAGCTCTAAACATAACAATGGAACAGAAAGAATTGGTGAGGCAGCTAATAAACTTAAATTAAAAGCAAAAGATTTAATTATAGATGTTCAGGGTGATGAACCTTTGATAAATCCAAAAGATATAGATAAAACAATCTTTTTTTTTATGAAAAATAAATTTGATATTGTGGTTCCTAATATTAGATTTAAATTTAAAAATAATATGAATGTTGTTAAATTAATTATTAATGACAAAAAAAGAATTTTATGGATGTCTAGAAGTGATATTCCTTATGGTTTTAATGAGAAGGTGAGATATTTTAATAAACATTTATCAATAATAGTATTTAATCGTAAGTCACTAATTGCATATACTAAACTTAAAAAATCAAAGTTTGAAAAAATAGAGTCCATAGAATTATTGAGAGCGCTTGAAAATGAGTTATTGATAGGATCCAACAGTATAAATTCTTCATCTTTTTCGGTAGATGTAATTGAAGATTATCATAAAGCAAAAAAATATTTAAAGAATGATAAAATAAAAAAAAAATACTTAATGTAATTTTTTTAAAACTAATATATTTCTGACATATGAAAGTTGCTATAGTAATAGATGCTAATTCAAATGGTGGTGGTGGATACTATCAATCATTAAGAACTTTGGAAATTTTAAAAATCCATGGTGATAAAAATTTTGATTATACAATTATAGCCACTAGTAAAAAAATTAAAGAAGATTTGAAAAAAAGAGGCTTTCAAACTTTACTATTTAATCAAATAAGATGGGCAAATATTTACTCTAAAATTATTTCATCAGTTTTTTTAATTTCTATAATTTCAAAATTAAGAATTAAAAATCCTTTTAGTAAATTTTTAAAAAAAAATGATATTGAATTTATTTATTTTTTAGGACCTAGTAATTTAATTAATGTAACAGATAATTTTAATTATGCAGTGAACATATATGACATAAACCATAGGCTTGACAACTTCTTTCCTGAATATAAAAAAAACAATGTTATTGATGATAGAGAAAGAATTATTATCAATTGTGTAAAAAAATCATTTAAAATAATTGTTGATACAAATAGATCAAAAAAAGAAATGCAATCATACTATAACTGTTCTTCTGATAAAATTGAGGTAATTCCTTTTAATACTTTTTTACCCAGTTATTATGAAAGCAAAAAAGAAACTTTTAGAAGTGAAGATCTCAACAAAAAGTTTGATTTTTTAAATAAAAAAAAAACTTTTTTTTACCCAGCACAATTTTGGGCTCACAAAAATCATATGTATATTTTGGAAGCTGTAAATCTATTAAAAGATAAAAATTTAGATTTCAAAATTGTTTTTTGTGGATCTGATAAAGGGAATTATAAATTTATAAAAAAAAAAATAACAGAACTTAATCTTGAAGATAAAATTCAAGTATTTGATTTTTTAACAGAGGATGAAATAGTGTATTTGTACCTTAATGTAGCTGCTATTATAGTTCCATCGTATGTAGCTAGGTCTACTTTATTGTTATATGAAGCCTTTTATTTTAAGAAAGTTATTTTTTATTCAAAAAATGTTTTAGATCCTGAATTAGAAAAAATGATAATACCATGTGATCTGAATAATATTTCAGAACTTTCCTCTCATCTTGAAAACTTTATGTTAGGTAATAATTCTGTTGAAAATCAAAACAGAATTGAAATAGCAAAAAAATTTTATGATAATACTTGTGATAAAAAAAATATATCTAACAAAATTAATAAAATTTTAAATCAATATAAAAAAATGAGTAGAAGATGGCAATAAGAATGAAATATAAAAATTTATTTAAATCTTTAGAAAAAAAATATTTACTAAATAAAGTTGTTACTAAGAATAGTTACCCATTATTAGATGATGCATTTACATTTGATGATTTGCAAAAAGGTATAGATGTTATTTTATCTGGAAAGTTAACTATGGGTGAAGTTACAGAAAGATTTGAATACGAGTTTGCTAAGTTTTTAAACTGCAAATATGCTTTGATGGTCAATTCTGGTTCATCTGCAAACTTGTTAGCAGCTTTTGCTCTCACAAATCCCAAAAAAAAAAATTTTTTAAAAAGAGGTGATGAATTCCTAATACAAGCTCTTTGTTGGTCAACCTCTTTATGGCCTTTATTTCAAGCAGGTCTTAAACCAAAATTTATAGATGTAAACTCTAAGTCTTTTAACATTGACACAGTCGAGTTAGAAAAAAATATTTCATCTAGAACAAAAGCGTTAATGTTAGTACATGTTTTGGGAAATTGCTCAAATGTTGAAAAAATTAAAAGAATTTGTAAATCTAATGATATTTTTTTAATAGAAGACAGTTGTGAGTCTTTAGGTACTAAATATAATAAAAAGTATGTTGGTACATTTGGAGATTTTGGCACTTATTCATTTTATTATTCACATCAGATAACAGCAGGCGAAGGAGGAATGATTGTTTGTAATAATCTTTCAGATTTCAAAATAATTCATGAACTGCGTGCCCATGGTTGGGATAGAACTAGAAATCATAAAAAAAAAGTTATTTCAAATCAAAAATTTAATTTTATTAATTCTGGATTCAACGTAAGACCACTTGATATTTCAGCAGCAATAGGGATGAATCAATTTAAAAGATTAAACTATATGAAGGATATAAGAAAATTTAATAAAAAAAAGATAATCCATAAATTAATTTCTAATAAAAAATGGGATAATCAATTTTCATTTTTAGAGGAGTCAAAAAATGTTCAACCAAGTTGGTTTGGTTTACCTATATTAATAAATAGAAGATATAAACATAAAAAAAATTTATTTTTAAAATATTTATTAAAAAACAATATTGAATCTAGACCAATAATCAGTGGTAACTTTGTTAATCAAAAAAGTGTAAAATTATTTAATTTAAATCCAACAAATAAAACTTTTAAAAATTCACAAGAAATTGAAGACCTAGGTTTTTTTATTGGTTTACATACAAAAAAAATAAATGATAGAGATTTAGATTACTTAACAGAAAAATTATTATCAATATAAAAATATAGTATGTTTAAATGTGGGATAACAGGATCTTCTGGTGTGTTAGGAAGACAACTTATTAAAAATTTAAATTTTAAATACTTTATTTTTAATGGAAGGATTGAAAAAAAAAAAGATTTACAAAAATGGTATCTAAAAAATAAATTTGATTTGGTTATCCATCTAGCAGCGATAGTCCCGACTTATAAAGTGAATAAAGAATACAGAAAAGCAATAAATGTAAACTTTATTGGAACAAAAAA
>ENA-UOXV01001892-UOXV01001892.1-marine-metagenome-genome-assembly--contig:-NODE-1892-length-28201-cov-9.488489_pt1 | contig 28201 bp, 26 predicted proteins | sample MGYA00238165_ERZ766961 | MGnify/ENA primary metagenome ERZ766961 (study PRJEB28924, sample SAMN03173240) | marine metagenome | biome: Marine; feature: Water; material: Subsurface seawater | place: North... | reverse complement strand
GGTCCATTTTGATCTATACTTAATTTCAATATCCTTATCATTTGTAAATTCCCAATTTTTACTAGATGTATTAGGAAAGTTTTTAAGACATTCATTTATTAATTTATGATCAAAAAGATTATCAATCACAAGATGCTTATAAGGTTTAATAAAATAGTTAATATTTTTTTTTGATTTTTTTATTTTCTTGATTGCACGATCAGAAATATTTTTTAAATTTTTTTGTGAAAACATATTTTTAATATTTTTTCCAAACTTTTCTATTTATATAATCTGTATGACTATGAATTATACGTAAAACTTTTTCACTTACATTGATTAAATTATAGTCATTAACAATATTTATAATACGCTGTTTATTTTCAGTCTGAGTCTTTAATATCTTTAATGCTGTTTTAATTTTTTTTATATCTAAATCTACCATCATCACAGACGACTCTTCTACTCCTTCATGACGCTCTTGAGTTTCTCGAATATTTAATGCAGGAAAATTAAGAATTGAAGACTCTTCTGTTATAGTACCACTATCTGAAAAAACAACTTTGGCATTTATCTGTAATTGAATATAATCAATAAAACCCAAAGGTTTTATTGATTTTATATTTGAATTAAACGAGATATGTTTTTCATCAATGTGTTTTTGAGTTCGTGGATGTGTTGATAAAATAATTGGTAAACCATAATCTTCACCAATTTCATTTATAACTTTTATTAATTTTAAAAATCTTTCTTTAGACTCTAAATTTTCTTCTCTATGTGAACTAAAAACAAAGTATTCTTGTTTTTTTAAACCCAATTTTTCTAATATTTTAGAGGATAAAATTTTTGGCATATAGTGTTGCAATACTTCTTGCATTGGACTTCCTATTTTAACAATCTGATCTATTGGTAATCCTTCTTTCAATAGACAGTCTCTTGCAATTGAGCTGTAAGTTAAATTTATATCTGCAATATGATCTATAATTCGTCTGTTTGTTTCCTCTGGCACTCGCTGATCGAAACAACGATTACCAGCTTCCATGTGAAAAATCGGGATTTTATTTTTCTTTGCGGATATTGCTGCTAAAGAACTGTTAGTATCACCTAAAATCAAAACTGCATCAGGTTTAAAATTTTTTAATATTTTATCAACTTTTGAGATAACATTACCAATTGTCTCTGCGGCTGTTAAACCAGCAGTCTCGAGAAATATGTCTGGTTTTCTAATCTCTAATTCATTAAAAAAAATTTGATTTAATTCATAATCATAATTTTGACCTGTATGAACTAGCTTATGTTCAGAAAACTTATCAAGCAAAGGAATTATTCTTGATAATCTAATAATTTCAGGTCTTGTTCCAACTATGGTAATTATTTTAAGCATTAAGTTCAGTTTTAACAAATTCAAGACTCATTATTAACTTTTTTAGTTCATTATTATCTAGTTGTTTTGTGTTGTGTGATGTGTAGTCCTCAAACTTTGATATAGTTTTTTGGCCTTTTGTAAAATATTTTGAATAATTTAGGTCACGATTATCTGATGGTATGCAAAAAAAGCGGCCCATATTTTTTGCACGTATCATTTCTTCACGTGATAAGAGTGATTCAAACAATTTTTCTCCATGACGAGTTCCTATAATTTGAATTTTATTCTTATTCCCAAAAATATCTATTATGACTTTTGCAACATTCTCAATAGTTGCAGCCGGGGCTTTTTGAACGAAAATATCTCCTTGCTTTGCTTGCTTAAACGCAAATAAAACTAACTCTACAGACTCTTGAAGTGACATCATAAATCGTGTCATATTTGGGTCAGTTATTGTTAAAGATTTTCCTTTTTTGGCCAAACTAATAAACAAAGGTATTACTGACCCCCTTGATCCCATTACATTTCCATATCTCGTTGCACAAAGAATTGTTTTATTGTTTACTAATGAGTTTGCTTTCGCAATCATTAGTTTTTCCATCATTGCTTTTGATATTCCCATTGCATTTATTGGGTAAACTGCTTTATCAGTGCTTAATATAACTACTCTTTCAACTTGATTTTCAAAAGCTGCATCTATAACATTTTCAGTACCTAAAATATTAGTCCGCACTGCTTCCATTGGGTAAAACTCACAAGAAGGAACTTGTTTTAATGCTGCGGCATGGAAAACATAATCAACACCCTTCATAGCTTCATTAACACTTTTTGAATTACGCACATCTCCAATATAAAATTTTAATTTACTACTTTTGTATAATAAACGCATATCCTCTTGCTTCTTTTCATCTCTACTAAAAATACGAATTTCTTTTAGTTGACTTTTGATTAAAGTTTTGATGATTGTGCTTCCAAACGAACCTGTGCCACCTGTAACCATTAATATTTTATTTTTTAAAAATTTCATAACTAATTATACCTATTAAATTCATACATTGCCTTAATAAGCTGATCCCATGTTGTTGGTTTATAGCCTGTTGTCTTTTGAAATAAACTTGAATTTAGTGATCTATTAATTTTTATTTTTGAGTCGGGCATAATTTTTATTTTCTTTTTATAAGTTTTTTTTATAATATTTAATAAATCATATTTACTTATTGGATTACCAGATAAATGATAAATGCCTCTCATTTTTTTATTTGGAATAATATATTTTTCTAAAACTCTTGATATTTCTAGAGTAGTTAATCCTGAAAATATTGCTTTTTTATAACCTTTTATTGATTTTTTTTGTGATAAAAACCAATTCAATAAACTATATTTTGTTTTTAATTCATGTCCAATTATTGAGGTTCTTAAGGTTAAAGTGTTCGAATTATTAACTTCTCCAAGTATTTTGCTGCTACCATATATATCTTTTGCATCCGCAATATCATTTTCTGAGTAATTTCCTAGGGTGCCTGAAAAAACACAATCAGTACTAAAATGAATAAATCTTATTTTATTATTTTCATTTGCTAATTCTGATAAATAATGTGGTAAAAAACTATTAACTCTTATAATTTCAGAATTTGAATTTTTATTTAAAACCTGTTTAACAACTCCAATGCAGTTTATAATTAGGTATGGTTTTATAGAAATAAAGGCTTTTCTAATATCATTAGGTTTGTTGAAATCAATTTTATGTAATTTTAAATTGTTAATATTGTTTAGTTTTTTTCTATCTGAATTTTTTCTGATTGCTCCAAAACATTCATAATTAGTTTTAGTTGAAAAATATTTTAATATAGTGCTTCCCAACAAACCAGTTGATCCTAATATTAAAAGTCTAGTCATGATCTTTTCATAACTGATTTAATCAGCTTTTTATTTTTTTCAAAGGCTTTAATTTGCAGATTGTATTTATTTGCATAATTTAATGCTGCTTGTCTTTTTTTATATAAAGTTGAATAATCAAGTTTTGCCCAATTCATGATAGCTTTAGCCCATTTTTTTTCAATTAACGGAACAACTTCAATACCACCTTTGTAGTCGTGTTTCCATGGAGTTTTATCACTTATCATTGCAGGCAAACCATTAGAAATTGACTCAAATATAGTGTGGCCAAAATTTTCCCCACGCGTAGGAAGTACATATAAATCAAAATTTTTATATATTTTTTTTACCTGATTTTGTTTAATCTCTTTATCAAAATTAACTTGTATATTTTTAGAAAGTTTTTTCTTCAATAATTCACATTGTTTTAAATAACCATAATTTTCTTTTGTACCTTTAATATCTAGTTTAATTGGAACATTTACAAATGATAAAGTTTTTAACAAAAAATCAAGATTTTTCATTGGTGAAATACGAGACAGAAACAAAAGTCTCAAAGTTTTTTTTTTATTTTTTTTATATTCAATTTTTTTTTCAACTTTTTGCGTTAAATTCGGTGCTATATAAATTTTTTGGTGATCAATTCCAAAATTATTAATAATATCATTTTTTTCAATTTTACTTGAGGCTTGCCAAAATAAATTTTGATAAAGGTTAATTAACTTAGAAAAATAAATAAATAAAAATTTTTTATGTTTTTTTAATTTTAGTGCTTCTATTGAAAACTCACCTCTTGGAGAAATAATGCAAGGTTTCTTTGGGACTAGCTTAAGATATCTTAAAAAAAGTGGTAAAATTGTAAATTTAAAGTTAAAAAAACTGTTCAGATATAGTAATTCATAAGAAGTGTTTTTTAATAAATTCGTTATTCCAATTAAATTTAAAGTTTCTTTTGAAGCATAAAACACTGATGCTTTCCCAACTTTAGTCCAGCAGTCTAATTTGATATTTTTATAGGGTTTTATATCTAAAATGTCTCGATCCTGACAAATAATTTTAATTTCGAATTCATCACCAAAATGATCAACAAAGTTTTTTAACGTTCGAACAGGTCCTCCAAATTTATAACCAGGAAGATAGACTTGCAACAAACATAAAATTTTTTTTTTCACAATCTATTTAAAATTAAGCTTTGATTATATGTCTGTAATTTCCTTGGTATACTCCCCTAGTATCTATAATGCATTTTGCATGTTTTTTAATTAATGAAAAATTAAACTTCGAATGATCAGTAACAATCAAAACTAAATCAAATTTTTTTAAATTATTTTGATTTATTTTTACGCTTTTTAAATTATAATTATATTTTTTCATTTTTGGAAAAACAGGTATATAAGGATCTGAATATTCTACTTTTATAAATTTTTTTTTTAAAAGACTTATTAATTTTGCACCTGGAGATTCGCGCGTGTCGCTTACATTTTTTTTAAAAGCAATGCCCAAAACTAAAACTTTTGACTTTTTTAAATTCAATCCACGATTTTTTAAGTTTATTATTATTTTGTTTAAAATCCATTTAGGCATACTTGAATTTATAATTCCAGATAACTGAATAAAACGAGTTTTGACGCCATGCTGTTTGGCTTTCCAAGTAAAATAAAAAGGATCTATCGGAATACAGTGGCCGCCCAGACCTGGTCCGGGATAGAAAGGCGCAAAACCAAAAGGTTTAGTAGAAGCAGCTTTGATCACTTCATGTATGTCTATATTCATTTTATCCGAAACAATTTTAATTTCATTAATCAAGCCAACATTTACTGACCGATATATGTTTTCAAGGAGCTTGGACATTTCTGCTACTTTTGTAGAAGAAACTGGAATAATTTTATCTATGCATGAATTATAAAGTTCAACTCCAACTTTTAAACAATTATTGGTATAACCACCTACAACTTTAGGGATATTTTTTGTATTATATTTTAAATTTCCAGGATCCTCTCTTTCTGGTGAAAAAGTTAAAAAAAAATTTGTACCAATATTAAAACCCAATTTTTTTAAACGAGGGTATAGTTCTTCATCAGTTGTACCTGGGTACGTTGTGCTTTCTAGCGATAAAATTTGACCTTTGCGAAAATAAGGCGAAAGAGTATCCATCGTATCTAAAATATAACTTAAATCTGGCTTTCTATTTTTTAAAGGAGTTGGAACACAAATAATTAAAGCGTCCATTTGACTACAGAAAGAAAAATCATTTGAGGCCCTAAAGACTTTTTTTTTTCTAAGTTTTAAAATTTGCGAAGACGCAATACCGTCTATATAACTTTCATTTTTTTTTAATTTAATAACTTTACTAATATCTATATCAAATCCAAATACTTTAAATCCACTTTCTACAAAACGAAGTGCGAGCGGTAACCCTACATACCCTAGACCAATTACACCAATTTTAGATTTTCTATTTCTAATATTTTCTATAAGTTTTTTTTTCATTTAAAGATTTTTTATTTTTTATCTAAACATTTTACTATTTACATCAGAAACCCTTCAAAACCATCATTATTAATAAATATATTTTTCATAAAAAAAATTGACTTTATAAACAAGTATAAAATAAGAGCTAATGAAAGTGGATGTTTAATTTTCTTTTCTGTTAAAAAGATATAGATATATATAGACAATAAAATAATATTTAATCTAAATCCTCCAACAAGTAAAGCTGATATAATAAGAGGTAATGTTGCAATGGACATTAAATAGTATCTTTTTGTTATTATTAAAGATAATAAAAAAATAATCAAAACTTTTAGAGAATCTCTTAAAATAAAATTTTCGCTATAAATTATATAAAATTTTAACTTAGACAATATATTTGATCCAAAAAAATAAAAAAAAATAGAAGTTACGATAGTTAAAAAAAATATATATTTAACATTACTATTTTTAGTTCTAAAATTTGAAAAAAAATTAATTAAATTCTTTTGATATTTAATCAAAATTAAACTTGGTAAAAATAATAAGCCTTGCAAATGTGCTAGTGGTGATAACAAAATTAAAATACTCCTGGTTTTGCCCTCGCTCAATAATCCCAAAATAATCAAAATATAACAAAATTTAAGTCTTTCAGCGCCAGTGAATAAAACAATTATATAAAAATTAAAAATTAAAAGAAAAGTTATATACCAAGGCACATTGTACCTTTTGAAAATCAAAAGAAATCCAAAAATTAACACTGTATTCCAAAATGAGATATAAATATTTTTATCTATTCCAAGATTCGCACCTATCCATAATAATATAGCACTTATTGGCTCAGTACCTCTTGTTTGTTGATAATAAACTTCCATAAGGTTCTTTAATGGCGTGACCTTAAAAACTTCGTACATTTTTATATAAAATTGCTGGTCACCAAAAGTATAGTATTTCAACAGAATCAAAGAAAAGAAGAAGAAAAAAATAATAAAAAAAAAATTATTTAAATTTTTATTAATTTTTTTTTTTGAGATTATCATTAAATAATTTTAAGTTTACTTAAAGTTTTATGTTATGATTTATATCTAAAAAAATTGTAAAATAATAGTTAAAATTATTAATTAGATGATTAAAAAATGAATTATAAAAAATTACATATTATTTCAAATGATTATCCATATAAAGGTATGGATATCATATTCTTTAAAGATGAAGTGAAATTTTTATCAAAAAAATTTGATGAAATCATAATATATCCAACAAGCAAAAAAGGTGAGATAAATATTAAAATTCCAAAAAATATAAAAATAGATAATTCAATAAATAAAAGACTTTATCAACCTGTTAAAATAATTTTATATCTTATAAAAGTTTTTTTTTATAAAGATTTATGGTTACAAATTTTTAAAATTAAAAAAGGTAAATTATTTAAAAAAATTAAAATAATCCTGGTTTCAAGATATAAATCAGAGATAATTTATAATTATTTTAAAAAACAAAATGTCAAAAAAGACTATTTTTATTCTTTTTGGTCAAATTACGTTCTTATAGCCTTTTATTTTTTAAAAAAAAAAAAAATTATTAGTAAATGTTTTGCAAGAACTAACGGAAGTGATTTAAAAGGGTATATAAATAAGGACTCTTTTGTAGAATATAAAAAATTTAAATTTTCTAAATTAGATCTAATTCTGACACTCAATAATGAGCAAAATAAAATTCTAACATCACAAAAATTAATTGATAAAAAAAAAATCTGTAAAAACTATTTAGGTATCAATCATAAAAAATTAATATTGAATTATAATAAAAAAATAATTAAATTTGTATCATGTGGAAGGCTAATTGATTTAAAAAATAATCATAAGATATTTGAGTTTATTAAAAATTTTTCAAAAAATAACCCATTATTAAAAATTTATTACTACTGTATTGGTTCTGGACCAGAGAAAAAATCATTAATCAATTATGCGAAAAATAACTTTGATAAAAATATTAATTTTTCATTAATAAATTATGTAAATTCATTGACATACTTTTTAAAAAAAAAGGAAATAAATTTCTTTTTAAATTTTAGTAATTCTGAAGGAATGTCTTTTGCTGTAATGGAGGCTTTGAGTTGTTCGATACCAGTAATTTGTTCAAATATTCCTGGAAATACTGAAATTATAAATAATAAGAATGGATATATTTTAAATAATTTGAACTCGAATGATTACAATTCTATTTCTGATAGAATCAGAATTGATTATTCAAATAAAAAAAAGTACTTTCAAAAAAGAAAAGATGCCTTTCAAACTGTTCTTAAAAAAATTTCAAGAAAAAAATGTCAAAATAATTTAAAAATTATCCTAGATAATTTTGTTAATAATTAAAAATAATAGAAATTATTCTTTTAAGTTTCATTAAAAACATCAGTATAATTTTTTTTAAAACTATAATAGCTAATTTGTGGCGAAACATAATTTCAAATGACTTAATAAATTTTTTTTGTTTAAGATATATCAAATTGAGTTTTAAATATTTACTTTTCAGAGCTTGTTTAAATACAGGCTCATTATAAAAAAAATTTATTATTTCTATAGTTTCCATAACACCATGAACTTGATGAGAGTGACTGAGATTGTTTTCATGAACTCTATAGAAACAACAAATTTCTTGTAATGCTCGAACTTTATATTTGTGAGACATGTGAAGAAAAATGTGATAATCCTCAGCATAATTTAAATTTTTAGGAAACCCTCCAATTTCAACAAGTTTTTTTCGATTAATTAACGCAGAAACTAATGGTACATAATTATCAATCGCTAATGACGAGAATATATTGCCTTCTGGTAAATCTAAAAATTTTTTTGGTGAAAAATTGTTTTTACGTGGTTTTTCATTAATTATTTTACATTTTCCATAAATGAAACCAATATTTTCATTATCCTTATTTATAATATTTACTTGTTTTTCTAGTTTAGTATGTAGCCAAACATCATCCACATCTAGAAAAGCGATCCAATCGCCATTTGTTTTTTGTAGAGCTAAATTACGTGCCTCTCCCAATGATGTATGATTTTGTGAATAAAAATATTTAATTTTTTTGCTGTAAGATTTTATAATTTTTGAACTATTATCTGTCGATTGATTATCCCAAAAAATTATTTCCCAGTTTTGATATGTTTGAGAATAAACTGATTCGATAGCTTCTTTTAAATAACTTTCGCCATTAAAACAATTAATCACAACAGAAATTAACGGTTTCTTATCTTCCAAAAAATTCTCTTATTTTTCTAATAATTATATCTTGCTCGTCGTTTGTTAAATCAAAATGACAAGGTAGTGTTAAAATTTTTTGATAAATTTTTTCTGTTACTGGTAAATCTAAACTGTCTCTATACTTAGTATGCAAGTGATTAGGTTTATAATGAATGGCGCATTCAATATTATTTTTTAATAAATATTTTTTTAACTCATCGCGTTGTTTTGTTTTTATCACAAAAATATGTGGCAACACTTCTTCTAAATTAATGTCCAAAAATTCTATTTGATCTAGATCATTTAAAGCTTTCTTGTATTTTTTCGCAATATTTTGTCGCTTTACTTTGAATTCATGAATTCTATCTAACTGTGTGATGCCGATAGAAGCCATAATATTGCTCATATGGTATCTATAACCTTGCTCTTTCACATCAAAATTCCAACTCCTTTGATTCAAATATCTTTTTTCTGTATCTTTTTCTACTCCTAAAAGCCTTAAATCTTTTATTTTTTCAATAAACTCTTTGTCTTTAGAAAGTATGGCTCCGCCCTCACCTGATGTAATATTTTTTATTCCATCAAAACTAAAGCAAATAATATCTCCTTCTACTCCTATTAAATTGTCATTTCTTATGCTTCCAAACGAATGTGCCGCATCTTCTACTACCCTTAATTTAAATTCTTTTGCAAGGTTATAAACTTTGTTCATTGAGTTGGAGGCACCTGCATAATGAACAGGCATAATCGCTTTAGTGTTTTTTGTTATTTTAGTTCTTGCATCCTCTACACATAAAAACAATGTGCTTGGTTCAACCTCACATGATATTGGCTTTGCTCCTGTAGCAGATATAGCCTGATAAGAAGATAAATATGTTAGCGATGGCACCAAAACCTCATCACCATCTTTAATATCTAAAGCACTTAATGATAAATGAAGAGCAAATGTCCCCGTGCCTACGCAAACCACACTAAGTTTTGTTTTTAGATAATTTTTAATTTTTTCCTCAAAAAGTTTTACTTCCTCACCCATTCCAAGATATTCTCTTTCTAACACTTTTGATACAGCATTGATTTCTGCTCGAGTTATTGATGATTTTGAAAGCCTGATTTTTTTCATTTATGTGCCTTATTATTTAACAAATTTATCTCCAATCAAACTTTATTTTATCTAAATCAATACTGATTGATTCACTAGGATTATGCTCTATATCTGCTAAATTTAATAAAACATTCTGCTTGTCTATTCCACAAAACGCTGTCCATAAATTAGGTTTAATAGTAAGTCTTTGATAATTATCCAATGAAAGTTCAACTGAAAAAAACTCTTTTAAAATTTCATCATAAATCACAAACTTAATTTTACCGATTGGTACAATAAGATTTAAGGTCATTTTTTTATGTTTTTTCCAACTTTTAATTTCATTTTGATTAATCGTAGAAAAATATGCTTCTCCAAAACCTTTAAATCCAATATCAGTTTTTTTCATTGCATGAAAAATATTTCCTTTTTCATGGTATATTTTTTTTAGAGGTGTTAATATTACTCCATCCATTTTAATTTATTTTTTTTTGCTAAATTTTCATATTCTAAAATTTGTTCTTGGGTTTTATCAAACATATCTTTTTTAGTTTTATAAAAATCAAAATACCATTCACTTGTTAATCTTATATTATCTTTATAATCTAAATTAGGTTTCCATTTGAGAGTTGAAAATGCTTTATTAGAATTAAGCTTTAAGAGTTTTGCCTCATGAAAAGATAGGGAATTTTTAATTTTATAAATATTTTTATCTTCTAAATTCCAATGTTTACTTAAATCCTTAATTAATTCCTCTACAGTTTGATTTTGTTTTAATTTTGGACCAAAATTAAATGCTTCACCATGTAAAGACTTATCTTTGTAAAGTTTTGATGCAAGATTAAGATACCCACTAAGTGGTTCCAAAACATGTTGCCATGGCCTTGTTGCTTTTGGAGATCTTAGCTCAACAATTTTATTGTTACTCCAGTTTTTCATGCAATCTGAAACAATTCTATCTTTTGCCCAGTCACCACCACCGATGACATTTCCAGCTCTTGCAATAGCTATACTTATTTTAAAAGTTTTAGATTTGAAAAAAGAATGATAATATGATTTTATAATAAGTTCTGCCGCACCTTTACTGCCACTATAAATATCTTTTCCACCTATGCTGTCATCTTCTTTGTATCCTCTATGTTGCTCTATATTATCATAAACTTTATCGCTTGTTATGATGACTGCAGTGCATTTATGATTAGATAATTTCAAACTTTCTAATACATTCGCTGTACCTAAAGCATTTGAAGATATTGTTTCAATTGGATTATTATGAGAGATAGACACAATAGGTTGTGCAGCTAAGTGAAAAATAAATTGTGGTTTTTCTTTTTTAATAATCTTTGAAATTTTAGATAACTCTCTAATATCTGATTTATAATATTTGATTTTTTTTTTTAGTTTTAATATTTCAAACATAGATGGGTTGGTTGGAACATCTTTCGAAATTCCTATAACGTTGGCACCTAATTTAAGTAACCAAGTTGATAACCAACTACCTTTGAAACCAGTGTTTCCGGTAATAAGGACTTTTCTATTTTTATAAATATTATTAAAAATCATTTACTCCATGTGTTCCATGGAGCCCTTCCACTATTCCAAATATTCTCTAAAATATTCTTATCTCTAATTGTATCCATAGGCATCCAAAAGCCTTTGTGTTTATAGGTAAATATCTCCCCATTTTTTGCTAAATTAATTAATGGCTCTTGTTCAAAAATAGTATTAACATCGTCACTGATATAATCAAGAACGCTTGGCTCGCATACAAAAAATCCAGCATTGATCCAGCTACCATCTCCTTTTGGTTTTTCCTTAAAATTTAATACCTTATTTTTTTTTGAAATATCAAGTGAACCAAATCTTCCGTCTGGTTGGGCTGAAGTAACCGTCATTGCTTTTCCATGCGATTTATGAAAATTAATAAGTTTAGAAATATCTATATCTCCAACACCGTCTCCATAAGTTAACATAAATGTTTCAGAGCCTAAAAAATTTTTAGCTTTTTTTATCCGACTACCAGTCATAGTATAAAGTCCAGTATCCAGCAGTGTAACTTTCCAAGACTCTCTAGAATTGTTTAATATTTGAAAATTACCATTAGACAAATCAATTTTTACATCATTATTATTAAGTAAATAATTAACAAAATATTCTTTTATGACATTGCCTTTATATCCAAGCAAAATTATAAAGTCGTTGAAGCCATAACTACTATATATCTTCATAATGTGCCACAATATCGGTTTATAGCCAATTTCAACCATAGGTTTAGGTTTATTAATTGTTTCTTCGCTTAGACGAGAACCTAAGCCGCCTGCTAGTAATAGAACTTTCATTTATCCTTGGTCACTTATTTTGCTATTCCCTTAATAACTATGGTATTATTTGATTTATACTTTAAATACATCTTTTTAAATCCGGCTTTACTAATTGCAGCAAATTGTTCATTTACAGATCTCTTATAACCCCAAAATTGAATATTACTATTATATAAATCAAATTTGATTAATATATCTCTAATAATTTCTTTGGTATGCAAAATAAAGTTAGGCTCATAATAACTTGCACTAACAATAATTAATTCCCTAATACCATAATCAAAAATAGATTTAAGAAAATTATGATACTGATATTTATTGAAAATATAATCAACAACATTGACATAAGCAATATCAAAATTTTGTTTTTGATTTAAAATTTCAGGAAAATATCCATATTTAATATCAATATTCCTAAAATTTTCAATCCATTTACAAGCATTTTTAGATGGCTCAATCACAGTCAAATTAATATTTTGATTATTTTCAACTATGTATTTTTCAACTATACCTATGCCACATCCAATTGATAAAATGTTATTTTTATCACCAAATTGCTTTTGTATGATTTTTGCTACCTCACTTTTATAATTTAACCAATCATTACTTAAATCATCAAAATATTTAAATTTAAGAAAAAATTTATTGTAAAACTTATTGTAGAAATTAATATCTGCTATATTTTTTAAATTATTCTTTCCAAAGGAACTAAATTTAATTCCATGCCAATTATTTTGGTAAAATTTTATCATAAACTAACTTAATTTAGTTAAATTAGCAGCCTCTTTATACCATGTGTAATTTTTTTTTGGTGTCTTCCAATCGGCACCATATGTTAAAAATAAACATTTTTCAGAGTCAATTGGTACTGGCACCTGTTCCTCTAGAAATATAATGTTTTTAAATTGCATTAATTCTTCTGGATAACTATATCCAATATAATTGAAATATTTTTGAGAGTATTCAAAAATTTTTTTTTTTAATTTAGATGAAAAAAAAGGGTAAATAGATATCAAAAAGTTTGAAAATAATACTCTGATAAAAGATTTAATGCTTGTAAAATTAAATTTCGATTTTTTTATGTTATTAGGTGCACACAATCGCTCTGCTACAAATATAAAAAATTTATTTTTAAATTTATTATTTGGTGCTATCCACTTTATAGAAGCTAATCCATTTTTTTTTTCATAAAAGCTAATATCAATTTTTTTTGACTCACTAACAAAATGCAGACAATCCATTTCACCAAATATATATTCCTGATGAAATCCATTCAAATTAAATAATTTCTCAATTTCTTCAATTTTTACTTCATCTTTCCAAACTGCAAAGTCAATATCATGGTCCCATGGCAAAATAGCTTTATCTCTAATAATTCCAAGTAATGTTCCATGACATACCCAATATTTATATGATGATTTAGCTAAAATATTATTTACTTTTTTAAACAAAGTCTGATCTTTACTTAATTTATTATTTTTCAAGTATCAGCCTCATAAGTACCGGATTATCTTTTTTATAAATTGACAAATTGTTCTTTTCTGTAAAATAAAGTTCTTTAAAACCCAGTCTTGTTACTTGTTTTCGAAACACAATTGAGTCAATAAATCTTCTCTTATGACCATCTCTTATAAATGTATTATCACCACATGATTTACCGGTACCATATATTGGATCTTTAGTTGTCCTAACCTCGATACAAAATAAACCTTTGTTAGCTAAAGAATTGTAAATTTTTTTTAGTAATATTTTCTCTTCATTTTTAGTTATTGAATGAATTGTAAATCTTGAATAAAAGACATTAATATTTTTATATTTATTAAAGTCTTCTTGAACAAAGTCAGCAATTTTTAAAATTAGATTTTTTTTATATCCTGTTTTTAGATTTTTATTAAGAATTTTTATACCTATAGGACTTTGATCAATTGCTATCACCTTATAACCTTGATTAGCAAAATAAACTGAGTCTCTTCCGTTCCCAGATCCTAAATCAATAATATTGATTTTTTTTTTATTAAAAAACCTATCTAAACAAAATTTAGCAAAAGAACTTCTTAGGCTTACAGTTTCATCTTTTTCAACTTTTTTGTAAAAACTATCCCAGTAATTTTTATCCATTAATTTTTATCCATTAATTTTCCTTGAATTTAAAAAAATTTGTTATATTAAATAAACTATCTTTAATGTTCTTTGTAAAGTAATATAACTCAATAATAATTTTATTAATATTTTTATGAATAATAATTTAAAAAAAAAAATTAAAATCATATGTACTGTTGGGCCAAGCTCTTTAAATGATAAATTTATTAAGTTTTCTAATAAAAATATTGATTTATTGAGATTAAACATGTCTCATTTATCTATATCTGAACTTGAAAAAAATATTTCATATATAAAAAAAAGAACAAATTGTCCAATCTGTATAGACACAGAAGGAGCACAAATTAGAACAAAATTTAGAAAAAAGATTTTTTGTAAAAATGCAGCTTTAATTAAAATAAACAAAAATGATTTAGCTCTTTATCCTGAATACATTCAAGATAAGCTTAAAAAAAATGATGTTCTTAATATTGGATTCGAAGGCTTAAAAGTTAAAGTTATAAAAAAAAATGATAAATATTTGCTAACAAAAGTTGTTAGTGAGGGATATTTGGAAGGTAACAAAGGAGTTCATATTGAAAATAGAAAAATTAAACTTAAAACTCTGACAGAGAAAGATTTAGAAGCTATAAAAATTGGTAAAAAAAATAAAATAAATAATTTTGCACTATCTTTTACAAATACTGCTGATGATGTTAATTATTTTAATGAATTAACAGGTAACAAAGCTAAAAATATTTTTAAGATTGAAACGAGACAATCAATTCTCGAATTTAATAAAATATTAAAAAAAGGAAATAATTTTTTATTAGATAGGGGGGATTTATCAAAAGACATTAGTATATATAAAATACCTGAAACTCAAAGAAAGCTAATAAATAGTAAAAATAAAATTTCAAATAAAAAGTTTTTTGTTGCTACAAATCTTTTAGAAAGTATGATTTTAAATAATTATCCCACAAGAGCAGAAGCAAACGATATATATTCATGCATTGAAATGGGTGCCGATGGTTTGGTTCTTGCGGCAGAAACGGCTATTGGAAAATATCCTATAGAGTGTGTTAAGTTCGTAAAAAACATGATCCGTCATTTTAAAGTAAAATGATTAGGTTTCGATTACTAAAAAAATTTATTAAGTTAATCTTAAATCCAAGACTAGCACCAACAGTTGTAGCTTATGAACTAAACAAAATAAAATTTGATATAATTCATTTATTTAAAAAAAGGTATAAGTATAAAATTATTTTCATAGCTGGTATGGCCATGTCTGCAACTACAAAAGTGAAAAATATGTGTGGCATGATACCGGGTTATTTTACAAGGTATTCTCCAATACCATACCATATTTTTGTTGAACAGGATATTTCAGAATCTGCGTTCAGATATACCCCTAAATGGAGCTATACATTATTCAAAACACATCTAAATCCAAATATTAATAATATAAATATTATAAAAAAAAACGATGTTAAAAAAGTAGTGGTAACTTACAGAGATTTAAGGGATGTGGCCATTGCACGTTATCATAGGTTAATTAAGTTCCCTAAAAAAATAGGTGATCCATACTATGCAGAGTATCATCTGATGACCAAATCTGATGCAATAAATCACTCAATAGAAGTTGTTGCAAAAAATCATATTAATTGGATAGATGGCTGGAAAGAAATATCAAAAAAAAACATAGATTTTGTATTATTCATTAGATTTGAAGACTTAATCAAAGACTCTAAAAAAGAATTTAAGAAAATTTTAAATTTCTATGAAATTAATTTGAATGAAGAATTAATCAATCAAATATGTAAAAATACAGAAGGTAAAAAAGATATGGTTACAAACTTAAATGAATCAAGAGTATTGCCCTGGGCACTTTCTTCAAATTTTAGATCTGGTAAAATAGGTAATTGGAAAAATGAATTTTCTAAAGAAAACTTAATTCTTGCAAAAAAATTATTGGGCCAAAAATTGATCGAACTAAATTATGAAAAAAATCTAGATTGGGATATTTAGTCAAATAAAAATCTAGATTGTTTTTTAAAAAATATTTTTTAAAATTAGAGATACAGAAGATAAAAAACCTAAAATAAAAATTAATTTTCGAAACTGAGACTCAGAAGTAAATCTTACAAAAATATTACCCAAAAAAATACCAACACAAATACAAAAAAATTCTAAATAAAAATTAGAAAATTTTTTGTTTAAATCAAAAATAAAATAAAGCAGAATAAATTGCATTAATGCCAATAAAAAATAATATAATGTAATTTCATTTCTACTTTTATTTTTAGATTTGTTTATTATTGCTAAAAATATTGATAACAGTGACCCTCCAGAATTAGTAAGGCCATGAATAAACCCTACAATCATCAAAAATATTATATTAATTTTAATTGATAATTTCTCTAAAGATTTTGCGATTCTTTGTCTTAAAAATAAAGTAAAAAGTATGATTATTGAGACTAAATAATCAAAATTTATATATTTATAAAAATATTTTAAAAAAATTAATCCTATAAAAATAAACGGAATACAAATTAAAAAAAAAAAAATTAATCTTCTGTAATCATAAGTAAATGAATTACTAGATCTGATGATCATTAAATTCAGCAAACTGGTAATTATTGAAATTGGTAATAAATAATTCATAATCTCAATCATAGGAACATTTAATAAAAGTAAAGTAGGTGTGCCCAAAACCAATACTCCTACACCTGCAATTGATTGTATGATCACTAAAAAAATGATAAAAATAAAATTGAATAATTCGCTAAACATATTAAATAAAGTTTTATATCTTAAAAATAAAATATGAAAACTAAAATAATAAATTGGAAAAAAAAAACAGGAATATACATTGGAAGATTTCAACCAATACATGATGGACATATAGAAATTATAAAAAGAGCAATAAAAAAAAATAGCCAAATAGCTATTTTGGTTATGGATAGTTATAAAATAAATAAAAAAAACCCACTAACGTTCAAACAGGTAACATCAAGAATTCACAAAAAACTAATAAATTATAAAGGAAGTTATCAAATAATAAAAATACCTGTGGTCTCAGAATTTATCTACGGAAGAACTGTGGGGTACAAAATAAATAGATATAAACTAACCAAAAATCTTGAGAAGATTTCAGCTACCAAAATAAGAAAGGAGTTAAAAATTGGCTAAAATTATATGGCTGACAGGACTTTCTGGTGCCGGCAAAACTACTTTAAGTAAAGAAATTAAAAAAACTGTTAAAAAAAGAAAAATTTTGATTTTAGATGGTGATAGATTTAGAAAAAAAACTGGTCAGTTTTCATTTTCAAAAAAAAATATTTTAAAAAATAATTTACAAATTATTGATCATTGTAAAAAAAATTATTTTAAATATGATATAATTTTAGTTTCTGTAATTTCTCCATTGAAAAAAACTAGACATTTAGCATTTAATATATTCAAAGAAAATTATTTTGAAGTTTATATTCATGCTAAAATTAAATCTTTAGTAACAAGAGATACTAAGGGTTTATATAATCTCGCAAAAAAAGGTCTAATAAAAAACCTAATTGGGTTTAAGTCAAAAATCAGTTATGAAAAAAGTAATCATAAATACATAAAAATTAATACTGATTTATTAACAATAAAAAAATCTGTAATTAAAATATTAAAATACTCAAAAATTTAAAAAGTTATAATTTTTATTACCATTCACTATAATTAAGATATTTTATTGCCATATCCTCAAATTTATCGTGCCAGTCATTTTTCTTTCCTAAAAAAGAACTACCCTCTTTGCTTAAATGCCCTGTGTCTCGGTAAATAAAATTACCCTCCATTTCGGCAGAACACAAATCTTTCAGACATATATCTTTGTAAAGCCAATAGACCGGTGCAAAATCTGATACTTTTGTCAAAAAATCATGTCTGTAACTTGTTTCAGAATATTTAAAATCACAATTAATGATATATTCAAAATAGTATTTTTTAAGTAGGCAGTCTCCAATATTTTTAATATTTATACTTTTAGGAGTAGGTGAGACAACTACTACCCCAACATCTAAACTTTTGATTTTCTCTAATGTTTGCTTAAATTTATTCAAAACAAATTTTCTATTATCAGGTCTATACATTAAGCCATCTTTGTCCATTAATTTTGAATTCCCCATTCCTATTGCAAATGGAGATGACAAAATAACAAATTTAACAGAGTTACTGGAAGCTAACCACTCAAACGCTTTATCATTAAACTCAATACATTTATTTGCCCAGTCTGGTAGTCCCCTAGGACCTAAATATGAGATACCAAGTATTGGTGCACAGCTGCTTGAAGTTATTTGCTTTATCTTAACAGATGGTTTGCTGGAGACAATTCCTTGATAAAGATGCATTGCATAACTATCCCCCCAAAGTAAGACCTCCGGATTATCACTTGTAGAACAGTGACTAGGCAAATCAAATTTGACATTACATTTTTTATTTATACCCTGATTTGGTTTAATGCGTTCTCTAAGCTCACCAAACTTTATTCGATTACTATCACTAAATTTATATCCATCAGTAACATATCCAGAAACTCCAATAAAAATAAAAGCAAAGAAAAAAATTATTGAAGTTGTAAATAATGAAATTTTATTACCCAACATAGGTTTGCGACCCCTAAAGGGAGTCTCGACATACCGCCAACTAAAATAAGCTAGTAGGATTGACATGATGCTCAAAACCATAAGAGTCATATCAGATGTTTGATGGAATCTGATTTTTGCAAATGCAAATAATGGTTGATGCCATAAGTAAGCTGAGTAACTAATTAAACCAACACTAACTAAAACCTTAGTGCTTAAAAACTTGGCAACAAAAGTTGTTTTATCTGCATATAACACTAAAAGAGCCGTACCTAATACTGGTACGAGAGTATATAGGCTAGGAAACGGCACAGTTTCGTCATATACAAAGATTGAAAATAGTATTGCTGCTAAGCCAAACGCTGCTAATAGGTTATTTTTCTGCACTCCTTTTTTCTGAACTATAAACGCAGCAAGAGAGCCAATAAACAATTCCCATGCACGAGATAATGCTAGATAAAAGTTAACATTTCCTTCGTTGCGCAACCAGTATTCACTTAATAGTAAGCTGATTGAAGCCATAATAACAATCATCAAAAACACTCTATTTTTACCAAAGCCCCAAGCTAAAATTAAAAATATAGGAAACAGTAAATAGTACTGTTCTTCAACAGCTAAACTCCAAGTGTGAAGTAACGGTTCATTATCAGCATTAGCATCAAAGTACCCAATCTTCTTTCCAAAATAGATGTTTGATACGAACAAGTTAACTGCTATTAGACTTTGTGAAAAATTTTTTAATTCATTAGGCAACATCCAAATCCAAGCAAAAGGAATACAGACAGCCAATACAAAAAAAAGCATCGGCAGTATTCGTCTAGCTCTTCTTTCGTAAAATTTTAGAATACTGAAGCGTTTACTCTCTATATCTTCAATAAGGATCGCTGTGATCAAATAACCGCTGATTACAAAAAATACATCAACTCCTACGAACCCTCCGCTAAATAAGCCAAATCCAGCATGAAATAAAATTACAGGAATAACAGCAAGTGCTCGTAATCCATCTATCTCTGGACGATAGGGAAGTATTGAGTGTTTTTTATATTGCATTTTTTTAATATTTTTAAACAATATTCTTTAAGTCCTAATTGCTTTCGATCAATTTTTCGAATGTTATTTCTTTTATTATTTGGCTTTTTTCAAAAAGATAAATTTTATCCTAATTTTTTAAGATTCTAATATTTTTTTAATTTCAGTTATGGGATTATCACTTGTTCTTGCATAAATATCACAAAATTTTTTTCTAGCATCTTGTATAGAATTTTTGTTCCACCAAAAATCTACATCGTTCCAAACTTCATTTACTTTATTTGCAGCTGACTCGTGAGATAAATGAATAATTCCAGCATCTAAAAGTAATTTATAGTTTGGTTTTGCACATTCACGCAAATGGTCAAAATTATTCTGCCAAAAGGCTATGGTAGGAATATTTCTGGATAATGTTTCTAGAATACCAGTTGAGTCGTAACTATGTACCACTAACCTGCTTTTAGATATCAATTTATTGATATGTATTGAACCATTATTAATTTCTATATTTTGATCAAAGTCCTTCCATCTTAAATTTTCCTGCATATCACTAAATTTAGAACCTGGGTGGAGCCTAACAATAAGTTTAATTCTTGGATCGCTAGTTAAATTATTTACAAACATAAATTGTTCATTAATATATTTTAAAAAAGCATTATGACTATCCCATGTTGTAAAACGATGATAATTTATAGTTTGAATTAATAATAATCTACCTTTTGAGTCAAAATCATTTTTTTTGCCAGCCGTTTTAAATATAAAACTTGGTTTATGCAATGATGTGTTATCTGACCATCCCCAAGTAATGAATTTATATGGCGTAACTTGTTCAATTGAATCTATTTTATCCCATGCTATAGGATAACGATTACCATGTTGACCAATAAAATATTTTGTTCCTTTTTCAGTCTGTTTAGCTGTCCATAATTTAAAAAATTCATCGGTATTGTAACTTACGGATGTAAAAATAAACTTTGGTGATTTAGGCCATTTTTGCTCATTAGTAATTTTATTAAGATCTGAAAATCCTTCTAAATAATAAACAGGTATCAATTCAAACAATAATGAACGGATAATATTCTCTAAATCATTATCACATTTATAATGTAATTTTTTAGTTAATTTTTTTCGTAATAATTGATTATATTTTTTATTTATGATGGGCCAGTTTGACTTATTAAAGCCTAATCTCCAAAGTTGTGGCCACTGCCCAAGAGATAGTTCTAGTTTTATTTGATCTATTAATGGCAAATAACTATTTATGATAAACGCATCATCTTTTTTTATAAAATTTTTTGAAATCATAAAATAAAATTTGTAAATATTATTAAAAAAAATATTTTTAAAGTTTTTATCTTGATAAGATAAATTTTTTTTGAGGTGAAAATTTAGATTTTTATTCTCTTCTTTATCTGCATAATATATTTTAAATTTTCTACTTTCTAAAAATTTAAGAATTTTAATATTTAAAATATTATTCCATTGATCATCATTAATTTTTTGAAGAGTGTCCAGCATATTTAATGTATGGAGTGTTTGAGCATTTTCTCTAAAAGTACTTGTTCCTGTAATTTCATATGAAAGTAGAAGTTTTTTAAGTGTGTTAATTCTGTTAATTAAAAGTCTAATAATTTTTTTAAACCACGGGCCTATTAAAATTAGCCAAAAGCGATTGCTATAATTAGAACCATGAAATTCATTTAATAATTCACAAAATTCAAAAAAGATTTTATTTTCTAGCTGAATAGCTTCATGATGGTCTAATTTTTGTTTTGATGTCTCAAATCCATATGGTTCTAAGATTTCAGCATTCATTTTTTCCCATATTTTTCTTCGACTATAAAGACGACACCACTCTCCTAAAAAAATGACAGGCCTATCAAATTTCCAGGCTCTCTCATCGGCTGTGGTAATTAAAAATTTTTTTTTCAATCGCATCTTTTCTTATCTTTGAAATAATAATCTGATTATTTTTATAGTTTCTCAATACTGTTTTTAAAGTTTTGATTGCTTCTGATCAATTCTTCAAATGTTCCTTCATTTTTTATTTGGCCTTTTTCAAAAAGATAAATCTTATCACAGTTTTTAACTGTACTTAAACGATGAGCAACTATAATGATTGTTAGTTTTTTAGAAAGATTATTTATTGCTTCCATAACCATTCTTTCAGTTTCATTATCTAGTGCACTAGTTGCTTCATCAAGTATTAATACTTTTGGACTGTGATATAAAGCTCTCGCTATTCCTATACGTTGTCGCTGTCCACCTGACAATCTAACACCACGCTCCCCCACTTCTGTATGATATTGTTCGGGCAATTCTTTTAAAATAAAATCATGTAAATTTGCTATTTTAGATACTTTTTCAACTGCCTCATAATCAATATTTTCATTATCCACACCAAAAGCTATATTTCCAGCAATAGTATTGTCGGAAAGGTAAATGTTTTGTGGTACATAACCTACTGATCTTTGCCAAAATTTAGAATTTTCGATTGTTATTTTTTTTTCATCAACTTCTAAAAATCCTTTTTGTGCTTCAAATAAACCAAGAATAATATCTAAAACTGTTGATTTGCCACTTCCTGTGGTACCAATAAATCCAATAGTAGTTAAAGCAGGAATATTTAAACTTATACCCTTTAAAGTTGAATAAGATGAGTTTGGATAACTAAAATGGATATCTTTAAGTTTAATTTCTTTTTGAAGGGATATAGTTAAGGAATTTTCATTAGCTTTATAAGCTTTAAGTTTTTTCATGTCGTCATATAAACTGTCTAGTGAAGGACTACCAAATGTAAGCTCAGTAAAAGAAATATAAATTTGTTGTAATGCAGGCATTAATCGATACCCACTAAAAACATACAAACTTATTAAAGGTAAAACAGAAAAAAAATTGGATGATTGTTTCATTAAATAAAGTATTAAAATTAAAATACCACCAAAAGCTATACCCTCAAGAGCCATTTTTGGCATTTGACCAATAACTATAAAATGAGATTGATTTTTTGCATAATTTTTAGCATATTTAGAAAATGAATTGATATAGACTTTTTCTAGCCCACCAATTTTTATATCTTTAATTGCTCCAAAAGCTTCACTAATTGTTAAAAAACGTTGCTGATTATTAATTAATCGCTCTTTTCCAATTCGATTTATGTATCTATGTAAAATATAATAAATTAATAAATAAATGCCACCTATTGAAAAACCAGTCACTAATGCAATTTTTGGATCAATAAAAATTAATAAAACTATAATTGCAATTGAAACCACTGCTTTGGCTATTAATTCCATAAATGGTCTCAAACTCCTTGCAACTACTTCACTGACTTCTGATAAAATAGCTTTCCCAAGGTCTGCACTATGCTGATTTAAAAACCAGCCATAGGGTTGATTCATATACCTTTCAACTAAACGTTTACTAAAATTATATTGGCACATTTGAGTAAAATGTACCAACATATATGATGTTAATGCTTTAAATATCAGAGATACAATAAATAAAATAAATACAACAATTCCTAAACTAAACAAAAATTCTTGATTATTTTCAATTCCAATAATTTTAGAAATTTGGAATGACTTATTGATAATTGAATTTGTTTCAATCAGACTTGGATCTGACAGAATTGCAATAAAAGGAAAAATTGATGCAACACCAATCATTTCCAATAATGCCATTATAAAAATCATCAGCAATAACAACGTCATTCTTTTACGTTCTTTAATTGATAATAAAAATAATATTTTCTTAATTTTTTTCATTAGTTTATTTTGAATATCAAATATTATTACAAGTTAAATAGTCATCAATTTTTTTAAATTTTAATTTTGTTATTTGCTTGAATAATTTTGTGTTATTTGCAACAGATTTTTTTATCTCCATTGTTTGTGTTTTTTTATAAACTAAGTTTTGTTTCTTAAATTTTATTTTCTTAATAATATCAATTATCCGAATTCCAATACCAGTTCCAATATCATATGTTCCAGACTTAATTTTTTTTTTTAAAATATAATTATAAATTATAATAACATCATCAATATGAATAAAATCCCTTATAGATTTTCCTGAGTTAAAAATAATAATTTTTTTTTTACTAATTGCTGCTTTTTTTAACTTCTGCAAGATTGAAAATTTATCTTCTCCTCCATAAATATTAAAAATCCTACAAATTATAAAAGTAATATTTTTTTTTAGACAGTAATTTTTAATCATAAATTCTGCACTCATTTTAAAAATTGCATATATAAATCTATTATTATCATCTTTTAAATTTATAGTTTGATTGTCAATGCCGTAAGTCGATGCACTACTTGTATAAATAATTTTTTTTATGACTGTAGGATTTAATAAATCTAAAATTTTTGAAATTTCAAAAAGTGTTTTTTTTACAAAGAGTTCCTGTGAATTAAGTTTTTTTAATTGAGATGAGGAATAAAAAGAATTAATAATTAAATTAATTTTTTTTTTTTTATTTATACGATCAATATTATTTAAAAATTCTTCTGCTGAATAAATTTTTGTATTACTAATTTTTTGTCCAAGAAGATTAGAGAGATTTCCTGAACCTATTATGTATGTATTATCCATATAGTTAATTATAAAATATTAAAAATTATTAATAAAGTTTATAGTTTATTTACTTTTAATGAATTGGAAAGATTGCCTTAAGTATCTATTATTGGTTTCAAAAACAATCCTAATTTATATTAATATTTAAGTAAAACTTACTCAAGTTATTGTTGTTAATCATATACATTATAACTTGTTTTATTTATAACTATAATTACAAAAAAATTTAATTATGAAAACTTTATTTTTAACCGGCCATAGAAAATCAGGCACAACGCTTTTAGGTAACTTATTTGATAATAATGAGTTTGCCTGTGTATATCCAACAGATTTTTCACTAATGTATGCTTACTTTCCAAACTTTAATAATAATAAATTTACTTTTAAACAAAAAAAAGGGAGAATAAAAAAAATAATTTTAAAAAGCCTTAGTGATAAATTGCATTCACAAAGAATAAATCAAAAAGAAATAAATGTAAAAAAATTTACTGATGTTTTCATTAATAAAATAAATGAAAATAACATTAATAATATTAAGTATTTGATAAAATTATTATCAAAAGAATATAGTAAATTTATTAATCAATCTAATAGAAAATATTTTGTTTTAAAAGAAACAAGTTCAGATATTTTTTATTCAACAATTTTTGATAAAGATGAAGATATTAAATTTATTCATATAATAAGAGATCCAAGAGATAATTATGCTAGTCTTAAATCGGGATCTAAAAACTATTATAACAAAATAGGTGAAGATCAAATTACTTTATTATCAAGTATGATACAAAGAGCAGTACTTGATTTTAAATTTATAAAAATTAATCAACAATATTTTAAAAAAAAAAATTATATAATTATAAAATATGAGGATTTAATTTTAAATGGAGAAAATGTAATGAAAAAAATATGCAAATATATAAATTGTAAATTTTCAAAAAAACTTCTTAACCCTACTATATTTGGAAAACCAGCAACAAGTAATACTTTTAATAAATCTAAATCTACGACTCTAAACAGTAAAAGTATTTCACGGTGGAAAAATGAGCTAAATAACATAGAAAAAGACACTATCAATTTCTACTTTAAAGAGTATCTGAAGAAATATTATAATATAAGTGATAAAAATTTAAAAATTAATTCTAAAAATATTGCAATTTTTTATAAAAAAATGAATTACAAATTCTTTTTTAATGATAGTTATAAGTAGGTTTTTTTAGTCAAATTTAAATTTTCGATCAAAATAGTTTTTGTTATTTATTTATTTAGATTTACTATTTTGTTCATACAGCTTTCTTTGGGATGCATATAATCATAAAATTCATTATCATTACATGGGATTTTATTGGGATTATATGAACCAATAACTCTAACATTCATATCTTGGCCCAGTGCTTGAACTTTTTTTTCAACTATTAGATAGTGGGGTATTTCTTTGATAGATAATTTATAAGATGGCGAATGATATGGACTCATTATTAGAATTACTTTTTTTTGGTGAACTTTTACCAAGTATTTAATAAAATTTTTATAGTTATTAAAATTTTCATTTGAAAATTTATAATTCAGCATTGAATATTTAATTACCTTAGCTTTTAATTTTTTTAATTTTTCTTGTTTTCTTAAATTGCCATATACTCTTTTCCCATCTCTTAAAATATGATCTTTTGCTAAATTATTAATTTCATATTCTTTAATTTCTAAATTTAGTTTTCTTAAATTAAAAAAATCATATAAGTTTTCTAAAAATTTTTCATAAAAAGAATATTCATTTTGAGAATTATAACTTCTTAAAATTAAGTTATTTTTACTCATTGATTGAATATTTTCCAGGGATAACAGATATTCATTTGAAATTGATTTATATCTTGATTGTTTATTATTTTTATTAAATAACCATGGATCTATACCGATGAATATTTTATCCACATTAAATTTTTCCAGAGCCATTTCAGTAATTGCAATGTGATCTTCTATAGAAGCTCCACTGACTCCAAGATTTAATACCTGTTCATCGAAATCAGTATTTGAAATCTGCATGACTCTTGAAGATCCAATAATTAATATTTTTGGATTCATATTTTCATACTTAATTCTATTTTTTATAAACAAACGTTCGTCAATTTTTGCTGAGTAGATTGCCTCTCTTTTTGTCAATAATTTTGCTAAGTCGACCTCTGTTGAATTTTTTGTAAAAAAATTAATATTAAGTTGTGAGAATGAAAATAATACAAATATGCTAATAAATGATATCTTTAAAAACAATCTATTATTTATATTATTCTTATTTCTAAATATTTTTTCAATACAATGATATGAAAAAATAGATAACAACAATGAGACTAGTATTAATGCTATTTTTACTAAGGTTGAAAAATCTTCAAAATATATTCTTCCAAAAGCTAACAGAGGTTGGTGCCAAAGATATAAACTATAACTAATTAAACCTAAATAAACAAAAAAATTCATTGATAGAATTTTTTTGATAAAAGATCTTTCATCAGCAAATAATATAATTAATGCAGTTCCTATTGTTGGGAATAATGAGTAAAATGACGGATGTGGTGTTGAATTACTAAAATAAAAAATAGAAAATAAAATTAACGCCAATCCAATTATAGATAATAAATTTTTTTTAAACAAATTAATGGTAAGTTTTTTATAAAAAATTAAATAAGAACAAATTGCTCCTAATGCTAGTTCCCACGCTCTGCTAAAAGTAAAATAAAAATTTAATGTACCACCTGTGTTTAAAGCTAAGTATTGTGACACCAAGATACTTGATATAAAAATAAATATAAAAAAATGAATGACATACTTGCTGAAATACTTAAAAAAAATTAATAAAATTATTGGAAATATAATATAAAATTGTTCTTCGATAGATAAACTCCATGTATGCAATAAAGGCTCTAATTCGGACTCTGATTCAAAATATGGGGAAGTTTTCCAAAAATAAAAATTAGAATAAAAAAACAGTGTTGAATTTACGCTTTTAAAATAACTTAGTAATTCATTCCTTGATAAAAAAATAAAAGCAAGAATTGATGATATTAAAATTAAAAAAATTAATACAGGTAATATTCTTCTAGCTCTTCTTTCTAAAAAGTTTTTTAAAGAAAATGTTTTATCTGTTAATTCTTTTAAAATAATGGCTGTAATTAGATAGCCACTTATCACAAAAAAAATATCTACTCCAATAAAACCTCCGCTAAAAATATCAAAACCTGCATGAAAAAAAATCACAGGCAATACTGCCAGGGCTCTTAAACCATCTATTTCTGATCTATAGTTATTTTTCAAAATTATTTATTAAAGTTTATATGAATATAAGTTTATTTTTATTTATTTAAGTAATTATTTATATCAACTAATTAAAATTTAAATTATATATTCACTAAATAATTATAAGAAAGTTATTATTTAATGAAAATAAATCAAGGAAAAAAAATTTTCAATACAATTAAAAAACTTTTTCCAATAAACAGAAGTTTAACAGGAGAGGGTAACAGAATTAGTTTAAATATTTTAAATTCTGTTTGTAAGAATTTAAATATCTTAG
>ENA-UOXV01001891-UOXV01001891.1-marine-metagenome-genome-assembly--contig:-NODE-1891-length-28214-cov-6.577648_pt1 | contig 28214 bp, 23 predicted proteins | sample MGYA00238165_ERZ766961 | MGnify/ENA primary metagenome ERZ766961 (study PRJEB28924, sample SAMN03173240) | marine metagenome | biome: Marine; feature: Water; material: Subsurface seawater | place: North... | reverse complement strand
AAATTCAAAACGTTGGAGCAAAAATTGATGGAATTATTATAAATGATTTAGATACGTCAAAAGATAGCTATTACAACTATAACTATAACTATAACTACAATTATAATTATTACAGAGATAAGGCTTAAGTGAGTGTTTAGATTAGAAAAAATCTTTCAAAATGATGACTTATTTTTTATAAATTTTTTAATAATTATAAAATCAATAGTAATTTTTTCATCCATTTATATATTTTCAATATTAGAATTTAATTCAATTTATAATTTATTGAATTTTACTATTTTCAAAAATTCTAAATTATATGATTTTTCAATTTATTTAACTTTTTTTTATTTTTTTTCATCTTTATTTTTTAGATTAAAAAAAAGATATACATCTAATTTTTTAAGTTTTTTACAACAAGACCTTGTTCCAATACTTCCTGCTGTATTATTAACATTCTCTACATTTTTTTATTTAAAAACTAATTTTAATATTGATTTTTTTTTAATATATTTGTTTTTTTTTATTATTTTTAATTTATTTCTTTTAAAAAAAATAATGAATTTTTTATATTTTTCTTTAATAGAAAATAATATGATCCAACGAAATATTATGCTTGTAGGAAATCCTAATGATATAAAGTTAGTTATTAAAGAAAATTTCCAAAAGATTAACGTTTATAAATGTTGCCTGGTTAATTTAGATGATAACAATTTAATTAATGAACTTAGATTAGAGTTAAAGATTCCAGTTTTTTCTAATAAAGAAGATATTAGATCTATTCTAGAGTATCACTCCTTAGGGCAAATTTGGATATTAGATAGCAAAAATGAAAATTCAAATATTATTATAAGTAATATTTTAAAATTTTCAGTAGATCTTTTAATTATTGATTTAAAAGATAAACCAATTTTAGGGACTGAAAACTTAATTAATAATAAATATCAATTTAGTAATTTTGAAATATCTAGATTTTATGGTTTTAATTTATTCATTAAGATTTTGTTAGATAAAATATTATCATTATTATTTTTGATTATACTATCCCCGGTATTTATTTTTTCATTAATACTTATTTATCTAGAGGATGGATATCCTTTATTTTTTACACAAGATAGAACAGGTTGGGATGGTAGAAGATTTAAAATTTTTAAACTCAGGTCTCTTAAAAAAGAAAAATTTGACACCAAAGTTCAAGTTATTGAAAATGATAAGAGACTATTAAAAATTGGAAAATTTATTAGAAGATTTAGTATTGATGAGATACCTCAATTCTTCAATGTTTTAATTGGTGACATGTCTATTGTAGGACCTAGACCACATATGGTCGAACACGATATTCTATATTCTGGTTTGTTTAAAAGCTTTTTAAAAAGACATAAAGCAAACCCTGGATTAACAGGTTGGGCTCAAGTAAGTGGTTACAGAGGTGCAACCCCTGTTGATGATCTCATGAAAAAAAGAATGGAGCATGATTTATGGTATCTAAACAATTGGACAAACTTGCTTGATCTTTACATAATGTTTAAAACATTTTTTATAATCTTTAAGAAGCCTGGTAGAAAATAATTTTTATACTAACAAAACAAATCTGGCTTAATGAGTGAGACTCAATTTGTACCATATTGACTCACTTATTTAATGTTTAAATCAATAGTATTGACATTTTTTTAATAAAACTTATGGTTGAATCATGATTAATGTTTACTCAATAAGTGAAATCATAGAAGCATCAGATAAAATACTTAGATCGCCCATTAAGGATGAAGGTAATCTACCTTTAGAGGGTAAGATCAAAATTAAAAAAAAAGAGACTGATGTGTTAATTAACAAACCATTAATTTTAAAAAATATCGAAAAAAAAAAAGATATTCCTGTCGATTTAGAAAAAATCATAGTGGAAGCAGAAAAATCTCAATCTAAAGAAAATGTGATAGAAAAAAATTTAACAAAAAATAAAAAGAAACAAAATACTTTAATAGAACATACGATAAACCAAAATGATTTAATTGACGATCTTTATAAAAAGTTTGGAAAAAAAATAAAAAAAAATACCCTCCAATTAATATTACAGCTTAGAAAAGATATAATTTTTTTAACAAAAGATATATCCACACTTAAAGAAAAACGAATAATAGAAGAACAAACAAATAAAAAATTAACTAACAAAATTGACGATTTAAAAGATATAGAGGAAAATCTCAAAGATAATTTAGATAAAAGTATCAATGGGTTTAATCAACTTAATTATAAACATAAGAATCTTAAATTAAATTTTAACGCACTAGAAGAAAATTCCCTAAATAAAGAACTAAAATTAAATGAATCTATTGAAAATAACAAACAATTATCTAGCAGTTTAAAAAGAACCAAAGAAAATTTTAATTCTTTGTATGATAAACACAATAATTTAAAGCTAAACTTTAGTGCACTAGAAGAAGACCTTTCTTTTAAGCAAAAAAAGATAAGCATATCTGAAGAAGACAATAAAATACTAGGAAATAAAATAAAACTTTTAGAGGAAAAATTAACTGAATATAAAAATAATGAATTAACCCTAAGTACAAAGGTTCAAGATTTAGAAAACCATATTTTTACAAATAACACCTCACAAGATGAGTTAGTAAGTCAAAACAAGATCTTAGAAAAAAAGAATATTGAATTAAAGGACAAATTAGATTCAGCAGGACATGTTGATATATATCTTCAAGAGATAAACGAATTAAAATTAAAAAATAAAGATTTACAAAATACTATTGAAAAATTAAAATCTTATGAAAATAGTAATGATCAAAATTTAAATATAATAAAAGAGTTAGAAAATAAAATAAAATATTATCAAGAAGAAAACATTAGAATTAGCAACCAACTGTATGAGACAAACAAGAGATTTGATATTATTAAGAATGAGATTGAAGTATTGCAAGATCAAAGATCAAGTTTAATAGCGAAAATAAATTCAGTTAATGATGTAATTGGTAATTCAAAAATTGTGACTAATGTTTTTCAAAATAATCAGTCACAAAATAATAAAGTTTTTGTTGCAGATCCAGATTTAAAAGTGGCTGAAAAACAGAGTTATAATATAGACGAGGAAATCTCAAATATCTTCAATAAATAGTTGTTTTAAAGTAGGCAGTAAATTTGCAGATTAAGATTTAATGATAAGAAACCTTTCCGTTATAATTGCTACATATAATGAGGAAATTCACCTTGAGAGACTGTTAAAACAGATTAGTAATAAAGTTAGGAATATTTATATTATTGATAGCTATTCTACTGATAAGACAATTGGTATTGCAAAAAAATATAATTGTAAAATTTATAAAAAAAAATTTATAAACCATTCCATACAAATCAATTATCTTTTAAAAAAAATCAAATTAAGAAATCATTGGATATTAAGATTAGATGCAGATGAAATCATTGAAAATAATTTTTTTAAAAAATTTGAAAAAATTATCAATCTTAACAACTACAATGGGCTAATAATTAAGAGAGAATACTTTTTTTTAGGAAAAAAGATTAAATATGGTGGTGTCTATCCACTTTATGAAGTTAGAATTTGGAAAAATAAAATGGGTTATTATGATAATAGAGCTGTAGACGAAAAAATTGCAATCCACAAACCTAAGATTTATAAATCAAATCTGATAATTATAGATAAAAATTTAAAGAGTCTAAAATATTGGCTTTCTAAACATTTCAGATATGCCCAAAATGAAGCAATGGAATATCTAAAAATGAAAACATTAAAATCTCAGAAAAATAGTATTACCAATATTCATTCCAAGAGAGCTGCTTATTATAAATTTCCAATTTTTTTAAGAGCCTTTTTGTTACTTTTATACAGATATATTTATAAAAAAGGTTTTTTAGATGGTCTAAATGGAATTTTATACAATCTTTTACAAACTCTTTATTACAGATTACTGGTAGATTTACTTATAACATTTCATAGAATACGTTTAATATTTAAATAGCAATACTAATAATAAAAAACTAAAATTTTTAATCTAATAAATAGTCAGTAATTAATTATATGTGTGGTATTTCAGGAATATTTAATTTTCAAAATAAGTCTTACAATTTTAGTCCAATTATTAAACGCATGGTGAATAAACAAAATAACAGGGGACCCGATAACTCTGGTATTTGGAACTCCTCATGCAATAAAGTTTTTTTAGGACATAATAGACTCTCAATAATTGATTTATCAACAAATGGCAATCAACCAATGATAAGTTATCATAATGAATTTGTGATAACTTTTAATGGTGAAATCTATAACTTTAAAGAAATTAAGATTGAACTAATAAACTTAGGAGTTAAGTTTTCAAATAATACTGATACAGAAGTTTTATTAGAATCTTATAAACATTGGGGAATCAATTCTTTAAGTAAATTAAGAGGAATGTATGCTTTCTCCATATGGGACCTTAAAAAAAAAACCTTATTACTTGCTAGAGATCCATTTGGGATTAAACCATTGTATTATACTCACAAAAATAATGTTTTCTATTTTGCCTCAGAAGTAAAAACTATAACTTCTGCTACTAATTTATCTTTTAAAAAATCACTTAATGGTCTGATGGATTATTATAATTGGGGAAATGTCCAAGGTACAAATACTATATTTGAAGATATCTATTCCTTGAAGGCTGGTAGCTACAAGTTGATCGATTATAGCGGAAAAGAAACTAATGGAACATTTGCAGATATTAAAGAGTCTATATTGAATTCTAAAGAAATGGATTTTGAAAACAATATTGATGCTTCTCTATATCTAAAAGATATTATTGATGAAACTGTCAAATACCACCAAGTTTCTGATGTACCAATTACATTAATGCTTTCATCAGGCTTAGATTCTTCAATATTAGCATCTTCGATGAACAACAATGCAAATAATAAGTCTCTTACTATGGAGTTTAGTAATAGTGAGATTAAAACAAACGAAAATTATTTAGCTAAAAAAACTGCTGCAATCAATAATTTGAAACACTCACTTGAAACAGTTAGTTTAGACCAGATTGATAAGCTATTAAATAATTTTTTTATTAATATGGATTTACCTACAAATGATGGATTAAATACTTATCTAATTTCTAATTTTGCTAAATTGAACAATTCAAAAGTTTTAATATCTGGAATTGGTGGTGATGAATTATTTTCAGGTTATCCTAGTTTTAAAAGAATACCTGTAATAAATAAAATTTTTGACAAATTACCATATTTTAAATCTTTAAATAACTTATTCAAAAATCAATTATTTAATTATTTAAAAAAATTCAAGTTGAATACAAAGTATTCAAACTTATACGCCAATGGTAAAAACCTTGAAAAAACTTTTTTTTGGCAAAGATCACTGTTTATTGAAAATGAAATCAAAGAAATTTTTAGCGATCAAGAGTTTAAAAGAGAAATGTATAATTTAGATTTATATGAAAATCTTGCAAATGACATTAAATATATAGAAAATCCTAAATTATGTATTATGTTTTTAGAGTTAAAATATTATTTACAAACTAAACTTCTAAGAGACTCGGACTGGACTTCTATGTCAAACTCAATCGAATTAAGAACACCATTAATAGATTGGACTTTTTTTCAAAAACTTATGCCACTTTTAAAAAGCAATATATTCATTGATAAAAAATTTCTATTCAATACTTATAAAAAATACTTACCTAATGAAATTCTCAAAAGAAAAAAAACTGGCTTTTCCGTTCCATACAAGGATATTCAAAAAAAGTCATTTCACGTTGAAAGTAAATATAATCGATCAATTAAGGACTGGTCATTACTAAGTATTAAAAAATATTCCGAGTTAAATCAAATATAAAATAATCAATTTAGTTATTTAATATTTTCTTTAAAATAATACTTAAATCTAAGTTAAAAGTGTCAAATGAAAAATCTTTTCTCAAATTAGCACAAAATAAATTTTTTTTCTTAAGTAACTGGATAATCTTTCGCGCAATTTCATTTCTATTGAATGCATTAACAAAGTTAAAATTTTTATATTTTTTTGCTTCAGAAAGTTCGAGTTTTGTTGGCATGCTTCCAATTACATGTAATCCATGTGATGCTGCTTCTAAAAAACTAAATCTATAAGGATATGTGTCAAAAGTTTTGTCTGTACCGGGCATAATGCATATTTTAGATAATCTGAACATCTTGTCTCTCTTCTGATCACTTAAACGACCAGTAAAAATGACGTGCTTGTTAACATTTAATTTTTTAGCCTTTTGAAAAAGTCTTTTGCGATCATCTCCATCCCCAATTATGTAATATTTAAAATTGATTTTTTTAATTAAGGCCATTGCTTCAAGTGTTTCATCTATACCTTTGTATTTTTCATTCTTATCAAGTCTAGCTACAGTTAAAATAATTTGCTTTCTCACATTGATTTGGCTGTTATTAAACAATGAATCTAGTGTATTTTTAAGCAAATACTCTTTAATTGGTTTTAAATTATAAATTTTTTTTTGTATATTTAACGTGTATCGCCTCATGCATATAAAATAATTAATTTTTTTGATAAAAACTCTATATAATATATTTTTCTTTCCTCCCCATATATCCAGGCCATATGAAAATAAAATAATTTTTTTCTTATTAAAAATTAAAAAAAATAAATATAAAATTAAATTAATATGAGTAACAATAATTAAGTCTGATTTAATGATATTAATAATATTTCTTAAAAGTAAAAAAAAATAAAAATTTTTTGAAAATTTAGTGCTTACATTTTTTTTATTGAGAAAAACTTTATTTTTTGAATAAATATTAACATAGTACTTATTTTCAGTTTTAGAAATAACATCAATAATATTTCTAGTATATTTATCGATACCACCATGTCCACCATGCGCACCGTGAGTTATGAGGGATATATTTTTCACTTATATATACTTAATATCTATTATGTTGTATTTTTAAAAGCTTATTATGAATAAAAAAATAAAAGTTTTAAGAATTATTTCAACACTTAATCCTCATCATGGAGGTCCTGCAAAAGCAATAATTGATAATTCATTAGCTATGATCAAGCAAAATATATCAATAGATATTCTTACATGTGATTCATATTCATCTAATTTTTATAAATCCAAATATATGAAAATAATTAATCAAGGACCATCTTTTTTAGGTAATTTTTGGTTCAGTTTTAACCTTTTTTTTTGGTTATTTAAAAATAAAAGTAAATATGATTTTTTTATACTACATGGAATTTGGGAATTTAAAAACCTTGTGGCATATATATTGTTAGATAATAATTACTGCGTGTATGTTCATGGCAGTTTACATCCAACTCAAGGAAAAGGATTGTTAAACAAATTTAAGAAAAAATTATATTGGTTATTATTTGAAAAAAGAAATTTACTTAAATCCACCTCAATAATATTAACCTCTCATAAGGAAAAAGAACAATTAAAAAATACCTTTGTAAATACTAATGGTATCAATAAAACCAATATTAGATATGGTATATTGAAAAAAAAACATAATAAAAAAGAATTGATATCTAAATTCTATAAAAGATTCCCATTTTTAAAAAACAAAACTTTTTACTTATACCTAGGTAGACCTCACAAACAAAAAGGGGCTGATATTATTATTGAGGCAGTTAACAAAATTAAGTTTAATTTTAAGTCTAAAGTCCTGATAATGGGACCTTTTACTGGGTCAAAATTTGAAGACTATTTAAAATTATTGGTTAAAAAATATAGATTAGAAAAACAAATTTTTTTCTCTGGTGCAGAATTCGGTGATCTGAAATGGGGTGCTATTTATTCATCTAAGGCAATGTTATTACCTAGTCATGGTGAGAATTTTGGTATTTCATTGGTGGAGTCAATGAGTGCCGGTAAACCTGTTTTAACTACTTATAAGGTAAATATTTATGATGTTATTCTTAAGTATGAGTCTGGATTGATATCTAGGGATAATTTAAATTCCTTTAGTCACATCTTATTAAAATTTAATTCTTTTAATAATAAAAAGATGGACAAAATCACAAGCAATGCATTACGTTGCTTTGTAGATAATTTTGATATTTCTTCTGATAATAATAGTCTTGCATCTTATATAAAAAAAGAAATTAACAAATAATGATTTTTTTCAAATTCATTGCAAGATTCCTTGGAAGGCGTATTCCTTATTTCAAAGGAAAAAATTTACTAATCAGATTCCTTTATAATCCTAAAAGATTTAAGAATATACATAGTGGTGAAAAATTTATTACAGATTATTTTGGACTAAAATACGAGGGCATAACAAGCAATTATATAGATTGGGGTGTATATTTTTATGGAGGTCATGAAAAAGCACTAGTCAATTATCTTATTAAGCAAGTCAACACTGATATATTTGACTATTATTTTGATATTGGTGCTAACACTGGCACGCTATCTTTACCAATAGCTAAAATTAAAAAAACTAAAATTATTTCGTTTGAACCATTGAGTTATAATTTTAATAAATTGGTAAATAATTATAAAATTAACAATCTATTCAATGATCATATCTTTCATAATTTAGCTCTTTCTGATACCCAAGATCAAAAAAACATACACTATTCGGAAGCTACAGAGAATATTGGCACTAGCTCTCTTCTTAAATCAAAAGAAATTAAAGATGATCAAATTGAAAAAATTAATACAGAAACATTAGATTCCCTGTATGATTTTAAAGATAAAAAAATTCTTATTAAAATAGATGTTGAGGGATATGAAAATTTTGTAATAGATGGAGCTTACAATTTATTAAAAAATAATAAGATTTTAATGTACATTGAAACAGATAATATTAATTTATTAAATAAACTAGAAGCGATCGGTTATAAAAAATATTTTTTTAATCTTGGAGAGAATACATTTAAAGTTTCAAATATAATATCAGGTAAAGATGTAATACTCCAAAATTTTTAATAAAATTAGTCTTCAATATTTATTTTTGAATTCACAGTATTTTTTTTACCTAAAATTTTTTGAATTTTTCTCTTGAAAGTCCCCCTTAAAAAAGATTTTAATAGAAATACTGTTCTATAAATAATTGTAATAAATATTTTTTTTTGGATATTAAAAATATTAGAATAGTTTAATGAATTAATACTTGTATTTGCAGGTTCATGGGGCATGTTTGCTGGTTTTCCAATACCTAAGTAATTTATTATATTTTCATCAATCTTCTTAATAAAACGCGAATTAATAATAATTTTTTCTCCATCATCAATTTCATTATCAATTTGAAAAAAAAGTGATTTTCTTTTCCATAAATATTTATAATAAGGTTTAGCTCTATGAATGGTTTTATTATCAAAGATTATTATAGAACCCATAGGATGTTTGAACGAAGTAATATCATGAGTAAAATCTTTAATTACATCTTCATCAAAATTTGAATGTTTAAACTTTGAAGAATATAAATGACTACCTTTAATAGCTTGAAATTCACCATCATAAACATCGTTCAGATAAATCATAAAAACTAATCCCTTACCATTTATAATTTTAGTTCCATATTTTTTATCATCAGTATGCCACGGATTTCTTGCTCCAGGACTAACAGAATAAATTCTATGACATTTCAGTCTAAATTTTTCACCAAGATAGCTTTTTGCAATCTTCATTATTTTCTCTGATGTTAAAAAATTATATAAAGTTTCTGATTTTGCTAGTCCGTTAGATAAGTAATAGCCATCATCTGCATGAACAGATGATACATCTATTGAATTAATCTTAATATTAAATAAGTCTGCTTCTGAAAGTATTTTTTCAATAGTATCTTTATTAACTGCATTTTCTAATGCAAAAAAAGATTCTTTTTTAATTGTTTCAGTAATTAGTGAGTTATTAAAATTTTCAAAAGATTCAGAGAAATAATTTATCATTCAGTTAAATATTTTTATATAATACGTTCAGTTAAAGCAATTAAATTTGTTTTATAGTCAAACTTTTTATTTGATATAATTTTTTTATGTCCTGCAATTGATATTTTTTTTATTAGTTTTTCGTTGTTAAGTAAAATATTGCATTTGTTAAAACAATCACGTGGATTTTTGAATAAAATTGCCTCTTTTGGTATTTTAAAAATATCCCTGTGTGATTTAGTATTATTTGTTAATAACATGCTTCCAATAGCTGGTACTTCTATTGATTTATTTGTAATATCATCATCATTATGTGTATTTGGTAACGATATTGTAATTTTCGAATAAAAAATTAATTTAGAATAGTCATTTCCCAATATACCTTTACCCTTAATGTATTTTTTCAAAAATGAGTAATCTTTATCTTTATGCCAATCATTACCAAAAATTTCTGGTCTTAAGCCAAAGTTAATTAATTTTTTAACAAAAACACCTCTGTCATAAAACCATGTACCAACTATCAATATATCTCTTTTATATTTTCTTTTTTGTTCAATTTTGTGTTGTGGGGTATGAATGTGCTTATTGTACAGAGGTGGCAGTAGGGCATATTTTAATTTAAGTTTTTTTGCATACTTAATTCTATTTCTTTGTTGAAAGATGATTAAATCATATAACTTTAAGGAAGGTAAAGTTAATAGCCACTTATTCCGATCACTGTTAAAGAAAGGGTTATCTAGGCATAAAAAAATTAACTTAGAATTATTTTTTTTAAAATATTTCAATAAGTTTTTTCCAACAAGTTCACCAGTGACAATAAAAATTAAATCATATTTATTTTTTGCTTTTTTTTTAATTGTGTAATTTAAAATAAACTCAATAATTTTCGGATGAATGTGAAAATGAATAATTGTAATTATTCTTTTAAAGTAAGGAATTTTATCAGTATCTAATGTTTCAACAGTTTTATATTTCTGCTTTAGTATTTTATAAGAAAGATAGCTGTAACTATGTTTGTTCAAGCTTCCAATAAACAGTATTTTCATTTATTTCTTATAAATCTAATGGCTTTTTTTAACCCATAAAGACCTTCAGCAAAACTCCATTTAGAAATTATCTTGTAACTATTTTTTTGATAAGTGGATATATTTTTTTTATTTAAGAAAAATTCAATTTTATTTGCAAGGTCTACACAAGATTCAGTTTTAAATGTAAAACCATTTGAGTTTTTTTTAACTATATCATACGAAGATCCGACGCAGTCTGAGCAAATTATTGCATTACTTGAAGCCATTGCTTCATTGATCACTAAGCCCCAAGGTTCTAACCGTGACGGTAAGATAAATATATCAGATTTCATATAGTATTTTTTTAATTGTTTTTGATTTTGAAAAGGAAAAAATTTTACATTAGAAATTTTGTTCTCTTTAATAAATTTTATACTATCTTTTTTTGTTTCTCCGTCACCAACAAGCCAAAACTCACAACTTAAATTATTTTTATATTTCAATTTTAAAATTTTTATAGAATTTAAAAGTATATCATAACCTTTTCTATGCTGAAACTTTGCTACTGTTAAAAAAATCTTTTTTTTATTATTCTTTTTTTTTATTGAATTAAAAAAATTGTTATCTATTGAATATGGAACATTAATAATTTTATTTTTTTTAATAAAATTTGATAAATAATAATCTTTATTTGCTCTTCCAATTGACAAAAAAACATCAACAAAAAGATTTATTATTAGATAGTATATTTTATTAAAAATAATTCCTATTGGAGTTCTAATCGTACTTTTAAAATGAGGCTCATCTCTTAGGAAAACTTTTTTATTAAATATTTTACAAAAGAAAATTATTAATATGTTGTACCAATTTTTATTACCATGAAGTAAAATTATTTCAGCATCATCATCAAAAATATTTTTGTAAAAATCAGTTGTAATTGGTAGATATCTTCCTCGTGTAGCTGGACCTATAAAGTTTAAGAATCTATGTTTATGACCTTTTGTTAAATCAAATTCCCATTTGATATTTTTTCTAAAACCTGGATCATAATGCTTTTTGTTTGTGATTTTTGCTCTGTAACACACTTCTATATCTAAATTATTATTTGTTAAAAAATTTATAAATGGAGTTTGATATTGCACAGGATGTGATAATATTAACTTAATTTTCATTAATTGATGTCTGAGTTTATCATACACATATAAACTAATTAATTTAGTATGGCCAATATACTTTTCAACACTTCACAAAATAATATTAAACAATTTAAAAAATACTATTCATTGTTTATTTTTGTATGTGGTTCTTTTCAATTAGTTTTATGCGAAAATAGTATTGATTTAATTGTACTTTTATATGTAATTTTAATTAATGTATTAATTTTGTTATATTGTTTTCAACCTAATAAATTTCAATTATTCCCAATTTCTTATTTAATAGTTTTTTTTTCTTTTTTTTTTAATTCATCAAGTGCATTATTTTTAAAAACATTTGAGTTAAGCAAAGTTTCTTCAAATTTATTTTTACCTGATGATATTTATTTATTTTTATTTGTATCGTGTATCTTTGTAATTATAATACATTCCTTATATGTAAGAAATTCTATTAAGGATAAAAAGTCTTCAATATTTAATTTTAATCAAAAGCTTAAGTTATTCGATATTGATTTAAACACACTATTTTATTTGGGTGTATTTTCTTTATTCATACATGTTTTATTTACATTTGATGTTGTTGGTTTCAATTCTTATAGCGACAATTCTTCACAACCTAGTCGTTTTAATATTTTTTCAAGATTTATGAGAGGGTATGGTCCATTCTATATTTTAATTTTCCAATTAATTTTAGCAAAATATATATTTAATCAAAATTTTAATGTTAACAAATTTATTTATTTCTTATTTTTTTTAATACTTATTTATATTTCAATAACTTCAAATAGACGTGATATTTTGTTTTTTGGAATTTTAACCTTATTAATGATTTTATTGACAATCTTTTTATTGGGAAAAATAATAATTACTAAAAAAACTTTTTTTAAATACATTTCTATATTTATTATTTTGTTTTTAAGTTCCGAAACAATATTAAAGTTTAATTATGCTTATATAATTGAAAGAGGTAATTCTTCCACCCAAACTGTATATGGAAATCTAAGTTCTTTTTTTACTACTCTTAAAAAACTCAATAATAATCCAGAATTTTATCGTAATTTTAAATCAACCAAACAATTTAATGTTGACTATGGGTTAAATGTTAATAGTTATTACGACTCTTTGATTTATGAGAGATTTAATCCAATTAAATATGCTGATAATATTTTATTTTTTTCTCAACGGCTTAATCAAAATTCGCTAGATGAAGTAAGATCTTTTAGTTTCAAGCGAATTATATCAATTATACCCCAGCCAATCATAAGTATTTTTAGTAAAGATTTTAAAAAAATTAATTATATTTATGAAACTGTTGCAACAAAAATTATAAAAATTGCCAAACCAAATCATAATGCTGCCAATGATGTAGGATCAATTTTAATAGATCTTAAAATTTTTTTTGGTTTATTATTTATTATCCCTTTAGGTTTTTTATCTTATTTATCATTTATAATTTTTGATAGTTTTTATGATAGAAAAAAACAAATTTTTAGTCCAATAATACTGATATTCATATTTTACGGATCAAATAGTATTTATGGACTTTTCTCATCTACATCATTAGATGCTATGATTACGTTTATTCTTAGAGGTATTCCACAATCAATTCTTCTTTATTTAGTTTTTAAGATTATATTTAAAAATTTTTTTAAATCCAAAGCTAAATTTTCTTAAATTAATATTTTTTTTTAATACGATCGATATATCTGTAAGCCAACATAAAAAGCGTCATTGTAGGGTTGGAGCCACCTCCAGTAGGAAAGACTGATGTTGAGATAATGCCAGTATTTTCTAATGAAAAAAGTTGTAGATTTTTATCCACAACACCATTTTGTTTATCATTTGACATCCTTGTAGTTCCTGAGGGGTGGTGAATCCCGTCTGCATTTTTTATTAATTCATTAATCTTTCTAGTATCCTTTAATTTAAAATCACCTATTTTTGATAAACTGGAGGTATTCCAGAATTCTTGAATAGCATAAGTAGCATTGAATATATTTTTACTATCACTTTCACTCACAGACCAGTTTATTTCAGCCAATGGTTGTTTAAAAATATCATTTTTATCCATTGATAATGATATTTTGTTAGATGAATCTGAAACTTGTTCTATTACTATGTTCATTTCTAAATCTGGTTTTTTAGGAAATAATAAAGTTTTTTTATAAATTTTCCACCAGATAGCTTTTAATATCCATGGCAATTCTTTTGTTAGTTTTAATAAGTTTTTTAAGGAAGGTACTTTCCTCTTCTGGAGTATTCGAAAAATTTCCCTTAAATTTTCATATCCACCACTTGTGTTTGAAATTACCACACGACCAAAAAAAGGTGGGATGATTTCTCGTAATGGACTATTTTCATCTAATTCAAGTCTCATACTTTTCATGGTTTTGTTTATATCAAAATAATAAGCAAAAAGTTCATTTAATTTTTTTTTATTTTTAATCTCTATTGCAGCAACTGGGATTGATATATGATCACTAAAATTAGTTCCAAGTTTATTAGTAATATTAGAAATACAATTATTGTTTTGCTGATTAAGTAACAACATAAGTCTAGTAGTTTCAATTGCTCCAGATGTAAATATAAATTTTTTTGATTTAACGGTAATACTTGATCCATCAATATTTTCTGCAATTACTTGTTCTAATTTTTGGTTATTAACTTTGAACTTTGTGACTGTCGCGTTCACCCAAACAGAGGGTCCATTTTTTCTTGTAATTTCCTTTTTAAAAATATTGAATATATTTCTATTTTTAAATGAAGGTAGTTTTGCTAGTCGTGAAATAAAATTTGAATCTTTTTTAAAATTAATAAATGGATTTTTATAACTATTATTTGGGAGTTTAAATAAATCTTCAACTTTTTTTAGATGTTTTATTATTTCTTCTGATGTTATTGGCCAGTTACCAAGTTCTATGTCTTTTGATAAATTTGGTAGCATTGCACCACCCCAACGACTTGATGTGCCACCCAAACATCGAAATCTACCAGTTCTGGAGCTTTCATATTTTGATTTTTTATAAACAACTTCATTAAGTTCATTTGTTTCACTTTCCTGTATTATGCCACCAGACTCTAAAGCAAGCACATTATAACCTTTTTTTGAAAGTTCGTTTGCAATTAGAACACCAACAGTTCCCGCACCAATAATTGTATAATCTACATTTGCGTCAATTGAGCCAGCACCACTTAAATCTTTTATCATTCTATTTATTAATTAAATTAGAGATTTCAGATAAATGTTTAACACTTCTGGCGCTCACAATGATAGGTCCATGTGGATTACGCTTGGCTATTTGAGAAAAAATTTCATTAAAGGAGTTTAATGTATTCTTTTTCTTATAAGACGACATATAGCCAAAAGTTATCTGCATTGGGAGATTGTATTTCTTTAAAAAATCAGCTTCAAATGATTCAATACTATCTGGACTTTGAATAATATTAATTGTTATATTATTTTTTAATATAAACTTTTCTAATCTATGTATATTTAATGAAGATATTCCAGTATATTTAATTTTCCCACTTTTTATAATATCATAAAACCATTTTTGCCATTCTTCACAATTTATATGTTCAATAATTGGTTCATGAATCAATAATATATCAATACAGTCCCGCCCTAATCGTCTAAGACTTCCTTCAAGTGATTTAGTTGCTTCATCGATAGTGAAGTTAATAATTGGTTTAGATAAAGGTCTATATAACTTTCCAAAAGATTTTCTAAAAAACATTTCAGAAAATTTCTGATCACTACCACCCGAAGGGTAAAGACATACTTTTGATGTAACAGTCAAATCTTTATTTTTTAATATATCCTTTAGCTCTTTTTCCGCTAAACCAAACCCATAATAAGGTGATGTATCAAAATGAGAAAAGTTATTATCTACAGCCATGTTAAATAGATATTGACGTTTCTTTTTACTCAAAATACTCAAGTGACCACTTGTACCAAATATAAATTTTGAACAAGTAAAATTTGTTTTTGGAATTGTTACACTGTTCATATGTTAATATATCTAAACTGTATTTATAAAACTACAATTAATTAATCTTTATATAAACCTTTAGGATTAATTAAATATTTAGGTTTAGTGATAAAATCTTAATATAAGATATTTTTTATAATTTACGTAACATCAAAACTAATATAAATATTATAAAATGAAATCATCAGTTATTGTATATTCACAAATATATACATTTGGAGGTATTGAGTATCTTTTTGTTCAATTAGCTAAATTTTTAAAAAAAAAAAAGATCAAATTAATAATTATATGTTTTGAAAACAAGATTAACTTCAATAAATATGAAAAAAATATAAAATTAATAAAGCTTTCAAATAATCAAAGCATTGTAAATAAAGCCTATGATCTAAAAAAAACAATTGATAGATTAAATAATGTGGGAAACATACTTTTATATGATGAAAAAAGTGTTGCTTATGCACACTTGTCAAACATAAAAAATTACAATGTTGCATTAACAGACCCACCATCGTTGATGAAATTATATAAGATCAAAACAAAATCATCACAAAATATTCAATCCAAGGCAAAAGAATTTATATATAAAAAATTTATTAAAAATGGTGTAGAAAATGCTCAAAAAGTTTTCGTAATGAGTAAATGGAATGCTAAAGAGTTTAAAAAAAGTTATAAAATAAAACCAAAAATAATTTATCCTGGAATATATGGGGAATTTAATGTGAAGGGTGTTCGGGTAAAAAACTCTCCATTTAAAAAAAACTTAAACCTCATTTCTATTGGTAGACTAGTAAAATCTAAAAATATTGATTGGCTTTTATATGCCTTAAATAATTTATTAAATATAAATAAAAAAAATAAATATTTTAAAGATATTATACTTAGAATAGTAGGCCATGGACCAGAAATTATCTCATTAAATGAAAAAATAAAAAAATATAATTTAATAGATAATATAAAATTTTACGGTCATGTTTCAGAAAAAAAAAAGAAGTTATTACTTACGATGTCTCATTATAATTTGATACCAGCATATTCTGCATATAATTTGCCAGCTTTAGAGTCTATAAGAATAGGAATCCCTGTTGTTATAAATGAATCATGTAGAATGAATGAACTGCTAAAAAATAATAAATTGGCAAAAATCACAAAAAATAGCCAATTAAATTTTAGCAAATGTTTATCTTCATATATTGAAATGTTTAAAAAAAAAAAAATTGAAAAATACAAGGTTGACAATCTTCCTACTTTTAAAAATTGGGCTAATAATTTATCAAAATCATGTGGCTGGTATTAATTTTCTTTCTGAAATGATGCTATAAATCACTTATAAAAAAGTTTTAGTTATTTTCATCTGACTTAGTGAATTCTGATAATAAATGACAGAAATACAGAAAACTAAAAATGATACTGTTAAAGATAAGGCAAAAAATGTGCCATAATCATAACTATTATTATAAAGACCATACAATGTTGTGATTAATAATATCTGTGAAATTATTAAAAATAGTGAAAAAGAAAAAAAATTATTAATAGATTTTAAGAATGAAATGATGGAACTAGTCATTAAAAAGAAAAAACAGTCAAATATTAAGAAGTAAAAAATTTTATTTTCTATTTGAAATGAATTATTAGTCCATATATTGAATATCTTTAAACCTACAAAATGTGAAAATATAACAAAAATTAGTGATAGGATCAATATTAGTAAATTTTGTTTTTTATATAGTTTGGTCAATTTTTTGAAATTCTTAGTCATTAAAAGCTTTACATATTCGTACTGTAAAAGTTCAATTATTAATTCAAAAAATTTCCTTGGAAAAAAATAAAACATAGTTCTGATAGTGGTGACTAATGCCACAGTTTTAAAATCAAAAAATGTACTAATAATTATAGTCACAAAACTTGTTTTAAAAATTTCTTCTAATTGTATAAAATAATAAGGTATGGCTTTGTTAATATTATCTTTAATATCAAGAATGTTTATTCGTTTTATATTAAAGGATATTTTTTTAACATTTATGCTGTAATAATAAAAACATAATGTTTTTAAAACATTAATTGCTAAGTAAAAAATAAATATATAAATAATATCATTGATTACAAAACCAATAATAATCATGGATACCTTTGTAGCTATATCAAAAATTATATCCAAATATTTACTAATATGGTATATCCCCATATAGCTGATTTTTAATGAGTAAATATCATTAAAAAAACCTAGTGAAAAAGATAAAATTAAAAGTGCTATTATGTTATTAAAATCTTGTGTTGTTATATAATTTTCAAGGTGGTCACTTGAGAAATAACTTAAAAATACCATAGAGGAAAAAATAAACAATAAATAGCTAATAAAAACTAAAAATGTTGTATTGCTATAAATCTTGTTTACTTCTTTTAGTTTATTTTGAAGGTGAGCCTTTGCCATTTCTTGTCTTGCCGATGTAGTGAAGTTAGCAATTAAAAAAGATAATGTTGATGGTATAGCTATTAGATAAATAATTATTCCAAAATTTTCCACTCCCCATGTTAAAATCATTAATGGAGGGTAGATAATTTGAATACCAATTTGACCAAAAAAAGTTGAAATAAAAGCTATACTGTTATCAAATAATTTTTTATTTAATTTTTGATATTTATTTATTAAATTCACAATTAAATATTAATTTTTACTAAAATAGCTTTTTAAATACCTTATAAGAATAATATAACACAGTTTGTTCTTGTTTTTACTAAACTTATAATAATTCTTAAAAATTTAATAAATCCTACCATTTTCTATTATAATTCATTTGACTGTATAAAAATGTGTTTAATATGGTGTGAATTTATTAATGTTTAATTTTTATTTAAAAGAATTCCAATAGAACCAGTTCCTTCTAGTGCCATTAGGACAGCAGAGTAACGGGGTATATATTTTAAATCTCTTATTCGTTCCCCAACAAATATTTTCTCAAAGTAGTTAACTTTATCAAATTTTTCATTAAATCTAACTCTATAGATATGTTTACCAAAGAGTGATCCTATTAAATAATTGTTTTACCAATTTTTATCGAAATTATTGTCAATTTTAATAATTTCACTAATACCTATGGAGGGTATGAAGCTAAATATAGGAGGTTCAAAATTCATATCTTGATGATCTTTATAGCCTCTTGGTGGCGCATCATCTTTCACATATTTATTTCCATCAGACGCAATTGGCCACCCGTAGTTTTTATCTTTATAGATTCTGTTAATTTCATCCCCACCTCTAGGGCCATTTTCAGTACTTAAAATCACATTGTTTATAGAAGATAATCCCAAAATATTTCTATGGCCTTTAGAAAAAACTGAATAATTATAATTCTTCAGATTAATTGAAATGATTTTTCCATAAATTGACTTATCATTTTGAGGTTTTAAGTCTTGTTTACTATTTTTGTTTGGATTTAATATATCAGCAGCTGTAGCCAATAGAATAAAGTAATCATCATAATATTTCATTTTTTGTATTCTTCCAGATTGAATATTTCTTGACATGCACTCATTAGATTTAAAAATATCTATAAAATTTAATTTAATTAAATCAATTTGTGATTTAGCTAAATATAAAAATATACAATTATCTATTTTTTTTACATACGAAACATAAATGACTTGATCATCAATAAAAATATCCAAAACATTATTTGTATCAAGATTTGAAGTGATTTTATTAAATTTTTTTTTATTTAGAATTGTATCTTTAAGATCTTGATAATGAAACGTACCATTCTTAGGTACAACAATTACATAATCATCATAAATATCAAAAACAAATGGTTTTTTTCTAAGAATATTTAAGTACCCCACATCATTATTTAAAACGAACGGAAGTTTATTTTTTTTAAAATCAAAAACTGCAAACTGTGTTTTAGGTAAAAATTTAACATTATAGTCATTATTCACTTTTTTTGGACTAATGTTAATTTCAGTAAAAAATCTAATTGTACCAACTATAGTATTAGGTAAAACTTGATCTAAAACTCTAAATGTTTCATTTTTTTTAAAAACCAGAGAACAGATAAAAATTATAGAAAAAAAAATTAAGATTGTTTATAATATTTATAAAAAAGTTTCATTTTAATAAGTCCTAATTTAAAATAATAAAAATTAAATAAAAAAATTTATTATATGACATTATTACTTATTAGATATAAATAAACATAAATGAAAAAATAAGTTTTTTATTATTCTTGCAAATTATTTTTAATTATAAAATATTTATTAGCCTCAAGATCATGAAATCATGAAGAAAGTTAAAAATATTATGATTTAGGTTGGCAACTTAATGATTCGCGAATATGTATCTATTCATCAGAATTTCTTAATTTTTTAATAAATTTAACATAAATATATCATTTACTTACTTTCAACATGGAGTGAATTAATTTATAAAAATATTGAATGTAATGATTAATATGAATTTTTTAAACAAGGAAATAAATTATAGTGAAATATTATTGAGTCTTAAAACTGATGGTGCCTGGGTAGGTAATAATCTAATCAAAAAAGAATACATAAACAAATTACTTTTAGATTTTCCAAATACTCTAAATTTCAATGACAATAATAATGGAAAAGTTGTTTACAATAATCAAAAATTTATTTCACAAACTCTTGCCCATTCAAAAAATACATTTGATTTAATTACAAGTGAACCAATACACTCAATCTTTTTAAACACCTTAGGATTATGTACTATTAAATCATCCAGATATTACGAGACAGATAGAGATGGCATAAGCATGTGGCACCACGATGAGCAAGAAGATCAAAGTGCACAGGAGGGACTTATTTTTATTGTATATCTGAACGAGGTAAAGGATTTAAATAGTGGACCATTTGAGTTTATCAAAGGATCTTATAAATATTCAGAAACTTTAAAAGAAAATGATTTCCTTGCTAAAAATATTAAGAATAAATTTGATGATAAAATTATTTCTGTTTATGGTGATATTGGAACCGTTATAATCGCTAACACTAAAACTATTCATCGAGCAAGAGCACATACAAAAAAATTTGTTCGTAAAAGTTTATTCAGCCAAATATCTAAAATTTCAAACACTAACTCAAATTATAGAGAGAGAATATTGCTAAATCCTGCATTTTTAAAAAATAAACTATTACAGGAAGAAAAAGTTAGATTTTTACTAGGGATTGATATGTATAATTCAAATAATATCTTTCCACCAAGCTCATTAAGCACAGTACCATTTAAAACTATTTATATTCAAATTTTTTTAAAATGGTTTACAAAAGGTTTAGGAAAAAAAATTTTTGAGATACTACCTATTTTTATTAAAAAAATAATTAGATGTTTGTTTAAAAGAAAAATAGATTACGACTCTTTTAATGGTAAAATTTAATAAATCAAAAAAACTTATATTTTTATGGTTAATTTCTTTTGTAATAATTTTTTTTATTAATAGTATAATTATAACTGAGGTATTTAAATTAATAATACCATTAACAGCAATCTTAGGGTTTATAATTATATTCAATTATACTAATTTTCTCCACACGACATATACTTCATACTTTTTGTTTTTTTTAATATCTTTAACATCGTTATTAGGATTTACCAAAACACTTACAGGCTCACATGCAGAAAGCAGTAATCTAATTCTTTATGGCTTGTCTTTTTATTCTGCATCACTTGCATTTTTACTATCATCTCATCCTAAAAAAATTAATTATGTTGAAGCCTTTAAATTAACAAATCCATTATTATTAATTACTGGTCCTATAAGTCTATTTTTGAAGCCTTTAAAGGGACGTAAATTGATAAGCCGTATAAATTATTACTTACCATTCATGATTATTGGAATATTCTTTTTTAAGATTATAGCCTCTCCATTAATGGAATTTTTTTTTTTATTAGATAGTACAGATATCATCTCAGCAATTGTATTTGCTATAATTTTTGAAATTTTTGTATATGGAAATTTTTGTGGTCTTTCACTACTGATCTATGGGGGGTTTGGTCTATTAGGATATAGGATTCCATTGAATTTTAAACAACCTTTTTCAAATTACAATGTTATAGATTTTTGGAAAGGGTGGCACATAAGCCTTTCAATAGTTTTAAAGTCTCTTTTTTATAATCCAATACGAAAAAAATTTCCAAAATTTATTGCAATATTAAGTGTTTTTATTGCCTCGTCATTATGGCATGGCATAACCCCAAATTTTTTAATTTGGGGAGTATTTCACGCACTAATTTTCTGGTTAACTTTGAAATTAATACAAAATAATATTAGAATTTTGCCAACAATTTTATTTGTTTTTGGTATCATTTTTGGTCGTCTTTTGTTTATTGAAAGTGATTCAGAAAAATTGTTTGAAAAACTATCCTTTCATTATGAAGGTTTATCTATTTTTAGTGATCTCTTAATTGAAAAAAAAATCTCTTTGTTTTCATTATTTTTAGGTTTTATTATGATAAATTTAGAATTCTTTTTTCAAAAAAATAAAATTATGAAGAAACGAAATTATAAATTTCTAAGATCGCCTGTTGCTTTAACTATTCAGATTATAATCATAGTACTTTTTTTAACTGATATAGGGGGGGTTGATTATGCTGTATACGGGCAACGTTAATAAACTTTTATGGTATATCATAATACCCGCTCTAATAATATTTTATTTTTTATTTCGTGTTTGGGTTTTTGTGAATTTTGATGATGGTGATAGAACTAAAATCGCCAATACTCATATAAGTAAACTTCAGTCTCTTAAAGTTTTAAATGGTTTAATTTTAGGAGGTTCAAATTCATATTTTAGTTTAAGTGCAGAACAAATTGAAAATGAAATGAACGAGTCTTGGTATAATCTGTCTATTTTAAATCAGGGATATTCTGATGAGAATTATTGGAAATTTATTGACCTCGCATTATCAGAAAAACAAAAAGAGATGGTTGCAACAGTCATTTATAGTTCTTTTACACCAATGAGAAAAGAAACATTCACTTTACGGAACAATATAAAATATGGAATTGAAGGTGATAAATCATTTCGTTTAACAGGCAATAAGTCGATAGCATCATATATTGGAAATCTTATTTTAGATAAAGACGATGATCAAAGTTTTTTACCGAACGCTTATGGCGATATGATTTTTGAAAATTATAAATGTGAAATAAATCATAAAATTAATCGATTAAATGTAGATAGTAACACTAACACGTATCAAATAAAAGCCTGGTTAAATGTGGAGCTTAAAACCATTCTTAATACCTTTCCAAATGCAAAAATTTTATTTGTAATACCTGCTGAGTATCACTCAAAAAAATTTAAATTAACAAACTCTTATAAAACGCATAATATTATCGAGAATGAAATTATAAACTTTTCAAAAAAAACAGATCGATCAATTACTTTAATAAATAAAATTTACTTTTTGAATAAAAATATGATTTGTGATAATTTTCACCATGCAAATAAAGAAGGACGTTATTGGCTTACTAGTAGTATTTTAAAAAATTAAAATATGTATGCATTTATTTATTACCAATTAAATCTTTGGTAAGATAAAATTTTAATTTATTAAATTAATTATATGATTAAAGAAATAATATTTAATGAAATACATTTTAAAAATTATGGTAAAAACGAAATAGATAAATTATTTGATCAGAATGGGTTAACTGTTTTACCGTCTGGTCCTGGTTTATCTAATATTAATAAAGATAAGATATACTTAAAAGCTCTAAGAAATTCAGATCAAGTATTGTTAGATAGTGGTTATTTTGTCTTATTACTTAAATTTTTAAAAAATATTTCTGTAAATAAACTTTCTGGTTACTTGTTTTATACACACTTAATTAAACACTTGCAGAAAAAAAAATTTAAAAAATTATTATCCATTGATCCAAATAATAAATTTTCTAAAAATAATAATAATTTTTTTTTAAAAAAAGGTTTAAATAATAATAAAATAATTCATTATATAGCTCCAAAATACAACACTTTAAAATTATTTGATTTAAAATTACTTAGATTGATAAAAGAGAATAAACCTGACTATATCATAATCAATATTGGAGGAGGAGTACAAGAAATTTTGGGATATTATCTTAAAAGAAAATTTAATAATAAATTGAAAATATTTTGTACAGGAGCGGCAATTTCATATTTTACTGGTGACCAAGCACCATTAAGTAAATTTTTAGACAACTATTATTTAGGATGGTTGATAAGAATTTTATATAATCCTAGTTTGTTTTTTAGATATATTAAGGCTTTTAAACTAATGATAATTGTTAAAAATTCTAAAATAATCACTAAAAGTTAGTTAATTATGAATTATAATAAATTTTAAGTATGATTGAATTAAAAACTCCCAATAATATAAAAACTCTAGTTCCTGAAAATCTTATTGAAGATAATACTCAAAAATTTCAAACAGAAAGTATTAACGAAATACAAGAAGCTAAAAAGTTTTATGATAAAAATGGATATGTAGTTATAAAAAAAATTTTTTCAAATCACGTTTGCGATACTCTAAGAAATTTTTGGCAAAATGAAATTAAGCCTTTTAAAGGAAAAATTTACAGACAAACTTCGTCCAATTTAGAAGTTAATTCTTTTAATAGAAACAACTGGGTAATGAATCCAATTTTGAATATTCAAAGTTTAAATACTGAATATTTTTCAGGTATTAGAAATTATGCAGAAAAAAATATTTTCTCATCAACTAAACTTTGTAAAATTTTGAATATTTTTTTAAATGAAAGACCAAAATTTGTACAATCAATGTACTTTGAGGGTAATTCAGCAACATGGGAACATCAAGATACTTATTATTTAGACTCAGAGATTATTGGATCTATGATTGCGGGGTGGATTGCCCTAGAAGATATAAACGCTGATGCTGGAAGGTTTTTTGTATGTCCATCATCAAATAAACTTGATTTAATAAAACAAGTTAAGACTAATAATTACGCATACAATCATGATAATTATATTCAAGAAGTTGTATCCTTAATTAAAGAAAAAAATTTAAAAATTATTGCACCTTATCTTGAAAAAGGAGATATTTTATTTTGGAATTCAAAAACTATACATGGATCTTTAGACTCACAGTCTAAATCTAACAGCAGATCTTCAATAACATTTCATGCAATACCTGAGTCTCATAAATTTTTACAATTTCAATCAAAAATTAAAAAAATTAAAACTGATGATCTTGGTGAGTCTCTAATTTTTAGGCCTAAGGATCAATCTAAATTTAAGAATAAAATTATTTTCAAAATAGAGTCAACTTTTCCAAAAACTTTTAATTTTTTTAAAAAAAAGTTAATTAGTGCGTTGGCAAAATAGTTGATTTGTAGATTTGTAGATGTAATAATATATAAGCTTTATAGTTGATTAATTAATCTTTAATGTTCTAACAAACACTTTTTAAACTTAAAATTAATAATCCAATTATATTTAAAATAATTAAATAAAAGGTTTTATAGAGTTATACTAACTTTTCAAATTTTTATTATAACAATAATATTAATAATAAATGGGTTAACTATTAAATTTAAAAAGCCAATCAGGATCAGCAATATCTGACAACTTCTTAACAAATGAATAATTTTTAGTAATTAAAAATTTATTTAATTTATTAAAATCATTACTTTCTATTAATAAATATTTAAAATTATATTTTAAAAAATCTATTCCTTCTAATACATTAAATTCTTCTCCTTCAACATCTAACGAAAAAAAATCAATAATCTTAGGAACTTGATTAAAACTAAGTATTTTATCTAATGTTGATACTTCTACTGAAATACCATTTTTCAGATCAATTTTAGACATGAGATCTTTATCTATAATTTTGATATATTTATCTTTGTAGGTCTGTGAAACAAGACACTTATTAACAAAGATATTGTTTTTATTTCTATTCTTTTTTAGTTGATTAAATAGTTTTGGAAGAGGTTCAATTAAAATTCCATTCCAATTTAGTTGTTTCTCAAAATACCAAGTGTTTGATTGATCTACACCATCATTTGCACCACATTCTAGATAGTAACCATTTTCATAATTAATCCAATTTAGCATTTTTTTATCCAAATTATTTATTGCATTAAATTTTCTAAATTTTTTAAAATTTGACTTAATTTTTTTTGAAAATATTTTTGTAAATACACTCATATAAAAATTACAACAAGCTCTTTGCTTTTGCATGAATCGAATTTTTTAATTTTCATGTAGACATATAATAACATTATTTATTTTGAACACAAAAACTATTCATGGGTCGCTAGACCTGCAATACAAAATTAAAAATATTAAGACAAATAATCTTGGAGAGTCTCTAATTTTTAGGCCTAAGGATCAATCTAAATTTAAGAATAAAATTATTTTCAAAATAGAGTCAACTTTTCCAAAAACTTTTAATTTTTTTAAAAAAAAGTTAATTAGTGCGTTGGCAAAATAGTTGATTAGTAAGTTCACCAATATAGATAAATTAAATAAGTTACTTTTTTTTGTAAATGTTGTAAAATTGACTACCATCTTTATTTGAATACATATGGAGAATTACAAAAAAATATTAAGAAATAAAATCATAAATAAAACATTATCTGTTGGAATTATTGGCTTAGGTTATGTGGGCCTACCTCTAACAATACTACTATCTAAGCATGTTAGTAATGTGTATGGATTTGATTCAGATAAAAAAAAAATACAAAAATTAAAAAAAAATATTAGTTATATTGATAGAATTGATAATAAATCACTAAATAAGATCAAACATAATACAATTTACAGTCATAGTTTTATTAACATTAAAAATTGTGATGTGATAATATTTTGTGTACCCACACCATTAAAAAAAAACCAACCAGATTTATCTTACTTAAGAAATTCAATAAAGTCTATTTTTGAACATCTAAAAAAAGGACAAATAATTATAATAGAAAGTACAAGTTATCCTAGAACTACACGTGAAGAATTAGCAAACAAACTGCAGAAAAATTTTACGATTGGTAAAGATATTTTCGTAGGCTTTTCTCCAGAGAGAATTGATCCTGGAAATAATGAAAATAAAATAAACCTGATTCCTAAAGTTGTTAGTGGCTATTCAAATAATTGTAGAGATATAATTTATCAATTTTATCGTATTGCATTCAAAAAAGTTATTAAAGCATCAAGCTTAGAAGCTGCTGAATTTTCAAAATTATTGGAAAATATTTATAGGTCTGTAAATATTGGCTTTATCAATGAGATGAAAATAGTAGCCAATAAATTTGGACTGGATATATATGATATTTTGAATTTAGCAGAAACAAAGCCATATGGTTTTGTAAGATTTAATCCAGGACCTGGTATAGGTGGCCATTGCATTCCAGTAGACCCAGAATATCTTTATTGGAAAGCAAAAAAAATAGGCATAAAAGCAGAATTCATAAAATTGTCTGCAAAAATAAATGTAAATATAATAACTTATATAAAAAACATAATTTTAAAAAACTTAAGAAAACAAAAAATAAGTTTAAAAAAATCAAAAATATTATTATTGGGTCTTTCTTATAAAAAAAACATAGATGACTTGAGAGAGTCTTCATCCTTAAAATTAATTAAACTGCTAAATAAAGAAAATATTCGCTTAGTTTCTTTTTCTGATCCATATATAAAAGCAAATTATATAAATACTAGAGATTTTAATCAAAAAATTAGAAATATAAAAATTACACCTAATTCACTATCAAAATTTGATATTGTTGTTTTAATGACTGACCATGATACTTTTGATTATGAGATTATAAAAAAATATTCAAAATTTATAGTTGATTGTAGGGGAAAATTCCTAACAAATTATAAAATTGTTAGAGGATAAATAAATAATAATATTTCCTTTTATAATTATTAATTAATTTTTATGATATAAATGCACCATGTATGAATAAAATTAAAACAAAAAATTTTTTGTGATATCGCTGAGTTAAAAGTTATTAAAAAGTTTAATAAAAAAAAAATTGTTAAAGGTTTTACAACAAATCCTAGCTTAATGAAAAAAGCAGGTGCTAAAAACTACAAAACATATTCAAAAGAAATTCTTAAAATTTGTCCCAATAAACCAGTCTCATTAGAAGTTTTTGCTGATGATCACACTAATATGAGAATTCAAGCTTTAAAGATTAATACTTGGGGTAAAAATGTTTATGTAAAAATACCTGTA
>ENA-UOXV01001889-UOXV01001889.1-marine-metagenome-genome-assembly--contig:-NODE-1889-length-28255-cov-6.829362_pt1 | contig 28255 bp, 29 predicted proteins | sample MGYA00238165_ERZ766961 | MGnify/ENA primary metagenome ERZ766961 (study PRJEB28924, sample SAMN03173240) | marine metagenome | biome: Marine; feature: Water; material: Subsurface seawater | place: North... | reverse complement strand
CTGCACCAGGAGAACGCCGAGCCAGTGGCCGCCGTCGATAAGTGTGAGGGATTTACGGGCACCCTGAAAACCGTGATTCACCGCCAGGGTTGTCGCGACGAAGCCGACCCAGACAAAACCGGCCGAGATCAGTCCATTCACGACGGTCACCTGATCAGTGCCGAGATGGCCGATGATACCGGACAGCACCCAGGCCATCACCAGCTGGGCGAGGGCGGCAACAATAAAGACCGACGGTTTCATGCCGTCGGCCTTCATCTGTTCTTCGGTTTTGCCGATTGCCGCACGCCAGTGCCGACCGAGAACCATGTAATAGATGGACCCGAAGGCAAAGGACGCGATGGCAGCGACCACTACGGCGATGTAGTTGGTCCCGGCAAACTCCATGACCGTTATTCCGCGGCCTGAGCTGCCGGATCGTCGATCAACGTCGCGATATAGAATTCACGGCGTTTCAGGTTGCCGTAGAATTCCTCCAGGAAGTTGGGAGCGACGGCGCCGGTGACGACTTCATTCGACAACAGGGTGTCCGCCCATGCCTTCACATGCGGAAATTCGTCCAGCAGGCCGGTTTTGAGAAACCCGTCGGCAATGACAAACCGCTGAAGGAAGGGTGCATACGCCGCGTCGACCAGCGACAGTTCGGGACCGTTAAAATACGGTCCGTCATTTCCGCGGCCCTGGGCAATGGCCTGTTCCAGCCGTTCCACGGCTTTCGGTGCCTTGGCGAGGCCCGCTTCCATGTCTTCGCGGGTCTTCGTGTAGTAGATGCCGTTAAGCGCGCCGGAAAATGTCGGGACGTAGTCGGTCCAGGCACGATTGCGGGCGCGTTGCATTGGATCTTCCGGGTGCAGCCGGGGCGGCACCGTTTCATCCAGAAATTCGGCAATAGCATTGGATTCGAAGAGGATTTCCTCATCGACTTTCAACACGGGAACTTTCCCGTGCGGCGAAATCTTCAGGAACCAGTCAGGCTTTTCCCGAAGATTGACAAATGTGACCTCGAACTCGACGTCTTTGGCGCGCATGGCAATCACGGCGCGCTGGACCCACGGTCAGGTGAATGAGCTGATCAGATGGTATTTGACGGTCATGAAATAACCCTCCTGTTTGATTTAACCCGCGGATCGTATCCCAATCCGGCGGAATGGCCAATCCGGTGCCGGTCTAGATAGAGACGGCGGCCGGCAGGTCTTCTTCGAGAATCGAAATGTTCAGCGTGTAGGAAATTTCGCCTTCTTCTTCGTCCCGGTAAAGGACGCCGACGAATTCTTCAGCCAGGTACACTTCTATTGGCGCATCGGGCTTTTTCGGCGGCTGGATCTTGATGTTGTTATTCGTAAATGTCAGTCGGAGGTATTCCTGTACCCGTGTGATCTCGTTCAACGTCATTTTCGTGCTCCGGACCTGATTTCAGCGGCTATGCAGCAACAGACTGCAATTTTCAGGGCCGTGGCTACTGAATACCGGCCAAAAACGCAAGAGCGCCGGTGTGGGAAAGTGTTGCCCGTCAGGCGCAAAATCGATAGCATTCTATGTAATACGGACGTTTTCCGACGATCTGATAGAAAATAGATATGGGAATGGAAGAATGACTCGCAAAGCAAACCAGCCTTTTGTGCGTAACGCCTGGTATATCGCTGCCTGGGCCGAAGAGCTTGATAACGGCCTTCTGGCGCGGACGATCATGAACCAGCCGATGGTGATTTATCGCGATGCCGACGGAAAAGTCGGGGCGCTGGAAGACCGTTGCTGTCATCGTGGTGCGCCGCTCACCCATGGCCATGTTTCCGAAATGGGCCTCCAGTGCGGTTATCACGGGCTCACCTTCGACACGACCGGCAAATGTGTCGATATTCCCGGCCAGAAAAACATTCCGCCGCAGGCACATGTTCAGGCATTCCCGATGGTTGAACGTAACGAGATCCTGTGGATATGGATGGGCGATCCAGCACTTGCTGATGACACCAAGATTGTCGATTACCCCTATCATGACGACAAGGAAAAATGGCCGCACCGCAAGGCGATGTTCCAGATCAAGTCGAACTACATGCTGATGATCGACAACCTGATGGATCTGACGCATCTGGGCTATGTCCATAATAAGACGATCGGCGGTAACCCGCTGAACCATGTCGGCGCCGAGATGAACAGCCGTCAGACCGAAAACGGTGCCTATTTCATCCGCTGGATGATGGATCACGAACCGCCTCCGACCTACAAGCAGGGCGGCAAGTTCAACGGTCTTGTCGATCGCTGGCAGGAATTCGAATATGTCGGGCCGAGCGTGGTCCTTCAGTGGTCAGGTGCGGTGGAAGTCGGCAAGGGTGCCAAGGAAAACCGTGAACAGGACGGCTTCCATCTGCGTCTTCTGCATGCGGCGACGCCGGAAACCGATACGACCTTCCATTATTTCTGGTCGACGGCGAATGGTTATCGACAGGACGATCCGGAAGCGACGCAGGAAATGTATGAGCAGATCTACCCGACCTTCATTGAAGACAAGGTGATCATGGAAGCCCAGCAGGACCGTATCAACCTGAACCCCGAACGCGAACTGGTCGAGATTCATGCTGACGGTGCGCTCGCACTTGCCCGATTGTCGCTCGATAAGATCATTGCCGAGGATCAGGCGCAGATGGCACAGGCTGCCGAATAGCGCTTATCAGAAAAGACTGATCGGAAGCGGCGGGGAATTTCCCCGCCGTTTTCTTTTTGTGGTGCAGCGCCCTAAATCTGTAATCTGACAGCAGATAGAAACCAAAGGAAATTCCGAATGGAAATCGCCCTGTTCATATTCGACAAGATGACCCCGCTCGACGCCGTCGGACCGCTGGAGGTCATCAGCCGGGTGCCGGGTGCGGACGTTAAAATCGTCGGCAAGACCGCAGGGTCGGTGAGGGCGGGACATATCGGACTGACCGCCGATCATGCGATGGGCGATGTGACGTCGTCGGATATCGTGCTGATTCCGGGAGCGGCCGATATGAGCCACATCACGTCAGATGCCGAGATACTGGACTGGGTGCGTGCGGTCGACAAAACCACGACATGGACGACATCGGTCTGCACCGGCGCCCTTGTGCTCGGTGCGGCGGGGCTGTTGCAGGGTAAGCGGGCGACGACGCACTGGTCCGCCATCAGGCAGCTCGAAGGTTATGGCGCGATCGCCGCAGACGAGCGTGTTGTGACCGACGGGAAGATCATGACCGGGGCAGGGGTGTCGGCCGGGATCGATATGGCGTTGACGTTGCTGGCGGAAGTCGCCGGCGACGATCATGCGCAGTTCGTGCAATTGATGACGGAATACGACCCGCAGCCGCCCTTCAATTCAGGATCGCTCGCCAAGGCACCTGATGCCATTCGCGACCGGGCGCTGGCGCTGTTCGCCTGAGGCGCGGATTGTCGCGGGAGACTCCTGCGGAGGCTGAAATTTAGCCGAAAAAAAGGCCCCGGCAGTATCCCGCCAGGGCCTTTGTCGTCTGATCTGAAAGACCTTACTTCGGGATCGAACCCTGGATGCCCTGGACGTACCAGTTCATTCCGGCCAGTTCTGCATTTGTCATGGTCTTGCCCGCGGGGACACGTACCTTGCCGGACTGATCCTTGATCGGGCCGGTGAAGGGGTTGAATGTCTTCGCTTTCATGCCGGCCATGAATTTCTTGGCTTCGGCCACGACGTTTGCGGGAACCTTCTTGTTGAACGACGGAATACGGATGGTGTCGTCGTCCATGCCGCCCCAGTAGTTCTCGGGCTTCCATGTGCCGTCCATGACCCGCTGCACCGACTTGATGTAGTGGTTGCCCCAGTCATTGACGACCGAGAGCAGATGGGCGTTCGGGCCGAAATGCGACATGTCGGACGCCTGACCTACGGCCCACTTGCCGCGTTTTTCGGCGGCCTGCATCGCAGCCGGGCTGTCGGTGTGCTGGATGATGACGTCGACGCCCTGATCCATCATGACCTCGGCGGCGGAACGTTCCTTGCCGGGATCGAACCAGGTGTTGACCCAGATGATCTTGAGTTCGGCCTTCGGGTTCACCTTCTGCATGCCGAGCATGACCGCGTTGATGTCGCGGATAACTTCGGGGATCGGGAACGAAGCGATGTAGCCGATCTTGCCGGTCTTGCTGACGCTGGCAGCGGTGTAGCCGGAGACATAACGTCCTTCATACGTTACCGACAGGTAGGTGCCGAGGTTCTTGGACCGCTTGTAGCCGGTTGCATGTTCGAACGTGACCTTCGGGAACTGCTTGGCGACCTTGACGGTCGGGTTCATGAAGCCGAACGACGTGGTGAAAATGACCTGGTGGCCGGTGCTTGCCAGCTTGCGGATAACACGCTCGGCATCGGCGCCTTCGGGCACGTTCTCGACATAGGTGGTTTTGACCTTGCCGGCGAAGTGTTTTTCCAGCGCAAGGCGGCCCTGGTCATGCTGGTAGCTCCAGCCGTGGTCGCCGATGGGCCCGACATAGACGAAGCCGACTTTCATCGGATCGGCTGCCTGTGCACCGCTGACGGTAAACATCGCTGCGGCCGCAACGGCGGCAAAGCGCATGAGATCGCGTCTTTTCATGATAATTCTCCCTGCCTTTCGCAAGCTGTCCGGAAAGGCCGTTAAACAGGTAAAGTGACTACGGTCGGATAATATGGACAGCTACCGCACTGCACAATGAGCCCGTCGATTCATCTGTGGATAACTACGCGATCCCGAGAGTTTTTTTGATTTCCTGCAGCCGCGTCTGCAGCGCTGCTTCGTCATAGGCAACGGCGGCACTGTGGCCCCAGACCGGGCCGGGCCAGGCCGGGTCACCGGTATTGCGGGCGACGATGTGGACATGAAGCTGGCGCACGATATTACCGAGCGCGCCGGTATTTATCTTCTCCGGCTGGTAAAGGTCTGCAAGGGCTTCGCCGACCGCCGTGATTTCCGTCATCAGCAGGGTTTGGTCCGCCGCGGAAAGGTCCGATATTTCCACCAGGTCCGGTTGCGCCGGGACGAGAATGAGCCACGGATAGCGGGCATCGCGCATCAGGAGGACGCGGCTCAGGCCGAGCATGCCGATGTTTTCGGTGTCGGCTGCGAGGCGTGGGTCGAGTTCGAACATCGTCATGTAAAATGAAATCCTTAAAATCGTGCAGGCTTTGTCGATTGTATATGTCCAACGAGCGCGCTGGTGAACAGATTTTCAGGAATTCCGGCGGTCGAAAATGAAAAACATGAAAAACAACCCCATGAACCCGAAGGGAGGGGTGAGTATGCGGGCTCCGTCTGTGGCGATATTCTTGTAGAGGCTGGGCAGAGAATGACGATGAGATACGCATCGGCGGGCCGCTGATGGATGATCCGCTTTGCGGCAAAGAGCCGATATTTCGTCGAAGCGTCAGATCCGTCTGCTTCCAGCCATAAGGGGATAAACGAGCCTGCGGTAAAGCTTCGAGAACGTCGGAATATTTTACAGTTTTACAAATGACCGCCTTTGGGGTGACGCTTAAGTCTCTGTAATTAAACAAAATTGATAAGTTGGCACGGAAATTGCTATGTACCCTTCAGGTCACCAGCTTGAATTTTGGTAAAGTGAATAAATTTTGATGTTTAGAAAAACGACGATAGCGCTTGTTTCCACTGTCTTCGCGTTTGGCGTAAGCACAGCTTCAGCTGCTCCCATTTCGTTAGAAGAAATTGTAAACTTGACCACGACCGGTTCAGGAAGCCTCGTCAACGACGGTCTCGATGACGCTTTTGATGGAGCATTCGGTGTGTCAGGGTTCAGCGGATTGTCTATTAGCCGCAGAATCGACACGCTTGGGAGTATTCAGACATATCGCGTCCTCGATAGCTTCACCAACAATACCGCCAGCACGATTTCGACGACGGTCACCTGGGCTACAAACCTGGGATCCGACGGTGGGGAGTTCGTGGTCACCGAGGGATCACCTCGCGCAATTACGTTTGAAGATTTCTCTGCACCATCCGGTTCACCTGTTGGTGATTACGACCCTGTACTTGCATTTACGTTCGGGAATAATGCTTTTACCCTGGCCAATGGTGTGGGAGATGTGTCTCCCAATGCGTTTGACTTGGATTTCGACCTGACCATCGAAGCTGGCGAAACCGTTAGCATCCTGCAGTTTGCTACGCTTATCAAGGATGACACTGATCGTTCAGGAGACGTCGCATTGGCGACGCTGCGCTCCGATGATCTTATTTCTTCACCCGACTTATCCGGTCTATCTGCCGGTCAAGTAGCAACCATTGCCAATTTCAGCGCAATTCCTGAACCGAGCATGATCGCGGTCTTCGGCCTCGGGCTGGTAGGGCTCGGTTTCGCACGGCGTCGGAAAACGACTGCCTGAGCCAACCCCGGCAGTTAAACAAAAAGGCGGCTCCGAGCAGCGTTCGGTGCCGCCTTTTTTGTGTTTGATGTCTGAGACAGGTCAGAAGCAGAAGTTCAGATGACCGCCCGCATAAGGCCAGCTTTAAGATGCCAAGTAGACGTCGGGTCGCAATCGTCCCGCTATCTGCCGGTGAATTCGGCAGCGTCCGCTGGCGTTAAAGACCCGGTCTCCACGGTGTACTCTGGGGTCTACTCTGCCGTCTACTCAGCCGCCGTGGCGGCGGGCCGACCCAGGCCTGCGGGTGCTGCGCCTGGTTTGAATTTCAGGTAAAGAACCGCCACGAAGACGATTGCAATGAACGGGAGCAGCACGACACAGATTGACTCCCACCCGATCGCATTGTGCAGCAGACCGGCAGAGAACGAGAATACTGCCACGGATTGGAACACCAGCGCATCGTTGAGACCCTGGGATTTATTCTTTTCTTCTGGCCGATAGGTTTTGGTCAGCAACGCTGTCGAGCCGACAAAAAGAAAATTCCAGCCCATGCCCACGCAAATGTTTGCGACGAGGAAAAAGGCGAGAGAATGGCCTGACAATCCGATCAATGCGGCCGCCAGAGAAAGGACCAGGCCGGCGATCAGAACGTTAAGCAGACCGATCTTTCCAATCAGCCATCCGGTAAAAAACGATGGCGCGTACATGCCGAACATGTGCCATTGGACGACCAGCGCCGCGGTTTCATAGGCGTAGCCATACTCTTTCACCATGGCCAGCGGCGTTGCCGCCATCATCAGGACCATCACGCCCCAACCGATTACCGCGCACAGGACGGCGACCACGAACGCGGGTTGCCGCGCGATCGTGCCGAGTGAGCGGCCTGTCGTCTCGAAGGTTTGCTTCACGACCGGCGGGAACCGCACGAATGAAACCACGACAATCAGAAGCAGGGGAATGAAGGCGAGAACGAGGAAAGTACTGGCGAACTGATAGGGCGGGGTGCGGCTTCCAGGTTCTGCTGTCAGGACGGCAATGGCCGGTCCGCAAATAAATTCAACGGCCCTTGCGAACGACTCATTGCCAAGCCAGGTCGCCGCGACGTCGTGGGTCCATTTGGAGATTTCCGGCCCGACAAAGGCGGCGACGAGACCACCCCCTACCACCAGGGAAATGGCAATACTGCGCCATTTATCATTGGCCACTTCCGCGGCGGCAAAACGGAATGAATGACCTGAGATCGTGTACGCGCCAAAAAACAGGATGGCGACCAGATACAGGGCGAACGATCCCTGAAAAATCGCGACCGCCGCCACCAATGCGCCGACCGACCCCATCAGCGCGCCAAAGATAAACCCTGCCTTGCGACCGAACCGTCGCATGATGTAGGCGAGCGGAATCGAAAACGCTGCCGTCGCTTCCCACTGCAGAGCCTGCGGTAAGGTCGCCAGCGCATTATTGGATGCGAGCGCCAGGCCGACCAGTGCCGAGACCGATAGCACGACACCGGTGGAGGTATTGAAAACCGCCTGGCACAGGGCGAGCAGCGCGATATTCCGCTTCATCTTGAGCCGCGGATTCGGATTGGTCATCAATGCTCCGGGTATGGATGTGCCGAGGGATAACTTTCGGCGCATTGGATTGTCGTTAAATGCAGCGCAGCTGGCAAGCCGTCTGCGCTTGTTGGCCATCCCCATGGCGGTGACTGTGCGCGGCGTCGGAAGACTGCCGGCAACAAATGGGTGAATGCTCGTTTCCGGTCAGGGAAAGACATCGCGTCGCTGTGGGAAGTCGTCCGGTTTTTGTCGCTCCAAGTCGAGGGCAGAACGAGGCAGCGGCTATTTGCCGCCGTCCTCTTCCTCGGTTTTGTAGAAATTGCCCGGAACCCGGGGCGCGACGTCTTCAGACGGGGGGGCACGCTTGGCCTTGTTCCGTTCGATCATACCCTGATAGTCGGTCACCGCCTGCGGTCCCGCGCGCTCCAGCCCTTCCTGGAACTTATCCATCGGACGGGCACTCCATGCAGAGCGCTCGCTATAGAACGGGATCCACTGGTTCTTGATCCGGTTTTCCTGAAAATCGAGCACGTTGTTCAGAGCGTCCTCGACATCGGCCGAATTGGTCCAGGCGGATTTGTAGTGAATGAACCCGCCGCGCCCGACGATCCAGGTCATGTTCGGCAGCCCGCCATAGGTGCGGTGGGCAGAGCCTTCCAGGTCGTCGAGGAACATTTCGCGTTTGATGTTCGAATGATCGACAAAGGCCTGCGCGTTGGCGCGCTTGTCGTCCATCGACGTGTGATGGCGATAGTTTTCGCCGGGATGAGCTTCGTGGGTGTAGATGAATACCGAGCGCACGGCCCGGTCAGCGTAACGCGCGTGGAGGTCTTCCATGGCCTCCGCGGCGATTGCGCAGAATGGTCAGGTGAACGAGCCGAATTCGATGACCGTCACACCTTTTTTCCATAAATCCTTCATCTCGATCGTCTCGCCGGTCGCGAGTTCCTCCAGCGCGAATGACGGCGCCCGCATCGTCACCTTGGGCGCGTGCATGGCGAAATCCAGGAAATCTTCCTGTCCGCCGGTAAAGACGTCGTAATTATAATCGGTCGCTGACATGGCACCCCCCTTATCATTATGAGGCAGATACTGTGTCACCTGAACCGATGCAGGGCAATATCAAATGATATTATGTGCTTGCGCTGCTTCCTTATTCCGCGTCTGGGTCACGGGTCGCACTCCACGATTTGCTGGTTCCCTGAACCATGTGCCGCACGTTCTCCAGACCCATCGGTTCTTCGAAAAACAGGGTCCGCTTGGCCGCCATTTCCGGCATGTCCTGGGCGACATACATGATCACGTCTTCGTCGCCGGTGGCTTCGTGCTCGTGATAGGCCCAGGCGGGGCAGACGATAGTATCTCCGGGCTTGAATTCGTATCGCTGGCCTTCGACGGTTGTGGCACCTGTGCCCTGCAGGTAGTGATAGATCGCAACCGAGTTATGGCGATGGTTCGGCACGTGTTCGCCCGGATGGATCATCTGAATACCGATAAAAATGCCGGGAGACGCACCGGCGAGGTCTTCATGATCCTCGTTCACGAGTGCAACGAAGCGGCGTTCGGCATGGCGGATAGGATCGTTCCCGAGCTCCGTCAGCAGCGCTTTCCATTCGTCACCTTCCCACTTGCAGGCGCGTACATGGGTGTGGCGTATGCGTTGGAAATATTCATCCGCGGTGATAACGCGGGCGTTTTCGGAATTGGCGTCGGGTTTCGGCATTGCGGCGGCGCCGCCATCTGCTGCTGCGTTCATGAATTCTTCCTCTGATGAGTGATCGGGATGATTGTTTGTTGTCTCCCTGAACTTCCCGGGGATTGTGACGCTGATCGTGATATTTGAATACCGGGCCAAATATGATAGCTGATATCGATATGGAAAATATCAGGCGGCTTGATCTCAATCTTCTGGTGGTGTTCGACGCGATCATGCGGCGGCGGAACGTGTCGCGCGCCGCGGCGGATCTGGGTCTGACGCAGTCGACCATCAGCAATTCCCTGAAGCGCCTGCGCGACAGTCTCGGTGATCCGCTCTTCGTGCGGGAAAGTCACGGGGTTGCGCCGACGCCTTTTGCAGAACGGCTGATGCCGTATGTCCGGTCGTCTCTAGATGAATTGAACCGGGGGCTGATGCAGACCCGGGCGTTTGAACCCGCGACCGTGCAGCGCACGTTCAACATCATCATGACCGATATCGCAGAGGCCGTAATCCTGCCGCGCGTGCTCGACATGTGCAGGGGCTCTGCGCCGGGGGTGTCTATCCGTGCTCTGAACCTGTCGATTGACGATACGCCCGACGCCCTGAAATCCGGAGAGGCGGATATTGCCATCGGGTTCCTGCCGGAGTTTTCCGGCCAGTTTTACCAGCGGTTTCTGTTCGATACCGATTATGCGTGTATCGCCGCTGCCGATAATCCGATCGCAAAAGGCCGGTTCACGCTCAAAAAGTATCTTTCGGCACGTCATGTGATCCCGGAACTGCAGGGGACCGGCCATTCCGTTGTTCAACAGACGCTGGAACGCCAGGGGATCGAACTGAAAGTCGGCGCCCGTGTGCCGCATTTCCTGTCGATCCCTTTCGTCGTCGCCGCGAGCGACCTGATCGCGACAATCCCGAAGGCTTTCGGCACCACACTTGGTGCCGGGCCCAGCGTCAAGGTTCTGCCCCACCCGCTGGATCTGCCGAAGGTCGAGATCAAGCTGCTCTGGCATGAAAGGTTCCATGCAGAGCCGGCCAATCGCTGGTTGCGGGAACAGCTCGTCGCCGTCTTCAAAACCGTGAAATGGGTCTGAGTCCCGGCAGGCAGGATGGCGGAGGTATTGTTGCGCGGGCATCTTTCCCTCCGTCGCCGCCAGTGCCAAAATAGGGGCATGACTGAAGAAACCACCGAAATTTCCCTGACGGTCAACGGCGAACAGGTTACCCGAACCGTTCCCGTCCGCCGTCACCTCGTCGATTTCCTGCGGCTCGATCTCAACCTGACGGGCTCTCACCTCGCTTGCGAACACGGCGTCTGTGGGGCGTGTACCGTCCGCGTTGACGGCGTTGTGGCGCGTGGCTGCCTGATGCTGGCGGTGCAGGCCAATGGCGCCGATGTCGTGACCATCGAAGGCCTGTCGGCCAGCGGGGAGGTCGCCGATCTGCAAATGGAATTCGAGACACGCAACGCGGCCCAGTGCGGGTTCTGCACGCCGGGGATGGTGATGACCTCGGCCGAACTTCTGGCCCAGATGACATCGGGCGGCGGTGTGCCCGACCGCGAAGTTATCCGCGATCATCTATCCGGCAACCTGTGCCGCTGTACCGGCTATCAGGCCATTATCGACGCGGTCGAAGCGACAGCGAAAGCCCGCGCCCGGATTGCGACAGGAGACTCCGCATGAGCCCCGCAGACGGAAGCGGCCCGGGCCTGGTCGGCAAGCCGGTTGCCCGCCCGAATATCCGACGGCTTATTCACGGCAAGGGACGATACACCGACGACATTACCGTGCCGCACATGCTGCATGTCGCCTTTGTCCGCAGCCCTTACGGGCACGCCCGTATTAACGGCATCGATGCGTCGATGGCGGAGACGTCGCCTGGTGTGGTGCGTATCGTCACCGGGGCGGAAGTCGCCGAAATATGCAAGCCCATGCACGCGGTGGCGGCGCACCGTCCGGGCCATAAATCGGCGGTCCAGAATATGCTCGCCACCGACCATGCCTGTTACCAGGGTGAACCGGTGGCCGCCGTTGTCGCTGCATCCCGGGCTGAAGCCGAAGATGCCGTTGATCTTGTAATCGTCGACTGGGAAGAATTACCCGCCGTCATGGATATGATGGAGGCGCTTGAGCCGGGTGCGACGCCGATCCATGCGGAGCTGGGCGATAATCTCTGTTTCCAGCATGCGACGCGGACCGGTGACGTCGACTCTGCGCTCGCGGCGGCGGCGTTCACGGTTGAACATGAATTCGAATTCGGTCGCCATACGGCGGTCACGCTGGAAGGCCGGGCGATCCTGGCCGACTGGGACCCGGTAGAGGAAAGGCTGACGGTTCACCAGTCGCACCAGTCGCCCTACCAGATGCAGGATATCTATTCCCGCCATCTCGGTATCCCGGAACACAAAGTGCAGGTTATTACGCCAGATATCGGCGGCGGTTTCGGCCTGAAGATCAACGTGCATGGCGAAGAGGTCGCGGTGGTGGCGATCTCGAAAATGATGGGCCGGCCGGTGAAATATACCGCCGACCGCATGGATTCCTTCGTCGCCGACTGCCAGACGCGTGATCACCTCAACACGGCGAAAATGGGTGTCGATGCCAACGGCAAGATCACGTCGATGGATTACGACAACACGCTGTCCGTCGGCCCCTACACGGCCTATATCCGCTTCGGGCTTGCCGAAGGAATGATGGCGATTACCTGTGCCGCGGCGCCCTACGCGCTGACGGATTATCACGCGCGAACCCGCGCCGTTTATGTGAACAAGGGCATCGTCGGCATGTTCCGTGGCGTCGGCGTGCCGGTCGGTTGTACCGTCACCGAAGTGCTGGTCGACCAGGCGGCGGCAAAGGCCGGGGTCGACCCGGTCGAGTTCCGCCGGTCGAATTTTCACCGCGACGAAGACTATCCGCTCACCACGGTGGGCGGCTACGCGGCAAAATCCATGTCGCTGCACAGGTGTCTCGATGCCTGCGTCGATATCATGGATTACGACGCCCTGCGGACCGATCAGGCGCAGGCACGGGAGGCCAATGTCTATCGCGGCGTCGGTGTCGCAACCTTTGTCGAGGCTGCCGCCTTCGGTCCGGTCTATTACGGGCCGTCGGGCGCGCGGGTGTCCACGCAGGATGGCTGCACGGTCAAACTGGAACCGTCGGGGGTTGTGCGCTGTATGACCAGCGTGACGGATCAGGGGCAGGGGACACTGACAGGCATTGCCCAGATTGTCGCCGACCAGCTCGGTATCGGTATGGACGATATCGACGTTATTTCAGGTGACAGCGCGACCACGCCCTATGGCGGCGGCGCCTGGGCGTCTCGCGGGATGGCGATGGGCGGCGAGGCGGCGTTGCAGGCCGGTAAGGCGCTGAAAGCCAATATCCTCGATCTCGCAGCGTCGATCCTGCAGACGACTGCCGATACGCTGACCCTCGGGGGCGGTGAAATCCGCGATGTGGCCACCGGTGAAGCGCGCATGGACCTCGCCGAGCTCGCCAAGGTCGGCTATTTCCGCCAGGACACGCTGCCGACCGGCACCCAGCCCGAACTGATGGTGACGCGCCACCATGTGCCGAATACGCCCTATTATGTTGCCAATGGTGTGCAGGGGGCGCAGGTCGAGATTGATATCGAAACCGGTTTCATCAAACTGCTCGGCTGGTGGATGGCCGACGATTGCGGGCGCGTTGTGAATCCGCTGATGGTGGATGAACAGATCCGCGGCGGTATCATTCAGGGCATCGGCAATACGCTTTACGAACACAGTCAGTACGACGAGACCGGCCAGCTGATGAACGCGTCCCTCGCCGATTACCTGCTGCCGATGGCGGGTGAAATGCCGGATATCAAAATCGCCCATGTGGAAACCCCGCTGACCAATACCGAGCTCGGTGCCAACGGCATCGGTGAATCGGGCACGATCGGCGCGATTGCGGTCCTGTGGTGTGCGGTGAACGACGCGCTCCGGCCACTCGGGGCACAGGTGACCAAGCAGCCGTTCACGCCGGAACATATTCTGGATGTGATTGCGAAAGCAGGGCGCTGAATTTAGTCGCCCGCGGCTCGGTGGAAGCCGTTTACTCTTCAGGCTCGATCGTGAACATCAGCGGGTGCCCGGCCTCTTTCGCCATGCCGGTTGCTTCATTCGCCTTGGATTCGGCGATGTCGCGGGTATAGACCGAGACCACGGCGTTTCCCTGCTGATGGGCGGCCATCATGATCAGATAGGCCTCGTCGTCTGACATGCGGAAGACGGTTTTCAGCACTTTGACGACGAATTCACGCGGCGTGAAATCGTCGTTTTCCAGCATCACCTTGTAAAGCCGCGGCCGTTTGGTTTTCGGCTTGGTGTCCGAGACGGTGTTTGTATCGTTGTCACTCATGGTCTTAACCGGCGTTTTCTGGCTTTCGTCATCAACGTATACGTTTGCATGACGGTGTTTGGACGTCCAGCACCCGTATGCTGTCCCCGTTACTCCGCTGCGGCAAGTGCGTCACTGATGACGGTGAGCCCTGTCAGCGCAATGGGCAGGCCGTTCCACGGCGCGGTCTGGATGGCGGCCTCCGCTACCTGGTCTTTCGTCAGGCCCTGGTTGAGTGCCGAGACGGCGAATTTACGTAAGGAATCGTGCAGGCTGGCCGAGGTGAATCCGGCGATGGCGCAGATCATGCGCTGGCGGAGGTCCAGCCCCGGCCGCACCCAAAGCTGGCCGTAGCCGTGCCGGATGGCCCCCTGGTACAGCGAAAACGTCACCGGGTTGTCGGGGGACGCATAGCCGCCGGCCTGGCGCGGGCCGTGCAGTTTTTCCATCACGGCATTGCCGTCGGCATCCATCTGTTCAACGGTGCGCTCGTCCACCGGGTCTTCCGGCAGGTCGATGCCGCGCGCGGCAAATACCCGCCCGGCGATTTCCAGTGCTTCTTCGGTGCGGGGCAGGCCCGAATACAGGGCGGACTGGATGAAAACCTCGAGGATGGCGCGTGGTTCCAGCCCGGTATCGAGGGCGGCACCGACCATGCGTTCTGTCGCTTTGCCCGCGCCGCGGAAACACAGCGCCGTCAGGGCCGGGATCATCCGGTCGGCTTTCGCCAGGATATCGCGTGTACCGATGTCGTTGTGAAAATACTCGTCGACATAGGCGCGGTAGCCCGGCGCGCTCAGGCCGGGGTCGTTATCCGGCTGGCCGAGGGCGCGCCTGTAAGCGGCACCCGCATCGCGATCGGCATTTCTGTCCATGGTGTTTCCTCAAATTTCCGGCGGTTACGTCGCTTTCAGCACACCGCGCCGCTTTGCCCAGATGAACAATGCGGCCATTGCGAGCAGCATGATCCCGGCACTGAGGGCGAGCGAGAAATGTATCCCGATCATCCCGCCGCCGAAACCGACGGTAAAGCCGCTGAAGGTCCGGCAGCCCAATGCGCCGACATTGAACACGCCGATGGCGCGGCCCCGGATCTCGGGCGGTGAGTTCAGTTGTGCGAGTGTCCGTGTCATTGAATTGAACGACAGGTCGAGGAATCCGGCGCAGACGAGCAGCACAAACGACAGGACGTAGTATGGCGATACCGCAAAGCCGAAGATCGCCGCTGCCCAGAGCATGCCGAGAATGAAGGATGTCCGGGTCTTTGCCGGCAGCATTGATCGCGCTTCAAGCACGATACCTGCCGTCAACGCCCCGACCGCGTTGGCGGCCAGAAGCAGACTGTAGAACAGCGCCTGAATGGTGGCGTCCGACAGGACGGTCATTTTCCCCGAAACGGGGTCGATCATCACGCCGTTTGAAAGCGATTGCGGGAACATTTCGACGAGATAGCGGCCAAATTCCGGAATACCGAGCGCGCGTGCAAATTCCGGCATCTGCGGCTCGAAGGCGTTGCCGACGAAGGTAGCGGCAAGGCCGGCGAGAACAGACATCGCGAAAACGACCGGGATGCCCGATATCTGGCGGATGGTGTCGAACAGGTCACGAAAGCTCCGCATTGCGGCAGCCGCCGGGGTACGGTCAGAGTTTACTTTTTTCGGGTTGTTGATCAGCCACAGGGTCAGCGGAACGTAGATCAGAACATTGAGGAAGATACCGATTGTGGGCCCGACGATCAGCAGCAGGGCGCCGCCTACCGCGGGACCGAGCAGCAGGCCCAGTGTCCGTGAGGTGGCAAGCAGACGGATGGCGCTCTGAAGCTGGCGTCCGCCGACGACATCGTGGATCAGGACCTGTCCGGCGGGGGCCCAGAGAACACCCGCAAAGCCATGCAGGATCAGTAATATCACCGCATGCCATTTTTCCAGGCTGTCGGTCGCGAACAGGATCCCCCAGCCGAGCGAGACCACCATGAAACATGCCATACCGGCCTGAATGATACGCCGCGGGTCAAACCGGTCGGCAAGTGCGCCGGCCCAGATAGAGCCGACCAGGAACGGCACCCAGTGTGCAATGACGGCAAATCCCGCCAGTGACGGCGACTGGAATTTTTCGAAGATGATCCAGTAGCTGATGACGTGTTCGATACTGTCGGCCATCATCGCCAGCGCGGCGCCGCCGAGATACATGCGGGATGCCGGATAGCGAAGGGCGGCGTATGAGCGGGTGTCCGGTGTCGTCGGTTGTTGGGGGTCGGTGGTTGTCATTCGGCGTGTGCTTGCCTTTCAGGGGCGTTGAGGCGATGGCGCAAATCAGCCAGCAGGGCGGGAAGGTCCGCAACGGTCCGGCATGTATCGAAGGCGTAATAGTCGGGGCGTTTTACGACAACGTCACATCCAAGCCTGTCCATCAGGCTGGTAAAATAATTGTCGACATCTTTTAGACCTCGATCCGGATTCCCGAAATGAACAATTTTGCCGCCCAGTTCTGCCCAGAACGCATGCATATCAGAATCAAGTGCTGCACGGGCATCACCGTTCCGCGCGATGATGACGAAACCGTGGCCGACCAGGTCGTCGAAGCGGCCTTCGCGGTTGCGCGTCGCGACCGTTCCCTGGCCTACATGCACCCCGCCGCCGCTCCCGTTGTCTCCGGTAAACCCGCCTTCGATGTCCGGCACCCGGAAGGCGATGAGGCTCTTTTCTCCGGTCTCATCCATCTGCTTCTGAAGGGCGCGTAGCTGGTCGTTGCGGATGCGGACCTTGTCCGGGGCGCGTTCGTTGACGTTCTGACCCACGTTCATGCTTTCGATGACGGTTACCCGTGCGTTGGGCGCGCGCTCTGCTTCATAGGTTTCCAGCAATGCCGGCGCGGCAAGACCATGCAGCACCAGATCGAGCTTCCAGGCGATGTTATGCGCGTCCCGGAAGCCAGAACACATGCCCTGGGCAAGGAACGGCGGCATCTGATGGGCTGAATCGCCGGCAAGGAACACGCGCCCGTCCTGCCAGTGTTCCGCAATCAGCGACCGGAACTGGTAATTCACGGCGCGGATGATCTCGAAATCCGCCGGGGTGCCACCTTCGGGCCGGTCGAGACGTTTCCATATGTTTTCGGGCTTTAAAGCTTCTTCCGGCGTTTCGTCGTCAAAGATCATGAAAGACCAGCGACGGTGATCCGGTCCCATCTGCATCGTCATGCCGGGCTGTTCAGGCTCGCAGAACTGTCGAAGCGCCGGGCGGTTTCCGCGTCCTCGTTTTTGCAGGCCGTCGATCACCAGCCACGCCTGGTCGAATCCGAGGTCCTCGTATCCGATATCGAGTGCCGCGCGAACGAAGCTGTTACCGCCATCGGCGCCGATCAGGTATTTGCCTTCGAACGTGCGGGATGTGCCACTGGCGTTTTCCGCCGTCACTTCGACACCGTTGGCGTCGTGTTGAAGCCCGGTCGCGTTCCAGCCCTGGAAAACATCAACGCTTGTCAGTGACTTTGCTGTCGCATCCAGTTCTGCTTCAAAGGCGGGCTGATAGACGGATGTCATCTCGGGCCAGCCATGGGTTTCCATTTCGGAGACGTCGTTGGACAGCAATACTTCGCCGTGAAAGCCCATTTCGTATGTCGGCAGGAAACAGGTTGCCGGTAATACGCGGTCGATGATGCGGATTTCCTGGAACATGCGGAGCACATCGTCATGAACAATCCCGACGCGAGGCAGGTTATACAGCGTCTTGTAGCGCTCGATGACGGCCACTTTGTGTCCGGCACCGCCGAGCAGAATCGCCGCCAGCATGCCGGTCGGTCCGTACCCGGCGATCAGGACGTCATACATGCGGATGGTCCTTTACGCCGGAGACCGTGCAGGCGATCCGCAGCCTGTGCGGATCGTTCGCCGGTCGCTCACGAAAGCCTGGGTGCTGCTCAGGACGGTTCGAAATCGATGACCCAGAGCGTCTTGACGATGGGGCCGAGAATACCCTGAACCTCTTTATGCGCCGGGTGAGGGCCGTAGTCGGCGAGCACGTCCTTATCGCGCATGGTGACGATGACCGAATGGGTGAAGTCGCCGGCGCGGCCGGAGAAATCCTTGCCCGATGTCACGCCTTCGATGCCGTCGATCTTGCCCTGAAGGGCATGGACGGATTGCAGGGCTGCCATCTTTGCGTCCTCTGCGACACCGTCATTGAATTCGAGCATGACGATATGCTGTACGGTCATTTTTTGATCCTCGCTTGATGTGATGCCGCATCGTGCATTTTTCATCACGGCGCTACAAGGGTGTCACTTCTGAATTGGGCGGGTCATGGTGACGATTTTCTGGGCTTTGGCGCGATCGCGGCCGGGTTCCGGCTAAAAATCGCCGGTTGGGTCTTCCAGAACTTGCAGATGAATTCGTATGGGGTAAGTCCGCCCAGCGTTTTGAGCCGTCGTTCGAAATTGTAGGAATCAAAGAACGCAGAGAAATGTTCCTGAAGATGATCGTGGCTCTGATAGTAGAATTGCCGGGCGGGTGTTTCCTTCGGCGTTGATATTTCCGGTGCTGTCCGCCGAATGCGCCATGGCTGATCAAAGGGAAGAATTTCGTGGTCGACGCCGCGTGCCTGGCAGGCGAGGGCAAATGGATGAATACCGACGCCAGGGACAGGCTTCGTGCTGCCGAATACCTGCGGATTATCACCGGTTAGAATGCTTCCGACGTTATAGGGAACCGCCTCGATCAGGGTTTCCAGAAATGCCGGGCCGTTATCGTCTGCAGCGATTTCATAGAGTTTGGCAAAGGCAAATTTGCTGGTGCGGTCAAACGCGAAAAACATGTTTGCCTTTCCGTCGCCGGTGCGGATATCGGCAGCGTTTACATAGAAACTGCCAATCGATTCCCCGCCGGAATCCCTGTTCGTGTCGATATTGGTTCCCGGAATGCTGAACAGGCGGCTGATGTTGTGCCGTTGATAGAGCCGATGCAGGTTCGACCGTGACAGGTGAGGAATCATCAATTGAAGGGCATAGAGGCAATCATCGAGCGGCAACTGGGTATTGATCCGGAAGCCGATGCAATTGCCTTCTTCCTCCGGCGACAGTTTTTTAGGTCGCGCAGCGACCGGGCCCATCGGAAGGTCTTCGGTGGATGGCCGGGATTTCCACTTCGCGACGGTCTTGGGATTGATGCCGTATTTCCGGGCAAGTGCCCTGATCGACAGCGATGATTCCTGAATGGCGGCCCTTATGGCCGGTGTTGTGGTCGCGGATCCATGCATTTGATGATCTGCCCGGGATTCGATTTGGGACCATTGTAGCACGATGGGCGTTCTTGCAGGTCAAATCCCCGCTGGTTTTTAGGCTTGATATAATCAGTATTATGCGCATAATACTGATTAATAATTTCGCAAACAGGGATGAAATGCCATGACACAGAATCAGATTATCGTTGCCGGTGGTGGGCTCGGCGGGCTGGGCGCGGCGCTCGGTCTTGCCAAGAAGGGCAAGAATGTTGTCGTGCTCGAAAAAGCCTCCGAGCTTGGAGAAATCGGTGCGGGTATCCAGCTCGGACCGAATGCCTTCCATTCGTTCGATTATCTCGGCGTCGGCAAGGGCGCGCGCGAACAGGCAGTTTACATCGAGCATTTGCGCTTTATGGACGCGATCACCGCCGAAGAGGTCAACCGGGTTCCACTGGATGAAAACTTCCGGACCCGTTTTGGTAATCCCTATGCGGTCGTGCACCGCGCAGACCTGCACAAGGAACTGGTCAAGGCATGTGAAGAGCATGACCTGATCGAACTGCGCGTGAACAGCGAGGTCGTGGGTTACGATCAGGATGGCGCCTCGATCACGGCGAACCTGTCATCGGGCGACAAGGTGACGGGGGATTTACTGGTCGGCGCAGACGGGCTGCATTCCGCTGTGCGGGCGAAACTGGTGGGCGATGGGGCACCCCGGATTTCGGGCGATTCCACCTACCGGTCGGTCATTCCGGTCGACCAGATGCCGGAATCGCTGCGGTGGAATGCGGCGACGCTGTGGATGGGGCCGAACTGTCACCTGGTACATTATCCGCTCTCCGGCTCGAAGGTGTTCAACCTGGTGATCACCAAGTGCAATGACGCCAAGGAAGTCGTCGCCGGCAAGCCGCTGAGTCATGAAGAGGTTCATGCCAATTTCGACCATATTCACGATACGCCCCGGCAGCTGATCGATATCGGGCAGAACTGGCGGGTCTGGGTGTTGTGCGACCGGGTGCCGACCGAAAACTGGATCGATGGCCGGGCCGTGCTGCTCGGGGATGCCGCGCACCCGACGCTGCAATATTATGCGCAGGGCGCGTGTATGGCGCTCGAAGATGCCGTCTGCCTGTCCGAGGTGATCAGCAGCTATCCCGATAATCTGGATGAAGGGCTAAAAGTGTATACCGATAACCGGGTTGTCCGCACCGCGCGCATTCAGATCGGCTCGCGCCAGCTCGGCGATAACTGGTTCCATGTTGACGGCGTGCACCGGAAGCTGCGCAACGAGATCATGGGCAAGATGACGGCCGAGGATTACTACTATCAGCTTCAGTGGCTCTACGGTCACAAAGCCTCCGACCTGGCGGCCTGATGGCTGAGGTCGCGGAAGTTCTTTCGCCGGAACCCGCCGGGACGGCAGAGAGCTATATTCTCGAAAACCTGCGCTCGGCCCCCGGCCATCTGATGCGCCGCTGCCAGCAAATCGCCGTGTCGGTGTTCCTTGATGAATGCCGCACCTTCGACCTCACCCCGCTGCAATTCGCGGTGCTGACCGCGTTGTTGAAGGGCGGGCCGGAAGACCAGGTCCATCTCGGTGGCGCACTGGCCCTCGACCGGACGACCATCGGCGTGGTGGTCAAGAACCTGGAAGAACGCGGGCTGGTCACCCGCACGGTGTCCGAAAAAGACCGGCGTTCAAAACCGGTCTCGATCACCGAGGCGGGCGAAGCGCTGATCCATGACGCCATCGGGGCGGCCGAAGCCGCCCAAGACCGGATGCTGGCCCCACTGACGGCGACCGAACGCAAACAGTTCATCCGCCTGCTCCAGAAAATGGCCGACGGCAATAACAGCGAAAGCCGGGCGCCGTTAAGGCGTTAAATCTTCCCCAGCGCCGTCAGCACTACTTCCGGCGTGATCGGCTGTTCTTTTACCCGGCCTGATGTCAGGCCTTTGATGGCGTCGTTGACGGCGTTCATCATCACGCCGGGCGCCGCGCCGGTGCCGGATTCGCCCGCACCCTTGGCACCAAGCTCGGATTCGCTGGTCGGCGTCTCCACATGGCCGACCTCGATATCGGGCATCTCGAACGCCATCGGCGTGACGTAATCGGCCATGGTGCCGTTCTGGAGCTGGCCCGCATCGTCATAGATGCAGTGCTCGTAGAGCGCGCCGCCGAGGCCCTGTACGCAGCCGCCGCGGATCTGTTCGTCGGCAAGCTGCGGGTTGATGATGCGGCCGCAATCCTCGACCACCCAGTGCTTCAGATGCTTGATCCAGCCGGTATCGATATCGACCTCGACATACGCGCCGTGAATGCCGTTGGTATAGATGTAGGGTGAATCCTGCAGCCGGTAGCGCCGCGTATGGGACAGCACCGGCTGGTAATCATTCGGCAGTTCGCCCAGCTGGAAATGACCGATGCGGCCGATTTCCGACAATGGAATGCGCGCTTCGGACGAGCCGAAATCGACCACATTGCCGTCGACGATATCGAGTTCCTCGGCTTCCTTTTGCAGCAGGATGCCCGCCATGTGGAGGATTTCCCGCCGCAGGTCGAGCGCCGCCTGGTAGGTCGCTTCACCGCCAATGGCAGTTGCCCGCGATGCATAGGTGCCGCCGCCATAGGGTGTGGCATCCGTGTCGCCGGAAATCGCACGCACCATGTCGGTCGAACAGCCGATGGCCGCCGCCGCGATCTGTTCCATGACGGTATCGACGCCCTGTCCCTGATCGGTGACGCCAAGGGCCACGATCACGCCGCCGGACGGTTCCAGTTTGACCGTAGTTGCATCCTGCGCGGCGATACGTGCACCGCCGGCGCCGTAATAGCCGACCGGGCTCGGCGCGGTGCCCTTGATAAAGCCGGCGACGCCGATGCCGCGATAAATACCCTTTTTGCGCAGCTCCGCCTGTTCGGCGCGGAGGTCGTCATAGTTCATCAGGCCGCGCAGTTTTTCGAGACATGCCTGGTGCGACAGGTCCTTCATGGGCAGGCCGGAGCCGATGATCTGCGGGTAGGAATCGTCTTCCATGACGTTCTTGCGCCGGATATCGAACGGATCGAGACCCGTCACGTCCGCTGCCCAGTCCATCATGTATTCGGCAACCGAAATACCGATCGGGTGGCCGACCGCACGGTACTGCGATGTCGGCACGGCGTTCAGATACACCACCGTCGCCTTGGCGCGGTAATTCTTGTGCTTGTAGGGCCCGAAGCTGATGTGAAGAATCTGGTTGGCTTCGAATACCGATGTGCGCGGGTATTGCGAATAGGCTCCGACGCCGGAGAGATCGTCGATTTCCGCGGCGATCAGCGTGCCGTCATTCATGACGCCGATCTTGGCGTGTACCCGGTTTTCGCGGGCATGAATATCGGACACGAAGGATTCCAGCCGGTCGGCCACGAACTTCACCGGGCGCGCAAGCTTGATGGCGGCGGCGGTTGCCGCGACCTCATCGCCGAATGTGTGAATTTTCAGGCCGAACGAGCCGCCCACGTCGGGGGCGATGATCCGCACCTTGTGCTCCGGCACGCCGAGCGTGCGCGCGAATACGGTTTCGATCATGTGCGGGCACTGGCTGGATGTATGGATCGTCAGGTTTTCGGTGCCGGGATCGTATTCCGACAGCACGATGCGGGGCTCCAGGCTGACGGCGGTGTGGCGACCGAATTCGAATGTTTCTTCCAGCACGTGATCGGCTTCGGCGAATGCCTTGTCGACATCGCCCGTGCCGAGAACCTTCTCCCAGGCAATATTGTCGCCGAGATTGGGGTGGATGACGGGGCTGTCGGGCTGGATCGCCTTTTCCTTGCGGATAACGACGGGCAGTTCCTCGTAATCGACCATCACCAGTTCGCCGGCGTCTTCGGCCTGGGCGCGGGTCTCGGCAATTACCATGACAACCGGTTCGCCGTGCCAGCAGGCGCGGTCGACCGCCATCGGGTATTGCGGCTCGGCCTTCATGTTTTCGAAGACCTTGAGCGTGCCGACCCACGGGCCGGTGCACATATCGGCCAGTTCGGCGCCGGTCATCACCAGCTTCACACCGTCCGCGGCCTTGGCGGCCGCCGTGTTGATGTTCAGAATTTTGGCATGGGCGTAGGGGCTGCGTACAAAGGCGGCATGCAGCGTGCGCGGCGGGGTGATGTCGTCGGTGTAACGCCCGCGCCCGGCGACCGCACGCATGGCGCGCGACCGGGGAAGGGTGCGCCCGATATAGGAATTCGGACGGTCATAAGGGTGAATAAAGCCCATGAATTTAGCCTTTTAGTCGCGTGTTATTGACGCTTTCGATCGCATCGACGATCGCGTGATAGCCGGTGCAGCGGCAGTAATTGCCGGACATGAACTCGCGGATGTCTTCGCGGCTCATCTCGGATTTCTGTGCCAGCAGTTCGGCGGCGGTCATCAGCATGCCCGGCGTGCAGAACCCGCATTGCAGGGCATTGCGTTCAACGAACTTGTCCTGCAAGTCGGAAATCTCGCCGGTATCCGTCAACCCTTCGATGGTGACGACCTCGGCTCCATCGGCCTGGGCTGCCAGCATCAGGCAGCCGCGGACGACATCGCCGTCGACGCGCACGGAACAGGCGCCGCAGACGCCGTGTTCGCAGCCGAGATGCGATCCGGTGAAGCCAAGCTCGGTCCGGACGAAATCCACGAGATGCGTGCGCACCGGGATTGTCTTCGTCACGTTCTCGCCGTTTACCGTCATGTTGACGGTGACCATTTCCTCGCTCATGCGGCACCTCCGGCGCGGGCAACCGCGGCATCCATGGCGCGCCCGGTCAACACTTTCTGCAGGTGCAGTTTCATGGCAGCACTGCCATGCAGGTTCGTCATCGGTTCGAGGTCGCCTTCAAGGGCGGTATTCACGGCCTCCTTGGTCTCGTCCGACCAGGTCTTGCCGTTGAGCGCCGCGATGGCATTCGTGCCGATGGTCGGCTTGTCCTCGCTGGCGAAATACACCAGCCGCATGTCGTTGACGGTGTCGCCCGAGACACTGCCATAGGCGGCGATACCGGCGATTGCGAAATCGCCATGACGGCGCGCGAGTTCGAGGAATACCGAAACCTTGTCCGCCTTTTGCGACGGTATGCGAATCTGGACGAGAAGCTCGTTCTCCGCCCGCGCGGTTTCATAAAGCCCGTGGAAGAATTCTTCCGCCGGGATTTCGCGCTTGCCGGCGGAGCCCTGCACGACAAGCGTCGCGCCGAGGGCAAGAATACAGGCGGGCATCTCTGCCGCCGGATCTGCCAGGGCAACGCTGCCGCCGATGGTGCCCCGGTTGCGGATCGCGACATGGGCGACATGCGGCATCGCTTCGGCGATCAGCGGCAGGTGCTCGGTCACGATATCCGAGTTCATCACCTCGACATGGCGGGTCAGTGCGCCGATGCACACCGTGTCGCCGTCGAGCGAGATGCCTTTCAGATCGTTGAGCCCGTTAATGTCGATCAGCATTTCCGGCTGGGACAAACGCATGTTCAGCGTCGGCATAAGGCTTTGACCACCGGCGAGGATACGTCCTTCATCACCGTGCTTGTCGAGCAGTTCCAGAGCGTGTTCCACGCTGGTCGCCCGTGTGTATGAAAACTTTGGCGCCTTCACGGCCCCTCCTGTTTATCTGTTTTGAAGTCTTGTTAAGATCGCCAAATGTCCCATCTCGACCGACGGAGTTCAAGGGGCGAAAACGCATGGGGGGTCTCTTGATCCGCGATGCTTCCGGGTGAGACAATCGGGCAGATAATTGAAACCGCCGGGACATGCGACGTGGAACTGAAAAAACATAACCGATACGACTATTCGCCGATTACCGAACGGGCGGATTACGACTGGCCCGATGGCAAGCGCCTTGCCGTTTATTTCGGTCTCAATATTGAACATTTCAGTTTCGGCGAGGGGCTTGGTCACACACCGACCAACCCCGGCACCCAGCCCGACGTGCGGAATTTCTCGTGGCGGGACTATGGTCTGCGGGTCGGAATCTGGCGTGTGTTCGACCTTTTCGATTCGCTTGGCCTCCCGATGTGTCACCTGATGAACACGTCGATCTATGACTATGCGCCCCAGATACCCGCGAAAATTCGCGACCGCGGCGACGAGTTCGTTGGCCATGGCGTGACCAATTCCGAAGAACAGGGTGCTTATTCGGAAGCCGAGGAGGGCAAGCTGATCGCCGCCGCCACAGGCGCCTTCCGTGATCATGAGGGCAACGGACCCGGAGGCTGGATGGGGCCGTGGATATCGGAAAGCGCTTACACGCCGGATCTGCTGGCCGAGAACGGCTATCGCTACATCATGGACTGGTCGGCCGATGATCAGCCGTTCTGGATGCGCACCCGGTCGGGTCGGTTGCTGTCCATCCCGTATCATATCGAGATCAACGATTCCCCGGCCCAGTTATCACGCCGTCACACGGCTGATGATTTCACCCAAATGGTCACCGCCCATTTTGACGAACAGATGCGCCAGTCGCAGAACCAGCCGCTGGTCTTCAGTCTGGCGCTGCATACGTTCGTCGTCGGGCAGCCATACAGGCTGGCGGGACTGCGCGATATCCTGACCCATATCGTCAACCATCCGGACGCGGATCGTATCTGGTTTACCCGGCCGCGCGATATCTTTGACCACGTGTCGGCCCTGCCGGCGGGAATGGTCCCCGGAAGCTGAAGCGCCGCCGCGATTGCCTGAAAACGGCGGGTTTTGCCGGTAGCGGATCTTCCCAGTACGGGGGAAGTATTGTCCCTGTATTGATGTTTTTTGGGTAATCCGACGCCAGATTAGGCACCTGTAAACCGATTTGTGGCAAAACAACTCCCTGTAGACTTCTCGGGAGGCGTCAGCGTGCAGCTTCGTAAATCCGCGTTAACTATTGGAACAATCGTTTTTCTGGCGTTCAGTGCGTCCGGTGCCTTTGCCGCCGGCAAGCCCGCCAAGAAGGAAAAAGCCCCGGAATTGCCACCGGCCAAGGTAGAGGACATCCACGTGGGTGGTCTCTGGGCCCGTGCCGCGCGCAAGGGCGAAAAGACCCATATTTTCCTGACCATCGAAAACAAGGGCGATGTGCCTGCCGTTCTGCGCGGCGGTGCCGCAGACGTCGCGACGTTCAGCCAGCTGGTGAAATTCTCGATGCTCGGCGCGTATCTGCGCACCGAAATGGTCGGGCCGGTTCCCGTCGAGCCCAAGGAAAAATATACTTTCGAGCCGGGCGTGGTCGGGATCGAGCTGCGGGATCTGAAAGAGGATATCAAACGCGGCGATGTCTTGCCGGTGACACTTGAATTCACCGGCGACGTTGTGATCGATGTCGAGGTCGAGGTCGATTCCCGCACCGCCGTGCGCTACCCCCCGCCGGGCGAATTGCCGCCCGCCAAGGAGAAAGCGCACTAGGTACGGGCTCCGCCTTCCGCCCGCTTCTGCCCGTCGATCTCCACCCGTTGCTCTCCGCCGTGTGCCTGTCCTAAACTTCTCGCTCAGGGAAGTCTCCGGAAAGAAGGACAGCGGGATGCCAAAGGTACTGACCGAAGACCAGATACAGTTCTACCGAGATAACGGATATCTGGCGCCGCTGGACGGGATAGACCCCGTGACGGCTGCGGCAATGCGCGACGATCTCGATGCGTTCGCGGCGGCGCAGGGTATGTCGGCGGGAGACCTGAACATGAAGGGCCATCTTTGTTTCCGGCGGTCCTATGACATCACGTTTGACGACCGGATTCTCGACGTCGTCGAAGACCTGATAGGGCCGAATATAATGGCCTTCGCATCGCGCTTCTGGATCAAGAAAAGCCGCGATGGCACCTATGTTTCCTGGCATCAGGATTCCGCTTATTTCGGCCTCGACCCGCATGAACTGGTGACCGTCTGGCTGGCGCTGACCGACGCGACGCCGGATATGGGCTGCATGAAGGTTATTCCGGGATCGCATCGCGGCAAGACCTACGGCCACGAAGAAACGTTCCATGAGAAAAACCTGCTTGCCCGCGGCCAGGCGATTAACGAAATCGACGACAGTAATTTCGACTACATGGCGCTCAAGGCGGGGCAGTTTTCCTGCCACCATGAACGGATCGTCCATGGTTCCGACGCGAACGACACCGATGGCGATCGGATCGGCCTCGGCGTGTTTTTTATTCCCACCCATGTGAAATCGACGATCGGACGGCGCACGGCCTGCTTGGTGCGCGGCGTCGACGAACACGGGCACTGGGATGCAGACCCCGAACCGCAGGGCCGCTTCGATAACGACATCATCGACCACATCCGCACCGCCAGCCAACGCTACGTCGATCCGCAATACGTGCAGGAAGCGGACGCCTGAAACCGTCAACACGGGAATAGATAATGGGACAATACGCACTCGGACAATCGGTGCCGCGGTCGGAAGACCCCCGCCTGCTGCGGGGACGCGGTCGCTTTGCGGATGATCGCGCGTTGCCGCACATGGCCCATGGCTATGTCCTGCGATCGCCCCATGCCCATGCGAAGATAAACGGCATAGATATTGCGGCGGCGAAGGCGGCGCCCGGCGTGATCGAGGTGTTTACCGGGGCGGACTGGCAGGCGCTGGGTTGGGGTGATGTGCCGGGCGATCCGCCGCGCAAGCTGCGGGACGGTTCCACGGCTTATGCGCCGCCGTTCCCGGCGCTGGCATCGGACCGGGTGCGCTGCGTCGGCGATTGCGTTGCGTTTGTTGTCGCCGAAAGCCGGGCGCTGGCACAGGATGCGGCGGAACTGATAAAGGTCGATTAGGAACCACTGGCCGCGGTGACGGATACGGAGGCCGCTCCGTCGGGCGAAGTGCCAGTGGTCTGGACGCGGCTCGAACGCGGTGAGTTCGGGTTGCAAGATGATGTGGCATCGGTACCGGACCTGGTTTGCCAGGCTATCGGCCGTCTTCCGACCGCGGATAAGCGGGATGTGGTCTCGCCCATTGATCAACTGCCGAAACAGCGCTACGATTTCCGACAGGAATTGCAGGTATTGGCGCATGTGATCGACAACGCGATTACGTTCTCGCCGGAGCGGCAGACGGTTGAGGTAGGCGCAGAGGTTAACGAGCATTGCAAC
>ENA-UOXV01001885-UOXV01001885.1-marine-metagenome-genome-assembly--contig:-NODE-1885-length-28294-cov-5.683664_pt1 | contig 28294 bp, 18 predicted proteins | sample MGYA00238165_ERZ766961 | MGnify/ENA primary metagenome ERZ766961 (study PRJEB28924, sample SAMN03173240) | marine metagenome | biome: Marine; feature: Water; material: Subsurface seawater | place: North... | reverse complement strand
AGCCTCGCAACTCACTGCTTGTTCATGGACTCCGCCTTGGGCGCCTCGTGTTTTTTCTGCACGAACGCACCCGCGCCGTCGAGCACACCGGCGCCGCCGAAACTGTCGAGCCTGTGGTCCACGTTCGGCCCGTCCTCCGCGACGACCTCCTCCACGTCCTCGGCGGTGTCCAGGTGCCTTAGACTGGACGCCGGGAACCATTTCACGATGAAGTGCTGCCTCAGCGGCACGAGCGCCATGATCAGCAGCGGGAACGCGATGCCGTACACGCCCGCCCACGTCACTCCGTACACGGCGCCCAGAGCGGAGATCTGGATCAGGGTGAACTTCTGCGTGTCCCTCATGGGCACCAGGTCGACGTACGAAGGCTGGGACTCGCCCGCCCTCAGCGACTGGATGTCCATGATGAAGAGGGTGATGCGGTGGATGAACTGGTTCCCGGGGAATGACTCGATGGCCATGAACACGAAGTACCCCCACAGCACCGCGCGGGGCATGAGCTTGATGACGGGCGAGATGAACAGGCAGACGCCGACGAGGACGCTCTGAATGAGGTTGGACATGCGCTGCTCGAGCACGACGTCCGATCCTCCGGGCTTGGTGCGGTCCTGCCCGACACCCATGAGCGAGCGGGTGTGCATGGGCGCCTGGGGCAGCACGCCGTTCGTCGGGGGCAAACCGAGGAGACCGAGCAGCAAGGTGTTGAGCCCTTGGAGCAAAAAGTCGTAGTGGTACGCGGGGGGTTTCTCCAGGTTGAAGTCGTCAACCTGCGCGAGCTGCGCGGAGACGTTGTGGTCGAAGAAGAAGAGCACGGTGATGATCAGCGCGGGGATGAGCGCGACGGCGACCTGGCCGGCGGGCACGTCCCCGAGGTACTTGGTGGTCTTCCACGTGTCCGTCACCTCGGGGTCGTAGATTTGTTTACACGCCACGCGGGTGGGCAGGTCCCAGGCGGCGCCGTCGGGAGCCTTGACCGCGTAGGAGACGGCGGTGACGATGATGACCGCGAAGAAGGCGCCGTAGTCCGCGACGAGCGCCCTGAGCCACGGCCGTCCCACGTGCCACTTCCTGGCGCCCATCAGGAAGATGGCCAGGAGGACCAGCCCGGTGGCGAGGAAGAGCGACCAGATGCCGTTCACCGTCCTGTACGCCACCGGGGCGTCGTGCGGCTCGTCGAATTCATCCTTCAAACCTTTGACCGCGGCCTGGAAGAACAGGAGCGCGATGAGGGTTCCGAACGTCTCGCCGGAGAAGCGCGTGAAGGCGTTGATGTACTCGGACGCGTTGGCGAATGCCAGGACGAAGTGCATGAGCGCGGTGAAGATGAGGACCCAGGTGCAGAAGGGCCTGAAGAGCTCGGGTCCGAGGTCGCTCTGACCGTCGGCGTACTTGAACATGTAGTAGTACACCAGCACGATGGGTTCGGCGACGCCCACGATGAGAAGGGGCTGGCCGCCGAAGACTGACTGGAGGACGCCCGCGATCGCGGTGGCGCAGAGGATGTGCGGGATGGAGAAGAGCTCCTTGGTCTCGTCCCTGAACTGCTCGCCGAAGGTGAGCGCGGGGAGCACGGACGCGAAGAAGATGTAGGTGGCGGGGGCGAAGATCTTCAGCCCGACCTTCGTGCCGCGGCTCCAGTCATCGCCGTAGATGGACCAGCGGCGGCGGAAGTCCTTGGCGATGCCAGCGCCGAACCCGACGCAGCACTGGATCTCAGCCTCGCCGTCCGCGCCGGTCTTCCAGTCTGGCGCCTTGTTGCCGTCGGGCATATCACCGGCCATGGTGGATCACTGGTCGGGTAGTGGCGCGAGTGAAGGATACGGATGTGGAAGGTCACCACGTCGATATGTCTCCTCGCTGCGCGCGCGAAGGGAATGAATGCGTTTCCAACGAACACGTTTTACGAGTGGCTCTCGTTATTTCTGTCGGCGACTGTACGGAAGTGTAGTCTGAGGAAATGCGTGCAAATCAGAAATAACCGTCTTTTAACGGGTAATTTCCCGGAAACTCGTATGAAGACTTGGTGTGCGTTGTTGGTTCAGCTTTTTTTCTCTGACTCAAAAGCTTTTGCTAAGTTCGAGCGCACCGCCCTCATCTCCACACCCACCCACCATCGAGAGTCTCTCTGCCCAGACTTCACACTTACTGCGCCTTGGCCGCGGCGGCCGCGACGCGGAGGCCCCTCTGGACGGCGGAGAGCTTGGCGAGGGCGGCGACGGTGAGGTCGGGGCGAGACGCGGCGACGGCGTCGGCCACAGCCTTGGCCTGCTGCTGGAAGATGCCCGCAACCTTGGTGGTCTTGCCGCCGACGATGACGGCGACGGCGGTGGCGTTCTGCTTCTTGGAGTAGTCCTTGGGGTACTTGAACGCGTTCACGCCGACGGCGACGTCATTCGCGAGGCCTGCGATGGTCAAGAAAGGGAGGAAAGGTCAGTCGCTGCAATGGATCGAGACACACAAAAAACCCTACTGTCCGCAGGTCACGACGCGGGATGTTTTTTTCCCCGGACGATGGGTTAGGGTTTTACGCGACGCGACGCGCGCGGGGTCGATCCACGACCCCACGCGCGTCCCACGGCATCCCTCTATCGCACGACGATCGGAATGTGGACGCACCGGAGAACTTGAACTTGTGCTCGGAGGTGACGTTGGCGGCCTCGGCGGAGAAGGAGCGGAAGCACTTCTGCCTGGTCGCGGACCTGGAGCGGCGGATGAACACGTTGTTCTTCGCGACCAGCGCCCAGGTGAGGTCGGGGGAGCACTCGACGACGGACTTGACCATTGTCTCTGTTGTGTTTTCGAACGGAGTGACCGAAGCGTGCGCTTGCGGCTGCTGAAAAGGGAAGGCGACGGGGATGGACCACCGGGTTTATTGCGGATTTTTCCAGAGCAACACGCTGGAGCAGCTCGCTGGCGCACGCCGCGAGCTGACGAAAAAAAGCTTTCTTCTGTTCTGACTTTTGAAATCAACCGAGCCAACCTTCACTTCAAGGCGCGCCTCCACCTCGAAGCTCGCGCGTCGTTGGAAGTCAAACGAGAATGGATAACGTCGCCGTGTACCAGGCGAAGGAGACGCTGGACATCGCGCATGAAATCTCCAAGCTGCTGGACTGCGGCCTGGACAAGGAGAGCCTCGCCATCCTCATCGCGCTGTGCGAGAACGGAGTGAACCCGGAGGCGCTCGCGGCGGTGGTCAAGGAGCTGCGCAGGGAGGCTGCCGCGCTCCAGGCGGACGCGTGAACGTGGCCGTGAGCGACTTGGGGGTGATGGTTCGCCCGGTGTGGGCGACGATGGCGTTCGTCCGCGGGAGATTAGACGCGGATCTCGGGCACGCGGCAAAATATTTGAGTTGTACAACAGACATAGAAAACATAGAAGACTCCGCACAGGGATGGTGATAACAATACGTCATATGAATAAATCTATAGACCCGCTCGGACGTCCTCCCTCACGCCGAGTCCTCGCCGTGCTTATGATGCTTATGGTGGCTCTTCTTCGCCTTTTTCGGCGTGAGCTTCTTGACCTCCGCGTCGGGCAGAGGTTCGGGCGCTCCCATGACGAGCGCACGAACGTCGCGGCTCCGCTTGCTTCCGTCGCCGCCAGACTTGCACACGTCGCGGTCGAACGACCAGTCCGGGTACGCCGGCTTCTCCGGGATGACCTCGTCGCCCTTCACCTCCGCGATCTCGTCCAGGAGGTGGTCGATGGCGGCGTCGAGCTGCGCGTCGTGCCCGTTGAAAGCCGCCACCGGGGGGTTATCGACGACGATGTCGGGGACGACGCCTTGCTGCTCAATCATCCACCGGTCACCCGCGTACGGGCCGAAGGAAGGGATGGTGAACCCGCTACCGTCCACGAGTGAGAGCTCGGGGTTGCTGCTGTACCCCACGGCGCCGCCCCACGACCTCATGCCGATCACCTTGCCGAGTCCCAGGCGCTGGATACCCGCGGCGAAAATCTCGGCATCCGAGCTCGTCATCTCATCCACCAGCACGGCAACCTTGCCCATGAACGCGTACTGCATGGTGGTGTCGCCCGGGCCGCTACGTTCGGTGTTGAACATCCACGCCACCCTGCGGAGACGCTCGAGGATCCACGTGTCGATGTTTCCACCCGCGTTGCGTCGCACGTCGATGATCAAACCGGCTTTGCGAATGGCGGGGTAAAACTGAGCGGCGAAGTCGTCAAACGAGTTGGATTCACCTTGGCCCATCTGCTCCATGTCCTCGAGGTAGATGTAGGAGATGTCGCCGTTGGACCTGGACGTGACGTGGTTCTTCCGTGCGTTGAGGGCGTCCGCCGCGCGAAGGGTGGAGCACTCGAAGTGGGACAGAGGGGTCACCACGAAGTTCTGAACGCCGCCAATCTTCTTCTCCTCCTCGGGAACCTCGGTGGCGTTCCCGCCGTCACGCTTCGGGGTGAGCTTGGGAGCCGCCGCGCCGGGAGCCGCCGCGGCTTGTGCGGCGCCGGGTTTGGAAGGAAGCGACGGCTTGGGTGCGCCCTTCGCGGCGGCACCGAGCGCAGCCATGCGACGAACCTCCTTCACCTTGTGCGTCACCGACGGTAAACCGTGGCCGTGGCCGTGACCGCCGCGAGTCATCCACTGGGGCGCCGACTGCTGGTGGGGGTTACCCTGGCCGTAGCCACCCTGACCGCCGTAGCCGCCGTAACCGCCCTGGCCGTAGCCGCCGCCGTATGACCCCGCGCCCATGGCACCCTGCCCCGAGGCACCGCCCGCGGCGCCGCCCTGGCCCCCGGCTCCGCCGCCGCCCGCCGCGCCCATCTGGAGCTGGTCCAAAATCATCTGCTCCTCGGCATCCGGCGGGTCCCTCGGCTTGACGTCAACCTCCAGTAAAACCTGCATGCCGGACTTACCGAGCAAGGACCTGGAGACCAGCGCGCCGGTGTCGTTCAGGGGCACGCCGTCCACGCGGGTGATGACGTCGCCGGGTCTCAGGTCGACGGCCATGGCGCTCAGGGGCGAGTCGGGCGCGCCGAGGATGCCGGACGTGTCAAAGACGCGGACAACCTCCATGCCCCGCTCCGTCTTGCGCAGGTTACCGCCCAGGCACGCGCTGGGTTCACCCACGGGCAACGTGGGCGCGTCCGATCGGATGGACACAAACACGTGAAGCACGGAGAGCTCGCCGAGCGCCTGCTGGAGGACGTCGCGGAGGTCGCTCTTGGTGCTGACGCGGTAGACGAGGGGTCGGTACATCTCGGTGATGCCCTCCCAGTCCAGGCCGTGCATGTTGGGGTCGTAGAACGCGTCCCTCATGTTGCGCATGGCGTCGTTGTACATCTGCATCCACTCGGCGCGAGGCGAGATGGTCACCGCCCAGGACTCGGGGGGTGCCCAGACGACGGCGGAGGCGAGGAGCTGATCCTGCGCGACGCCTGGGGTGGCGATAGCCTCGCTGCTGAACAACGCGAGGCCTTGCTCCACGGCGATCATGACCACGGAGCTGTCGCCGCTGACGTACACGCCGATGGGATCGGGGTAGATGGGCAGGACGGTGCCGGAGATGATGTCCATGGCGACGAGGTAGAACCCGACGCCGTCCCACATCTGCATGATGAACGTGTTACCTTGGCCGATGATGTGAAGGCCAAAGTACTGCTTCTTCTCCAGGAACGGAACCGGGACGGCGCGCTTCTCGATGTTGTTCATGGCGATCTTAGTGGCGATCTGCTTGCCCACCGCCGGGTCGAAGATCTGACCGGCGACGTTGAGCTCGTCGCCCATGAAGAAAGGGCACTTGAAACCCTCGCGAAGGGGCAGGCACATGAGCTGCTGGGTGCCCAGGTAGCTCGGCTCGCCTCCGCGCGCCCCGTACGGCGAACCAGCCTCGGACTCGATCTGCTGGTCGCTGAAGTAGTACAAAAAGAAGCCGTCGGGGGAAAACTTGGGCTCCACCGCGTTGTACGACGGGTGAGTTAAACGCTGCGTCTCGCCAGTCTCCACGTTCCACACGTGTACGCAGGAAAACTCAGAGGCGTCCGACGCGGAAAACGCGAGCCACTTACCGTCGGGGGACCAGGAGTAGTCCCCAGCCGCCTCGGGCCGGAGGCCTGACATGACGGTGCGCATGTTCGCCTGCCCAGACTTTTTCTTCCCGCCGCCTCCAGACCCGGAAGGCCTGGGCGGGGGCGCGGCGCCGAGGTGCGCTCCAAAGAGGGACGAATATCCACCCTCGGAAGGCATCTGCCCGTACCGCGAGTGGTGCATGTCCCTCGCGCGCGCACCCTGGTCGAACCCGCCGTCGAACCCGGAGAAGGTGAACCCACCCTTGGACTCGGTGCCCAGGTTGGCGGCGACGCGCCAGTCGCGGCGGAACTGCGACCGAGCCTCGCGGCGGAGACCCGCGCGGCGCTTACGCCTGAGCCGGCTTCGCTCGCGAGCCGCGTCGGTGTCCTTTCCACCCGCGGGAGCCTTGGGCTTCTGGCCCTGGGCGTCGTCGACGTCTTCATCGTCGCCGTCGACGTCTTCATCGTCATCGCTGGGGTTGACGACGTTCGGCTTGTTACCACCCTTGCCCTTTTTCATCGCCATCCGGCGGCTCTGCGCGGTGGCATCCGCGCCGCCGCCGCCGCCCGCCATGCCGCCCGCGGCGCCCATGAGCTGGTTGATCATCATCTCCTGCATGGACGCCTGTTCCTCCGCGGTGGGACCGGAGTCGGTGCGGTACTTGGCGGTGTTGACCGCGGTGGAGGTGAGGTTCAGCACGTTGACCTCGCCGTAGGTGTCGTCGAATACCAGCGCGGTGCCGTCGGGGGAGACGTCCGAGTAGGACATGACGCCGCGAATCTTGCCACCCTTGGTGAGCTGCGTCTCGGTCCACGCCGCGCCCATCTTGCCACCCTTCTGGCGCTCCAGGAGGACGTACTCGTACTCGCCGGAGGCGTCGGACATGGCGATGATCTTCGTGTTGTCCCCCGGAGAATCCGATTTGACAAACTGCACGTGGCGATAGCGGACGGCGCCCTGGTGCTGAGTCACCTGCTCGAGACGTGTGCCGAGCTGCTCGAGGAGCGGGGTGAAGAAGATCTGTCCGCGAATCACGAGCGCGGCGTAGAATCCATCCTGGGACAGCGCGAGCTCCCTGAGCTCCTCGAGCGGCGCGAAGATCTTCTGCTCGGCGGCGTCCCTGAACTCGCTGGTGAGCGTGATGGGAATCTCGTGGGGCGCCTTGGTGAGGATGGCGCCGACGAGGCCCTTCTCGTTACCCGCGGGGGCGTCGTCGATGGCGAACTTGTGGAGGCCGCCGCCGATGCGCGCGATGCCGTCCTTTCCGTCGATGGTCATCTCCATGACGTCCATGCCGCACGAGTTGGTGAGCTGGCGCTTGTTCGTGCCATCCTTGTCCATCACCCACACGTTGGCCACGCCGCTGTGGTCGGAGATGAAAAAGATCTGGTCCGGAAACGCGGGAGAGGTGACGGGCGACCACGCGCCTCGTTTGCTCCACGATTCCGGGGTCAACAAGGTGGCCTCGTCGTCGCCGTCGCACCACCGCCACAGCCGGCTCTGCTCGCCGCCTTCGTAGCGCTTGGTAGCGGAGGTTTGGCGGAGCGGGTAAAACACGTAGCACCCGTCCGTCGCGTCCTGCGTACCGCCCGATGCCCTGGCGAAGGGGAGCACTGTCATCTCGCTCGTGTCCGGGTCCACCGTCGCGAGCTGCGCGAGGCCCGTCGGGGAGAAGAAGGAGGTGACGACGAGGATCTTGCCGTCGGCGGTCCACCCCTCCAGCTTCACCGCCGCGCTGCCGTAGCTCACGCGCTTCGCGACGCCCCCCGCGACGGGCAGCGTGAACACCTCGTACCCGTCCACGGACTGCGCCAGGAACGCGATCACGGTCCCGTTCTTGTTGAGCTTGGGCAGCGCCTCGACGGAATAGGACGCCGAGACTCGAGCCGCCGCGCCGCCGCTCTTCTTGGCGTACCAGACGTTCCCTTCAGACACAAACACCAACGCGTCGCCGCGGAGGTGCGGGTACCGAAAGTACCCCATCTCCTTCTCCCCGGCCATGTCCGGGATGGACCTGTCGAGGTGTTTGAGCAGTTCCGTGTTCTTGGCGCTGAGCTCGGCGGGTGGCGCGTGGATCTCGGTCCGCGAATCCATGGCGCCTTCAATCATGGAATTGATCATGTCCACCATGCTGCCGCCGCCGCCGTACGCGTCGTCGTACGCGCCGTATGCGGCGTCAGCGTAGGACTCGGCGTCTGTCCCGCCCTCGGTGGTTTCATCCGTGCCTTTCTTGTCGGGCTTTGACGAAGGGTCCTTCTTTCCCGTCTTTTTCCCTTCGTCGTTTTTGGTGGCTTCGTCTTCGGACGTCGTCGACGCGGTCGAGTCCGTCTCGACGTTGTCGTCACCGTTGGCACCCTGGCCGGGGACCGGGTGATTCGGGGCGTCGGACGGGTCCGCGGGGAAGGACGGGACGCGCTTGGGCCCCGGGCGGGGCAGCGCGCCCGCGCCCGGGGTCGCCGCGGCTCCCAGCTGGGAATCCACCTGTCGCTCGAGCCTGTCGTGGAGACGAGCTTCTTTGCGCTCGGCGACGCGCTCGGCGACGCGAGCCGCGCGCGTCGTCTCGGCGTTCGCGTCGGGCGTTGCGCCGAGAGCCGGGAAGACCTTGGTGTCGGGCGTCTCGACGACGTCCGAGTCCGAGTCGTCCTCGTCCCGCGCGTCGCCGAGAGAGGCGAGCCGGATGTTGAGATTTTCCTCCGTCGTCTCGAGGCGCGCCTTTTCCTCGCGGATGGAGGAGGCGGACGCGCGCTCGAGCGGAGGGGCGACGACCCGCGGTGCGGCGTGGACGTCTCGCGCGATACCCTCACGTGCGGTCGCCATGGCCACCGGAGCGACTCCGATGCCACCCGCGCCGCCCCATCCGGTCGCCAGCGACGGCGACGCGAGCACGCCGACCGCGGCCCCGACGACCATGCACAACACCCCAATCCCAATCACCACCGGCACCGACGCCGACGAGCCGAACAGCTGGCCGACGACGCTCCTGGGCTTCTTGGGAACGTCATCGCGTGAGGACGTTCCCGCGGCGCCGTAGGACCCGGAGGATGGCGGAACGAACATCCCTGGCGCCTCCTCGACCCGAATGGGAGCGTACTCCATGACGAGTGATGTCTCTGCGATGTGCCGCCCCGCGAGTGTTGGGACTGCCGAGCGGTGACCGGTGCGACAGGCGCGCGTCGTATCCGAGCCTTGGTATCCGGGCGGGTGCGTTCCCTGGCGACTCACTGAGCACGAGTCGCGTGAACTTTCTACTCACTGCCGATCCGTCCACCACGGCGTCGAACAGAGTGGCGCGCGACCAACGCGGCGCGGGCGGTTCACGCACTCGGATCTCTCCAACGCCTGTTCGACGTCTGTCTGTAACACCTCCTCATCCTTCAGTCTAAAATGCCCATACGATGATTGACTCAAGAAGTCTTGAGTTAACTGAGTCCCAAATTTCGGTCGAAATTTGCAACCAAGAATTTGCAACCGGCCAAAAATGTCGTGAAAATGAGATTCATATTTCAAGCACTCAACCGGGGGCGAGCCTCCTCGTCGGACCTTCCCCTCTCAACACGTCAATTCGTCGTCATGATACCCGTTCACCGTAGTCGGTACAGGCGCCCGCCCGTGAATGGTCATCGTCCCATCTCACTCATCCTCGCCCCTCCTTCGCTCCGCCGCGTGACACATGTGGCGCGTCTTCACTGGGCTCCACCCTCGGGCTCCGCAGCGGGCTCGCCTTGAAGCGACACCGTCCCAATCGCCGGGGCGGTGGGTCCTCCCGGGGCCTTCTGGAAGAGCGCCGCCTTGGCCATGTTCGCAGCCTTGACCGCGTCCCGGGCAGCCTCCTTGGCGGCGCGGTCAGCCGCCGCCTTCTCCGCCTTGGTGGGCGTGTGCGGCGGCCGCATCGCCTCCGCCGCGTCGAACGCGATGTTCACCGCGGCCAACGCCTCGGGTTTGATCTCCCACCGCCTGCCCTTGTACTCGGCGAGCTCCGTGACCTTCCGCTGGACCGCAGCCTTGGTCAGGTCAGGGTGCGCGCCGTCCGCCTGGGAAACCTCCAGGAACTTTTCCCTCGCACCCTTGCTCTGGAGCTTGGGGTTGGTCAGGAGAAACTCCAACAGGGGCTTGACGAGTTCGTCGGGGAACTCGTTTCCATCCTCGGGGCGCATCGCGTCCGCCTCCTGCGAGCTCAAGTTAACCGACGCGAACACCTGCGGTTTGATCTCCCACCGCTGCGGCTTGGTCAACCGATACTCGGCGCATTCGGCGATTTTCCGCTGCACCGCCTTCTTGGTCAAATCGGGATGAGCGCCGTTCACCTGGGAAACCTCCGTGAACTTCTCCCTCGCACCCTTGCTCTGCAACTTCGGGTTGGTGAGGAGAAACTCAACCAGAGGCCTGAGGAGCTCGTCCGGGAATTCGCTTTTGCCTTTTTTCGCAGTGTCGCCTTCGGAATTCGCGTCGGCGCCGAGGTCGGCGGCTGATCGCTTCCTACCGGCTCCGCTTCCTCCCGGCGCGTCCCTGTCAATAGCGTTGAGGTCGTCGTTGTTCGTGGACACCGACGGGTCGTACATGCGAATAGCGGCGCGTGAGTACGTACCGGGACGGAACCGAACGGGCGCGAGAGCGCGGAGCACGTCGAGTTTCGCGCCGTCCGCCCCGCCCGACTCCTCGGTTTTAGCCTCGGGCGTGCCGGGGGGAGCCGCGCCGAAATCGGCGATGACCAGCGGCTGGTTCCTTCGCCTCGCCTGTTTCGTCCACTGCACGAGCTGCGATAGTGCGCGGTTCCTGAACCCGGATGAGCTCAGTCCGTCCGTCGCACCTGTCTCGAGTTCGGCGCCCGCGAGATCCAAACCTTCGTCGTCCGAGCCGAGGTCGTCGAGGTCCATCGGGTCTCCTCCTTCATCCTTGACCCCTTCACCCTCCGACAGCTCGCCGTCCTTCACCACGAAACCGTCCTCGTCCTCGTCCGAGATGGCCTCGCCGTCCTCGTCAGCATCCACGTCCTCGTCGGACAAGGACTCGCCCTCCTCCACCTCCTCCCACTCGTCCCCCGAGTCGAAATATTCGCCGTCGTCGGCGACGTACTCAACCTTTGAATCCTTACGAAAGGGAGTACGACCGGTGACGTGCGAGGAGACTCGCCCCGGGCGCTCGGGGAACACCCCGGACCCCCAGAACGCGGGCCGTCCCCCGTCCACCGGGAACGTCTTATCGAAGCTGCCGGAGTCGTCATCCTGGGGCCCGAGCTGGAACGCGTGCCTGTAGGACCCCTCCTGTCGACACACGCCGTCCACGACGACGTGCGAGGAGCACTGCACGCTGATGAGCTTGCGTCGCTTGGGGGCGATATCGACGGCGATGACGCTCGCGTCGACCGCGTCCTGGAGCGACTTATCGGGACCCAACAAACCCTCGTCGCGGCGGCGCTTGGGCACCCGCCTGGCGCCCCACCGGTCCCCGGCGCCGAACGAGCGGCTCTCGGCACGCCACCTGGCACGCGCGTCCGAGAGGAGCGTCGCGGTCGCCACGTTCGAACCTCCGTTGACGGTCAATGCCACGAGTTCGTCAGCCTTCTTCGTGTCGAGCGCGGATGACAGAACGACGGGCGCGACGACGGCGGGTTCCGGGTCTGGCGTCTTGTTAGCCGCCTTTGCGAAAAACGACGCGAATTGGTTCTTCTGCTTGTTCTTCTTAGCCGACGCAGCCTCGATCGCGGCGCGCTTGTCAGCCTCAGCCTTGGCGCGCTCAGCCTCCTTCTGCGTCTTGGCGTCCTCGCGCTCCTTCTCGCGCTGGGCCTTCTCGGCGGCGAGTTTAGCCTCGCGCTCCGCCTTGGCCGCCTTGGCGGCGGACTCCTTCTCAGCCTTGGCCTCCTTCTCGGCCGCTAGCTTAGCCTCCTTCTCAGCCTTCTCCCGCGCGAGCTTGGCGAACTTCTCAGCCTTCTCCGCTTCGAGTTTGGCAGCCTTCTCAGCCTTCTCGGCGGCGAGCTTGGCGGATTTCTCAGCTTTTTCAATCGCGGCTTGTTCCTTGGCCAGTTCCTTCTCCCGTTCGCGCTGAGCCCGCTCCTGTTCCTTGGCCACCCGGGCCGCCTCCTTCTCCGCGGCCGCCTTGGCCCTGAGAGCCTCGTCGGCGACAGCCTTTTCGGCGCGCGCCCTCGCCCGCCTGGCCTTCTTGAGGAGCCGGCCGGGTTCGGTGGTTGCCTTGTCCTTGTCGGCATCCGCAAAAGCCGCCTCTTTCTTGGCTGGGTCCTTCAGGCGGTCAATCTCGGCGTTCGCCTCCTTCTCCAGCTTGTCGGCGAGCTGAGCGAGTTCCTCCGGTGTCTGCGCCGCGGACCGGGCGACGGAAGACTTGGACGCGGACTGGCCGACCGTCCCGGGGGTTTTGACCGTCTCACTGTTTGCCCCTACGAAGCCCGGGGTTTTAGCCTTGGATGCGTCGTCGGCGTCTGTTTGGTCGGCGCTTTGGGGCGCGGGGGCGGCCCGGGGGTCGATCGCCTGATTGTGTGATTGGTGATGGGTGGGATATAGCGTCAGGTGACGGGTTTAGGGACGTGGATGGATGGGCGGATCGACCCCCGGGTAGTGGTACGGGGCAAATGGACTCGGGTCGTGATTTTTGAAATGCGGTGACGGATCGATGGGGGGTGCCACGATTGAGCGGGCGATGCTCGGCACGCACCGTCGCGGGTGTGTCTCCCGGTGTTGCGTCCTCGTCCTGAGGGCCCCTGAGTGCGTGCGCCGGGGTCATGAAATGCGCGTCCCCGACGCTCGCGCTCACCGGGCTTCCCTCGGCGGTCGCGGCGACGGGTGGATCTCGCGTCGACGTCTCCTCGGACGGTCCGCCCTCGGCGTCCACCCTGCGACTGGCGCCGCTCGCGCTCTTGGGCTCGGTGGGTGGGGCGGACGGGAGGAGGGTCCGGAGGGGCGATCGCGAATCCTTGTTCGACGGCTCGTTCGCCGCGGGACGCTCGAAGTTGAGCTTCACCCCGACGGTCGCCGCCTCCGCCATCGCCGCGCCCTTCGCGGCTTGGCCCGTGGTGGTTTGCTGCTGCTGCGAGGGGGACGGCGCCTTGGTGAAGAAGGACGTGATTGGCGCGGCAGGTTTCTGCGGGGTGGCCTTCTTGGCGGACATCGTCGATACGATCGAACGCCTCTCTGTTCGTTCCGTGTGTCACCGCAGAACGTGGACGCGGTCAGTGGGCGTGCGTGCCTGCTGCCGCCGTCGGGCGCTCTCCGGCTGTGATGGCAAACAACGAGGAATCTATCGTTTCGCATTCAAAACAGGCCTGATGGCTCGATTCAAATTTGACGGAAATGCAGACCGTCATTCTTGAGTCAATCAGACTGCGAGTGAACTCACGGGATTGCCGTGCTGACCCGCGCCCGGAATCGGGCACCACCACAATCAATTGGCACAATGAGTGGGATGGCGACGACGACCGGGGACGGGGGCCACCTCAGCTCCGGCTCGTTCTCCCAGACGCGCAGGGCCGAGCGTCGTGAGCGTCGTGAGCGTGACCGCCGTCGCAAGGGCGCCGCCGCCTCCGACGAAGCCTTCGGCGGCGACGACGTCGCGCTCGCCGAGGCGTACGCAGCCGCGAGACGCGACGACGTGCCGGAACTGGAGGATGCGCTGCAGCGGGGGGTGATGCCGCGCGCCACGGACGAAGGCGGCAACACCCTGCTTCACGCGGCATGCGCCCGGGGCGCGCTGCGGGCGGCGAAGCTCGTGGTGAGATGGGCGGTGTACAGCGCGCACCCGCCCGACCGCAACTTCCTCAACCTGCAATCCGCCGAGGGATTCACCGCCCTCGACCTCGCCCGGGCGGGCGGGTTCCGCAAGATGGAGGAATGGCTCGTGGCGCTCGGTGCGTTGGGGCGAGGCGGGACGGGCGCGGGATCCCTCGCGTACGACTCCACGGCGCCCGGTGGAACCCGCCCGGGCGGTGGATACACCAGTCACGGGGGACCCCATCACGGGCATGCTAATCAAGGGCATGCCAATCCTTACTTGAGCTCGGGATGGACGCACCCGGGCATGCCGCCACCGCCGCTCCCCTACGGCAGCAGCGCGGGCGGCGCGTACCCAGGAAACCCGGGGTACCCACCACACGGAATGAACCCAGCCAGCGCACACGTCACACAGTACGGGGAACCTTACGTACGTTCCAACCAATGGGGTGAAGATCGCGGTTTAATCGACCGAGCCGCCGCTCGAGCCGCCACCGGGTCGCCGCTCGATCCCCTTATGGGTCAGTCCACCGGTGGGGATACCTACCTGATGGGCGCGCTGGAGGCGGCGTTGGGCGGCGGGCCCGACGACGGGCGCGTGGGGGCCCACGCCGAGGAACGGAGACGCGCGCAGGCGGTGGTGCGCCAGGTGGCGGAGGCTATGGAGGAACGCGACGACGCTTTGGACGAACTGGACGAGACTTTGGAACAGATGAACGAACTGCGTGATCGCCTCCGTGTGGCTGAGAGCACGGCGAGTTCCGCGGTTAAGGACGCCAAGGCTGACGTGGCATCACAACGCGAGGAGGAGCAACGCGCGGTGCTGTCCGCGCTCGGCCTCGCCGAGGAAAGGGCGGTGACGATGGCGGCGGAGTGCGAGACGCTTCGTGAGGAACGTGACGCCATCGCGAGTGCGCTGGACTTTGTCAACGACGAGATGGAAAACTTACGGGCGCGGGCGGAGGCGGCGGAGGGGGCGTTGGTGTTGAGGCGCGAGGAGGACTACCGCGCGGGGTTCGCGGCTGGTCTGATGGCGTACCGGGAGGAGCTCGGTTTGCCCGCCATTGGCGCCATCGAGGCGGCGGCGGCGGCGGCCAACGCGGAGACTCCGTTCGAGGTACTGGATGCGAACACGCACGGGGGACACGAAGGGGATCACGGTGACGACGGGGATGAGTACACGGCTGCTGTGGCGGAGACTCCGGATGAGTCGTCGGGTAGCGAGGACGAGGGCGACGGTTTCATACCGGTTGCCGAGTTGGCCGGCGGCGGCCAAGGTGATTCGTCGTCGCTCACGGACGCGGGCGCGGCGGCGCTCGCGAGGGCCGTCGAGCGCCGTTCGTTGAGCCGGTCGCAGTCGCTCGATAAGGGACAGGTGGCGGAGAAGCTGAGCGAGGTGGAGCTCTTCGAGGTTCCCCTCGGGAAATAGCGTGCGAGAAAATTATGACACGGTTGGCGGTCAACAAAAGAATCTCAATTTTTCTCAAAAGCCTCTTTCAGTCTTTTCCGCCCCTCAAGAGACACAACGAGCGCGGCGCCTCGGAGGTGTCGACATGTTCCTCAGCGAGGATGCGTTCGACTTGGAAGATGACCGCACCAACGGTCCCGCCATGGGGTGAGTCACCGGCCCCTTTGTGTCAACCCCGGGCCTGGGCGCGTCGCCGTGCGACCCCTTTTTCTCTTCTCCATGGGGGGAACTCCGATGCGACCTTTCGCCGTAAACGGCCTTTTCGCGTCTGTCCCGACGTCGTCGACCGCCGGTTCCCGACCCGGATCTCACCCGCTCGGTCCATCCGCGTCACGGCACACGTGCGATGGGTCACCGCCGCCTCCTTCGTCCGCGAAGCGACACCGGATCCCCGACACGAAGTCGCGTCCTCTGATCTCGCCGGCTAGGCACCCCCGATGAGAAATCTATCGGACATCTATCGGATAGCTGACGCGGCCTCTCCCGTCCTCCTCCCTCCCGTATCCATCCAGGGCGAGCAAGCTCTCGCGCAGACCCGCGGGCCAACCCCAACAATCGGGCCAACCCGTCCGCCCCGTGAGCGCCAACACGTTCAACGGCATGCAACGACCGGGCACGGGCAGCCGCCAGCCACGGCCCCCATCGGCGCGGACGTATCACACCGATCTCTTCGACGAGGATGAAAACTCTTCCATGGGCGGGGGTGCCGGGGACGTCCTGGGCGGGGGTCCGAGCCTGAGCGCCTCGCAGAAGCTGCAGCAGAGGCGCGAGCTCGCGGCGCAGAAACGACGGGAGCGTCAGCTCTCCGCCGGGACCGTCACGCGTAACCCCGCGGCGACGGCCACTGTCGCTTCCATGCATCAGCCCATGCGACCGAGGCCGCCGAGTGGGGGCGGGATGCCGCCGCCCTCCGCGCCACTCGGCGCTAACCCTTACTCCGCCCCGCGACCTAACCCGCTCTTCAACGCATCGAGCGGCGGCGGCGCGGGGTCCGGCATGCAGCAGAACCCGCTCGCGGCCATGGGAGCGTCCGGGATGAACCAGAGACAACAACAACAAGTTCAACAACAAGTTCAACCCCCCGCGTTTGACCGTCACACGATGGCCATGTACGCGGAGCGAAGGTCGTTTAACATCAGCGGCGACGGGCACGACAACGCGGTCCGGGTGCCCGACGGGCAAGTGCGGGGTTTCAACGACGGATCCCCGCACTCGATCGGAACCCGGGGACCCGCGTTCGAGCCCGACGGCGTTCAGGAGCTTCGACGTGATCTTGAAGCGCACGGCCTCGCCGACGAGTTCGACCCGAACGAGGGCCGGCATCCGATGGAGGTGGCCGCCGAGCGCGAACGAACGCAGCGCATCGAGGCCGCCGCTAAGCTCGGCCCCAAGGCTAAGAGGATCGCGGAACGGCCCAAGGCGGCGCGGGTGGACGCGAGTGATAAGCGGATGTTCCTCATGCAGCCGGGCCCGCTCGACGCGCCGGTGCAGTGCCACATCGTGCGACGCGTGACCAAAGGGTACCTGCCGGGACGAAACTTCCCGGAGTACTTCCTCTACCTGGACGGACCTGGGGCCAAACCCGGGGATCCCACGAACGAGGCCAAGTTCCTTTTATCCGCGCGTAAACGCAAGAAGAGCAAGAGCAGCAACTACGTCATCTCGCTCGACGAGGAAGACATGGCTCGGCAATCCGGCAACTTTTTCGCAAAGCTCCGATCGAACTTTGTCGGCACCGAGTTTACCATCTACGACAAAGGGAGCAAACCGGGGGAGAAACCGGACGGTAAATCGGCGGGTTTAGAACCACGGCAGGACCTCGGCGCGGTGACGTACGAGTACAACGTGCTGGGCACACGGGGACCGCGGAAGATGAAGGGGTACATACCGGCGGTGGAAGGCGGCGGCGGGGGCCAACGCACGAAATTCGTAGCCACCACCCGCGACGGCGCGCACGGCATCCTGGACAGCTTCAAGCACGGGCGGCGCGGGGACATGTGCGTGCTCGTGAACAAGTCACCACGGTGGAACGAGCAGATGCAGGCGTACTGCCTCAACTTCAACGGCCGCGTGACGCACGCGTCGGTGAAGAACTTTCAGCTCGTGGACGAAGCGGACGAGGACGAGAGGGTCATGTTGCAGTTCGGGAAGGTTGGCAAGGATATGTTCACCATGGACTTCACGTGGCCCATGAGTGCCTTGCAGGCGTTCGCGATTTGTCTCACGTCCTTCGACAACAAGCTGGCGTGCGAGTAACACTTAGATTCAGTAAGCCATATACACCTTTGTACTATCATCCATCGAAGTCACCACCGTAGACTAATAAGAGTCTCACTGCGCTTGAATTTGTTTCGTCAGTTGCCATGGCGCCGAGGCCGGACGTGGACGTCGACACCGTGGAGGAGTGCGTCGCGTCCACTAGCGAGGGTCACTTACGCGTCATGCCCAGCCTCATACCCGGCGCGGGGCTCGGTCTGTTCACCGGCGAGGACGTGCCCGCGGGTACCGTCCTGCCCGGATGCACGTACGGGGGCGACGTGCTCACCTTCATGCAGGCTCGCGCGATGCGACCTGAGACGAAGGACTACGTCATGGCGTTGCACTTCAACGTCCACGTCGACGCGGCGATGCACCCGGGGTATCTCGCGAGGTACATCAACGACAACCTCGCCGACGGCGGGCGCCATCGCAACGTTCGGTTCGTGAAGGACGCCACCGAACGATGCGCATCGGTCGTCACAACGCGGGATCTCAGGGCGGGCGAGGAGCTGTACGCGGAGTACGGCGACGGGTACTGGCGGCACAGGGCCGCAGTGGAGGTAGACGACGAGGGGTGATGAAGCAACGCATAGATAAACTATTGAATAATGAATGTAGGTAGCCAGAAGGTAGCACGACCGGTCTCAACCTCCCTCAGGTCTCAACCTCGGAAAAAACCCCGAGGTTACTCTGCCTGTCCGCGGCGATCCTCGCCTCCTCCTCAATCTCCGCCTGCTGCGACGCCCACATGGACGCGTACAGCCCGCTCTTGGGCCCAACCCCCGCGCCGTCCATGAGCTGCGCGTGCGTTCCACGTTCCACGATGCTGCCAGCCTCCATCACCACGATGACGTCGCAGGAGCGCACGGTGGACAGACGATGCGCCACGAAAACCGCGGTTCGCCCCTCCGCAACCTCCTGCAGCGATTGGAGGATGCCAACCTCCGTCGCGGTGTCCAGCGCGCTCGTCGCCTCGTCCGCGAGCAGCAGCCGCGGCGAACGGAGGAACGCGCGAGCGATCGCGACGCGCTGCTTCTCCCCGCCCGAGAGCTTCACGCCCCTCTCGCCGACCATCGTCTGTAAACCGTCCGGCATGGCGGCCAAGGTGTTGTCCAGCCGCGCGTCGCTCGCCGCCTTGAGCACCTCCTCCTCGCTCGCGCCCGCGCGGCCGTACCGGAGGTTGTGCCGCAACGTGTCGTTGAACAGCACGGTATCCTGCGGCACGACGGCGGTGATGGAGCGCAACGAATCCTGCTTCAAATCGCGAACGTCCACGCCGTCGATCTCAACGCTCCCGCCCGTGACGTCGTACATGCGAAGCAAAAGCCTCAGTAAAGTGCTCTTACCGCTCCCCGACGGACCGACGATGCCCACGCTCTGACCCTCCTTGATGTCAAGCGACACGTTCTTAACAACCTGCCGGTCGCCGCCGTAGGTGAAGGAAACGTCCTTCAATGAAACCGCCGCGCCACCCTCCTTCTTGGGTAAAACCTGGTTCCCCTCCGGTATACCGCTCGTGGTGCTCATAACCTCGAACATGGCCTCCATGTCCACCAGCGACTGCCGGAGTTCGCGGTAGAAGAAACCGAGGAACTGAAGCGGCGCCCACAGCTGTAAAAGCAGACCGTTGGCCATCACCAAGTCGCCCACTCGCTGCGACATCGGCCCGACGAAGTCCAAACCGCCCCTTCCGATGCCGAGCGCCGCGGACGCCAGCACGCACGTCATGCCCGCCGCGAGGATCACCGCCTGTCCCGCGTTGAGCGCCGAGCTCGCCCGTTCGCTCCCGAGCGCAGCCTCGTGGTAACTTCTGAGCAGTCGGTCGTAAGACTCGCTCTCCAGTCGCACGTTACCGAATGTGGTCACAGTTTCGTAGTTCAGCAAGGCGTCCACAGCCTTGCCGGTGGTGATGCCGTCCATCTTGTTCGCAATCTTACGAAGCTCCGCGCTCACGCCAGTCATGCGCATGGTCCAGCCCACGTACAACACGAACGTGGTCAGCACCACGGCGACCACGTGCCACGAAAACGCCTTATACAGCAAAAAACAAACCAGCGCCAACTCAACCATCGTCGGCACGAACGTGAAAACAACAGCCCTGAACACCATGGTGATGGACCGCGTGCCCCTGTCGATGATCCGCTGCAACGCACCGGTCCTCCTGTCCAAGTGGAACGAGAGGTCCAGGTTCAGCACGTGGTTAAACACCTGCAGCGCGACCCTTCGACCCGCGGCTTGCGCAACCTGTACACAAAACACGACGACGTCAGTCTAGTTGCCCATACACGTGATAATTAAAATAAACGTACCGGCGTAAATGCCACGGATCGAAGCTCCGTGGCTAAACCTGACACCGCCTTGAAGCACCCGCTCGCGACGATGGCCATCGCGGCGGCGCGGAGGGCGAGCGCGACGGCGACCTCGTTCCCGGCCCCGGACGCCATCGCCGCGTCCGTTAAACGATCGACGGCGACTTTGAACAGGATGGGAACCGCCAGTCCGGTTGATTTCTGCACCAGCATTGCGGACACCGCGAACGCCAGTCGGACCGCGGTGCCCTTTTGCGCGACGGAGACCTTGTAGAGGTAGGGGAGGACATCCACGAGCGCGGCGGACGGCGGCGGGGGGATGTCGTCGACGTCGTCGGCGTCCATCTGCTTGTCGTCGGCGAAGTACGACGTGGGCAGATTGGCGGGATCCTCGGGGGCGAGCGCCACGGAGGAGCTCACCGATCCCGGCGCGGCTCCGACGGAGTCGCCGGACGACGCGGCGGCCGGGACGCATCGCCGGCGGAGCGCGGGCATCGTGCGCGTCGAGGCGTTCAATCTCACGTACTCCATAGACCTTCCTCGCGCACCCATCGCGGCGGTCGTCGACGTGTCTTTCGACATCTTCGTATTCGTTAGAGAGACGGCGCATGGACGGTTCACGACGCGCGCGCGGGGTCTCGCGACGCGCCCGGGCGCGACGAATCGACCCGAAGTGATCGCGACGGTCGCCATGGTTCACCCGCGAAGTTCACTTCCTCTCCACAGTCTTCGCTTCCACCTCTCGAGCGTTCTTACTACGGAGTTGTGCCGAACCAAGCGAACCATCCCGGAGATAAGGGACGTGGACGAGCGGCAATGTGGACTGCAATGTGGGCGGCAGTCACGAACGCACCGCGGATCTCCCGCGAAATCGGATTGCCAGATCGGATTGCGAGCCGCCACAGGCAATCAGTCACAATCGTTAAGAGATTACCTTTTGAGGGAACTTTTGGGGGATGCGTGAGCCTCTCGTCCCCGCTTTGCGAACGGGCCACTGACCCGCGCGCGCTCGGCGTCGGAACCGAGGAGGACCGTCCGCGCGTGGCACACGGACGTCGCGACCGGTGCGTTCCGACCCGCCCATCAACCCTAAACCCTAACCCTAAGATCCGCCCAGGGCAACCAGTGACGCGTCAATTCCGGTGCCCATCTCGTCTCGGATTAATTCCTCGGACGCGCCGAGAGACCGAGACCGAGACCGAGAGACCTTCCCGTACCCTTCGTTAACGTGCACCACACACGCGACGCGGCTCCACGTATCGCCCTCGACGACCACTGACGAAATCTCTCGACTCCGCACCGACACCAGGTTCGCACACGTCTCCACGCGCATCGTCACCCACGAGCCCGTCCTCTCCCTTCCAACCTTTCGTGGGGCGTGACGGCTGTCCACGACGGCGACGCTCCGTTGCGCGACACCCACCCACGCGGGCACCACGGGGACCATGCGCAGCGCGCTCCGCCCGCTCGCCACTCACGCCCTCGCCGCTCGATGCCTCGGCAGGTCCCCCCAACACACTCGCTCGCTATCATCCTGCCAACCGATGTGCAGCGGCAACGCCCCGCATGGAAAAAGACGCTCAGCCGACCCAACGTTCAACTCGGGTCGTCACTCCGACGGGTCACTCGCCAGCCCCAGCCCCACGTTCCGCCGCACCACGCTTCCGTGCTTGATCCCATACGGCTTTGGACGGCATCATTCATCGCGGGGCGACGCCAGGACGCACGTCACCGGTTTATCGGAACCGCTGCCCGAGGATCTTCAGCCGTGGAGCGACAGGCCACTCGTGACGCACCTCAAGGACGCGGACACGGCCAAGGGTGCCGCCGGTGAACTCGCCGAACGACTCGCCGTGCAGCTCTGCCCGTCGCCCGCGAACCGCATATTCTGCAACAGGAGCCTGAACATGCAGCACATCGACGCCGTCGGCTTTGACATGGATTACACCTTGGCCATGTACAAGCCGGAGACGTTCGAGGTGCTGGCGTACACGCTGACGTGCGAGAAGCTCGTGAACGTGTACGGGTACCCGACGGAGGTGCTGCGATACGAGTACGACCACGAGTACATGGTCCGCGGGCTGGTAGTCGACAAAAAGCGGGGTAACATTCTCAAGATGGACAGGCACAAATACGTCAAGGGTGAGTAAATATTTTCATCTCCGAGTTTCTTTTTATCTCCGCATAAGCAATTAGTATGCTGACGTCGTGTAAAAATGTTCACAGTTGCAAGGCACGGGTTCCGGCAGATCGACGCAGAGTCGAGGATCAAGACGTACAACGCCACCACCGCCGGGTCCGTCGATCGCTTTGACGGCGCGGAGTACGCCAACGTCGACACACTGTTCTCCTTGGGTGAGACCTACCTGTTCTGCCAGCTGGTGGAGCTCAAGGAGAGGCTCACCGAGTCTGGATCGGTACGTCTATCTTTATTTCCGTTCTCGTACGGGCAGTTAGTATAACGTCGTCTGTTTTGTTTCACTCTAATAACAGGATGCCCTCACGCCGGCGGAGACGGCGCTGACGAATAAACCGTTCATCGACATGTACGCGGAGATCCGCGCGTCCGTGGACCTGTGCCACAGGGACGGGAGCCTCAAGGCGGCGGTGGCGGCGGACCCGGACCGGTACATACACAGAGACGACGCGTTGGTTCCCATGCTTCGAGCGCTGAAGGCTTCGGGCAAGAAAGTTTTTTTGTTGACCAACTCGCTCTGGGACTTCACCAACGTGGTGATGAACCACCTGGTGCACGGCACACGCGGCGAGGAGAAGACCGCGGAGTGGACCGAGCTGTTCGACACCGTCGTCACCGGCTCGTGTAAACCCGGATTTTTCGAGAATGAACGAGCGGCTATATTCGAGGTTGACGTCGAGACCAGGTGAGTTTATTTTGATATTTCCATGCGGACGATTAGAATGACGTCATGTTTTGTTTACAGCGCCTTGAGCAACACCGACGACGGGGCACCCATGACGCCCATAGGCGCGTCCGCGGCTGCGTCGCAGGCTGACGCCTTCCTCGCCACCGCGGGTGCACGCGCCGGTACGGGGGGCAAGAGGACGGATCAAGACGGGGATTCCTCGCGCGCGCACGCGAAGGCGTATCAGGGCGGGAGCTACCGGCACCTCCACTCCATGCTCGGCGTGTCCTCCGGCGCGCAGGTGCTGTACGTTGGGGACCACATCTACGGCGATATCCTCCGGTCCAAGAAGACGCTCGGGTGGCGGACCATGCTCGTCGTGCCGGAACTCGCGCACGAGATGGAATGCCTCGAAGTGGCCGCCGAGACGGATACGCCGGTGCGTTTCTTTTTATCATCGTATTTTGGCAATTCGACTGACATCAAGTGTTTTGTGTACAGGGTAAGCTACGGGACTTGCGGCGGCGGCGAACCGCGCTGGAGGACGCGCTGCAGCTGGCGGAGTTTCAGTACACCATCCAGAAGACCATGGACGACGACGCGTACGAAGCGCTGGTGCGGGACGCCACGGAGGCGAGGCTGACGCACAGGGAGGAGCTCCGGCGGATGCACGCGGGGTTCCATCCCGTGTGGGGGCAGATGATGAAGGCGGGGAACCAAAACTCACGGTTCGCGCACCAGCTCGAGCGGTACGCGTGTCTGTACACCTCGCACGCCAGGAACCTGTTGGCCTATTCGCCCGCAAAGTCGTACCGCGGCTTATCGGACGCCATGCCCCACGACATGGACGAGGACGTGTGAATGATGTGAAAGATTCTTTTGTAACTCTACTGTTTTACTTCACAACGTATGTTTGTCGCTCTGGAATCCGTGTCATGAACGCTCATCCGCGTCATGAACGCTCATCCGCGTCATGACTGCTCATCCATCACGTCGTCGCCGTCCGCTCCCTGGGCACCGTCGGTACCGCTCTTCGCGGTGAGGAGGTACGTATCGACCGCCTCGTTGAGCTCCACGCCCTTCTCCCTCGCCGTCTTGTGCATCGCGCGCATCACCCCGAGGTCCAACCCACCACCCCCGCCGCTCGTCACCGACCGGACGCTTCCCTTCCGATCCACCGCGCACGACAGAGCGGGGCAGTCGCGGCCCGCGTCTTCTTCGTCGTCGGTCGCGTCCACTACGTGCCGCCCGGGCCCGACGCCGACGCACGTGACGATGAGTGGCACGCCGCTGACGTCCAGCCGGGAGCACTGCGCGGGATCGTCGTCGAGCTCGAGCTCGGCGGGATCGTCCGCGTCCGGCCCGGCGACGGCGGTCACTTTCGGTATCTTGGCGTCGGCCAGAGCGCATTTCACGGCGATCGATAACGCGTCCAACACCGATCCGTCCCGCGTGAGCACCACCCCGTCGCACTGCAGGATCCAGCACGTCTTCCCTTTCGTGATTCCGAGCGCGCTCATGTCGAGCGCGGCGCCCGGGCCGTGCTTTGAGACGCGCGCGTCGGTGTTTCGTTCCCCCGCGACGACGTTCGTCAGCGAGCCCATCCCGCCGGTGGTTTGCCCGGTTAACGATCGTTCGAGCGCCTTTGCGAGCTCGAGCCCTTGGGTCTCTCCCCCCCGCCCCATGTAGTCCACGTCCGCGGTGGCGGCTAGTTCCACCGCGCACTGTATCCGCCCGTGATGCGGGTTTTCCTTGCCAGGGGTTCCGATGTCAGCCTTGACCGCGACGATGACGTCGGTGGTCTCGGACGGGATGATGCCGAGGCGGACGCGCGCGGATCCGGAAGATTGGGGCACCACGCCGAGGTCGATCGTCACGTGGCGGTAGTCCAGCCTGCCGCGACCGTCGTTGCGCAGGTCGTCATCGACGCCGTCGATGATGTACTCACGCTCCGCGTTCGAGATCGGCATCGCGCCCGTCTCGGTGGTGACCGCGAAGAGTGACGGGGCGGCTCAACTAACTTTCTCTCATTAGGTTTCCTCGACCACGGGCAACCCTTCAAAGCTTCCAATAAATTCTATCCCGCGACCAGCCTCGGTTGTCACACAGCGAGACGCGCCCATAGGTCCGGGCAGGCGCCCACTCCCGACTCGCGTCTTTCCCGAGTCACCACCCGCGGCGTCCCCCCCGGTGCATGAGAAGGAGAGGGGACAGCGTGTTCGGACGACCCTCGACGATCAGTGACCGTCGCTCGGAAGATCTCAACCAAACGGACCGCAACTTTACCGTAGACACCTCCGAGGCGAAGATGATGATGGGCCCGGCGACCGTGCGGGACAGGACCAAGGAGTTCGCCGCCGCCGCCGAGCGCGCGGCGAAGTCCCTCGGTGCGTCCGTCGCCGGGGGCGAGGGTTTCGCGCCGTCCCTCGGCGCCCAGGCCGGGATCGACGCCGGCGCCTCATCCTCCGCGGGGACCACCAGCGAGTTTGCGCGAATGTCCGCGCGCGTCGGCCGCGGCATCCACTCCACGTCGCAGAAGCTGGAGCGCCTGGCGCAGCTCGCCAAGAGCGCCGGGACCTTCGACGACCCTTCGCGGGACATCGCGGAACTCTCCGCGGTCATCAAGCAAGACATCACCGCGCTCAACTCTGCCCTCGCCGAACTCCAAACGCACGCCAGCCACACGCAGGAGACGAAACAAGGGCAAGATCACTCCGTCACCGTCGTCGACACGCTCAAATCGCGGCTCATGGGCGCCACGAAATCGTTCAAAGAAACGCTCACGCAACGGCAAGAGGTGGTCAAGGAACAGAACGAACGAAGGGCGCGGTACGGGGGAGCGGGCGTCGGGGCGAACAGGCCGAACGCCTTTCGAAGAGCCGACTTTGGCAAAGGATCCGGAGGCGCCTTTCCCCGAGCGACGCATCAGGCGGACGGCGGCATGGGCGCCGGTGACGCGTCGAGCGCCGTGGCGCGGTTCCAGCCACCAGGGTCCCGGGGTAGCTTACAAGGCGGCGGCGGGATGCTGCCCACGCACCACGGCGGGGGTGGCGGTTTCGCGACTGGCGACCAGACGCAGGGTCAGCTGCTGGTGCAAGGGCAGGACCAGTACCTCAGCGCGAGGTCCGAGGCGCTGCAAAACGTCGAGCGGACCATCACGGAACTCGGCGGGATCTTCCAGCAGCTGGCGACGATGGTGTCGGAGCAAGGTGAGCTGGCGGTGCGGATCGACGAGAACGTGAACGAGTCGGTGGCGAACGTGGACAACGCGCAGACGCAGCTGCTCAAGTACATGAACTCGATATCGTCCAACCGGTGGCTCATCATGAAGATCTTTGGGGTGCTGATATCATTCCTGGTCTTCTTCGTCGTCTTCGTCGCGTGATGACGCGCGCGCTGATAAGAAAGTAGCAACTCTTTCCTTAATGGATACAATAGATATATTTCAATCAAGTCAGTCTCTCAACTCGCGTTGTAGTGTTCACTCACACTCCTCATATGTACACGCGCTCACGCAAGACGGCAGTGCGCCGGCAGTGAGTTCCTGACGTACTCCTTGAAGAGCCTGACGTGCGCCATGGACGACGCGTACGTCTGGTGGTGCCCATCCTCCATGTACTGACCCAAGCCCGGGATCGCCTTGCCGGAGTTGTGCTCGTCCCACCTGTACACAGGGACGTTCATCTCCTCACCGATGCCGATCGTGGCGTCGTTCAGCCGCCGTCTCAGCCGCTGCACGCTCTCCCGGACGTTGGACGGCACCCCCAACAGGCTCGGGCCGGTTTCCTCGGCATCCGCCGTGCGCAACACGACGCAGTCGCTGCCGCTGTTACCAACCGCGACGTGCGCAGCAGGGGCAGCCGCGGACACCGTCTGTTGGGAACCCTCGGACGCCACCGAATCGGACACCGTCTGCGCGACCTCGTCGCTGTCGCCGGTGGCTCCGACGTAGTGACCCGCCAGTTTCGCCTGCTCAGCCTTCTCCACGTTGGCAAACGCGCGCGCCATGGCATCCTGGTCGGAACCGGGGTTGAGCACGATGCGCTCCGCCTTGATGTCACTATCGGAGCCCATGTTCCCGTTGGATCGCATGAGCTCGGTGGGGATGGCGCCGAGCGACGCCGCGGCTCCGGCGTTTGCAGACGCGTAGGCGGCGGCGGCGGCGGCGGCGTTCGCCGCCGCCGCGGTGATCGGGTCGCCCGGGTTACGCTCCCCGACGGCGCCGCGGAGGATATGCCTGGACGCGGGATCCATGGCGGCGTCCGCGGAGCGTTGAAGCTCGGCCCAGTACGCCTTGTCCTCCTCCAGTTTCTTGTCCGACGCCAATCGCTCGGGTTCGGTCATCTGGCGTCGAGGCTCCGGGTTGACGATCGGTTCGCCGGCTGCCGGCACTTTGTCGACGTGCGGCGGCTGGACGGCACCCTGGACGGCACCCTTGACGGCACCCTGAACGGCGACGGCACTCTGGACACCGACCGGGGCACCCTGGATCGAAGCCTGCACTTGCTCCAAACGGGGCTGGAATCCAACAGCGGCGAGTCGCTCGTTATCTCCCGCCATGGGTACCTGCTCCACGGGCCCGCTCTCCCACTCCTTGCCCTCACCCGCGTTCTCCTCGTCCAGGATGTTCCGCACCTGCCTGATCGCCGCGCGGAGCCCGTCGGCGTACTCGTTGACGAACGCGTCCTCCTCGGACTTGGTCATGAGCTCCGCCTTCTCCGGCTCGTCGTCCTTCTCTTCGTTAACCTCCCGAGCGACGACTCGAGCGGTGCCCGCAACTTTACGCCACGTCTCCTGCGCGTTGCTCTGGATCGTCGTGACGATCGGCCGTGGCGCCGCGCCGTCGCGCTGGTTCCAGCGGACGAACCCGCGGAGCCCTCGCGCGATCCGGTCTTGCGTCGCCGTCGCCGCGTTGTACGACTCGAACGCTCCGAGCGGAGGCGGGTCGGGTGAATCTTTCGCACTGAAATATTTGTCCCCGAGTTCGCCCTCCGCGGATGCTCCGAGGACGTGGAGGAACCCCGCGGTGCCGCCGCCGGTGGCGTAGTGCCGTGGCCTACACGCGGTCGCGGTGGTGGCCTGCGAGGGGGTGACGCAGCACTGGTACGCCTTGGCTCCGTTTGGCATCCATTTGGATTCGCAGCATTTTGCGTTGCCGGCGGTTTCCGCGGCGCATGTGTCCGCGGACGGGTCGTCGCACATGTACGGTACGACGTTCCCGGGGAGCGCCGCGGGTTCCGGCATGGCGCACCTGTACGGGCATCGCTCCGTGGATGTGAGCATGTCGTTGCAGAAGCCGTCGTGCCACAGCCTGTCGGTGGTGTCACCGATGAGGTAGAGGTGCGCGGCGCGATCAGCCGCGTGCCCGGGCTCGTGCGTCACGGCGTCGAAATCGACGCTCACCGCGGGGCATTTACCCTCGCACGTGTTGAACAAGCCGCCGGGCCTGTTGCTGTGGCTGATGTAGTGGTGCGCAGGACGCGCGTGCCCGGCCAGGCGCGCGGCGTTGCCGCCGACGGCCACGCGGTACGCGTCGACCAGGTTGCCCTCGAAGGCTTTGCCGAGCGCGCAGACGCCGAGGACGCCGGCGAGGGCGAGGCCCGCCTTGACGTATCCGCCGACGCGGGCGCTCTTAGCGTTGGGTTCGGGGG
>ENA-UOXV01001877-UOXV01001877.1-marine-metagenome-genome-assembly--contig:-NODE-1877-length-28394-cov-7.644095_pt1 | contig 28394 bp, 21 predicted proteins | sample MGYA00238165_ERZ766961 | MGnify/ENA primary metagenome ERZ766961 (study PRJEB28924, sample SAMN03173240) | marine metagenome | biome: Marine; feature: Water; material: Subsurface seawater | place: North... | reverse complement strand
CTAGATTCCAACTTATTGAAAAAAGAGATCATGGTTGGGACGCTGGTTTTCGTTTACGTTATTATTTTAGAGATGGCGATAAAAAACCTGATGAAGTTAGGCTAAGTCTTCTTGCGCAAGTGCCTTTTGCAAAGTTTTGGGAGTTTAGACATAATATTATTATGGAGCACGCAGTTGGCGCTGATTCACAAAATGGTATCTTACTTACTTTTCGCAATAAAATCTCTCGTAACTTTCAAGTGGATACAAAAAATATCAAAAAAGCATCTCTTGGATTAGCAACATATAGCGATCTTGGCAATATGGAGGAATCTCTTTCTTACAGTGAACAAGATCACGAGCTTAGAGCTATTTTAAAAATTCAGTTTAAAAATAATCTTGCTATTAGAGCTGGTTATGGATTTGCTTTATCTGATGCTGGAGCCAACCGCAATGTCATGCTATGGCTGGGGAAAGAATTCTAATTATATAAAGATATAATACCATTATACCAATTATTAAATTTAATAATTGGTATTATACCATATTCTTAGGATCAACCCATTTATCAAAATCATCTTCACTTACCAAGTCTAGCTTTAAGGCAGCTTCTTTTAAAGTTGAGCCATCCTGATGCGCGGTTTTAGCAATTTTAGCAGAATTATCATAACCAATATGTGGATTAAGCGCAGTTACAAGCATCAATGATTGCTCCAATAAAACATTAATTCTTTCTTGATTTGGCTTGATGCCGATCAAACATTGATCAATAAAACTGTTAACTCCGTCACTAATTAGGTTTATGGAATTTACTATATTATAAATTACCATTGGCCTAAAAACATTAAGCTCGAAATGGCCATTTGTGCCACCAATTGTGGCAGCAGTATGATTTCCAATTACCTGACAAGCTATCATTGATAAGGCCTCACATTGAGTTGGATTGACTTTTCCGGGCATTATTGAAGATCCCGGTTCATTTTCTGGTAATATCAATTCACCCAAACCCGATCTAGGGCCAGAAGCTAAAAAACGAATATCATTAGATATCTTCATTAATGATGCAGCAATAGTGTTAAGAGTTCCCGATAAATCGATCAAGCCATCACAGCTAGCCAAAGATTCAAACTTGTTACTGCTTGTGATAAATTTATCTTGATGATCGCTAAATTTATTAACAAATGGTTGCCAATCTTGATAATTGCGTACTTTTTGTAAAATTTTATTGGTTTTTTCACTAATTTTAGAGATATCAGATAATTTTTCGGCAAATTTTTCGGCAAATTGTGAGTGACAATTTAGCCCAGTTCCTACCGCAGTGCCGCCTTGAGCTAAAGACATAACATGAGTAACAGCTTCATTCAGGCGCAAAATATTATTAAATATTTGATGTTTATATCCTGAAAATTCTTGACCTAAAGTTAATGGTGTGGCGTCTTGCGTGTGAGTTCGACCTATCTTTACAATATTTTTAAATTCATCTTCTTTGACTTTTAACTCATCATACATCCTAAAAAGAGCTGGCATTAATTTATCATAAACTAGCAATGTTGAACAAGCATGCATGGCCGTTGGGAATGTGTCATTAGAGCTTTGGCCTAAATTAACATGATCGTTGGGATGAACTGGCTCTTTGCCACCTTTTTTACCGGTCGCTTTTTCATTAGCAAGTCCCGCAATAACCTCATTGCAATTCATATTAGTTTGCGTACCAGATCCAGTTTGCCAAACTACAAGAGGAAAATGATTATCGTAGAACCAATCAAAATTTCCTAGAATTTCATCAGCACTATCTATAATTTTTTGAGCAATATCAACTGAATATTTTTTATAATTTTTAGCATCACTATCACTTTGCATGATTTCTTGGTTGGCTAGAGCTGCAGATTTTTTTACCATGATCATAGCTTTTACCATTTCTTTTGGCATTTTATGACCATCATCGTCATTGCAAATTGGAAAATTCTTAATACTGCGTCCCGTTTGTGCACCATAATAAGAATCACCCGGAACCTCAACCTCGCCCATTGAATCAGTCTCAACGCGAATATTGCTTATTTTTATCTTTGATTGCGTCATTTTTATAAAAAATTTAATTTTAACATTGCAATTTGGTATTGTAAAAAGAGGTGGCTATTTGTTGTTAATATCTTGATCATCAAATAAAATACGACTTGCGGCGCCATCTAAATCTTCATATTGTTTATTTTTAACGCTCCAAATAAACATTACCAACCCTAGAATGCCAAGCATTAAAGTTATAGGAATAAGAAAAATTAAGACCGACATCTATCAGAATATAGTTTTAATTAGGGATAGAATTTGATATTATTAATTTTTTCCAAAAAGATCAAATAAATACCCAATGTCAAAATCACCCTATTTTTAATTTAAATGGTGCAAAGCACTAATCTATTAGAACTAATAGCTTGCCGTGATTCTCAATTTCTGCAAAGCCATTTTCAATGTTAAATACATGACTTTGGGTTTGCGTGTCTTTGAATATTTTTATTTCACCCTTCTTCAGCTTTACTATAAATGATTGATGATCCTTCATAACCCCTATCTCTCCATCTACCGAAGGTATGACAGCTATTTGACAATTTCCTTTAAAAATCATACCTGTTGGCGATATAATTTCAACTAATAGATTAGCAGCCATTATTTTTGCTCTTTAAGTAATTTTTCACCTTTAACAATAGCCTCATCTATGGATCCAACCATATAAAAAGCTGACTCTGGAAGATAATCATACTTACCTTCACAAATTTCTTTAAAACCCTTAATAGTATCTTGTAAGTCTACCAAAACTCCTGGGGATCCCGTAAATACTTCAGCAACATGGAAAGGTTGAGATAAGAAACGCTGTATTTTTCTAGCTCTAGCAACCGTTAACTTATCTTCCTCCGACAGTTCATCCATACCCAAAATAGCAATAATATCTTGCAATGATTTATAGGCCTGTAATGTTTTTTGAACCTCTCGCGCAACATCGTAATGCTCCTGCCCAACAATTCTTGGATCAAGAATCCTTGAAGTAGAATCTAGTGGATCAACTGCTGGATAAATACCTATTTCAGCAATTTGACGCGAAAGAACAGTTGTGGCATCTAAATGTGCAAAGGAAGTTGCTGGCGCAGGATCTGTAAGGTCATCAGCTGGAACATAAATTGCTTGTACCGATGTAATGGAGCCATTCTTAGTAGAAGTAATTCTTTCTTGCATAGATCCCATCTCGGTTGCTAATGTTGGCTGATAGCCAACAGCTGATGGAATTCGCCCCAAAAGAGCTGATACCTCTGATCCAGCTTGGGTAAAACGGAAAATATTATCAACAAAGAAAAGAACATCTCGACCTTCTTTATCACGGAAATATTCGGCTTGAGTAAGTCCAGTGAGGGCAACTCTAGCACGCGCCCCAGGTGGCTCATTCATCTGACCATAGACTAGTGACACCTTTGAATTTTCGATATTTTTTTCATCAATAACTCCGGAATCTATCATTTCATGGTAAAGGTCATTACCTTCTCGAGTTCTTTCGCCAACACCAGCGAATACTGAATAGCCGCTATGAGCTTTGGCAACGTTATTTATAAGCTCCATAATAAGAACAGTTTTACCTACGCCAGCACCACCAAATAAACCAATTTTTCCGCCTTTTGAGTATGGAGCCAAAAGATCAATTACCTTAATGCCCGTAACAAGGATTTCTGTTTCTGTAGCTTGCTCAGTAAGAAGTGGAGGATTATTATGAATTGACATAGTGTCGATTGCATCTATATCACCCTTTTCATCAATTGGATCTCCAACAACATTCATGATGCGCCCTAAGGTTTTTTCACCAACGGGAACAGAAATTGGCTTACCAGTATCTAATACTTCACAACCTCTGGTTAATCCATCGGTTGAATCCATAGCAATAGCTCTAATTGACTTTTCACCAATATGGAGCGACACTTCTAAAATTAGTTTTTTACCATTATTGCTACATTCTAAAGCATTGTAGATAGCAGGTAATTTTCCGTCTTCAAACTCTACATCGACAACGGCTGAAATAATTTGAGTTATTTTCCCCTTATTTTGCATTATTTATTAAAAATTATTTAATTATTAAAAGTAATTTTGAAGCTACACATATACAGCTAGCAACTAATAAATCAACAACATATTGAGCCCTAACTTGAGAAGAAAAGTAATTTTTTACTCAGGGCTTAAATAGCCATCATATATTTTGCGATTTTGATAATTATTTATAAGATATTATCTCTAATATATTTCATAATATCCATAGCTATTGGAGCGGCTACTGCAGACCCGCCACCTCCATGCTCAACTACAACAGAAATACTATATTTTGGCTTATCATACGGAGCAAATCCTACAAAAATAGCATGATTGCCAAATTTACTATCTTCATTTTCTTTATCACCTTTTTTGCGTGAAATAACCTGTGAAGTTCCAGTTTTTCCTGCCACTTTAAACTCATTACCTCGTAAACGCCTATAAAATGCAGTACCTCCTTTTTCATTAACAACCTTAAACATCGCCTCCTGGACAAACTTTATGTAATCATCATTTTTGATAATCTTTTTTCTTGTTGGGGGGGTATTTTTTTTAATAAAATGAGGCTTTACAAAAAAACCTCCATTGGCAATCGCACATGTTACAACTGCCATTTGCATAGGAGTTGCCAACAAAAATCCTTGACCTATGGCAGCATTTAAAGTATCGCCACCCACCCAATTTACGCCTATTACACGCTTTTTCCACGCAAAATCAGGAACATTACCCGAATTCTCACCTTGCAAAATTATATCCGTAGATTTGCCATAGCCAAATCTTAGCGCCATATCAGCAAATTTCTTATAACCTATTTTATTAGCAACTTCAAAAAAATATGCATTACATGAATGCTTAATTGCCCCCATCATATCTAGAGTCCCATGTCCAGTTTTTTTCCAGCAATAAAATTTTCTACCGCCCAGCTTATAATATCCTCGACATCGATATTTAGTTGCGGGGTTGTAACCAGACTCTAGAGCAGCCAAAGCTACCATCATTTTAAATGTTGATCCAGGAGGGTATATTGCAGCAATGGGACGATTATTTAAGGGTAAATCAGGGTCGGTACTTACCTGTCGCCAATATTCAAGAGAAGCACCTTCAACAAAGTTATTAATATCAAATGAAGGGCTAGAATTATATGATAATATTCCACCATCATCAACACCCATCACCACAACAGAAGCTATTAGACCCTTGAGGCGATTATAAATAAAATTTTGTAATTCAAGATCAATGGTTGAGTTTATATCACCGCCTTTCTTTGGATTTTTTTGCGACAGAGTTCTTATTGGAATATCTTTTGAATTCACTTCAACATATTTAATGCCATATTGACCACGCAAATAATTATCATAAGATTTTTCTAATCCAAATTTTCCAAGTCGAAAATCAGGATGCATATACAAAGATTCCTCTTTGCCATTGATTTCATTCTCTGACGGCAAAGAAACATATCCCAAAAAATGAGCTGTGGCGCTGGGATATTTGTATGTTCTAATTATTCCGCTTTCGATAGATATTCCTGGCAAATTATGATGATTACTCTCAATGCGTGCCAAATCATCCCATCGCAAATTATCCACCAATGACACAGCGCTTTTATGACTTGAGCGCTGGATGCGATTCAAAAATATTTTTTTATTTTCATCCTTGAGATCTAATATTTTTGATAATCGATCAATTATTTTTTCAAATTTTTTTTGCTTGCCAAGGTATAATAATAATCTGTAGCTATTTTTATTTTCGGTTAACGATATTCCGCTTCTATCATAAATATTGCCTCGAGGTGCAGGAATAACTATAGTTTTAATACGGTTGCTGTCTGACTGTATAGAATAATCCTTATATTTAAAAAGCTGCAAATATGAGAGTCGCGATAACAATATACCCGAAAGTAAAGCATGTGAGGAGCCAAGAATTAAGGCGCGGCGATTGAATATTTTATTTTTTCTAATATCACGCAGCATTACTGGAATACAATTAAGGATTATAAGTTTATTTTTTTAACACTTTAAAAATGACCTGTCTTTTTATCGCATATCTAAAGATGGGATTTGGCACTAAATATTAATGGTGTATTCTTAGTAACTTTGCCGAAATATAGTCAAAAAATTTGTGTATAACAAAATATAACAAAGAGGATAATATCCAGCTAAATAAGAGCCATAATATGTTATAAAAGTCATTATAAAGTGAAGATAAAATAAACCACTTAATTAATAAGAATAATGCCGAAAATATACTAAATTGGTACCACACATGGCTAAAGCTATCTCTTATCATTAATCGACTATTTATGATAATAAACAATTTTACTAAAAATATATTCAAAAATGATGTTAATCCTAAGACATTTCCCATAATAGCATCGTGCCACAAGCCAATAAAAAATAAAAACCATACAGCAAATATTTTGCGAAAAACAGCAAAGTAGAATATTGCCATCAAATCCAGCATGGGAAATGTTTGCAAAAATTGAGCAAAATTAAAATGTATTAAGTTTGTGATGACAAATAATATTGTCATGAGATATATTGCTAACAGGCCTAGCAGAGATTCATCTTTCATTTATCGTAATTTTTATTTCTTCAGATAATTTTTTTATAGCCTTAACTGGATCACAGCTTTGCCAAATATAAGATATTACTGCCAAGAAGTCGGCACCATTTTTTACTAGATCATGACAATTCTCATTGTTAATGCCGCCGATTGCAACAATTGGCAATGACGATTTTACACTAAAATTCTTTATAATATCTGGCCGCGGCACAGAAAGCGACTTTTTTGTTTTAGTTGGAAAAAAAGCGCCAAATGAGACATAATCAGCCCCCATCTCTTCTGCGTTAAAGGCATAAGACAATGAATCATAGCAACTAATGCCTACGATAAATTCCTGAGCTGAGTTGCGAATCAATTTTTTACAGATGTTATTTTGTAATAAGTCTTGCTGACCAATATGAGCTCCACCAAAATTATTATTTAACGCCATATCAAGATGATCATTTAAAATAAATAAACAATTATAATTATGGCAAATTTTGTTAATTTCTTTAGCGATATATTCAAGCTCTGCAACAGCTACATCTTTCAGTCGCAGCTGAAAAGCAGAAATCAATCCCGTCTTTAGAATAGACTCTAGAGATTTCTGAAATTTTCTTAATTCAATTTCTGGCGGAGAAACAAGGTATATTTTTGACATTATAAAAGTAGTGCAACGACATTTTAAAAATAAAGTTTTAAAGAAAAACTGCCCGTTTAAAAAATGCGGCGCAAAGAATTAATTAGAATCGAAACTTGGTAATATATTCAGTCTTTGCAATTCTTTTTCACCAGCAATATCCGACCTATAATCAAGACCAGAGTCAATAATAAAAGAGTTAATAGCTTCGTTAATCTTGTTTGAGGCTTGAGTAATGCTGATATCAACGCAGGCTAAGGCTACAACGCGAGATGATGAAACTGTTTCATATCCATAATTTGATTCTGATTTTTTGGCAGCGGAAAAATAAACATCGATTCCTAAGCTCTCTATCTTAGGAATATTGATATCAAACTTAATTATTGAACCCTTATTTGGATAATCCTTTGAGACTAAATATTTTACCACACTAGCCTTGGGTAAAAAGCTAATTTTAGATTTTGTTAACTCTTTATTATAAATTGCTTCAAGCATCTTAGAAAATGACCCATCTAATAAAGACAAAATATTAACCGACTCAGGATCTCCAAACCTAGCATTAAACTCCATGAATTTGATACCTTGTTTAGTCAAAAAAAAGCCACCATTTAACACTCCGTTAAAATGAATATTTTGCTCTTTAAAATGCTTAATTACCGATCTCATGATCTCAACACAATCATCAAAATCACTCTGACTTAAAAACGGAAGAGTTATAGATCCAGAGGTGAAGCAGCCCATGCCTCCAGTTCCTGGACCCTTATTATCATTGAATCTATAAGGATAATCATAAGTTGCTGGCGCAAACACGGCGTCTTCACCATCGGTGATGGCCATAATAGTGAATTCAAAGCCCTGCAACTTCTCTGTTAGTAAAATTTTATTCCCACCTTCTAGTAATATATTAATATAGTCCTTAACCTCTACATAATCTTTAAGATGCTCCCCCATTACTTTCACGCCCTTTCCTCCAGTTAAGCCCTGGGGTTTAACAACTATATCCGCGCCACAGAAAAAATTAATTGCGTCATCAATTTGTGATTCATTATCAATGATTTGATATTTTGGACAAAATTGGGGAGTTAATTTCTTAACAATATCAATTGAATATTCCTTATCCCATTCGATTCTAGCGCCTGATTTAGTTGGACCAATTACCTTAATATTTTTTATAAGAAGACTGTCAACAACTCCGCTGGCTAGAGAATTATCAGAATTAACAAAAACATAATCTATGCTATTTTCTTGTACAAAATCTGCGATAACATCACTATCATTAGTATTTGCTATTATAAATTTTCCGCCAGTTTTTTTGGCAACATCTATAATTGTTGGATTTTCATGCGACATGACAGCAAACACAGTTGAGTCTAGGCCTAATTTAATGGCAAAAATAGCTTCTCTGGCGCCATTTCCTATTATTAAAAAACTTTTCATAACACAGAATTATAGTCGTAATTATTTTTTTCTTCTAAAGAATGCAGGAACGTTCATTATATCATCATCTATTTTTTTTTGCGCAGAGTCGGGGTTGTCATTACTCATAGCCCTTGAATCAAAAAATATTTTATCTTCTTTTAATTTAGAAAATTTTGAATCCATAGATGAATTTTGAGAATCATTTAAATCTGATTCGCTTTTAACAAAAATTTCTGTATTTTTTTGATCTAAGTCAATATTGCTATCTCCGCTGTATTTCGTATTACTTTTAGAGTTTTTATTTTTTGACTTAACATTATTCATAAAGCGAAATAGCTTGAAGCCACTATCATGCTGATTATCTTTTGTATTTTTACTTGCCTGTTTTTTATTATTAACATCTTGATTTTCATATTTAGGCATAGCTTCCGAATTGTCGTTTTTACTTCTCAATAAGTCACTATTATTTAAAGCATTATTTTCACTTTGCTCAATGAAGTCATCAAAATCTATCTGATTATTTGGTTTAAATTCATTATCAAAATCCTCTTCTTGATCTACTGAACAATTGCCAATTGGATCGTTGCCAATTTCAATATTGCCATCAATGCCGTTGGCTAAATCAATTTCTCTATCAACCTTAGGAACAATATCATCTTCAAATAAACTGCTTTTTCTAACCTCCCTTTCTTTACTGGAGAGTGCGAGATCTAAATCATCTATCAAAGATGTATTGTGGTGGTTTTTTATATAGCTATCACTTTCTATTCCAGTTGCAACAACAGAGACCCTGATTGAGCCATTCATATTTTTATCAAAAGCGGTTCCAAAAATAATATTGGCCTTTGAATCAACCTCTTTTTTAATTGCTGTTACAGCAGAATCAGCTTCATATAGAGTCATATCAGATCCGCCTGTCATATTAACTAAAACACCTTTGGCTCCCTTAATAGAAACATCATCGAGAAGAGGATTGGAAATTGCCTCTTCACAAGCAATAATTGCCCTATTTTCACCAGAAGCCTCTCCGGTTCCCATCATTGCCTTTCCCATTTTTGTCATCACAGTTCTTATGTCAGCAAAATCAAGATTAACGATTCCAGGAATAGTAATTAAATCAGTTACACCACGAACTCCGGCATGAAGAACTGCGTCAGCCATTTTAAATGCAGACTCAAATGTTGTTTGCTCATTGGAAACACGAAATAAGTTTTGATTTGGTATAACTATCAAAGTATCGACATGCTTCTTTAGCTCCTCAACTCCTTCTTCCGCAACTTCCATGCGATGACTGCCTTCAAAATAAAATGGCTTTGTCACTACTCCGACAGTGAGTATGTCTTGCTCACGAGCTAGCTTAGCAATAACTGGGGCAGCTCCTGTACCGGTTCCGCCACCCATACCGGCTGAGATGAAGACCATATTGGCGCCCTCAAGATATTTCTTAATATCCTGAATATTTTCTTCTGCAGCATCTCTGCCCTTTTCTGGGAAGGATCCGGCTCCGAGGCCCTTGGTAATGCTAACTCCAAGCTGAATTTTATTTTTTGCTAAAGAGTTTTCTAAAGATTGTGAATCAGTGTTAGCGGCAACAAATTCAACTCCTTGTAGATCTGAGTTAATCATGTTATTAATAGCATTACCTCCAGCTCCTCCAACGCCAAAAATAATAATTTTTGGCTTATTTAGAAAATTATTATTTTCCTGATCTTGATTTTCCTGTAACAGATTCTCGCTCATAAAGAGATGTGTATGTTTATTTTAGATATCTAAGTTCTTAATCAAAGAAGACTTAACTATTTCATCATCATAATCAATAGCAATCTTTCCTGATTCTTTATCAATCAAAAACTCTATAAAATTAAATATATTTTTAGCATATAGCTTACTGCAGTCATTTGCGACTCGCGAAGGATAGTTGTTATAGCCAATTATTTTTACACCACCAATATCAACCACCTCTCCCGACTTAGAAAGCTCACAATTTCCACCATTAACAGCAGCAATATCAACTATTATGGAGCCAGATTTCATTGAGTTAACCATTTCTTTGGTTATTAATATTGGAGCTTTTTTACCTGGTATTAAGGCAGTTGTTATTATAATATCCTGCTTTTTTACAACATCTTTTAACAATTCTTGCTGTTTATTTTTATAGTCAGAGCTCATCTCTTTGGCATAAACTCCATCTACTTTTTCTTCAGATTCGACCTCAATAAATTTAGCGCCAAGGCTCTGCACTTGCTCTTTAGCAGAAGATCTCACATCAAATGCACATACAATACCACCCAACCTTTTTGCGGTTGCAATAGCTTGCAATCCAGCAACTCCTGCACCAATAATCATAAATCTAGCTGCTGATATAGTGCCTGCAGCAGTCATTAACATTGGAACTGCTTTTTGCATTTCGTATACAGCATCTATCACCGCTCTATATCCAGCAAGATTACTCTGGGAAGACAAAACATCCATTGATTGAGCGCGAGTTATTCGAGGCAGAAGCTCCATTGAAAAGGCATTAACTGTGCTAGATTTAAATTTTTTAGCACTATCAATCTTTATATATGGATTAAATAATGCTATAAACACCAAGCTATTCTTGGCACTTGTTAGATCAATATCTATATTTTGTACAGCAATCAATATATCAATTTGAGATATTATTTTATTGATATCATCAACTATCTTAGCTCCACTTTCTTCATACTCCTTATCGCTAAATCCAGCATTTAAACCAGCTTCTTTTTCCACAAAAACATCAATACCAAATGCTATATATTTTTTAACATTTTCTGGAGCTATCGAGACCCGTTTTTCATTTCTGTAAACCTCTTTTAGAGCAAGCAATTTCATAAAACCTAAAAATAAATTTAATGTATTAAAGGCTTTAGCCTATTTAGTGCCACAACAAAAACTGATAAATCTGGATTAATTTGCAATTCCAAGTCTTTGATAAAATTATCATAACGATCAACTAAAAATCTTGCATTATCTATCCAGCTCTCAACCGAGTTAACTTGACAAAAATCAGTATTTTTACAGCTATAATCAACGACTTTTTTTGCAATCATCATTTGATAATAATATAATTCATCTAGCACTGTTTTTACTGATAGCTTTTGCCAGTGGTTCTCGGGAATAAGCTTAGACACCCTATTTCGCAGACTCTTGAGGTGTAGCCTGGTACCAATTTCAAAATAGATTTTAGCGATTGATTTTAGATCAAATTTTGAATTAAATGATATTTCCCAAATATCAAAAGTTGCAGCTATTGGATCCATAGCAGCAACTCTTTGCGCCAAAGAATATGGAACTTTTTGCTGAGTAAAATATTTAACTTTATTACCAAAATCTTGCTTTGATGCCTTTGCTAAAACTTCGCTTAGCAAGCCATATAGTTCATTTGCTGTCTTTTTGTATTGATCTATTTCATCGTTGATTTTGTTTTTATTTTGACTTTTTAATAACCATTTTACCGACCTTTCAAGCGACCTAATGGAAGCTAAAAACATTTCTGTAATAATAGCAAAATCTACCTTGCCACTTAAAGATTCAATTTCTTGCCAAATTTCATTTAGCCCGAAAGACTCGGCAGCAATTATAAAGCTTCTAACGATGTCGTCGGTGCCAAAACCCGTTTCTTGACTTATTTGATCAACAAATATTATTCCAGCGCGATCAACGATTAGGTTAGTAATTTGAGTAGAAATAATTTCCTTTTTTAACTGATGACCTGATATCTCTTCAGAAAATTCTTGCCTCATTTTTTCTGGGAAATAATTAAATAAATATTTATTAAAATAATCATCCTGCACTAAGTCTGAGGCTAATATTTTATTATAAATATCCATCTTAGCGTAGGATAACATAACGCAAAGCTCGGGACGAGTCATTCCTACCTTATCAATTTGCCTACGATCTATTTCTTTATTTGATGGCAAAAATTCAATCTCGCGATTTAAAAATCCATTTCCCTCAAGTCTATCAAGAAATTTTGCTTGTTCACCAAGGGCAATATAACCCAAAGAGTTGGCAATAGAAATTGTTTGGGTCTGCATCCTATTATCATTCAATACGAGGTCAGAAACCTCGTCTGTCATATTTTCCAAAATTTTATTTCTCTTATCATAGCTAATTGCGCCCTTTGCAATAGCTTGGCTGAAAGCTATTTTTATATTCACTTCGTGATCAGAGCAATCAACTCCAGCTGAATTATCCATAGCGTCAGTATTCACTCGACCACCATTTAAAGCATATTCAATTCTTCCTCTTTGAGTAAAGCCTAGATTTCCACCTTCTCCAATAACCTTGCAGCGAAGCTGGCCACCATTAATGCGCACTGCGTCATTAGCTCTATCACCAGCATCGATGTGAGACTCCAATTCTGATTTAACATATGTTCCTATGCCACCATTCCAAAGTAGATCCACTGGGGCTTTTAATATGGCCTGAATCAATTCATTTGGCGTTAAATTATCAATTTTTATATCAAGACTTTTAGCAATTTGAGGTGAAATTTTGATTGATTTAGCTGATCTTTCAAACACGCCTCCTCCTTTCGATATAAGAGACTGATCATAATCAGTCCAAGATGAGCGATCTAAGTTAAACAATCTTTTGCGCTCTTTATATGAGGTAGCAGAATCAGGATTGGGGTCAAGAAAAATATGCATATGATTAAACGCAGCTACAAGCCTTATATGTTTTGATAGCAACATGCCATTACCAAAAACATCTCCGAACATATCACCTATTCCAACGCAGGTAAAATCTTGCGCTTGTGAGTCCCTGCCCATTTCTTGAAAATGACGCATAACCGAAACCCAAGCACCCTTTGCTGTAATTCCCATTTTTTTATGATCATAGCCCTGTGATCCACCAGAGGCAAAAGCATCTTCAAGCCAAAAACCATACTCTTTAGAAACTGAGTTGGCAATATCAGAAAAAGTAGCTGTCCCCTTATCAGCTGCAACTACAAAATATGGATCAGCGCCATCATAAATTATAGCATTTTGTGGGTGCTTAATTTTGCTATTAATAACATTATCGGTGATATCGAGAGCTCCACGTAGAAATGTTTTATAGCATTTTATAGCAACTTCTTGGGCTTGTTGGCGATCAAGGCCTGATAAATCACTTTTTACCACAAACCCTCCCTTTGATCCTACCGGCACAATCACAGCATTTTTAGTCATCTGAGCCTTCATAAGACCCAAAACCTCGGTGCGATAATCTTGAATTCTATCAGACCATCTTAGGCCGCCACGCGCTACTTCACCACCCCTTAAATGTATTGCCTCAACCTCGCTTGAGTAAACAAAAATTTCTGCATATGGATGTGGCAATGGTAAGTTTGGAACCTTGGCAGAATTAAATTTAAATGATAAATACCCTTTAAAATCTTTTTGACTACTTAACTGATAATAGTTTGTCCTTAAAGTGGCATTAATACAGCCAAAAAAGCTTGATAATATCTCATCTTCAGAAGCAATATCAACCTGCGATAGCTGTAATTTTATCTTGCTAGATAAATTTTTAATCTGATCCAACCTTGCATCGCGATCTATTTGCAAAAATGGATTAAACTTAATGTCAAAAAGACTAACTATATTAGTGGTTATATGACAATGCTTGACCAAAATATCAGCTATATAGCCCGTTTTATATTTAAGATTACCTTGATATATATAACGCGTGTAGGCTCGCAGCATATAAATTTGCTTCCAGTGCAGATTAGCAACTGTTACCAATTTATTCAATTCACCGCATTCGGTAATATTACGCCAAATTAAGCTGATTGTTTTTTCAAAATTTATCCTTACTTTTGGAGAAAACTTTTGACCAAAACTACTCAATCGAAGATTAAAATAGCTTATCCAAACCATCTTTCTTTCTCTTATCCTACCTTCTTTATTTAGTTCTACCGGATATGTGTGTTCTTTGATAATATCAAGACCGAAGCTATCAAGAACTGGCATAATTTTTGATAATGGTATTTCGCCATTTGGGTTGTAAATTTTTAACTCAACCACATCTTCATCTAGTGCATTCGAAGCCTTGTAAATATTAAATACAGAGTTTTGCGAATGCAAACATCTTTCAATATATTGTATATCAATAGCTGCCCTGAGAGGACTAAATCTATTTTTGTAACTAATAGAAAAAGCGTTCTTATATTTTGTGAATATATTTAAGCATTTATCATCACTAAAGCTTGCCTTAATTGAGCCAAAAAGATCATCGACCCAAATTCTGGTCATTTTATCGATATCTCTTTCTATCCTAGCTTCGTCAACGGCAGGAATGTCATTATCAGTCCTAATAATGATATGAATTTTTACTAAGTTAGTTTCGTTTATCTGCACAAAAAAATCAGCTACTTCACCATTATACGCCTTAGCTAGATAATGTTTAATTTTAGATCTTAATTCAGAATTGCTGCGATCTTTAGGGGTAAATATAAGGCAACTTACAAAGCGACTAAATTTATCTCTGCGTGCAAAAAATTTAACTTTTGAACGGCCACAAATAGAAACAATACCCATAGCATTCTTTAGAAGATCGCTGTGGCTAATTTGAAATAATTCATCTCGCGGATAAAATTCTAAGACAGTTACTAAATCTTTGTAATTGTGACTACCTTCAACATAACCCGATTCTTTAATTACTTTTTCTATTTTACGCCTAACAAGAGGAATTAGACTTACTGATTGATTGTAAGTTGAAGAGGTAAACAGGCCTATTATTCTATACTCGCCAATCACACTGCCATCTTTGGCAATTTTTTGTATTCTTATTCTTTCGGCATTAGCTATTCGATGTATTTTAGAGCGGTAGCGAGACTTAACAATCTCTAAAACATAAGGGTTCGCAACTGAATCGGCAATCTCTTTAGGAGTTGAATTTACAACATTTGGTCGCATCTCGTCATATTGCGAGCAAAATACTCCAAATTCACTGTTTTTTACACCCTGCAGTGAATATGTTGAATCTTCCTCTTTCTTAATATCAAACTCTTTAACTCCAAGAAAAACAAAATTGCCTTGTAATAACCAAGTGATGAAATCCTTTACTTCCTGAAGGTGATTTTTATTTTTAATAAATAATTCAGCATTATCAATCTGAGCAATTGAGCCATTCACCACCTCTACCATTTTCTTCCAAGAATCAACTACTAGATTAATGGTTTTGATTAGCTGACTAAGGCCTTTAGTAAAAGATTCTATCTCAATATCACTAGTAATTTTATCAACATGTAGCTGAATAACCGATTCATTGCGCTTTTTATTTTCAAAAGATATTGATTTTAGCGATCCGTCTTCATCTCTAACAACGTGGTAAGTTGGATGTAAAACATTTTTAATTTCTACTGAATTTTTATCTAAATATCCTACTATTGAATCCACCAAGAAGGGTGCATCGCTATTTACTATTTCAATAAATGTGTGGCGAGACTCAAAGCCGTGCTTTTTATTTGAGGGATTAAAAATTCTTATTTTTGATCCACTAAAATCCTTCTCAGATAAAAAGGAAAAGCTTGATAATGCAGCATTATAAAGGTCTTGATCACTATAACTATCAAAGTCTACTGGGTTTGCTTCATGGAAAAAGTTTTTACTAAAAATAGTAAAATCAGATTTTTTTACTTCAGGGTTTTGCGTTTTAATAAAATCAGTAATTCTGTTTGTTATTATAGACATAATTCTATTTAGTGTGAGATTAAAATTGTTACCAATTGCATACCCTCAAGTTTTGGACCAAATTCAACTTTAGCAAATTCTGAAGTCTCGCTCAAAATACCCTTCATCATATCTTCAGCAAGATCACGATGAGTGATTTCACGACCCTTCATACGAATCGAAACCTTAACCTTGCAACCTTTCTCGATAAATTCTTTAGCATGCTTTATTTTAACATCATAGTCACCCTTGCCAATGTTAATTGTCATTTTAACTTCCTTGGTCTCGATTATTTTTTGCTTCTTTTTAGCATCGGACAGCTTTTTTTGCATCTCATATTTCATCTTACCAAAATTTGCTACTTTACAAACTGGTGGCTTTGAATTTGGAGAAACTTCAACAAGGTCAAGCCCAAATTCTTCAGCTTTAGATATGGCATCGGGCACCGACAAAACCCCAAGAACATTACCATCGGGGTCTATAACCCTTACTTGATCGACATCTATCTCTTGATTTACTCTATAAGGATTGTTGTTAGTTTTACTAGAAAATGATTTTGTTGTTCTCACAAATTAAGGTTTAAGTTAATAATATAATATCAAATCATAAGACATAAATCTCAAACTAAGATAATTTATTCACAGATTCTGATAAATCTATAGAATCTACAATTTACTAAAAATGCAAGTAATTGCTATCATTAGCAATAATTATTTAATCACAAAAATTTATAAATTGCCAAAACATTGCGCATGATGAAATCAAAAGAAAACATTAAAATAGCCCAAATCCATCAATAAAGTACAATTGCATATGAGTTCTTTATGGATTTATAACGCCATTTGTTCTACGCAAAACTTCATCCTTTCCCAATATATAAATTATATCAAAAATTCCCCCAGGTGATTTATTGCTAAAAGTCAAGAGCAGGCGCATAATCGGACCAAAATCTTTTATCTTCATATTGAGATCTTGGCAAAATTTATTTAATTGCGATTTAATCTCCTCAATTTTCCAATCGCTACTATTTTGCAATAATTCATTTATTTGAATAACTAATGGTGATTTTTCTTGAATTTGTTTTATTTGCTGCTCATCAAATTTTTTACTAAATCCACTCAAATAACATAGGCATGGCTCAACCAAATCATTTAATGAACTAGATTTTTCTTTAATGAATTCTAGCGCTTTGACTATTCTTTGCCACTCGCTTTGCGATAAGGTTTTATTATTGTTTTTTACAAAATCTGAATTTTCTATATCCAGCTTTATTAACTGTAGCAATTTGCTACTTTCAACATTTTTGATGTAAAATTTATTTAGTGAATTAAGTTTGTTAAAATCAAAACGCGAAGGACTTTTGCCAACATTATCTATATTAAACCATTCAATTGCCTGTTTGTCACAAATTATCTCGTCATCGCCATGCGACCAACCAAGTCTTAATAGATAATTGCGCATAGCTTGCGGCAAATATCCCATTCCCTGATATTCAATAACGGAAGTTGCTCCATGCCTCTTTGACATTTTAGAGCCGTCAGGTCCATAAATTAAAGGAATGTGAGCAAATTGCGGCACTTGCCAACCCAAAGATTCATAAATTATTTTTTGTTTAAAAGCATTTGTTAAGTGATCATCGCCGCGTATTACATGGGTGATTTTCATATCAAAATCATCAACAACAACAGCCAGCATATATGTTGGAGTGCCATCAGCGCGCTGAATAACAAAATCATCAATCTCGCTATTGGAGATTTTTACCTGACCTTGCACTAAATCATTAATTAAACAATAGCCCTGAGCTGGGGTTTTAATCCTTACCACCGGATCAACATCTGATTTTTGTAAAGGATTTTTACTGCGCCAGGGGCTTTGAAACCGAAAAACCTTACCATTGTTCTGAGATTCTTGACGCAACTCTTCCAACTCTTCTTTTGAAGTATAACAATTATATGCTAAGCCTTTTTCTAAAAGCTTTTGCACTATTTCTTGATGACGCCTTTTATTTTCACTTTGCAAAATATAAGGCTTTTGATAATCAAGCTTAAGCCAATTTAAACCTGATAAAATTGCCGATATTGCCTTATCAGTAGAGCGCTTTTCATCGGTATCTTCAATTCTTAGCAAGAACTCACCACCTGATCCGTGCTCATGATGATGCTTAGCGAATAGATAATTAAATAGTGCAGTTCTGGCTCCGCCAATATGAAGATCTCCTGTCGGAGAAGGGGCAAATCTAGTTCTTATCATCTTGTATGGTTATCTTTGATTACTAACATTTTTGTTTTTTAATAATACAAATTAAAAATTGACATAATTTTGTTTGCCTTAAATATATAAATCTTATAATAATTTTTTTAATCACACATAATTAGGCGCTATTAGATAACAGTGTTTAAATGCCTCATGAGCTTAAGAAGTATCTTTATTCAAAGATTTCAAACAATCACTTAGCTTATGAAATTGCGAATAAGCATATGAATTGCTTAATAAATCTATATAAAATAGTTAAATGCCAACATCAAAAAGCAATATTGATATAGGAACCAGACTCCTCGAGGAGAAGGTAATTTCTGAAGATCAACTAACTATTGCTTTAAAAGAAAGAGAAAGAGTTAGAGGCTCAAAAACCGTTGGCTCTATATTAGTGGAAATGGGATTCGTTTCCGAAGGTGCGCTGGGAGAAATTCTAAATGAATCTAGTGGTATCAAAAAATTTGATATAAAATCCACGATAATTGACGCCAAGCTTGTTAAAAGAGTTCCTAAGAAAATAGCAACCCACAATAAACTTATTCCAATCACTTATAGCTCCGACTCGATTACCGTCGGTATGGCCGACATATTTGATATTGTTGCTATAGATCAAATTAGACGATATTTTCCACCAAATTTTCGTATTGTTCCGGTTTATATTCCAGAAACTGACTTAATCCAAGCTATAGATCATTATTATGGCTATGAAATGTCGATTGAAGGAATATTAAAAGAAATAGAGAGTGCTGGAACCGATGATATGGACGATGAAACCCAGCTCAGAGGTGACTATAAAAGTCCAATGGTTCGATTGGTGGATGCAATTTTAACTGACGCCGTACATTGTGGAGCATCTGATTTGCATTTTGAGCCAGAACATCTTTTTCTAAGGGTGCGTTATCGCATTGACGGTAAAATGGTTCAAATTCGTAGTATTCATCGCGATTTCTGGTCAGCGATTTCTGTTCGTATAAAAATCATGTCCGATATGAATATTGCCGAAAGCAGAAAGCCACAAGATGGCCGTATTGGTTCTGATATCTTAGGGCGTAAAATTGATTTTCGTGTTTCAACGCAACCAACTATAAATGGCGAAAATATCGTTATGCGTATTTTGGATGAGAAACAATCGATATTATCCCTTGATAAAATTGGACTTTCAGAAAAAGGTATCGCCTTAATCAAAAAAATGGTAAAAAGACCTGAGGGGGTAATTATCCTAACAGGCCCTACTGGCTCAGGTAAGACGACTACTCTTTATACCATTCTCAACCATATCAACTCGATTGATAAAAATATCATGACATTAGAGGATCCAGTTGAGTATCATTTACCACTAATTCGCCAGTCAAATATTAAGGCCGATATCGGCATGGATTTTGCTTCGGGAATCAAAACAATACTTCGTCAAGATCCTGATGTTATTTTGATTGGAGAAATTCGCGATAAGGAAACCGCTGTAACGGCTATACAAGCTGCAATGACTGGTCACCAAGTATATAGCTCGTTACATACTAACGACGCTATTGGCGCAATATCTAGACTAAAAAATATTGGCGTTCCCAACTATTTGATGTCTGGGTCATTAATTGGAGTTTTGGCGCAAAGATTAGCGCGAAAACTATGCACCAAATGTCGCAAAAAAGAACCGGTGACTCCGGAAGATAGAATGTTGTTAGGACCAAATTATAGCGATGTGAATGAGATCTTTAAATCACAAGGCTGCGAAGCTTGTGGCGGCTCTGGCTATAAAGGCAGAATAGTTATATGCGAAATACTACCTTTTGACTCTGAGCTTGATGAACTTATTTCTAACGATGCTAGTCGCAAAGAAATGTATAATTATTCGATTAAACAAGGGTTCGTACCAATGATTGAGGATGCGGTGATGAAGGCTGTTGCTGGAATTACAGACCTTAAAGAGCTGGTAAGAGTTATTGACATGACAGATCGTATGACCGCATAAAATCTTGATAAAAATCATAAAGATCTCTCGTTATATTCCCGACCCTTCCTTCATTAACTAAATCTTGATCTATTTTTGCAACCGGCCTTATGAGCAAGGTTGAACTTGTTAAAAAAACTTCACGCGCCTTTTTTAGCTCCTCAATCCCAAAGTCTTTTTCTATAACATTAATATTATTTTTTTTAGCAATATCTATAATGCGATTTCTGGTAATTCCGCATAATATTAAATTATCACAAGCGCGTGTAATAAGATTATTATCATTATCAACCATAAAAATATTGGCATAAGTTGCCTCAGTAATAAATCCGCCTCTTATCATAATAGCATCGCTTGCGCCATAATCTAAGGCCTTTTGCTTTATCATAGATGAAGCACATAAGCCAACTGATTTTATATCACAGCGCAGCCAACGTAAATCTTGATGCGATATTACATTTATCGGCTGCAAAGATTGATCATCTATATCGTCTATTACTGTAACAATTGCATTTATTGTTGGCTTTGCCGACGGCTGGTTTTGTATGCGACTATGAACTCCGCGCGTAACATTCAAATAACAAAAACCATTATTTATATTATTTTTAGCAAAAAGTTGTAACTGAATATCACTGATGAATTGATGGGTAAAGTTGTGCAAAATATCTAACTCCTTAAGGCTGCGAAATAGCCTTTCTATATGATTGAAGCCATCTATTAACCTGCCATCTTTTAATAAAGTAACCTCATAAACACCATCAGCAAATTGGAAGCCGCGATCATCAATGTGGATTAAGCATTTATCGTGAGGTAAAAATTGACCATTTATATAACTTATTTTATCACTTACCTCAGACATTGCTTGGTGCAAATATATTGATGAATAATATCAATTCAAATCTTTAATTTGATTTATTTTTTAAAAAGCAAACTACCTTGATAAATGGCTTTTTCGCCAAGATATTCTTCTATCCGGATCAATTCATTATATTTAGCGCAACGATCCGATCTGCAAACTGATCCGGTTTTTATCTGCCCAGCATTGGTGGCGACTGCAATATGAGCAATCGTTGAATCCTCAGTTTCACCAGAGCGATGCGAAATAATATTATTATATTTAGCTTTCTTAGCTATATCTATTGTTTGCAATGTCTCGCTCAAAGTTCCTATTTGATTAAATTTAATCAAAATAGCATTAGCGAGATTATCTTTTATCCCCTTATTTAAAATTTTGGGATTGGTAACAAATAAATCATCGCCAACTAACTGGATTCTATTTCCTAGCTTAGCGGTTATTATTTTCCAACCCTCAATATCATCCTCAGCGCAAGCATCTTCGATAGAAAAAATTGGATAATTATCTACCAACTCTTCATAATATTTAACCAACTCTTCAGAGGTTTTTATTTGTCCATCAATGTGATATTTGCCGTACATATAAAATTCTGTTGATGCGGCGTCTAGTGCCAAAACTACATCCTTACCCACATTATATCCAGCGGCTTTTATGGATTTGCAAATATAATCTAAAGCCTGTTTAGCACCTTCAATATTTGGCGCAAAGCCACCTTCGTCACCGACATTAGTGTTAAAACCATCTTTCTTAAGTAGAGATTTAAGTTTTTGAAAAATTTCAGCGCCAATTCTAATGGCGTCTTTAATTGATTCAGCGCCAATTGGCATGATCATGAACTCTTGAATGTCGATTTTATTATCAGCATGCTTGCCTCCATTGATGATATTCATCATTGGTACCGGCATTAAAAAATCTTTATCCTGTTGATTAATAAACTTAAAAAGCGGAGTTTTGTTAAAGATCGCAGCGGCTTTGGCGCAAGCCAATGAAACTGCTAATATCGCATTAGCGCCAATATTTGATTTATTTTCAGTGCCATCAAGATCGATCATTAATTTGTCAATGGCTTTGTAATTTGAGCAATCAAGACCTATAATTTTAGGCTTAATTTTAGTATCAATATTTTTTATAGCTTGCAAAACGCCTTTGCCAAAAAATCTATTCTTATCATTATCTCTTAACTCGCAAGCCTCCAAGCTGCCGGTTGATGCGCCCGATGGTACAGCGGCAATGGCAAAACTACCATCTTTAAGATGTATTTCCGCTTCCACGGTTGGATAACCACGAGAGTCTATTATTTCTCGCGCTTTAACGTCTTTGATTATTGTCATCTTAAGAAGATTCAGGTTTTTTTAATAGCAAAAGATCTATTTTTCCTGATTAGAAGACTTTTTTTTACAAATTTCAAGTCGTCTTTGCATTATTGAGTTAATTTTTCTAATATACTTAACAGCAACACGCGGAAATAAAAAAGGGAAAATTGAGTGAACAAGATGAATAATGCCAGAAATAATTATCCACCAAGCTAAGCTAAAAGCAAAAAGAAAATGCTCAAAGTAGTTCTCGTTAGCCTCCTTTAAATGATTCGTAAGAAAACTTCCACTTTTCTTCATGATTATAATTTACTCCTATGCTTTAAAAATTATTAAAAAAGAGCATTATAGCAAATTTTTACTTTTATGCAAATTATATTTAATAATTATTTAATTAAACCCAGATCCGTCAATAAAAAGCTAATTTAGGCTGCTATAGTCATGTTTCATAAGTACTGGTAAAAAAATTCTAGTGCACCTAAATGGTGCATGAATATTTTTTACCAGTGCTTATGGAATATGAGATGGCAGCATAAATTAGCTTTTTATTGACGGATCTGGGTTAAAAATATCTCTATGAATCATTTTTTAAAATTTGATGAATTATACTAATTACTATCTTTAATGATGCATTAATCAAATTAGTTTTTAAAAATAAGAAGATTAAAGTAGTATCAGAGATGTGAATTATGAGATAAAAAGTTAAATTCTTTCTATTTCGTGAATCTTATTTGAAATTCTTAAAGATGACAATATATCCCTTAACTGCTCAGTATCTTGTATCATGATATTCAAGATTAATTCAAAAAAATCTTCGGAACGACTATTAATCTTTATATTGTCTATATTAACTTGCTTGGCAGCTAATATGTTAGTTATATCTGCCAGGCTGCCGGATTTATTTTCAATTAAAGCTCGTAATTTGATTTGATACTGGGAACGGCATGAAGAAGAATCATTGCGCCAACATACATCAAGAATTCTTTGTGGCAACAAAGACATGCTGTTAAGAGTCTTGCAGTCTCTATTATGTATCGTGACTCCGCTACCTGTGTTTATCACTCCTGAAATTAAATCTCCTGGTATTGGATTACAACATCCTGCGAAATGAATCGACATACCATCAACCAATCCTTCAATCGGCAACTTAAAATCATCTTCGGGTTTAATTTTAAAATTATACTCTTTAATTTTTCTTTCTCCATCATCTTCTTTCGGATCTGGATGAGTTAATTTTAAAATATCGTATCTTGATATTAACCCCTGAGATACAGCGACATAAATATCATCTACCGTTTTCTTATCAAGCTTATTAACTATTGATAACAGTAGCTTATCATTTATCTTTAATTTTTTTGAGATATAAAATCTTGTCAGAATTGCCTGACCAAGATTTTTATATTCATTAAATTTTTCATTTCTAACAAAAGACCTAATGGCGCTGCGAGCCTTGCTAGTCACTACAAAATTTAGCCAATTTGGTGATGGCTTGGCATTTTGCGATGTTACGATCTCAACCTGATCACCATTCTCTAACTTACGACGCAATTGTGAAATTGCCCCATTAACCTTAGCCGAAATACATGAATTTCCCACCTCAGAATGCACTGCGTAAGCAAAATCAATAACAGATGCATCTTTTGGTAAGTTAAAAATATCGCCGTTAGGAGTGAAGCAAAATACTTCATCAAGGTGTATTTGTAGCTTTTGCTCCCTTAATACCTCGCTTGATTTACTAGAATTCTCAAAAAGAGAGATTAGGTCGCTAATCCAACGATATTCTTCTTTTTCTCTCTCTTTTTTAAAGCTACTTTTTTTGCTACCGCTAGACTCCTTATAGTGCCAGTGTGCAGCAAGGCCAGACTCAGCTATTCTATGCATATTAACGTCACGAATCTGTATTTCTATTTTTTTACTCAAAGGTCCGATGGTTGCAAAATGTATTGATTGATAGCCATTTTCTTTAGGAGTGCTTATATAATCTTTAAATGTGCCCGGTATCATATTGTACCTTGAATTTACAACACCTAAAGCCCTATAGCACTCTGAAATATCGGATGTAATGATGCGAAATGCCATGATGTCGTGAAGGTTATAGAAGCCAACATTGCGTTTTTTCATTTTATTCCATATAGAATATGGTGTTTTTTCACGCCCAAAAATTTCAAAAGTAAAATTATTGCCTTCCAATAAGTTACTAAAATCCTTGATGATTTGATCTATGATATTCTTGTTTTCGAGGCTGAGCTCTTGCAAGCTTTCTTTAATTCTATTTCTTGAGTCAGGGTCAATAATGGCAAAAGCCATGTCATATAGATCATCTTTTATATTATTAAGTCCGATTCTTGCAGCTAGTGGCGCATAAATATCAATGCTTTCTTGAGCTTTAGCTATTCTTCTTTCTGTGGACTTTACATGAGAGATAGTTTTCATATTATGAAATCTATCAGCCAATTTAACCAGTAAAACCCTAATATCCCGCGACATAGCTATCGTTAATTTACGAAAATTCTCAGCTACTCTTTCGGTTGTAGGGATTACATTTATTTTACCAAGCTTAGTAACTCCATCAACAATTTGCGCAACATCATTACCAAAAGATTTTTCTATTTCTGCCAAGGTAATATTTGTGTCTTCTACTACATCGTGCAATAGGCCAGCAATTATTGAGTCTTGATCTAATTTAAGGTCTATCAAAATCTCAGCAACGGCTACGGGATGACTAAAGTAAGGCTCTCCTGAATATCTTTTTTGATTGCGGTGAGAAAATTTTGCAAGCTCGTAAGCTTTTTGAATTAGATCTTTATCAGCCTTTTTATTGTATGAATTAATCTTGTCAAAAAGACCAGATGATGAAATCATAGGAGTTCAATTGAAAGAGATATTCTTATGTTTATTTTTGCGTTAACCAAGTCAAGGCTGAGCAGCGAGCTAAGAAAAAGGAATGATTAGTAGTTAATCGTCAACATCAACACTTTCGCTAACAAAGCTTGCCGATGATGGTGATCGAGATAATTCTCCTTCTTCAGCAAAAACAGAGTTAATCTGGTCTTGCGAGTCTTTATTAGAGGAATATTGAAAGCCGTTGCGCTCTTTGATATCCTTAATTATGTTTTCTTCTATAACCTCAACATCTATTCTTCCCTCAGCAATCTCTCTTAAAGAGGTTACTGAGGGCTTTTCTTTACCAATAGATTCGGTCTCAGCTCCAGACATAATTGATCTAGCACGATTGCTAGCAATTATACATAGCTTAAATCTGTTGGGAACTACTTTTACGCAATCTTCTACTGTTATTCGTGCCATTTCTAAAAACTAATTATCTACTACGAGAGCATTATAAAGAAAAAAGATAAATTAAATTAATAATTTATCTTTAAATTAGTCTTCAAATCTAATATTTGTAGCTGCTTTACGACCTCTATTATCTTCAATGTCGTAACTTACTGACTGACCTTCTTGAGCATGAGCTATGTCAACTTCCTCAAATTTACTAATGTGAACAAAAATATCTTTGCTATCTTCACTTCCTTCGATTGGAGTTATAAATCCATAACCTTTCTCAGGGTCAAACCATTTTATCTTTCCTTGTGCCATAAAAGCTTTAGTCTAAAAATTTTTAAAATTACCATATGCTATACTAAACATTTAGCAATTCTTGCTTAATATTAATGAAATTAGGATTTACATTCCCATAAAAGGAACTTATATCAAATTGCAGGTCAATTAGAAAGAATCACCGATATATAATATAGCGTAGTATATCGTTAAACACACTACGAAATCAACATACTTTACAACATATTTATTTGCAAGCAGTTTTACCAATAGTAATTCATCATTCTTTAAAACTATTTTTATTTACAAATTAAAAATAAATTATAGCTTCGTACTTTTACTTTTGCCTACGAGGAAATATATTGATTTTTACGTTTATATCAATCGCAAAGTAGTTATCTTTAGTGATAAGATAAATGTTGTTATAACATAACATGGTATTAACAATATCATGTTATAAATTTACATACTGCGCCAATGAAATTTCGTAATATTTCCAACTGAGCTTTTAACAAACTATTTACTTAGGCTTAGTTGGAAATATTATTGCTTGTAATTAGAATTTTATCTTAAAAAATTTTAAGCAACCTTAAGCTTTTAGTGGCTTTATGATTTTTTATTTATATAGCTATTCTAGCCCTAATGTTGTTTATATTTTCAACTCGCAATAAATGTACAATAATATAGAATCAGATCTTCATAAGAAATCAAAAATCACTTATCTTTACCCAGAGTCATTAGAAATTGATAAATTGAATGATTTAAATCCATGTGATGGTGTAAAGACTTACGCAGCAAAATATAAGCCCCAAATCCCTATATATTTTTTTAGACCAAAAGCAATCAATAAAGCGGCGCGTTTTTTTCAAAGTCATTTCAAATTTGTTAATAATAAATCTAAAATACTTTACTCAGTAAAAAGCAATCCTGATAAAGATACGCTGCAATCCCTTTTTAATGCTGGAATTACTGATTTTGATGTAGCTTCTCTCAACGAGGTGGCATTAATTAATGGTTTGTTTGGCGATAAGGTTAAGATGTATTTTATGCATCCTATAAAATCTGTTGAAGCAATCAGTTCAGCCTATTTCCAATACAGCATCAAAGATTTTTCTTTAGATAGCTTTGATGAATTAGAAAAAATCATTGAGGCCACTAGAGGCGCAAAAGACTTAAATCTGCATGTCAGATTAGCAATCCCAAGATCTAATGCCGCAATAGAGCTTTCAACAAAATTCGGGATATTACCTTCTCAAGCATCTGCTTTAATTCAGAAAAGCAAATGCTTTGCTAAGAAAATTGGCATCTGTTTTCATGTTGGCTCCCAATGCATGGATCCAATCGAATATCGTAAAGCAATTATGATTGCCAGTGACTGCATTAAAGAATCTGGTGTAAAAATAGATTTTCTTGATATTGGCGGAGGCTTTCCCTCTATCTATCCAACATTTAACCCACCTAGATTAGCTAGCTATTTTGAAGAAATAAAAGAAAGCATAAAATCAATAAATATAAGCGCGGATTGTGAAATATGGTGCGAACCTGGTAGAGCAATCGTTGCGGAGTCCAGCTCTTTGTTGGTTAGAATAGAGTTAAAAAAGGATAATAGCTTATATATTAATGATGGTACTTATGGAGGACTTTTTGACGCTGGATCACTTGAATTTACCTACCCTTGCAAAGCGATAAGAATCAATAATAATATTGGCGATTTAGATAAAAATAAAGAAGCCTTTAGTTTTTTTGGCCCAACTTGCGATTCAATTGATTTTATGAAGGGACCATTTTATTTACCAAAAAATATTAAACAGGGTGATTATATTGAGATATTTCAATTAGGATCATACTCAAAAAGCATGAGAACTAATTTTAATGGCTTCGAAGAATGTAAGCAAGTTACCATTGATGAGGAGCATAAATTTAGTATTTTCGACCAAAATGAATCCAATCACACTAATATTAGAATGATATAATTCCAACCTTCACCCTTAACAAGTAGTTATTTCAGCGCTATAAAAGATCATACCAAAACTGATTTTATACCAATTCCCCTCTTTAATGCTACATTTAATCAAATTAGTTTTGAGGATAAAATTTAACCCAGATCCGTCAATAAAAAGCTAATTTAGGCTGCTATAGTCATGTT
>ENA-UOXV01001872-UOXV01001872.1-marine-metagenome-genome-assembly--contig:-NODE-1872-length-28436-cov-6.923787_pt1 | contig 28436 bp, 30 predicted proteins | sample MGYA00238165_ERZ766961 | MGnify/ENA primary metagenome ERZ766961 (study PRJEB28924, sample SAMN03173240) | marine metagenome | biome: Marine; feature: Water; material: Subsurface seawater | place: North... | reverse complement strand
ATGAACTATGAACGTCGCTACACAGGCTATTTCTCTGACGTGACATTCGACACTGATTTCAAAAAAATTCTGCAAGGAGCTTTCGGCAGTCGCGGAGCATCAATAGAGAAGATCAACCTCGAACGTATCGGGCGCGCATACAAAGCAGTCCATATTTCCTACGGAACAACCATTTGCTTCGTATCGTTACGAATCATCGGACGCTCTTCAAGCGAGATGCCCGGCTTTAGTGGTGACGGAAACCTAAGGATTTTTGTATGCGGGGCCTCCACTATACAGCCTGACACTCTTAGGACGACGGCCCTCGCGTTTATGTCTGGCCTTCAGCGAGACGGTAAACGTCTAACCAATCCAGGCGCGCCAAAAACACAATATGGCACCACTTCAACAAGCCTATTTCGTACTAGCTCTCAACCCAGCGACAGCACCTCTACGGCATCAACCAATGCACAAGACAACTGGCAGACACGCCCCATTGCGATTCAATGGCAGGGTATTTCCGAGCTTGTCGCAGGTGAAATTTCTTTCAGGGAAAACAACCGCTCCGGAAAAATGAAGGCGACCATTCCCGGAAGCAGTGACACCTGCGAAGGCTCCTATCAGCTCGGTGCGGGACGAACAGGGTCATGGGCCATAGCCTGCACCAATGCATTGACAGCCACGGGGACGTTTACTGCCTTTGGGGCAGGCAATGGTTCGTCCGGAACTGGTACGGACAGTCGCGGAAATAAAATACAGTTCACGATTGGTGGCAGGTAGCAGATGCAACAACCCAATCGACCGCGACGCGGCAATCCGTTTCACGATGGCCAAGAGTTAGGTTAGACTCAGACCAACAATTCCCGGGAGAGAGACAATGAAAGCCGTAAACCTGAATTCACCAGACATGTCCAATCGCGTGGCGCGGTTCAAGGACCTCGTTCCTTACAAGCAGTCAATCATGGACGGAACCGGCATTCCCGCCGAAGCCGTTGAGGTTGTCTCGGCCAAATCCGTCTATCCGATCATGTCACCCGAAGGCTGGGAAGGACGTTCTGCCGTGGCACCCGTCAAGGGCATGGATGGCCTGACCGTCACCATCGCCGAGTGCCCGCCGGGCAACCATCCGGGCCTGCACAGCCATTCGCACACTGTTGAGAACTTCTTCTGCCTGAACGGCAAGTTCCGCGTGTCCTGGGGAGAGAACGCCGAAAACTCCGTTGAGCTCGAACCGATGGATTTCGTTTCGGTTCCCGCCGGCGTTTATCGCGACTTTCACAACATCTCTGATGAAACCGCGCGCCTGCTGGTGATGATCCAGAATGTCAAAGGTGACACGAAGGACGAAGTTGTCTTCCACCCGGAAGTCGGGCAGGAAATCCTGGAGAAATTCGGCGAAGACACGGTTGTGGCCATGGACAAGGTCGGCTTCCGGTTTGCCGACCGTATTCAGGCTGCCGAGTAGGCCCTTATTCGACGATCTCGGTCTCCAGCAGGAGTTTTCCGAAGCCGGGGATCGGATCGTTGATGCCCATCTTGCGTAGCGCATACCAGTAGGTTGCCGCGTTGACAGACAGGACCGGCTTGCCGAACTTGTCCTCTAGCTCCTGTACAAGCGGAACGATACCCAGCGATCCACCGACATGGAGCAGTGTGTCGATGTCGGGGCCATCGACCTCCTCGAAGGCTTCGATCACGCGCTCCATGGGCACGTTCACCGCATTGACCGGGTGATCCACGAGAAGCGCGGTTGCCGCACCAATCTCGAAACCCATCGCTGTGTAGTAGTCGACGGCACTCTTTGAATTCTCAACTGAGAGCGGCGACATCATCCCGACGCGCTTGGCACCAACTGTGCGCAAGGCGGCAATCACAGCGTCGGTTGCCAGAGCAAAGGGCTTGCCCTCGCTGCGCTTGGCAAACTCGTCCGTGTACCAGGCCTGCTTGTCGACCGACCAATCGCGCATCTCGAGCGAATTGCCACCAATGATCATGTCCGGCCAGCATTTCAGGGTGTGGGGCACCACCTCCAGCACCGCTTCACCCACCGTATCGGGGCTTGTGATGTTGAAGCGGTACATCTGATTGCTTATGCCCTCAGGGCGCATCATTTCGTATTCCGGCTGCATGTTGGAATTCTGCACCGGAATGAGAACGGCGACGACGCCGCGGGGTCCAAAACGATCTGGCATGGGTCTGGGCTTTCTGGTTGTTAAGGCATTAAGCGGTCAGGCGGCCACGTCCCTGTTCATCAGGAGTTGGCCGAAGCCGGGCATCGGGTCGTTCACACCGATCTGGCGCAGCGCGTACCAGTAGGTCGCCGCATTGACCGACACGATCGGCTTCCGGAAATGGTCTTCAAGTTCCGCGATCATCGACACAATACCCAGCGCACCACCGACATGGACGAGGGTGTCGATGTCTGGCTTGTTGATCTCCTCGAACGCCGCGATCACCTGATCGCGTTGCACCTTGATGATGTCTTCGGATTTTTCGACCTTCAGCGAAGCGGCATAGGGAACCGCGTAGCCAAGCGCCTCGTAGTAGTCCTGAACACTTCTGGAATGCGCCGAGGACATCGGGGAAATCACACCGAACCGCTTCGCACCCAGTGTCTGGAGCGCCGCGGCCGTGGCATCTGTCGCCAGAACCGTCTTCACACCATCGGCTGCATCGGCAAAGGCGGTCCGAAATTCTAACTGGCGCATCTGCGACCAATCATGCATCTCCAGAGACATGCCGCCAATGATCACATCGGGCCAGCACAGCCGGGTATCCGGCACGACATCGAGAATGGCCTCGCTTGCCCGGTTATGGTTGGCAAGGTTGAACCGATACATCTGGTTGCTGACACCGTCGGGGCGCATGGATTCATATTCGGGCTGCATATTGGAGTTCTGAACGGGAATCAGTACAGCAACGACACCACGAGGGCCAAATCTGTCAGGTATGCAGGTCTCCGAAGGCGATCCGCGTTGATCTCGCCGACGAGCCTAGTCGATCCAAAGCTCTTTTATAAGACAAATCCGGGTCACGACGCTTGTGACGAATGCGAACCCGAAATCAGATCACACGGGCCGGTTTCCGGCATGGGAGGAGGTGATCTTGATCGACCAGCCATCCGGGCCTGGCACGTAGAAGGAACTGTGCACCGATCCTGTCGTGATCTTCGAAGGCTTGAGCTTCTTCGTCTTGCAATAGGCGCGCATGGCTTTCACGTCATCGACCATCAGATCCACAGGTGCAACGGCACCTTCTCTGATCTTCTTGCGCGACTTGTTGAGAATCAGATGTGTCCCGCCGCGCAATTCGAGAACCGCAAAAGTCTGCTTCTCATTCTCGAAGACATGACGAAGGCCAAGCGTTTGCATGAACGCACTGGCAGCAGGCACGTCTTTCACATGCAACGAGACATGCCCAACCGCAACGGGTGGACGTTTGTCAGCTTTTTTGGCGATGGGGATTCCTCATTTGGGTCAAAATACAGCTCTGTGTGTGCAGCATGACATAAAAGGCAATACACTCGGGTCAACCGATGACAGATAATTTGGCACACAATGCGGGGACGCCATCATGGCCTATGAAGACATTCTTTATGACATCTCGGACGGCGTCGCGACGATCACGATCAACCGGCCAGACAAGCTCAACGCATTTCGGGGTCAGACAGTCGAAGAGATGATTGACGCTCTGCAGGATGCGGGGTGGAACAAGACCATCGGAGTTGTGGTGATTACAGGGGCGGGAGTTCGCGCATTTTCGTCGGGTGGCGACCAGTCACTCGACAACAAATCCACCGAAGGATACGGCAGTCGGCGGGGGACGATCGGCATCCCCATCGAGGAACTTCAGGGTCTGATCCGGGATATCCCCAAACCTGTCATCGCAAAGGTACGCGGCTACGCCATCGGCGGCGGCAATGTCATCGCGACGGTCTGCGATCTGACAATTGCCAGTGAAAACGCGATCTTCGGCCAAGTTGGCCCAAGCATGGGATCTGTCGACCCTGGCTACGGCACCGCCTATCTGGCGCGGATTGTCGGAGAGAAGAAAGCCCGCGAAATCTGGTATATGTGCCGCCAATACACGGCGCGCGAAGCACTGGACATGGGACTGGCCAACGCCGTTGTACCGGACCGGGAGCTCGACGCCGAAGTCGCACGCTGGTGTTCCGATCTCATGGACCGCAGCCCAACCGCCCTCGCCATCGCCAAACGCTCTTTCAATATCGACACTGACCACATCAAGGGGATTGGCGCGATGGGCTTTGAAGCCCTGAAGTTGTATTACGCAACCGAAGAATCCAAGGAAGGCGCTCGCGCCTTCCAGGAACGCCGCAAGCCGGAGTTCCGGAAGCATCAAACCTAGTCAGAAAAGTCGTGCAGGACCCACACATGGACACCAACGCAAAGATATACATCGCCGGACACCGCGGACTGGTCGGACAGGCGCTGATCCGCCAGCTCAATGCACAGGGATACGAAAACATCGTGTCCCGCACGCGGCAGGAACTGGATTTGACCAATCAGGCCGCCGTGCGTGAATTCTTCGCAACCGAGAAGCCCGAATATGTTTTCGATGCCGCCGCGGTTGTCGGCGGCATTCAGGCCAACGATCAATACCCTGCTGACTTCATTGGTGGGAACCTGATGATCCAGACAAACCTGATCGATACCGCCTATCGTTCGGGCGTCAGCAAGTTTCTGTTCCTGGGATCGACCTGCATCATGCCGCGCGAAGCACCGCAGCCGATGAAGGAAGAGTATATGCTGACCGGACCGCTGGAAGAGACCAACCAGTGGTACGCCGTTGCGAAGATCGCCGGCATCAAGATGTGCCAGGCCTATCGTCGCCAGCATGGGTTCGATGCCATCAGCGTCCAGCCCACCAACCTGTTCGGGATTGGCGACAATTTCGACTACGAGACATCACATATGCCGGCGGCTCTGATCCGCAAAATGCATGATGCCAAGGTCAGTGGCGCAGATGATGTGGTCATCTGGGGCACCGGTACACCGCGACGCGAGATCATGTATGTCGACGACATGGCCAATGCCTGCGTCTACCTGATGCAGAACTATTCCGGAGAGGATTTTGTGAATATCGGAGTTGGCGACGATATTTCGATCAGGGAATTTGCAGAAATGATCGCCGAAGTTGTCGGCTTCCAGGGACGGTTTACCTATGACACCTCCAAGCCGGACGGCACGCCGCGAAAGCTGGTCGATGTGACGCGGCTGAACGGTCTTGGCTGGACATCGCAGATCAGCCTGCGCGAAGGGGTTGAAAGAACTTATGCATGGTTTCTGGACAACAATGCCAGCCTGCGCACCCTGAGCGCGGAAAGCTTTGCCGAGAAAACCGGCTAACTAGGACGACACACCAACATTGTCCGGACAATACGCGGCACCGAGCACCGGCCCGGGTCGCTCATCCTGAACCAGGATGGCACACCCCTGTCCGTCCTCAAGCGCAAGTTCGTCTTTGGAAACTTCAAAGGATGCTGTCGTCCCGTTCCATTCCCCGACGTGACGCACCTTCCGCACAATGTTGTGGCTGGTCAGCGTCTTGCCATGATTCTCGCCACGCACGACCTCGGTGGTGACCTCACGGATGAAGGTTACAAGCCAGATATCGGCTCCGTCTTTGTGCATATCGGGCAGTGCAATGTTGATCCCCCCACCAATAGTCTCAGACACATCAACAGACACACGCGCCTGATTGTCCTTGCGGACCTTTCTCACAAGATTCTGCACCTCGCGGCGACGTGACCCGACTGTCTCTTCACGACCGTCGATCACCATCTGCGGTGTGTACACGCTTCCCGTGTCACGGATCGCGACATTGTAGGAACGCTGGCGCTGGGTCATTTCCGGGGTTGAGAACTCGTCTACCCACCGACCATGCCGGCCATAGTTGATGCGGTTCCAGTAATCGACGTGATATTCGAGAGCGACGATGTCCTTCTCTTCGGAGAGTTCACCAAGATAAGCTTCAGCGGGCGGACAGGAGTAACAACTCTGGGATGTAAAGAGTTCAATCACGGTGATCGGCTTTTCAGCCGTGTTGGCCAACGCATGACTGCCGTAAATTCCCGCAAGGGCCAAACCTGTGAATGCGACTCGCAGCACGTTCATGAACCGTCTCCATTCAATTCCAAAAAGAAATACACGTGCACGTTAACAGTCTCGAAGACGGTTTATTCCCGATTTCACGAAGCCGTGTTTCCTTTTTCCACTTTCATTCACGTTTCTGTGATCCAGCCAATTTTTTGATGGAAAACCAGAGTGTTAATAGGCTCCATAAGGTCAGGGGTGGCAGGCTGTCACATCACCCGGCAGCTCGGGTAACAGGGAGACTAAAAATGTATTCGGTTCGCAATACCCTCCGCATCGGCCTCATCGCAGCGACGACCTTCGCTGTTGCCGCCGCATTCGGAACCTTCAGCAGCGATGTCGCTTCGGCTGATGGACATCACTACAAAGAACGCAACGCAGCAATGAAATCGCTGGGTGGCAATATGAAAAAGCTCGGTGGTGCCGTCGCTGGCGGAAACGCAGCAGACGCAGAAGCCGCAGCAAAGGCCATCAGCGCCGTGGCGGCAAAGATGCCGGAATTGTTCAAGGACAAGGAAATCCCGGCTGAATCACGCGCCAAGCCTGAAATCTGGGACAATATGGCTGACTTCAATGCCAAGGCCGCCGCAATGGGCACCGCGGCAGACAAGGTTGCGGCCAGCGCCTCGGCAGGAACGCTGGGCAGTGACCCCAAGGCTGTCGTTGGCAGTATCGGTGCGACTTGTGGCACATGTCACAAGGTCTATCGTGGACCCAAAGTCTGAAAACCATCTGATACACAGATGAGTAAATCGCCCGGCTTTGCCGGGCGATTTTTTTGCTAGGATACTCCCATGAGAACACTCCTCAGAATTCTCCTGCCTTTCACCGTCATCTGCATGGCCACCCTCGCGCAGGCCCAAACCGGTGACGCCAAGCGTGGCGAATATGTCCTGGCAACCGGCGGCTGTGTCGCCTGCCATACAGCCGAAAAGGGCGGCGCGCCTCTCGCAGGCGGGCGGGAGCTGAAGACGGATTTCGGCTCTTTCTTTACGCCCAACATCACGCCGGACCCCGAAACAGGCATCGGCAACTGGAGCGATGAGGACTTTCTCAAGGCGTTGCGTGACGGCGTATCTCCGTCGGGCGGGCATTACTATCCGAGCTTCCCATACACCTCATACACGCGCATGACCGAAGCAGATGTACTCGACCTGAAGGCCTATCTGGATTCGATTCCTGCGGTGAAAAACGTTGTCCCCGATCATGACCTTCCCTTTCCGTTCAACATTCGCATGAGCATGATCGGCTGGCGGCTGCTGTTCTTTGATGACTCCCCGTTTGAGCCCGACCCCACCAAATCGGCCGAATGGAATCGTGGGGCCTATCTGGTGACCGGTCCGGGCCATTGCGGAGAGTGTCATACCCCACGGAATATCCTCGGTGGTCTCAACACAGATCTCGCTCTGTCAGGCAACAAGAACGGTCCCGAAGGTGATTCAGTGCCAAATATCACGCCCGACCCCGGTGGTATCGGAGACTGGAGCAAGGACGACATCGTATCCGCACTGGAAATTGGACTGTTGCCCGATGGTGACTTCCTCGGTGGCGCGATGACGGACGTCATCGAAGACAACACAGGCAAACTGACACCCGAAGACCGCGACGCCATCGCCACCTATTTGACGTCGTTGAAGCCAATCGCTAGCAACGACCGCTGACGGGCGCATTCGCGTCCTCTTCTGCCCTCAATCAATGTGAGAAATTGCCATGCCCGCCTACTGGCTTGCCCGCTCAAAGATCAACGACCCCGTCGCCTACAAAAAATATACCGATGAAGTCCCCGGTATTCTCAAAAAATACGGCGGTCGCCCGTTTGCCCGCGGTGGCGAATTCAAGGTGCTGGAAGGCGAAACACCCTATGAGCGCTTCATCGTGGTCGAATTCGATTCGATGGCGGATGCCGAAGCCTGTTTCAACTCACCGGAATATGTCGAAGCTGCTGCGCACCGCCGGGTGGCAGGGGTTGCGACCAATGAGCTTGTGATTGTTGAAGGTGGCGACGCCACGCCGCGCTAGGCGTATTCGGGAAACAGTCCGGCGAGACCATCATGGCTTGCCGGACAAATCCCGCGCTCGGTGATCAACCCGGTCACGAGGCGCGCGGGTGTGACATCAAAAGCGAAGTTGCCGGCCGGGGATCCATCCGGTGTCAGTTGCACCGACACCACGTCACCATTTTTCGCTTTGCCCGATATATGGGTGACCTCTTCCTGATCCCGCTCCTCGATGGGGATATCACGGACCCCGTCCGACAGGGTCCAGTCGATTGTCGGAGACGGCAGACCAACATAGAACGGAATGTCATTGTCCCGGGCCGCGAGCGCCTTGAGGTAGGTGCCGATCTTGTTCGCGACGTCGCCCGAAGCGGCAGTCCGGTCGGTACCGGTAATGCAAAGGTCGACCATGCCGTGCTGCATCAGGTGCCCCCCCGCATTGTCAGCGATGACGGCATGCGGCACGCCGTGTTGCCCCAGCTCCCAGGCTGTGAGAGCCGCCCCCTGGTTTCGCGGCCGCGTTTCATCCGCCCAGACATGCACCGGGATTCCCAAATTATGTGCCTTGTATATTGGCGCGAGTGCCGTCCCCCAATCGACCGTGGCCAGCCACCCGGCGTTACAATGGGTCAGGATGTTGACCGGGCCATTTCCCGACGAGGCCTCATGGATGGCTCGAATAACTTCCAGTCCATGATCTCCTATCGCACTGTTGATCTCGACATCCTCGTCACTCACCGCAGCGGCGCGGGCATAAGCGATTGCAGCCCGACTGTCTTGTGCCTGATCGCGCAAACGTTTGCGCATATCATCAAGCGCCCAACGCAAATTGACTGCTGTGGGCCGCGTGGAATTGAGGACTGTGTAGGCATTGGCCAGACCTGCATCTGATGCATCTTCGCGCATCGCCAAGGCCATGCCGTAAGCCGCCGTGGCACCAATCAGCGGCGCACCACGAACCAGCATCGCGCGGATCGCGTGTGCCGCGTCGTCAAGCGAGCGCAAGGCAACAACTTCAAAAACATGAGGCAGCCGGGTCTGATCAATGATCTCGACTGTCCAGCCATCATCCCCGAGCCAGATGGTGCGATAGGGTTGTCCGCTGATATTCATGCATCACCTGCTTTGCGAATAACAAAGGTCAGAACGCCGTCCCTGTTGTCAGAGACCAGCAGCGAATCTCCACTCGCATCACAGAAATGTGCAAAATCACGAACGGCGCCAGGATCGGTTGCAATCACTTTCAGCGTTGTGCCGCTGTCCATCGCTTTCAGGGCCTTCTTGGCCTTCAGGACGGGAAGCGGACATTTCAGACCGCTCGTGTCGAGCACCTCGTCCGGGGTGATTTCTGAGATATCTTTCATGCGCACACATTGACCAATTTACTAATATACCAATACACTAATTCTCATGGACCCGTCAGAACTCGAAGATAAAGCAGAACAAGCCAGCAGGCTGCTGAAATCGCTCGCCAACGAACGACGGCTGCTCATTCTGTGTCATCTCATACAGGGCGAAAAGTCTGTCGGTGAGCTGGAGCGACTGGTTGACCTCAGCCAGTCTGCCCTGTCACAGCACCTCGCGCGCCTGCGCAAGGAAGCTTTGGTCACGACACGCCGGGAAGCCCAGACCATTTTCTATTCGGTTGCCAGCGAGGACGCAAAAGCCGTGCTGGCGACACTCTACGAAATATATTGTGCAGACGAACCGGCTTCGGTCTGACAATCCGCGTCATGTAAGGATTCCTGATGGAACCAATCGACCAAAACGGTGTTGAAGTCCTGATGCTCGACCCTCGGGAAGTGCACGAGCGCATCGAAAATGGGACGGCCTATGTGGTCGATGTTCGTGAACCGAACGAACACGAAGAAGCCCGTATCACCGGTTCGGCGCTGAACCCGCTCTCCATGTTTGACCCTGACAAAATTCAGACACCGGACGGAAAAGATCTGATCCTGCATTGTCGCAGTGCAAGACGTTGCGGTATTGCGGCAGAACACCTGATTGCAACCGGATTCACAGGACAAATTCACCGTATGGCGGGCGGCATGATCGCCTGGGCCGCCGATGGCCTGCCGATGGAGACAGGCCCCTTAGATTGAGCGTATAACGCGGTCACCACGTCTGACCCTCGCATTCGACGTGCCGGAGACAAATGAGCATTTACCTTCCCATTGCCGAGATGTCGGTCGACGTCTTTTTGATCCTGCTGATGGGCGGGGGGGTTGGATTTCTGTCCGGGTTGTTTGGTGTTGGCGGCGGGTTCCTGATGACCCCGCTCCTGATTTTCATTGGGATATCACCGGCTGTGGCCGTTGCCACCGAAGCCAACCAGATCGTTGCCGCCTCTGTCTCGGGTGTCCTGGCCCATACGCGCCGGCGCAATGTCGATTTCAAGATGGGAATCGTCCTCACAATCGGCGGATTCGCGGGTTCGAGTGTCGGCGTTGTCTTGTTCACGTTCCTGCGTGAGATCGGTCAGGTCGATCTGCTGGTTCGGCTTTGTTATGTGGTCTTCCTCGGTATTGTTGGCTCGCTCATGCTCTTCGAGAGCGGCCGCGCCATTCTTCGGCGGCAAAGCGGTACAGCCTCACGCGGAAAACTGCACCAGCACACCTGGTTCCACGGTTTGCCTTTCAAGATGCGGTTCCGCCGGTCTCGCCTCTATATCAGCGCGTTGCTTCCGATCGGAATCGGGTTTTTCGTCGGCATTCTGGCTGCGATCATGGGTGTTGGCGGCGGGTTCCTGATGGTTCCGGCGATGATCTACCTGCTGGGGATGCCGACCTCCGTGGTCGTCGGCACCTCCCTGTTCCAGATTATCTTCGTGACCGCCAACGTCACCTTCCTGCAGGCCGTCAACAATCAAACGGTGGATATCGTTCTGGCCCTGTTGCTTCTGACCGGAGCCGTCATCGGTGCACAACTCGGCACCAAGGCCAGCGGAAAATTGCGCGGAGAAGAACTACGAGGCCTGCTGGCCCTTATGGTACTTGGCGTTTGCGCCAAGATCGGCATCGAACTTGTGGCCAAACCAGACGATGTCTACTCGATCAACGAAATCGATGGCTTCGGACTATGATCAGCCTACGCTCCTCATTCCCATGGTTGCGGATGCCACTCTTCGCTCTCGCCGTGTTTGCCATTTTGCAAATTCCGGCCGATGCCGCACGCGACAATGCCCTTGTCGTTGACCTCAGTGATGATCTGATCGGGATCAGCACCGGCTTTACCGGAGCAAATGTACTTCTGTTTGGCGCTACAGACGGTGAAGGAGACGTCATCGTTCTGGTGCGCTCCCCCGACAGTCGTGTCGTTGTCCGGCGCAAATCACGGGTCGCCGGCATCTGGATCAACACAGACGAACTCACTTTCGATGACGCACCGGGCTTCTATCAAGTCGCCGCGTCGGGTCCGGTCGCAGATATCCTGCCCGCGCGCCTGCTTGAGGCCAATCAGATTGGCGTCGACAACATTGTTTTCAAGCCCCACGAGTTTCTAAGCCCCTCCGAAGAACAGGTTTTCCGGGAAGCACTGGTCCGAAACAAACAGCGCAGTGGTCTGTACGGAGAATCTGTGGGCGATGTAAGCATCCAGGGGGGACGCCTGTTCCGCACGCGCCTTGAACTTCCCGCCAATGTTCCGACCGGCGAATACACGGTAACGGTCCTGCTGGTCGACAACCGCGAAGTTGTCAGTCGCTCCACCCGCCAATTGTCGGTCCGCAAGGTCGGCATCGAAGCCAAGGTGACCGAATTCGCCTTCGAGCAATCCCTCTGGTATGGCATTCTTGCCGTGCTGATCGCGTTGATTGCCGGGTGGTTCGCCGGCTTCGTGTTCCGTAAGGTTTGATTGAGATGACTGATTCGACCGCCCCAGATTCAACCCTTGGATACCGTGCAGCGCCGGGTGACCGGCCGGCGGTATTCCTTGTGGTCGTCGATAACAGCCCGGAAATGCGTGTCGCACTTCGCTGGGCAAGCCTTCGTGCGCGACGGACCGGCGGGCGCGTCGGGTTGTTACGTGTTATTCGCCCGTCGGATTTTCAGCACTGGGCCGCTGTCGGAAACCTGATGAGCGTCGAGGCCCGCGAGGAAGCCGAGCAGTTGCTTCAGGAACACGCAGCAGAAGTCTTTCAATTGTATGGCGGTATGCCCGTCCTTTATCTCCACGAAGGAGATGTAAAGTCTGCGATCATCGACCTGATCGATGAAGACGACGACATCCGCATTCTGGTGCTCGCTGCATCCACCGGACGACGGGGCCCCGGCCCTCTGATCACTTATCTGACCAAGAAGGCCATCGGCCTGCTCCGTATTCCCGTCACGATCGTTCCCGGCGGGCTGACCGACGAGCAAATCGACCGCCTGGTTTAACGAGGAATTATGCCCGACGACATCAAACCTGATGACCGCTACGAAGTGGTCGATCTCTCGCCCACGGTTTCAGACGAAATCAAGAGCACCACGTGCTACATGTGTGCCTGTCGATGCGGGGTCAACGTGCATCTTAAAGACGGTGCAATCCGCTATATTGAGGGCAACCGCAATCATCCGGTGAACAAGGGCGTGCTGTGCGCCAAGGGTTCAGCGGGAATCATGCAGCACTATTCGCCCGCCCGCCTCTCCCAGCCTCTCCGGCGGGTCGGTCCACGCGGTTCGGGTGAGTTCGAAGCCATTTCGTGGGAAGAAGCCCTTGCGACCGCCGGAGGTTGGCTGTCAGACATTCGCCAGAAAGACCCGCGCAAGCTTGCCTTCTTCACCGGACGCGACCAAAGCCAGTCTCTCACGGGCTTCTGGGCCAGTCAGTTCGGCACGCCCAACCACGCCGCCCATGGCGGATTCTGCTCGGTTAATATGGCCGCCGCGGGCATCTACACTATTGGTGGGTCGTTCTGGGAATTCGGGGAGCCGGACTGGGACAACACGCGCTACTTCCTGATGTTCGGCGTGGCCGAAGACCATGATTCCAACCCCATCAAAATGGGTCTGGGCAAACTGAAAACCAAGGGACAGGCCAAGTTCGTATCGGTCAATCCGGTGCGTACAGGATATTCCGCAATCGCTGATGAATGGGTGGGTATTCGCCCGGGCAGCGACGGCTTGTTCGTCATGGCGCTGATCCATGAGTTGTTGCATGCGGGTAAGGTCGATCTGGAGTTCCTCGTCCGCTACACCAATGCCCATTGGCTGGTCCGGCGCGCCCCGGGCACCGCAGAGGACGGCTTGTTCGTGAGAGGGCAAGACGGTCAACCGCTCGCCTATGACCGCAAGAGCGGACAAATCACAGATGCGAGCCGGATCGATATAGACCCGGCCATGCGTGGCAACTTCCCGCTCGACGAATCCATCACTGGTGAAAGCGGCACCGACGCAGAGGCGGTTCCGGCTTTTGAATTGCTGCTCGAACGCTATCTCGACCCACGCTACAGCCCGGATGCCGTCGCACCACAGACCGGAATTGATGCCGACACCATTCGCCGGATTGCCGGCGAATTGGCCCATGCCGCTTTTGAGCAGGAAATCACCCTTGATGTGCCCTGGACCGACTGGGCCGGGCGCAAGCATGACAAGATGATCGGACGACCGGTTTCCATGCATGCCATGCGTGGAATTTCTGCCCATTCGAACGGCTTCCAGACGTGCCGGGCCATCCATCTGTTGCAGATGCTGCTTGGCAGCATCGATTGCCCCGGTGGGTTCCGCTACAAGCCCCCCTTCCCACGCCCGGCGCCTCCGGGACCAAAGCCTGCGGGCAAGCCAGATCAGGTTTCTCCCGGAAACCCGATGGCCGGTCCACCACTGGGATTCGTGACCGCACCCGACGATCTGCTGGTTGACGATAACGGCAAGCCCCTGCGCATCGACAAGGCCTATTCCTGGGATGCACCGATCGCGGCCCACGGAATGATGCACACGGTCATTCGCAATGCGTGGGCCGGTGACCCCTACAACATTGATGTCCTGTTCATGTTCATGGCGAATATGAGCTGGAATTCGTCGATGAACACGACCGAAACCATCAAGATGCTCACCGATACCGATCCGGAGACCGGCGAGTACAAAATTCCAAAGATCATTTACTCAGATGCCTTCCAGTCAGAAATGGTGGCTTATGCCGACCTGATCCTTCCTGACACCACATATCTGGAACGGTGGGATTGCATCAGCCTGCTCGACCGCCCGATCAGCGATGCTGATGGTCCAGCTGATGCCATCCGGCAACCGGTCATCGCACCGGACCGTGACGTCCGCCCGTTCCAGGACGTGCTGATAGAACTTGGCGTCCGGCTCGGACTGCCCGCGTTCGTGAACGATGACGGCGGCGCCAAGTATCCCGGCGGCTATCCCGATTACCTCGCCAACCACGAGCGTACACCCGGTGTGGGACCCCTCGCAGGCTGGCGTGGAGAGAATGAAGATTCTCACGGAAACGGCGCGCCAAACCCAAACCAGCTCGACCGGTATATTGAGAATGGTTGCTTCTGGAAGGGTGAGTTCACCCCCAGTCAGCGCTATTACAAACACGCCAACCGGGACTATCTCGACCACGCGGCAGAGATGGGCTGGATTCCTTCTGCAGATCAGATCGTCCTGCAACTCTACAGCGAACCGATGCAGCGTTTCAAACTGGCAGGACTGGGCTTTGGCGAGACCTTGCCGCCAGAGGGTCACCGCAAGCGTATTGCCGAGACATTTGATCCGCTGCCAATCTGGTATGCACCATTTGAAGACAGCCATTCCGATCCGGCGGCCTACCCCATCCATGCGCTGACCCAGCGCCCGATGGCGATGTACCATTCGTGGGGATCACAGAACACGTGGCTGCGGCAGATTCATGGCTGGAACAAGCTCTACATGAACCGCAAGACCGGCGAGGCGCAGGGTCTTGTTGATGGCGACAAGGTGCGTGTCGAAAGCCCCTATGGATCGATCGGCGCAATCATTTCTCTGATGGAGGGCTGCAACACCGACACGGTGTGGACGTGGAATGCCATCGGCAAGAAAAAGGGTGCCTGGAACCTCTCCAAGGACGCCCCGGAATCCAACAAAGGCTTCCTGCTCAACCATCTGATCACCGACCTCCTGCCGCCCAGAGATGGTTATCGGTTTGCCAACACCGACCCCATCACCGGGCAGGCAGCCTGGTTTGATCTCCGTGTACGCGTCATCAAGGACGACACCGTGGAACTGGGCGACGGCAGCAAACAAGCTCTTCCCCGGCCACCGGGCATCGAACCGGCCAAAAAGCGTTCTCGCTATGGCGCGCAGTTCCTGCCCAGCGGCAACTGGCGGCGAAATCGGAAAGGAGGCGAATCATGACCAGCCTTCCAAAGCAAGCCAGTGACCAGAAACTGGGTCTCGTCATCGATCTGGACATCTGCGTGGGGTGCCATGCGTGCGCCGTAAACTGCAAGGAATGGAACACCGGAGGTCATTCCGCGCCATTGACCGATGAAGACCCTTATGGTGCAGACCCGCTCGGTGTCTGGTTCAATCGCATCCACACCTACGAAGCCGGCGACGGCCCGGATGGACAGACGGTTCATTTCCCGCGAAGCTGCCTGCACTGTGAAGAACCGGCCTGCGTCACGGTTTGCCCCACCGGCGCCAGCTACAAGCGCGAATCGGATGGCATTGTTTTGGTCAACGCAGACACCTGCATCGGCTGCAAGCTCTGCTCTTGGGCCTGCCCCTACGGTGCACGTGAATATGACCACTCAGATGGCGTGATGAAGAAGTGCACCCTCTGCATCGATCGGATCGAAAACCAGAACCTTCCGGAGATCGATCGTGTCCCGGCCTGCGTATCAACCTGCCCCGCTTCGGCCCGCCATTTTGGTGATCTCGGAGACCCCAATTCCGAAGTCAGCCAGATCGTCGCCGAGCGCGGTGGCTATGACCTGATGCCGGAAATGGACATGAAACCAACGAACAAATACCTGCCCCCCCGCGCCCGCCCGGTCTCCACGGCACCGACACCCGAGAACACCCCCATTCGCGCAGCGGAAAGCGGTGGCACGGGCAGTCGGTTTCTTGACTGGGTCGATCAGACCCTGTCGCGTTAGCCAATCGAAGCAGTTACGCCATGCATCCAGCTTATTCCGTCATATTCTTCACAACCGCCTCCGGCGCCGGCTACGGCATGCTGGTCTGGCTCGCGGCACTCGCGGCTTTGGGTGATCCCAACCCCGGCTTGGTCGGCGGGCTTATTCTTTTTGCATTGGCGCTGGGGCTCGTGACCGCGGGCCTTCTCTCTTCAACCTTCCATCTTGGCCATCCTGAACGCGCCTGGCGCGCCCTGTCCCAGTGGCGTTCGTCATGGCTGTCGCGTGAAGGCGTTGCAGCCATCATCACCTATGGTCCGGCATTGCTGTTTGCGCTGGGATGGGTTGTCTTCACCTCAGTTGAAGGCATCTGGATGATAGTTGGTCTCGTGGCCGCATTCATGGCGCTCGTCACCGTCGCCTGCACGGGCATGATCTACGCCAGTCTCAAGGCCATCCCGCGCTGGACGGATATCACCGTTGTACCGGTCTATTTGGCATTCGCCTTGTCGACGGGTGGCGCGTTGGCCCTTGCAACTCTGGCCGTGATTTCGCCCCTGCCTTCCCTTTGGGCGTGGCTCGTGACACTGGCGATCGCTCTGTCCTGGGGCCTCAAGCTTGTTTATTGGAACCGGATCGACAACGCAGCCCCCGTGGCGACCGCCGAAACCGCGACCGGCCTTGGCCATATCGGGCCAGTCTCCCTGTTCGAAGCGCCTCACACCGGTGAGAACTACATCATGCGTGAAATGGGCTTTCAGATCGCGCGCAAGCACGCCGCGCGACTGCGGATAATCGCCCTTGTGCTGGGCGGCGCAGTTCCCCTGCTCGCCTTCGCCACGGCCGCCTTGAGCGTAGGCCCTGTCATGGTTGCCGCGTGCATCGTTGGAGTGGCCGGGGTTGGCATTGGTGTCTTGCTCGAACGCTGGCTGTTTTTCGCCGAAGCACAACACGCGGCCATGCTCTATTACGGCGCGAAGGCTGTTTGAGGGTCTGATGGCCGAAGTCATTTGCATCGGCGTCGCCTTTCTCGACAACGTCTTCGAGGCAGATCTGCCTGTAAGTGATGACAGCAAAACTTTTGCGCGGAACTATCAACAATCCGGAGGCGGCATGGCGGCCACCGCCAGTGTTGCTGTTGTAACTCTTGGCGGGCGGGCATCGCTCTGGGGACGTATCGGCAACGATGAGGCCGGAGAGCGCATCCGCGAGGGTCTCCATCGACGCGGTGTGATGACCGATACCATCCGCCGAATAGACGGGGCGCAGTCCCCGGTGTCATCGGTGGTGATCGGCCACAAGGGCGCACGACAGGCCATTGTCTTTCCGGGCCGTAATCTGGATAGCGATCCCGACTGGCTCCCCCTTGAGCGCATTGCCGAGGTCAGCGCCATTCTGGTTGACCCGCGTTGGCCAGAGGCAGCGATGGTGACCCTGACCCACGCGCGCGAAAACAACATCCCCGCAATTCTTGATGCGGATATTGGCCCTTACCCGGTGCCACGCGAACTGGTCGAACTGGCCAGCCACGCCATCTTTTCACTTCCCGGTTTGGCGCAGTACACCGACACATCCGATATACCGACAGGCCTTCGCAAGGCGAGCGAAGCGACAGAAGCGCTGGTCGGCGTCACAGCGGGCAGCGAAGGATTTTACTGGCTGGCCGAAGATCACAGCGAGATACACCATATTCCCGGCCTGACTATTGAAGCCGTGGACACACTGGGCGCCGGTGACGTCTTCCACGGCGCATTTGCGCTCGCCATCGGCGAAGGAAAGTCGATCGACGAGGCCGCACAGTTCGCAAACACCGCAGCGGGGCTCAAATGCGCCCGCAGTGGCGGACGTGACGCCATCCCGTCACGGGCTGAGGTTTGGGTCGTGCTGGGGAAACCTGAGGCCGCTTAGCCTACCAGCTTCGGCATTTCGATCGGGCCTTCGACAGACTGGGTCACGAACTGGCGGACATAGGCGTTGTCGGTTGCATCCAGTTCGGCAATCGCGTCATTCCAGACAACCTTGCCCTCATGCAGCATGAGGACGCTGTCGGCAATGTTGCGCACGACAGCAAGGTCACTGACGATGGAGATCACCGTCGCGCCAAGGTCATCGACGCGTTCGTTGATCAACTCGCTGATGATGTTGCTCATAATCGGATCAAGACCGGCGGTAGGTTCGTCGAGAAACAGGATTTCTGGATCCGTCGCGAAAGCACGGGCCAGCCCAACGCGCTTTTGCATGCCACCGGAGACTTCGGAGGGATAGAGGTCTGCTGTTTCGGGTGCGAGTCCAACTTGCCGCAGGCGCTCGATGGCGCGCTCCCGGGCCTCGGTTGGATTGATACCCGCTTCATGGGTCAACCGAAACGCGATGTTTTCCCAGATCAACATGCTGTCGAACAGACCCTGACGCTGGAACAGAACGCCAAAGCGCTGCATCCATGTCATCCGCTCGTTTTCCGGCATGCCGATGGTCTCAACACCATCGACCTTGATGCTCCCGGAATCCGGCGTGATCAGACCAAGAATGCATTTGAGCAGGAGAGACTTCCCGCTGCCCGAACCGCCGATCAGAACAAGGGACTGGCGCGGGGCCAGCGTCAGATCCACGCTATCCAGCGCACGCACGTTGTCAAAGGCGTGCGTCACGCCGGAAAGCTGGATTTTCGGCTGATCCGCGCCGGTCATGGCAGCCTCAGTGCTACTGCATTGTTGGCATGGTCAGGCTGTGGCCTTCACGGACACCGGATTTGGGCCAGCGGGAGGTGACGGCCTTCTGACGGGTGTAGAAACGAACACCTTCCATGCCATGCATATGCATGTCACCGAAGAGCGAACGTTTCCAGCCGCCAAAGCTGTGATAGGCCACCGGCACCGGGATCGGCACATTGATCCCGACCATGCCGATCTGGATTCGCTCGGCGAAGTCACGCGCGGCATCACCATCCTTGGTGAAGATCGCAGTGCCGTTGCCGTATTCATTGCGGTTCACCATGTCGACGGCGGTTTCGTAGTCATCGGCACGGACCACAACCAGAACCGGCCCGAAGACCTCTTCCTTGTAGACCGCCATATCCTCAGTGACGTTGTCGAACAGCGAGCCGCCCATGAAATAACCGTTTTCATAGCCCTGAAGCTTGAGCCCGCGCCCGTCGACCACCAGGGTGGCACCTTCATCCACGCCCTTGTCGATCAGATTCAGGATGCGCTCATGAGCCTGCTTGGTCACAACCGGACCCATTTCGATATCATCGGCATGACCGGGGCCGATCTTCAGTTCTTCGATCTTCGGCTTCAGCCGTGAAACCAGGGCATCCCCGGTCTCGTCGCCAACCGCGACGGCCACGGAAACGGCCATGCAACGCTGCCCGGCCGAGCCGTAACCGGCGCTGATCAAGGCGTCTGTTGCCTGATCCATATCCGCATCGGGCATCACCACCATGTGGTTCTTGGCTCCGCCCAGCGCCTGCACACGCTTGCCGTGTTCGGCGGCGGTTGAGTAGATGTAGGAGGCCACCGGCGTGGAGCCAACAAAGGACACAGCGTCGACCCCATCATGGGTCAGGATCGCATCAACGGCTTCCTTGTCACCATTGACCAGATTGATAACGCCCTCGGGCACACCGGCTTCATGGGCCAGTTCGACCAGACGAGCCGGACAGGACGGTGCGCGTTCAGACGGCTTCAGGATGAAGGTGTTGCCGCAGGCAATCGACAGCGGGAACATCCACAGCGGGATCATCGCCGGGAAATTGAACGGGGTAATGCCCGCACAAACGCCAACCGGCTGACGGATGGTATAGGCATCAACACCGGTGCCAACGTCTTCGGTGAAATCACCACGCAGCAAATGCGGGATACCACAGGCGAACTCCACAACTTCACGACCACGCAGGATATCGCCCTTGGCGTCCTCAATCGTCTTGCCATGCTCGGTGGTAATCATCTCGGCGAGCTGCTCCTCGTTTTTCAGGATCAGCTCGTTGAAGCGGAACATGACCCGCGCGCGGCGCAGGGGCGGCATTGCCGACCATGCAGGCAGGGCAGCCTGAGCTGCTGCGACGGCGGCATCAACGTCGGCCTTGTTGGCCAGCGCGACTGTTGCGACCTGTTCGCCGGTTGCCGGATTGAAAACAGGCCCAGTGCGCCCGGAAGTTCCCGCCGTGGCTTCGCCGTTAATTCGATGGTTCAAGGTGTACATATCGTCAATTCTCCTCCAAGGGCACAGGCACGGATGCGTGTTCATCCGGGCAATATTTGGCCGGACTATACCTGTCTCAGGGAACTGAACGAAAGGCCCGCAGGCACTTTCCGGTGAAGAAAAGTGCCCGCCCGGACTATTTTGCTTCCGGCTCTGCAAGCTTCCCAAGCTGACCACGGAAGAAGGTCAGTGGTTCGCCTTCATTTGTCTCATAGCGTTCGACTTCGCCAACGATGATCATGTGGTCACCACCTTCATGATGAACGACATTCTTGCACTCAAAACGGGCCAGACATCCATCGAGTAGCGGCGCACCGCCCAGCCCCTCGGTGTAGTCCACCGAACCGAACTTATCGGTCCCAGACTTCGCGAAGGCCATGCACTCTTCCCCCTGATGTTCATTGAGGATGTGCACACAGAAATGGCCGGAATCCTCGAGGATTTTCAGGCTGGGAGAGCTCTTGTCGATGCTCCAAAGCACAAGTGGGGGATCAAGGGAGACAGAATTAAAAGAATTGGCCGTCACTCCGACGAGTTCACCATTGGGGCCTTTGGCGGTGATAATCGTGACCCCTGTGGCAAAATTTCCAAGGGCGTTCCGGAATTCGCGTGTGTCGAATGGTGTCTCGGGCATGTGCTTGACCTCTCTCCCAATTCCACAATCAACCTTGCGGACAAAATAGCCCTTTGATTTACCTTTCCCGCACCCTGAATTGCAACTGTCGGCGTGGATTAGTACTCGTGCACGGCAGGCAAACCTGTTTTGCAGGGCCCACGCCTTGAAGCCCCCACGTGACTTCGGCAATGTCGAGGCTCGAAATTACAGGAGCAAAACATGCCCATGACCGAACCGCGCGATGGTGTCGCGATCAACTACGAAGTCCATGGGGATGGTCCGCCTCTCATATTGGTGAGCGGCACCGGCCACGATCTTGGTTTTTGGGCAGGGCAGGTCCCGTTTTTCTCCATGTCATTCCGGACGATCGTCTTTGACAATCGCGGCGTCGGAAAATCTAGCGTTCCCGAGCCGGGATACAGCCTCGCTGATATGGCCGATGATGCCGCCCATGTTCTCCAACATGCGGGTATCGATCAGGCGCATGTCATGGGGTTCTCCATGGGGGGTCACATCGCGCAGGAACTGACGCTGAACCACCCGGAACGGGTACGCACGCTTGGCATTCATCATAGCTGGACGCGTAACGGCCCACGTCTGAAAAAGTTCCAGGAAACCCGGCGTTATCTCGCTGCACATGACCAGCGCGTGGGCCTGGCCGAAATCAGCATGCTCGCTCTCCATGCCAGCGCCTATTACGACACCCATGTGGAGGAGATGGAGGCGCACCGCCAGTTTCTACTCCAGAACTCACCTGTGAATGCAGGCTGGGTCGGCCAGTTGGAGGCCTGCATCATCGGTGACACCTATGACCGGTTGCCTCAGATAACCGTGCCCACGCTCATCACGTGCTCTGACCTCGACCTCATCGCCTCACCACATCTTTCAGAGGAAATCCACGCACGGATCGCCGGGTCCGAATTCAAACTCCTGAAAGGGACCGGGCATGTGGCGCTTATGGAAGAGCCCGAAATGTTTGCCGAAGTCTGTCTGGAATTTCTGAACCGCGAGGCTGCCTGAATCTATCGCGCCCTTGAGTGCGGCCGGTCCTACCCTGATAATCATTCCCGAACCGGAGCCAATCCGGCACTCAGGGGAGGACACCAATGCGCGGGCTCATCATGGACCAGCCGCAGCTCATTTCGAATTTGCTGCAGCACGCGGATTTCGTCTCGGGCGACCGGGAAATCGTGACACGCACGGTCGAAGGACCGATCCACCGTTACACCTATCATGATGCGCATCGCCGCGCGCGGCAGTTGGCAAACGCGCTGATATCGCTGGACGTGAAACTGGGGGACCGGATTGCGACGCTGGCCTGGAACACCCATCGACATTTTGAGATTTACTACGCCGTCTCGGGCATCGGGGCGATCACGCACACGCTCAACCCCCGCCTGCACCCCGACCAGATGACCTACATCATGAACCACGCCGAAGACGCTTTCGTCTTTGTGGACTTGAATCTGGTTGGCCTGATCGAAAACATCGCGGGTGAGCTCAGGAACCTGCGCGGGGTGGTCATCATGACCGACCGGGACCACATGCCCGAAACCACGCTGGAAAATGCGCTGTGTTACGAGGAACTGGTCAACGGTCATTCCGATGGACTCGAGTGGCCGGTCTTCGACGAGAACACGGCCTCCTCCCTCTGCTACACCTCTGGTACCACCGGGAACCCCAAGGGCGCGCTCTACAGTCACCGCTCGACCATGCTCCATGCCTATGCGTCCGCCCTGCCCGACGTCCTGCATATGGGCGAGCGCGAAGTTATCCTGCCGGTCGTGCCGATGTTTCATGTGAACGCCTGGGGTATTCCCTATGGTGCAACGATGGTCGGCGCGAAGCTTGTCTTCCCGGGCGCGAAACTTGATGGCGAGAGCGTCCACGAACTGCTCCTCTCAGAAGAAGTCACAATGACAGCAGGCGTTCCCACGGTATGGCTCAACCTGCTCAACCACTGGCGGGAAGCCAAAACCAGGGTGCCGAGCCTCAAACGCGTCATTATCGGCGGCTCAGCCTGCCCGGAATCCATGATCCGGGCGTTTCAGGACGAGTTTGGCGCAGAAGTCCGCCATGCCTGGGGCATGACCGAAATGAGCCCTTTGGGAAGCGTCTCGATCCCCAAACCGCGCATGACCGATGACGCGGAATCCATCCGCAAGCAGATGAAACAGGGCCGGCCTGTCTTTGGCGTCGAGATGCGGATCGTCGATGACAATGCCAAGGCGCTACCCCATGACGGCAAGGCCTTTGGCGAATTGCAGGTGCGTGGCCCCTGGATCACCAGCGGGTATTTCAAGCTCGACCACTCCGAAGCCCACGACAAGGACGGTTGGTTTGCAACCGGTGATGTCGCGACCATCGATGAAGACGGCTATATGGAAGTCACCGACCGCGCCAAGGATGTGATCAAGTCCGGCGGTGAATGGATCGGCACCATCGAGATCGAGAACCATGCCATGGGCCATCCCGACGTAGCGATGGCCGCCGTAATCGGCGTCGCACATCCCAAATGGGACGAACGCCCCCTGCTGATTGTCGTCCCAGCCGCCGGAAAGACACCCACCCACGCGGACATGACCAAGTTTCTGGATGGCAAGATCACCAAATGGTGGATGCCTGACGATACGGTCCTGACCGACGAACTGCCCATCGGCGCGACGGGCAAAGTCCTGAAAGCCAAGCTCCGCGAACAATTCGGCAATCACAAGCTGCCAACGGCCTGACACGCCACAAGGAAAGAACCAACCGTGACAAGCACACCCACCATTGACGAATTGCTACAGCTCCGTTTCGACGACGCTCCGCAGAACGTTAACAGCCAAGCCGATACCAGCCATTGGCTGCCCATCGCCAACCATCAGTCATGCCGTCTGTATACGGACCAGCCCGTACCAGATGACCTTGTCCGCCAGCTCAGCGCGCTGGCGCTCAGCTCTCCCACCAAGAGCGATCTGCAACAGCGCGACATCATCATCGTCAGTGACCCGGATAAGCGCGCGACGATCAACGCGCTCTTCCCCGGTAGCCCATGGATCGCGGATGCCCCTGTGTTTCTGGTGTTCTGCGGCAACAACCGGCGTTTGCGTCAGATGCATGAACGCTCCGACATCCCATTCGAGAACGATCATCTCGACGCGTTCTTCAACGCCGGAGTCGATGCCGGGATCGCGCTTTCCGCCTTTGCGCTGGCCGCGGATGCGGCGGGACTCGCCACCTGCCCGATCAGCACGGTCCGGGACCATCTGGAGGTGGTAAACGAGCTTCTGGAACTGCCGGACTGGGTCTTCCCGGTTGCCGGGATGACACTCGGATGGCCGGCACGGCCTCCCCGCATAAATCTGCGCTTGCCGCTTGCCGCCACCGTCCACACCGACACCTACAACGAGGCCGCCCAACAGGATGCAATCAAAGCCTATGACCTGCGACGTGCGGAGCTGCGCCCCTATGGGTCACAGCGCGAACCGGAACGTTTCGGAACGCGCGACCCCTACACATGGTCTGATGACAAGGCGCGCCAATACAACGAACCCCAGCGTACGGATTTCGGGGATTATATTCGCGCCAAAGGCTTCAAGCTGACCTGAGCATTCCTACTCGGCCGGCGCGGCGGCGAAACGCAGCACGGGCAGCAGCGATGCCGCGATGAGAATTCCCGATGCGGTGATCGCCAGCAGCACAAACAGGGTATCGAAACCCCAACCGCTGTAAATCCAGGCGATCAGCGGCACCGACGACGCGATGATCGAAAAATTGATCATGTAGCGCAGCGCATAGACCCGCGAGCGCCACGCACTGTGGGTCACGCGCCCGATCAACACATCGTTGATAGGGATTTGCCCGAACACCGCGAACATGAATGCGATCGCCACGACAAGTGCCTGCCAGCCCGTGAGGCCCGGCATAATCGCAAACAGCGACACCTGCAGCACGGCAACAATCATGAAGATCCGGCGGACCGGGAGCCGGTCGACCAGATAACCCACAATGAGCTGGCCGACTGCAGCGACAGCCAGCACAAGAAACGCAAACCAGCCCACATCGGATGCCGACACTGCGAGGTCGCCGAGTTGTTCATCGAAAACTTTCGGCAGGGTGAAGGTCGTGCTCTGAAAGACCAATCCGCCCAGGGATGACGTCGTGAAAACGATCAACAGCACCCGGATGACCGTGGCGCGGTCGAACAGCATTGGCGCAGCCCGGCCTTCGGATTCCGGCCTGGCACTTTCCTGGGCTTCAGCGCTCCGCCCCGCGACGATGAACAGATAGGCAACTCCCATCGCGATTGAAAACAGGCCCGGCCAGACAAAGGCGGCGCGCCAATCCGCATGGTCGATGAAGAGCGCGGTGATCAAGGCCGCCGCGGCCACACCCAGATTGCCGAAAATACCGTTGATCGCGATGGGCACACCGGTGCGCTGACGGCCATGCACCACGAGTGCAATCCCGACTGGATGATAAATCGCCGCGAACATTCCGATGACGGAAAGCCCGACGGCCATCTGCACCGGCGTCTCGGCGAGAGCTGTGAAGGCCGATGCGGCCCCAATCCCCAGAAAGAAGACCGCCATCATCCCTTCCCGGCTCCACCGGTCGGCGAGCCAGCCCGCCGGCAGGGTAAACACCGCATAGGCAATGAAACCCGGCGTCGCAAACGCGATCAGCTCGCCATAGCTCATGCCCCAATCGCGCGACAGCGTCAGCGCCGCCGCAGTGGCGAAGATCAACATGAACAGGTGGGTCAGAAAATGCCCGATATTCAAAAGCAGAAAATGGACATTCTCACGGTCAGCCAAGTCGATTTTCCCTACCAGACGCTCCACCCGGCATCGACGATGATCGTCTCTCCGTGGATCATCCGGGAGTCTTCCGTGGCGAGGAACACGGCAGTACCGGTCATGTCATCGGGGTCGATAAAGTCGATACCCGTTGGCGTCATGGTCCGCATCAGCTGCATGTATTCCTCATTGCCCGGCCCCCGCAGATGCGCGTTGAGCGGCGTGGCCACATTGCCCGGGGCAATGGAGTTCACGTTTATCTTCTCCTTGCCCAGTTCGGCGGCCAGGGCACGGGTCATGTTGACCACGCCACCCTTGGATGCGCAGTAACCCGGACAGTTCGGGAATGCGCCCGTACCAGCAATCGAGGAGATGTTCACAACCTTGCCGCCGCCATTTTCACGGAAATGCGGGACAAGTGTTTTCACCAAGAAGAAATAGCCCTTGAGGTTGAGATCGAGCTGCTCGTCCCAGATTTCCTCGGTCGTTTCCATTACGGGAACCGTTCGGAACACACCGGCATTGTTCACCAGAATATCGACACGGCCGAACTCGGCGATCACATCTGCAATGAGCTTTTCAATGAGTTCGACTTTGGAAACGTCGGACTTGAAAGCCTTGCCCTTACCCCCGGCGTCCTCAATCTCCTTAATGATACCCGCTGCACCTTCGTCATTGCTCTTGTAGACGGTGGCGACAGTGGCACCTTCAGACGCATATCGTTTCGCAATGGCCGCGCCGATACCCACCGAGCCGCCCGTCACGATTGCTACTTTGCCTTCAAGTCTCATACTCTCTCTCCTGTAATACAGATTTTAGTTTCTCAGTTCGGCTGTACGCGCCGCATCGACCGAAAGATCGTCGGCTATTACAACCGCATAAATATTCTCAGCACGTTCGCGCGAAATCAGGCCTTCGCGCACATCCTTGAGCACACGTTCGGGGTCCCGCGAACGCGGATCACCATACCCACCGCCGCCCTGCGCGATGGAGACCAAGGTCTCGCCATCCTCAATCCAGGCGATTGTACACTGATCAAGTGTCTCGAGTTCCCCGTTTCGGATTCGCTTGAACTGGTTCGAACGCGCCGAGGCCAATCCGCCGCGTGCGCCCTGGGGCACGTGGATGTTGCCATCATGCACAAAGCCCGCCTCCATCTGGCAGCCAACCGGCCCATACTCGACTTCGATGCCTGGTGCCCCGCGAAACCGCCCCGCGCCTTCACTGTCCGTGATCAAACGACGTGTGTGCACATGGATCGGGGTATAGACCTCATCCAATTCCACGGAATCGATAAAGCACATCCCGCCATTGCCTACATGCAGCATGGTCATCCAGGCATCCTGATGCGGGGCGCCGGCGCCTGCTGTATGGCCGAGAAACAGCTGATTCACATAAGGCTTGCCACTGCGGGGGTCGTTGCCCGAAACCACGGCTGTGGAAGGCGGACAGAAGCAGCCGACTTCGCCCATGCCGAACCCGTCACCCAATTCCGCCATGGCGCGCTGGGTCGCAGACGTAATCCGGTCCGCGAGATTTGTGGTCGAAGCCGAACAGCTGATCGGATGACGCGGAATTCCAACAACACCGGCGTCCTTCAACTTCAGTTCAATGCGTCGCAGAGATCCGGCGTTCTTGGGCACCGTATGATCGATGGAGTTGAACACGCCGATATAGGCCGCCGTCCGGGTGCAGGATTCTGAAACATTCAGGCCGCAATTCATCTGGTCGGCGTTGTCGAGGAGATCGACCTCGATCCGCCCGGCCGCCGGATCAACGGACACTCGCGACGTGACCTTGATCCCCTCATCCGGCGTGTCTGGAATGGCATCATGGGTCGATTGTGCGGAGGCCTTCCCCTCGGGAATGTCCCCGATCGCGTCGGCCATGCGCTTTTCTGAGTATTCGAACCACTGCCCGGTAAACGCGTGCAACGTATCCCAGCCAACTTCCTTGCCGAGCGCGAGCAACTCACGTTCTCCGATCAGGGCGGAGCCGAGCATGGCCAGAAAATCCCCGTGCCACTGCTCGGGAACCCGAATACGCAGCTGGCACATGCGCACAATGTCCTCGACGGTTTCGTAATCCTTCAACACCTGAACAGCGGGGAAGATCAGCGCACCTTCTTCGTAAACGTCGCGCGCTGTGCCGTGATACGTCGTCGGAATCGAGTTCCCGATATCGGCTTGATGGGCTTTGGCCAACACCGTGAAATGATGCACACCATCATCATCGATCACCGGCATGATGATCGTGTGATCGGCGGGATGCGAACAGCCGTGATAGGGCGAGTTGTGCAGGAAGGCGTCGCCCTTTTTAAGGTCCGGATGAAACTCCTTCATCGAGCGCGCCATAATATCCGGCCCGGACAACACATGGATCGGGAGGCTTTCCGCAACGGCGAGCAAATCGCAATCCGCGGTGAGGATGCAGCAGGAGAAATCCTTCGCGCGATTGAGCACGCCCGAGCGTCCCGTCCGCAGCAGTGTGTTCCCCATCTTTGAGGAAACACCTTCAAACCGGTTCGCAAGAATGGCGAGCTGCGCACCGTCGAGTTGTTTGGCTGTCATTGTTCCCACTCCCCTATGGCCGCATCAGAAGGCTGCCCGACGCCGTCCGCTCGAATGTGGTCGCACCATCGGCAATCACGGTTGTAAACGGCGATTCAATGATGGCGGGACCGGAATGCTGCTCGCCGGA
>ENA-UOXV01001866-UOXV01001866.1-marine-metagenome-genome-assembly--contig:-NODE-1866-length-28478-cov-6.303381_pt1 | contig 28478 bp, 52 predicted proteins | sample MGYA00238165_ERZ766961 | MGnify/ENA primary metagenome ERZ766961 (study PRJEB28924, sample SAMN03173240) | marine metagenome | biome: Marine; feature: Water; material: Subsurface seawater | place: North... | reverse complement strand
GGCCCACACCACTAACGGGACGCGAGCACGTGGGCGGTGGGAGCCGGGGCAAAATAATCTCGTACAGACCGGGTACCAAGGAACAGAGCCAAAACAGCGAGGCTCGCACAAAAAACAGTCGGAGCAGGCGAAAACGGAGTGAGTCGGCGTGCGGCACGCCAGACTTGGAGACCACGAGGGGCGCGAACGCCCAGTGCTGGTAGGGACACCACATCCCGTGCTTCCTCATCTTCTCTGCGTGCCGGTGCTTCATGGCGTCGGGCCGCGGGCCTCGCACAGACCGGGCACCAAACAACCGATTGAATTCCCACAAAGCGAGTCTTTTTTCGTTCAGGAAGGAATCGACAGATGGCGCCGAAGCAGGGGGTATCTGCCGAGGAAAAGAAGAAGCGCCTGCTGAGCATTTTCAAAGAACATGCCGAGGTTTCCCCGTGTTTGCACTCGTGGGTATCTCCACGAAGCTAGACCAGTCAAATGCATCCCAAATTGATGCGCAGGTGTTCACCCTCAAGGAGATCGAAAGCAAGGGGGTCAAAAAGGGCGTAAACGGAATGCTGATCAAAGACCTGATGAAGGAGTTGACCGACGAGGGTCTAGTTGAAGTCGACAAGATCGGTGCGCGCTCTCTCGCTATCGCTGTCGCAGTCGCTCTCTCTCTCTCTCTCTCTCTGTCTCTCTCTGACCACCTCGCTTCCCTCGTCCTTTAATTGCCAGGATCCTCGAACATCTTTTGGTCGCTGCCATCCAAGAATGGACAGATTCGCCGAACCAGGCTTTCTGATCTAAGAAGCAAGCTTGCCTCCACAAAGGTTCGCTGAAGTGCTGCTTGACTCTTGTCAGTGACAAATTGGCAGCGACCCAGTCATGCTGGATATTGAGGACAGGTGAAGCTGTGCGCGGCGAAGGAGCAAAAAGAAGTCCTGCAGAGTGAGCGAAGCGACGGCGACCGCCCCAAGAACATAATGAAGGCGTTCACCCAACTTTCGAAACCCTTGATCCGATTTGCGAACACTCACGCCTGCTGCACTCGCTCGTTCGCGTCACGCTCCCAGACCCGCGGTGCTGAATCGGAGTCTCGCTACTTGCTCAGGTAAAGGCCTTGACAGAGAGGACGCAGGCGCTCAGCAATGATCTCAAGATGCATGAAAGTCGAGGCGAGTTGGTCTCGAACCGCGCAGGGCCCGTAGGCATCATCAACTGGTTTTGAGCAGACTTGTGCCAGTCCTCTAGTGCAGCACCTCGTTGATTTGTTTCGGTGGTCATGTGTCTGTGCACTTTTGAGATTGGCATTGAAAGAATCCCGGTGTCTATCTAACCCTCATTTGGCCGTTCCGCCCGACTCGGGCTTCCAGGTTTTCGCTCTCTGTGATGTGTCAGGTGCAGTCCTAAATGTTTGCGCGCCGCAGATCCAGTTGTGCTCGCAGCTCTGCAGAAGAATGCATGCCAAGCAATGGAGGGGGCGTCCCGGTGGGGCGACAATCTGGACGCTGTCCGTGAATTCCTGCATAGCCAGGTCTCACCCTCAAGTACCAGGTCACTAAGTCATGACATGGCGGTAAACCCGATGCATGAATACACGTAGCCACGAGACAGATGTGACTGAGTGGCAACTGAACAGCACGGGCATGACTACGCGCTAATTGATGCGCGTCTCGGCTGTTCCTCGCAAGACCTGCTACCTGTGTCTTGGGAGTTCCTGGAGGAGATATTGGTCGAGTAACCTGTTGCGCAGTGCCGGCCCAGAATACGGAGGCACCATACACAAAGGTGAACACTAGGCCTGGCCTTTTCTGCACTGCGCCGCAGTGTATTGCAAGTTTTCTAGCTGCACATTCCGATCGTGCTATGCATACTAGACACACTGCACGGCACGGAGCACAGCAAACAAGTGGGCTGCTCGGGGGGGTGCCACATATTTACACTTGAAGCTCCGAGGCTCACTGCTGCTTGTAGCGTTCCTCTTCCGCGTAGTAGTCGTTGAAGCCAACAACGTCACGCAACTCCGCAAAGTCGAGAATATTAGAGGCATCCCGTCCAGCCTGTCCATTCCACGCCGCAAACCACTGTGAGGACATGGTGGCGCTCTGCCCTCACACCTGACGAGTCACCGATACCCGCAAAGGAGGTTGGCATGGTTGCGAATATGTCCGATAGACACAGGGCGGCATGCCTTAAGATCTTGCAAAGCAGAATTCATGGCCGAGACAGCAGCGGAAAGAAGGGTGAGCGGGTAGGCTGCAATCCCAAAACCAAGCTCCTGCGCAGCCCCAACGGTCCGCACCCGCCTTGAGCACTACGCGCGGTGCTACTGAGGCATCGCAAACGCTGCGACGCAGTGAGAGTGGATTGAAAGAGGGACACTAGTAGCAACTTGCACCTTGAGCTCCGCGGGCGGCAGAATCGGTGTCTTGCCGCCCTCGAGCATGTTGGCAAGGTGTGGTGTGTTTGGTGCCGCCTGCGACCCAAAGTCGCGTAAGTCACACAACACTGCACGCATGGGCGGGCGCGGCACTGGGCGGGAGGAGAACGACACACTTTGCAAGCGGCGCGCATCTCCTCCACCGACTGCGGCGCCTCCATGAATACTGCCCAGGGTCATCCACTGCGGGTCGGCCGAAAGAAACGCGCATGGCAGCACGCGCGGGCGCTCTCTCCCTGTTCGCTCTCCCTCTGCGCTACAGCCCCACACCCTTTCTACCAACCCGTCTGTTTACCCTACCATTCAAACCACCATCCATTTATACACATAGCGAGCGGCAGTTGAGACCGATATCGGCGCCGACTTCGGCAAAGAGGCGGATGCGCTCCAGCGCCTCCTCTAGACCAAGCTTTTCGCGTGCGTCGGTCCGCGCCAGAATGAGAATGTCCGCTCCTGCGGACGGGCATTCTACACACTTCAGCCCGTGGCCATGGCGAGGGCTGCCACACGCGACACCTCTTTGGGACGCGGAGGCACCCTCGTTGCGGGCGTCGACGGCGGCGCGCACCCTTCCAAGCGCCTCCTCGCGCCCTACCACCTCCTTTCCCTTGGTGTGCCCACATCGTTTTGGTGCCACCTATCGTCGGTGCCACCGCCCATTCCATCGCCCGCGCTTCTCAGCAGCCCGAGTCACATGCGCGTGGGAGAGCCTCCATCCGGCGTGGGGGTTGGGGGGGGGCTGCCTGGTCCTCGATCATCACTGCTGCGAATCCTGCCTGGGCGTAGCCCCGCACCGTGCGCTTCACATTCATCGCGTTTCCATAGCCCGTGTCGCCTGCCACAGCGCTGTCAGCCCACATAGACAACTGTCGGCGGAGCCCATGGCCTCCACGGAGCACCGTGCAGAATTGCGTGAATGAGCGCAAGCAGGTTTTTGGGGGCAACCGTCTCCCAGCACCGGAATTGACACGGCCGCGCAGATATCCCGCCCCGCGTCGATCATTTCGCCGTAACTGATATACCTGAATGCCGCCCCCGGTCTCAGCGAACCTGGGATATTGTGCGTGAATTGTCGCAACCCGGTGTAGTACCCTGTGTCAGGCAGCCCAAGCTTTGCCGCGGACGTAGAGAACCCACTCATGAAGGTGATCTCAAAGCCCGCTCGCTCGATCAGTCTCGCGCTGAGAGCGTCAAAGCAGCAGGGCATTGTCAGGATTTGTTTCGTGGCGAGCTTTGCCCGCAGCCGAGCGGCTGGCGACTCCCCTGCAGGCGAGCAGGAACCCCAATCAGCAGAGTGAGAACAGGACACCAGTATGCCAACGCTCGCCCCAGTGGTGCTGCATCCGCCACAAGGTTTATGTGTGACCCTGCAAGGGCAAACCTGCTGACATCCATGCCACTTGGCTGTGGGCAGACCGTGCAACACGGCACGAAGAGGCCGGCCTGGTCGAACCCAGAAAGGAGGCACAGCTCAGCGGCGAAGCACGGGGCAACCCGATTGAGCTGGTGGCAGATAAGAATGCAACAGCAACAGGAAGGGCTCGCGCTAGCAATATCGCCCCTGCGATGAACAAGGATATCCCCCGCATGCTCTGATCCTGATCCTGATCAGGGGTGGGTGGCTGCGCGAAAACTTCGGTTATAGTTGTAAAGCGACAAATAAAGCGACTTTGCGGCGGTCGCCCCCCTTAAATGTAGGCCTATTGGGACTTCGCTCGGTTACTGTTAGTCAACAATACTTTGGCGCTGGCTCCCGCGCCCCGTCACTCCAATGGTCTTTGCTTTGCGGTTTGTGACTGTTGTCAGTAAACGGACGTTGTTACTTAGGTTGTGCGGCAGCGATTCCCAGGGGTGCTTGGGTGCATTGCTCTACCTTCCCCCTCGGTGCGTCGCATGTTCTTTCTGTACGAGATCATTCAAGTGCATTGCCAACTCCACGGGGTGCCTCGCCCTCCGGGTTTTCGTACGTACGAGTTTATTCGGAACGCATCTTCTTTCGAGAATGTCTGAATGAGCAAGAGCCCGCGCGCGCATGCGCCGAGACCAAGGGTCTCTCGGTGCAGCACAAGCAGCAGATAGCCTGACGGGCTGCTCTTAATCTCACAGCGTGTGCTGCAACCACAGCGTGTGCTGCAACCACGCGCACCAGTGGCGCCGAGCACCTAGAAGGCGTACGAAGTTCCTCCAACGGACACGCGTGAATCGAGGTCAAACGACGCCTGCCCCGCCTGCCCCGACAGCGGAGAGAGCCTGGCGGCTGTGAGGCACTCGCCCACGCAGCAGCCAAAAGCGCAACAACGAGGCGGAACAAGGTGAACGCCAGCGCTGGGTGAGCGGGGTGGCATGGAGGATGAAGCGCGGATTGCGGGGCCCCGCCTGGTCTGATACATCTCCAGACAGCACGTTCTTTGAGCTCCCGTACTGGAGAGGCGGTACATGCCACAACATCGCATTTTAACATTAGGTGGCCGCGCACTGCTCGAAACTTGCCTGGGGCTGGGGGGCAGCGGCTTGAGCTGGCGCTGCCTTGATGTGGTTCGCGTGTACCTTGGCAAGTTGGTGCTGGGCGGGTGGAGCGAGCCGAGTGAGGGTGACGGAAAAGTAGCGGTCGCCACGCAGCATGGAGAGGGTGCAGCTGGTGCCCTCAGCACCAACTGTCAGCTGTTTGATCGAATCGAGGTCCCAACCGTCCACCTGGCCTCGCCTCGTGCCCGTCAGCCCAGCGCTGAACCGCGCGTGCGTCGCCACTGTGGGGGGGGGCACCGGCTCGTTGTCGATGGAGAGCAAGATATCGTGCAGCTCAAACTGCGCCGAGCGGTGCGCCGCGAATCCAGGGATGATCTCCTGCACGTACGTCGTCGGGTCGCCCGAGACCCGCTCCAGCGCTAGCCCGAGCCCCACCATCCGCGGCACCGGGGCCTCCCGTGCCGGGACCAGTGCGCCCGCGGTAGTCGGCGCGGGAAGCTTCGGGACGCTTGCGGCAGGAGGCTTGGCAAGGGCAGGAGTCTCGCGGTCGCGGTAAACGATTTTCTCTACAACCCGCTCGCGGTCCCTGCAGCGATTCGGGGCATCAGAGACGGCACGTGCCGGCACCTCTTGGGTCATGGCCCTGCATGCTCGGCAACCCGTGCAGGGCGCCCCACCCACCCATCATCGAAGCAGACGGGCGCGAACCGGTGCCGGGCACAGACAGTAGGAGATGGGGCTACCGGTACTCGACACGTGGCGGCTCCTTATTTTTGGCGTCGAGCAAAGCAGACAGTCGATGGACCTCCGCAGAAAGCGAGTCAGCGCGCGCACGCGCCTCCTCCGCCCGGGCCATTGCCTCCTCGTACATGGCCACGCTCACCGTCTGCGAGCGGCGGCACGAGTGCTCCCGCTCTCAGCGACACTCGTGCCGCCGCTTGCCGCGTGGGTTTCGGTCGCACGCGTTGGGGCGCAGCCGGGCAGGACTAGACATTAGGGTTGTCGACTTGCACGGTGATAGGAACTTCTTTCTCAACCACTCTCTCAACAACCTTCTCGATCACCTTCTCGACCTCAACAGGCACGTGTCGCTCCACCTCCTTCACAACCACGCGCTCGATCTCGACGGGCACCTGAGAGAGAAAGATACGTTTATTGACAACGATCAGGAAAAAGGGGGGAAACGGTGCCAGGAAAGCAGGCAAGGAGAAGAGACGCACCTCCTTCACTACCACACGCTCAACCTCCACCGCAACCTGCATATTACGTGCCGCAAGGTCGAGTCAATCCCTGCCGTCGGTCCGGAAAGCCGGCAGCGATGCAGCCGAGATGGAGCGTGCCTCTTCTTTGACAATTTTCACGACTTCGACCGGCACCTCCGTCACAACCACCTTCTCAACTTCGCGAACAACCTCTCTGCGCGCCGTTTAGCCCAGGCGTTAGCTGCTGCTGCCCCAGGGCGGGGCGCCGCGCAGGAGGGGAGCGACTTACTTGATGACGACACGGTCGACGTAGACCGGGACGTTGACCTCCACGACGCGCTCAACAACAATCGGGCGCGGCACCTCGGATACCACGACGCGCTGCACCTCAACCGCTACCTCGTCGCGCACCACGCGCTCGACCGGCACTTCCACGGGCGTCTCCTTGATCACCACCTGATAAGTTTATTGACAGCGATCAGAAGAAATGGGAGAAATGGTGCCAGACCACAAGGTTAAGAGCCTTGCGCTCCGCGGACTGAGCTAACCGGGCTGAGATCAGTAATAATGAGCTGGGGAATACCTTGTCCACCGGGATTGCAATCTCTTGGTACACCACCCTGTCCTGCGGAACTTCGACCACTCTGTCCACGATCTTCGAAAGTGCGCCACTTTCAGACTGTGCTGAATGTTCTGTTGTCGAAACAAGAGACGAGTCTGAAAGAGGGAAACGGAAAGATTACCCGGTCCACCTCAACCTCGACAAGTTTTTCGACAACTACCTGTGTCTCGACCACTTGCACCCGTGTCTGGATAATCGGCTCATGTGCCTCCGACCCGGCAATGTTGGCCTTGCCCGGCGAAACGCTCTGCTGATTTCGCGCGTTCTTGCATTTCATCCGCAGCGCTCGGATGTCTGGTACCCAGGGGGTCACGGTCGCGCGAAGCTGCAGCAGGGCAAAACGACTGGTGCGACATTCGGGCAAAGGGACGCACCGTCGGGCGTTGCGGGGGGGGCGGAGAGCGCTTGGCGCCAGCACGGGGCGGCGAGGCAGCCTGCACGACGATCCTCTCAGGCCCTGCGGCGACCGGACGCTGCGGCAAGGGCGACCACTCTTTCCGCGCCCTCTGCTGAACCTGCCCGAAAGAAAGAGGATCCACCGTATCAGCACGCCTCTCAATCCCAGCAGAGATCTGCTACCGCCGCTGCGCATGGACTCGTCAGTGTCATGCCCTTGCGTCACCCTGACCAGTACCCAGACCAGTAATGAGACGGGCGTAGATGCCGCACCGGCTGCGCGTCATCAAGCTGTACAGCCTGGACCCGGTCAACCATCACCGGCTGCGCCTGGACCTCAACAAACATTGGCTGAGTCTTCTTGTACAGCGCGCTGTAATGCCCGTTGTTGTCCACCATACCCACCATTTCAGAACCCTGCACTGGAGCGTACTGCATTCGGTGCTGCGCCTCCTGCATGTAGTGCCGCCTGAGAACAGGCGGCGAATTGCTGCGCACTGCTGGGCGAGCGCTGCCGTACAGTCCGCCCCCTGGCTGCAGTCCGTTCTGCCCTAGAAGCTTGGGCGCCGCAGGGACAGCTTCGCGCCGCCGGCCGGGCTCGGTCGCGAATATGCCGGGCGATGCGTCCGCAAGCATGGGCGGCTGGGACATTGCGGAGTCAGCAGCAAGTGGGCCTGCTCAATAAGTCTGCCAAGATGCAACAGCCCACGACCGTAGGCCTGCTCTGCGCCTGGGGTTCCTCAGCCGAGGAATCTCTTCAGGTGGTCGTCACGTAAAAAGTAGACAGCCCATCACCGTCAAGATTCAGCGCTGAAAAGGATGTCTGTGCTCGTGGTGCGCTCGTGCTACCCTTTGCTGTGCACATCCTTGCATTGCAAACACACAGACTGACGTTCCAAGGACACAGGTTGGTGGAGCGGGCTACATTGGTACGCACTGCTGCGTGGAGCTCATCAACGCTGGCCACAAGGTGGTCGTGGTGAGATCATACCCACCCATCGAAGTGACTGAAGATGCGCGAACGCGAGCCCAGACACCTCACTTTCTTCCTGACTCTCACGAAGAAGGATGACTACCTTGACAGTCTGTCGAACGAACGGCGCGTGTGCAGGTAGACAACCTTTGTAATTCCGCGAAAGAGGCGATCATTCGTGTTCAGGAAATTACGGGTTCGGATGTCGAGTTCCATGAGCTCGACTGCAGGTGCGCAGCGGCGCCTACACTGTGCACAATCTGTTTACGGCCGCCAGCTCCAAAAATCACGATGACGTGGAGAATTGGACAGGGATCTGGAGGTGCTACGTTCCTTTTTCATCAACAACAAGGGCCGTTTCTCGTCTGTGCTGCACCTTGCTGCGTTGAAGGCTGTGGGCGAGAGCGTGCAGAAGCCGCTCGAGTACTATGAGAACAATGTCGGGGGCGCACTGAACCTGTTGCGCTGCTGCAAAGAGGTCAGAAGCTGACGCTGAGTGTGTCCCTCATGCTGTAGAGTCCCTGCTTCTGGTTCACAGCACGGTAGTGCGCTGGGCAGGGTGATCTCAGATGACTTCTGGGGCTTTGCAGGTTGGCCCGAAGGCGCTCGTCTTCTCATCATCAGCGACGGTGTATGGGGTTCCCGAGGAGGTTCCTTTGACAGAATCATCCAAGATCTCTGCGACGAACCCGTATGGCCGCACGAAGCTGTTTATTGAAGAGATCCTTCGTGACATGTGCGTCTCGGACCCCGAGTGGCGTGTAATCAACCTGCGGTACTTCAACCCTGTCGGCGCGCACCCCTCGGGCAAGATCGGGGAGGATCCTGCGGGCATCCCAAACAACCTCATGCCATATGTTGCGAAGGTTTGACCGATGTCCGGCCAGGCAATCCGCCCTCACTATGGCGAGGTGTCTAGTAACGAACGAGGGGATACAGGTGGCAGTGGGAAAGCTGCCGGAGCTGACTGTATTTGGCAATGACTACGACACTAAGGATGGAACAGGCGTGCGTGACTACATCCACGTGCAGGACCTCGCAGCAGGCCATGTTGCAGCAGTGAAAAAGCTGCAGAGCTTGCAAGGCGAAGTTGTGGTGAATTTAGGCACAGGTGCGCCCCATGAGTCTTACGCGAAAGATTCAAGCCAGGCAAGCGCAGCTGGGTGCGCGTAACTGCTCACAGCGGCGGTTCTCGGTGACCAGGGCAAGGATACTCGGTGCTGGAGATGGTGGCGGCGATGGAGAAGTCCAGTGGAAAGAAGATTCCATACAAGTTTGGGCCGCGGCGGAGCGGCGACGTGGCGAGCGTGTGGGCCGACACAGCCAAGGCCAAGGAAGCGCTCGGATGGGAGGCGAAATTCGGCCTCGCTGAGATGTGCGACGACCTGTGGCGTTGGCAGGTCGCTGCCCCTCTTGTTCAACCATCCATCAGCCCTCAGTTCGCACTTTCGTACCGCATCCCAGCGCCCGACCAGATGATGCCAGGATTCCTGGGACTGCGCCACTGTTTGGTCCCTCAAATCAGGCTGCATACTCGCGGGTGCAGTGTGCAAATCCCGATGGATACCGATCTGCGGCACCATAATCCATACGAGAACAAGAGGTGGGCATCGGGGTGTGGCCGCAACAAGTGCAAGCGCCAGTGCGTCTTTCTCGATGACGCAGAAGTGAGCACTGTGGCATCCTCTCGCCAGAGAGTTGCCCGACGCAAAATTTTACTTTGCATAATCACACGACCATTCGTACACACCCGCACCTCCTGTGCGACAGCGTGCTTCTCCTGAACATTTCTCCTCGCGTCTCTCGTCGCCCCAAGTATCTAGCATCCAATGCACCAACTGCCTACTCCGAACTTGCACCTTGGATCTGTAACACCCGGTGGTCATAAAAAGAACCCAGGCTCCAGCGGCTACAGCTTTGAAACGACCCTGTGAATCAGTGGATTTTGCGCACCTTGTAATACGAGCCGGCGTAGAAATCTCCTGGAGCATGGCAGGTCTGGGAATAGATGAAAGCCTGGCCGTCGAAGTCGCGACAGTACGTCATGCTATCCGACGTCGGGCCAGCAGAGCCGACATTGCTCGGCACATCCGCAGGAATAGTGACACCCAACTCCGTGAAGCTCTGCACCCGGTCTCGCATTATACAGTGCCACAAAGCGGAACCAGAATATGTGTGCCACCATCAGTCATGGGGCCGCAAACACATGCCGTCCTTCAGGTGCAGAGAGCGGCTCCGAGGCACGCTGCCTCAAGTCTATTTGGGGAACGACTATGGCAGCAGATCAAAGTGGCAACAACACTCGGTGTCTTTCCGATATGAGAGGTAGGAATGCGCATTTAGCAGCACTCAGGGAGGCTGGGACATACCCGGATGGTGGCGAACATTCGCGCTCTCCCCTCGACCCAACAAAGCCTTGGCGGAGATCGAATATAGTGCAGGTGACTTTCTCACCGAAGTTGACTTCGACGTACTCCGATCAAAGAACGCAAGGACGCCGGCGGAACGCCAGGATGCAGGGCCTCGCAGGCGGTAGCGCGCCCAGCGGATCTGGTTTCGGGGGTTCCAGTACAGTGTCCTCGCCAGCTGACGTGCGCTCCTCGGGAATCTTTCGTCCAGGCTCCGTCAGGGCGAGCCCCTCTCCGTCGCCTGGCAACGTGGCGCCTCGCGCACCCTTCGACAACATCGGCGACGGGGATGAGGTGGCGCTCCTCAGGACGTTATTCCGGGAGCTTCCTTCAAAGCCTGATGGTCGGGTCGTGTCGAGTGTGCTCGGGCGCTACGCGGGGTTTCTGTCAAGCGCGGGCCAAGGGCACGAGGCCATTGCGCAGGAGTTTTACCTCCTGGCGCTCAGCACCCAGGACCCCGACCCGCGCACAGCACACACATTTCATTGGTTCCTCTGCTCACACACCCGTGACTACCGGTCGATACCGCAATACGAGCGGATCCGTGCTCGTGCGCCGCTGCGTGCACCTGGTTTGCGCCCGACCGAGCTGCTCGAGGAGGTGAAGCGCACCCACGGATGGACAGCGGAGGAGGGCGGCGCCAGCGGGGGCGGGACATTCTGCCATGCAGCGGCGTGCCTGGCCAACTTTCTCGACGAAGTCTGCGGGCTGACCGAGGAGGCGGGCGAGGTCTATGCTGCGGCGCGCGAGGGGCGCGGGGCGAGCCTGCTTGGCGGATTTGCGCGTGGCAAGTACGGCGTGTGGCTGTCGCGACGCGGGAGAGCGGAGGACGCCCGGGAGGCGGAGGCGGAGCTGGAGGCAGCGTTGGCGGAAGATACGAAAAATGCGGAGGCGCTGGTGGATATGGCACACCTCCTGTCGTCGCGCGACGCGGCGCGGGGGGCCGCGCTGCTGCGCGACGCGCTGGCCGCGGTGCCTGAGGACTCGCGGGTGCTTGGCGAGTACGCCTGGTTCATGGAGCGGGTGGTGGGCGACTTCGACGCGGCGGACGGGCTCTACCAGCGCGCGGTAACGGCAGACCCGTCCGCTGCGGGTACCCTTGGCCGCTACGCGGGCTTTCTCGCGCAGGTGCGAGGGCAGGCGCAGGCGGGTGCGGACGCGTACCGGCGATGCCACGAGGCAGATCCGCTGAACCTGACGGGGCTTCTGGGGCACGCGGGCGCGCTGGAGGCGGCGGGCGACACGGCGGGCGCCGGCGCGCTGTACGCGCGCGCGGTGCAGGAGCACCCCAGCGACGGCGACGCGCTGGGCGGGGCCGCCGCGTTCGCGCTGAGCTCGAAGGGCGACCGCGCGGAGGCGGTGCGGCTGCTCGAGGCGGCCGTCGCGGCGGACCCCCGGCACGCGGGCAACCTCGGGGCGCTCGCGGCGCTGCTCTCGGACGCGCCGGGCGGTGAGCAGGGCGTGGGCGCAGGCGCGGGCGCGGGCGGGGCGGAGGCGGCGCAGCGGCTGGACCGGGCGGACGCGCTGTTCCGGCGCGCGATCGAGCAGGACCCCGGCGACGCGCGGAACCTTGGGCGGTACGCGGTGTTTCTGGAGCGCGCGGGCGCGAGCGCGAAGGCGGCGCAGCTGTACCGGCAGGCGCTGGACCGCGCGCCGCGCGACTCGACGGTGCTCTGCAACTACGCGGGGCTCATCGCCAGCGGCGCGGTGAGCGGGGGCGGGGCGCCCGCGGCCAAGGAGCTGCTGCTGCGGGCGCTAGAGGCAGACCCCGAGCACGCGGGGGCGCTCTCCATGCTCGCGGACCTCTGCGAGCGGGTGGAGGGCGACCTCGACGCGGCCCAACAGCTCCTGCGCCGCGCCTTGGAGCTCCAGCCCACCGACCCCGACGCCCTCACCGCCCTCGCCGCCTTCACCGCCGCCGCCCGCAACGACCTCGACGCCGCCCACGCGCTCTACCTCCGCGCGGTCGAACAAGCCCCGCCGGTCGACGCGGCGTCCGCCGAGGCGCTCGGCGCCCTCGCAGTCATCGAGATGCAGCTCGCGCGCCGCCCGGGCGCCGACACAGCGGCGCGCATCGCGAGCGCGGAGGCGCGCTTCGCGGCGGCCGCGCGGCTGGACCCCGACAACAGCGAGCTGGCGGCGAACCACGGGGTGTTCCTCGCCATGGTCAAGGGTGCGGTGGTGCCCGCGGTGGCCGAGCTCGAGCGGGCGCTGGCGCTCGACCCCGGGCGGCAGGACATCCTCCTCAGCCTCGCGCACGTCTGGGAGTTGGCGGGCAAGGACGACGCGCGCGCCGAGGAAGCCTTCGCGCGCGCGCTGGCCGCGGACAAGGGGCCGTCGCACGCGCGGCTGCTCGGGTCGTACGCGGCGTTCCGCGCGCGGACGCGCGGGGAGGACGTGGACGCGAACCTTGTGCTGCACGAGGCGGCGGTGGAGGCGGATCCCGCCGACGGCGTGAATCTTGCGGCCCTCGCGCTCTACCTCTCCGCCGTCATGGAGCGCCACACCGAGGCCGACGCCCTCTTCCGCAAGGCCGTCGTGGCCGCGCCGCACAACGGCGACGTGCTGGGGCGGTACGCGTCGTTTGTGGGCGATCAGATGCACGACAGCGACGCGGCTGAGGTATACTACAAGCGGGCGATCGAGGCGGACGCGCGGGCGCGCGTCGAGAGCGCGGAGAATCTGGGCAAGTACGCCTACTTCATGCACACGGTGCGCGGGGACCTCCAGACGGCCGACGAGCTGTATCGCCGCGCCGTCGCGTGCGGCGCGGGCCCCGACACCTGCGCCAACTACGCTACCTTCCTCGAGATGGAGCGCGACAACCAGGAGCAAGCCGAGGTCGCCCCCGCCCCCGCACCGCCCCCGCGCCGCGTGCGGGCCCGGCGTCGACGCGCGGTGCCGACGCGCGGCGGCGCGGCGGGGGGCAGGTGTTCTACCGCCGCGCGGTGGACATGGACCCCACACACGCGTGGAACCTGGCGTCGCTGGCGCGCCTGCTGGCGTACGCGCGCGACGACCACGCGGCGGCGCACCTGCTGTTCCTGCGCGCGGTGCGCGCGGACCCCGGCGACGTGAGCGTCGTCGAGACCTACGTCGACTTCCTCACCGCCATCCGGTCCCCAACGCCCCGCCCCAGCGCCCCCCGCGCCCCTCCCCACCGCCCACCGCGGCGCCCCCGCGGCGGCCGACGCAGCCACGGGGGCGCTGAGCGGGGGGCGCGGGGCGCAGGGAGACGGACCCGAACGCGAACCGCTACTTCCGGGACGCGCTGGAGGACCTGCCCGAGTGCCAGAAGTTACTGAATGCATACGGCGACTTCCTCAGCAAGGTGCTCGGCGACGCCGCCGAGGCCGACCGCTTCTTCAAGCGCGCCCACCACGCCCCCCTCACCATCTGACGCCTCTGCCCCTGCCGCCGGCACCCGGCACCCGAAACCTCGTCAACAATCTGTGCATATGACAAGAGACCTCGCCTCTGCCCGGCCGCGCCTTCGCCAAGCACGGCGCGACGCGGTATACGCGCGCGCCTGCGAACTCGACTTTCAATTCTCACTCCCGCACTCGCACTCTCCCAGCCCCTCGCATATGCCCTCACTCCGCGCCTTACGCCTCACGCAGCCTGGGGAGCCCTGAGGCACCTACGCCGCCTCGATTTGGCCGTGCCCTGCTCCGCCTGGAGCAGGGCAACTGCAACCCTCCAGGGAACCGCTGCTTGCGGGCCCGCACAACGCCGCCTCCTGAAAGATGGGTGCAAACTGAGGCTGCAGCTGTCCGTGCGCCGGAGGTACAGGCGCCGCTGCACCCGTGCCCACCTCAAGAGAGGCTCCTGCCGCTACATGTTGTGATAGTTGGCTCTTTCGTGGCACTCAAGCATGGCAATAGAGTTGCCGCGAACAACGCACATCCCGATCTCCTTCTTCTCGTGCTGGTTCACGTGCTCCTGCGTGTGATCAAGCACCACGTTCATGAACTGGTCGAACCCACGAAGCACCCCCGAGACTGTCCTGTTGGCGTTCAATTTCACTGCCACACGTGCAAACACGCACACTGTCAGTAGCAGTCAATACCCGTGTCACACGGCAGGCTTGATTTACATTGATGACTATTCGCCATACGAAGAGCATGGCACGCGCAGGGAGCTTAGCCTTGGCGCAAGCGAGGGGCGGCAGGCCAGGGCAAACGCAGAGCCGTTCCTAGGGTGGCCCGCCTCAACACATCCAGAGGCACGCACTGCCGCAAAGTGTGTGTGTGTGTGTGTGTGTGTGCCTGCTGAATCTAAAAACCAGCATGCGCGCAGGATGACAGGTCACTAAAGCGCTGTGCCGCACACTTCCTGCAAGGGCGCGGAAGCTGCTGCGGCAGGAGCGCTGCAAGGATCCGTGGGCCCCAAAGCAAAGCGATCTCTCCTGCAGATACGAGGACAGGAAAGCGCGCACAGGTGCAGTGCGCTTGGGCGGGGGGGTCACAAGTGACTTTCTTGTCCATGTACTTCTTGAGGTCCGGGCCGCCCTTCCCCGACATGTTGGCGTAGGGTGCGCGTGAATCCGCGCTGGGTGTGAATTTCAGCCAACTTACGGGCCGGGCCCGCCTCGTTAAAACTATTTACACTTTCATTCAGGCCCGCCTCGGATCTGTCCTAGGCGCGATCCCTCACCCTACCCCTCATCCCGGGGCCGCGGCAGTCGCTGGGCCTGCTACCAAGACGCGAGAGGCAGGCGCAGCGGGCTGCCCGAGGATGGGGCAGCGCTTTTTAGATACTTGTTCGCTACCGCTGCGTACACGCACGATTTGCGCCGCAGGGCGTGAGGTAGCTCTACGTGTGAGTCTCCTGCTATTCCTCTTTCACGCAAGTCTGATCGGGATTGCCGACGCCCTGGATCCAAAATTGATGGCTGAGGTATTCCTCACTCTGTGCATATCCTGAGCCAGCGTAGTCTGCTTGCTTTGCTAGCTGAACTAGAGTGGATAGAAAGATGAAGTGCGTGGGGGGGGCGCGCAGGGGCAGAAGGGCGCGCGGATTTTTCAGGATGGTCGATTTGAGGAAGCACTACAGGTCTTCTCAAAGCTGAATATCAAGGCACCTGGTGATCCAGAAGTTCTCCTCAACATGGGACTCTGCTACGAGCAGCTGCAGCGTCTTTCGGATGCTGAGGATTTCTATCGCCGTGCAACCAATGCCGACCCTGGCAGCGCTCCTGCTTGGAGTGCCCTAGGTATTTGAGCCGCCAGTCCCCATCACAATGTGGAGAGGGTCAAGCTAAGCGGGATGGGGTGCCTTGATGGCAGCAAACCTTCACATTCGGAAAGGGGAGGCGGAGCAGTCGATCGCCGCTTACGGGAGGGCGATTGCGCTTGAGCCGCACGCAGACTTGCACCGCTTCAGCCGTGGCAACGCGTACCAGGCCAAGGGCGATCACGCCGCTGCGGCCAAAGATTTCCGCAAATCCACCCAGTTGGACCCCAGCAACTACAAGGCGTGGAACAACCTTGGCAGTGCGTACATGTCCACCGAGGCGAGCCAACTCCCGCACCGTTCCTGCGCCCGCACTTGGACCTGCGCCCGCACCCTGCATGGGCTTAGCACGACTTTTCATGTAATTGCAGGAAAATAGCAAGGCGATCGCGGCGCTGCGAAAGACGCTGACCTTCATTCCGACGCATCCTATTCCGCTAACGAATCTGGTCATCACGGAAAACCGCATCTGCGAGTGGGGACGCAAGCGAAAGCATAATCGCCTTCTGCGGAAGGCCTTGCATCAAGAGCTAGCTGAGGGCAGGCCCCTATGCACACCATTCCATGCCTTCGAGTTCAACCTCACCGCAGCAGAGTGCAAGCTGCACGCGCAGGCGAGTTGACCGATCTGCTCTGAGGTGGCAGCACTCTTTCACTTGTGTTCGCGTTTTGAGTCTTTGCCAGTGGATTGGCGGGCTTTATTGCGCGCGACTACATTCAAGAAGGCCGTGTTTTGCAGGCGTGGGCTGCGCGTGTCGACCAGGGCGTTGCGTACGTGCAGGACTTCGAGGCCGGCGGCGCAGAGCTCGCTCCCGGGCGTCGCCTGCGCATCGGATATCTCTCGGGCTCAGGGTTCCACAATTCGACCACCACTGCGCGCAGTATGCGGAGCCAGTACGGCCTGCACGACCGTGCTCGCGTCGAGGTATGGTGCTATGCTTGCCAGGGCGACGATGGCTCGGAGCCGCGTGCGACGATCCGACGCGGATGTGACCACTTTGTTGAAGCGGCTGGCTGGGGGCACGTGCGACTCGCGGAGCGGATCCGCGCCGACGGCATCAACGTGTTGATCGACCTCACCGGATATACGCTCAACACTCAGACAGAAGTGCTTGCCATCGGGCCAGCGAGAATACAGGTCCAGACGGCACCCTGAACATCTCGGAAGCATCAGTCATGGAATGCCAGAGAGACAGAGAGAGAGAGAGAGACAGAAGGAGACAGAGAAAAGTGGATGCATCGTTTCAAAATCGAACGCGAGCAGGTCTCGTTTCACGGATTTCCTGGTACGATGGGTGCCGACTTTATCCACTACCTGGTTGCGGACGCCCGCACAGCGACACCGGATCACCAGGTATGATGCAAAGCTGTTTTTGTGCGTTGTTTGCAATCCGATCTGCAAGCGCTGAGGTACTCAATCACCTACATGTGTGTGACCCTGGGCAGGAGCACTTTAATGAGCGCCTCATGCTTGTGCCGCACGCTTACCTGATCAACGACCACAAGCAGTCGCGCCGCGAAGCTCTCCTCGCACCTGGCGACAAGCTCTACAGCCACGAAGTCGTTAATCACCTTGAGCCCTAGTGTGTTTGTCCTCAAAAACTACCTACGGGTCCATTACAAGATTTTGATATCCACATCGGTTGGCAGGCGCCTTCGCTTTCGGAATTCGGTTTCAAGGATTCGGACATCATTCTCTGCTGCTTCAACCAACTGTACAAGATCGAGCCTGAGGTTTGTGAATACATTTCAAGCAGTCAAGTACCCGTAGCATGGGAAATCCTTTCGGTATTATTTAAAAGAAAATCTCCAGGGTAGCATCTGAATATCACTGAGAGAGATTAATGTAAAGACATGGTTTGCAGGTGTTTGGCGTCTGGATGGATCTTTTGAAGGCAGAATCAAGGGCAAAGCTTTGGCTTCTAAATTTCTCCACGCAGGTTCGAAACCTGAGACAAGATTGATTGCTTGATCGAGCTGCGCAATGCGAATTGTCGGTCTTTACACTGTAAATTCTTGAATCCTCACAACATCTAACACGCCTGTATCAAAAAACTGTCAGGGGGTGGAGAACCTGAAGAAACAGGCCAAAAAGCAAGGGGTAGATCCGAGCCGTGTCATATGGCACGAAAAGTTTCCCAGCTCACGAGAGTTCCGCATCAAAAGCATGGCTCACCTATTCCTGGATACTCCCTTGTTCAATGGTATGTCCCCCACTGCAAAGACTGTTCTTCCATATTTCACTTGCGTCGCTCTGTTAAAGCTAAGCTGGATTATCACAGCACACACTACTGCCGGAGACGTCCTCTGGTCGGGAGTCCCAATTCTTACAATGCCAGGCGACAACTTCGCACAGGTCATCCTTGCTTCCACGCGATGAATTTGCGAGCATCATCGTGTCGAAAAGAAATGCGTTTTGTTGCATATGATTCTGCTCAAATTTCGCAGAGGGTTGCAAGCGGGATGGTAAAAGCTGCAGGGATTCCGTGGATGGTGGCTCGCAATCTTGAGGACTATCGTAGGATCCAATCCCGTGCTGATGACCTCCCGTGGGTGTTGGCGAATGCTACATTTGGACATCATTACGTTCCCTCTCAATTCATGTACCTCACAGGTGCGACGGCTATGGAACTTGTGAAAAAACCGAGGTTGCTGGAATCAATCAAGAATAGGTCGAGCAAACATTTTGTCCATTCTTTAGAAGTTGCTTCTCTTTAGTGAAGCGGAATAGCACTCCCAGCGACATCATACTCAATTTGAACATCAGGCTGCGAGGGGAACGAGATCGTGCGCCTCTCTTCGATACGGCACTACTGACGAACGACTTTCAGGCACAGATTCATGATGAGCCCTCTGATATTCGCCTGTCGTTTCTTCCAATGGTTTCCTCCGTCTAGTCCAATCGGATTATTGGGTAACTAACATGAATCCCTCGTTACACACAGCGCGCGCTGCTTATGAGCTGGGATGTGAACGAGGCTTACGGAGCACCATTTCACATTGTGAGTCGTCTCTGACGATCCCCACACCCGCCATCATCTCCTAGTCGCTCTCGCGTTTACTGAAAGACGCGTTGCAGATGGTGAATCAACGTGGCTGAAGGTTGGATGGGGTCTATCGACATGTCGAGTAAATAAAGAAACAACGAAATCGTCCGCTGTCACACTCACTTGGAAAAAAGTCGTGCCCTCTTCTAAATGGCCAGAAGATTTCACGAATCCCGACCGCATTAGTCTCGACGCGCCACAAGCTGTAGAACATACACTGCCCCCCGCGCCGTACATCGGAGTCACAAATTGAATTTGGGGATGGCGCAGCTACAAACCAACCCTAGCTTCATCGCGGTCAGATGTGGGAATCTACCAAAGAGATTGATGATGTCGAGGTAGAGCGTGATTGCAGCAAAAATGTACTCGTCAGGCCCTGCGAGACTTCGTGTGTCATGGCTTTTCGATTGACAACGAAAGAGTGCTCTTCTTTGTGAAAGCTAGGCAAAATACTGTGAAGCGCGGAGAGAAGTCATACCCAGTTTTGCAGAGATGAGCCAAGTATCGAAGACGATGTACAGAGAAAAGATGATAGTTCCTGCAAGCGCATAGAAGTACCTGAAAAGTGCGCCAGGGATGCTTTCAGTGCACCAAAAGTCCGAACGAATCAGTAGTGCACTAAGTGGCAGGGGAGCCGCAGAAGGGTCGACTCACTGTAGCTGGGGCGAGGCGCCAAAGATCGCCATTCCGAGACCGAAGAAAATGAAGATGAGCAAGACAACGAAAAGGCCCGCACCGAGGAAAGAGAAGTCAATCTTCGACTGAAATGTGAACACAGTGAGCGACACGAACACGGCAGCAGTGATGCCGACAGCCATAAGAACTGACTCAATGCCCTTGTTGGCGTAAGGAGTGCCTATAGCGCATTGCAGCTCCCCCCCCGCGAGACCGAGGCTTGCGCCTGGGGGCCACTGAGAGAGCGGCTTAGCTTCTCCTCCTTTGGCATCAACGACCAAAGGGTCGCATGTCACCTGCGACCATTCGAGAGTTCCCTCAGCCTGAGCATTCGCCGGGCGCGAATCTGTCGAGTAAAGAGGGGTGTTTTGGAAGGAGAAATCAGGTAAGGCTGCTCGGAAAGGGGCGCAAGGAAGCAACTCTGGCTACCCTTGGTGGGTGCGACCATCACACAGGCGGTGGCGACGGAAAAGGCCATCATGACAGTCCAGAGCAAGAGCAGCTGCATGTTGAGAGGGTGCCTGGAAGCCACCAAATCATGCACTGAGCCACACGCGGGACGTGCGCGAGGGCCAGGCCTCGCGTGAGCGTGGCAAGGTGTTCACCTGTTCTTGAATGCCATGAGCGCAAAGAGGGTTAGCAGCGAGAACACAAAAATCGACCAGTAGAAGGCCTGCGAGCCTGCGCCCAAGCAAGAAGCCGACCGATCTTAGCGCCGCGTAAGCCCGGCCCTGAATGGACGCGTGCCGGGGTGGCGTATCAGAGCGCAGGTGAGGAGGCTCCGGGTTCGACCAGCAAGGAAGGAACCGAGGGCCAGAATGTTCCATCCACCCGGTGCCGGCGTTCCGCGGTGCACCGTCACCGTCAGCGCGAGAATGCACACAATTGCTGTAGCGATCAGCTGCACACTCAAAATTCCGTAGACTTTGCGCAAGAACCCAAGCCGCACCTCCTTGGCGCACTCACAAACCTTCTCGTTGTTCCAAGACTGCTCAAATCCGGAATTTCCTGCATCGATCTTGTCCATCAAGTTGCGAACCCGTCCAAAAGCCTCCACAGCCAGATATTTGGTGCATCGCAGTTCATTTTATTGCAAGACGCGTCTCCGCACTGCTCTATCTACATCGGGCGAGCTCCCTGTTCAGAGTTTTAGTTGGGGAAGAGCTGACCACCGAAGTCATGGTCTGTGCCATGGTCTGTGCCCCAAAGGAACTTTTTGCGATCTGACTTTGGGTGAGCCTGGGTAATCGAATGGCCCCAGCTGTCAGCACTTTCGCCTTCTCCTTCGCCTCACTCTTCGCTTCCCATGCAAAGTACGGCACAGAGGTAGCTCCCCCAAATTCAAGGTGCAATTCGAATGTGATCCCCCACTGTAGCCATAAAGGGAGAGTGAGCACACAGAAATATCCGATGAGTAGGCCCCAGAAACTTGCCTGTGTGATTTCGTCCATCTTGCAGCGCCTGGCTGTGACAGCCTCAGTGCCTCCTCCCTAGTGCAGTTCGACTCAGTTTGTCCTCGCACTCCTACATCAAAAGAGGCTTCATATAAAAACCTTGAATTTTAGCACGTCGCAAAGACTACCATACATGTGTCGTACATATTTCGCGCAAGGTTTATGAAAGGCACTCTACTCTGGCCGTACACAAGGCGGAGGCAATGGCGAAGGCGGCGCTCCTGCTGGCGACACATATAGCGTTGCTGAACAGCTCAGGAGCCTTCGTGTTGCAGGGTGCAGTTGCACTGCCACCGCTAGGCAGACATCCGCTACGGAGCGTGGCGAGCCCTCGAGGCGGTGCGCCTCATCATGCAAACAAATCCCCGTGCAGCGCGAGACTCAACCCTCTTGACCTTTCAGCGAATCTGCTGCACGCGGCGGATGATTTGTGTGACAATTGTGTGTGCGAATCTCATTTCACCTTTCATCGATTCCATGACCAGGCTACACGGTAGTGGCTCCTCGAAGGGGGCGCCCAGCGCGAGGCTTGTCTGGCCTTCGTGCAGCGGAAGACGCTGCGTCGGGGGTAGATGAAACGACTGTAAAGTTTGCGGCCGGTCTCAAGGACCACTTGTCAGAGCTGTGGGGACCCCCTGGCGGTGAGGATTGGTCTTTGTATGCGGATGATCTCGAATTCAAGGACCCTCTGGTGCCCACCCGCCCGTCCCCTCGCCAGGCTGGATATTAGGTTCAGGCCCGTGCGACAGAGAGCCAGTTCCCCCTTTTCTCGAAGGGTATGCGCATCGCCAGGGGGCACGCGAGAAGCCCGCCCTGCCACTCTGCGGACCTTGTGCAGCGCACGCTCAAGCATGCCATCTGACGACCGCACTGATCCACCTTCGCGAGGACGCAGGTGTCGGTGAAGGGGCTCAAATTCTTCCAGCTGAACTTCAAGATCTTGAAAGACTCGCCGCTCTCGTATGACCCAACATTCATTACGCATGATACCGCCGCGGTGGGCAAAGGCCTCGCCCGTGCGCGCTGGTGCGCTGTCGAACCTCCCTGCACCCTCCCCCTTCCCTGGGACAGTCCTCGTACCGGCGCCTGGCGCCTTTGATCTGAGTTCAACGCCTTTGCAAATGAGAGGGTACGACCGTGCTGATGTCCGTGTTGATTGTTGTTGCAGGACCGTGTCATCGACAGTGCGGCTGCTGCCCTGGCAGCCACGCGTGTCGTACACTGGTGTCTCCATTTACAAGCTTAACGAAAAGGGCAAGGTGCCTGCCACCTTGCACCTTCGCGACCGCCTCGCATGCACTTCCGTGGTACACAGCTGCGATAGTGTGGCTGACCGCTGTGTGGCGGTGCGCGCGGCGCCAATCAGGTGACCTACCACGAGGACGTGTGGGACTCCGTGGAGCCGGGCGAGTGGCTGGGCGGGTTGCGAGACACGCTCATGCGCGGCGCGGGGCTGTGGCGCGAACAAGCCACGCCCGACGTCTACCTCCCGCCAGCGACTCTGCTCTATCGGGGACGCGATTTTTCGTTGCGCCGGGTGGAGGCGCTGCGGAGCGCGGAGGTGCCGTTCGACCAGCGCTCGAGGAGCGCGGCGGTCCACGCGCTCAACGCCTACTGGACCGGCGGCAACGAAGCGGGCGCGGTGATCCCGCCGTCGCAGCCGACGCTCATCTTCTGCCCGTCAGACCCCAGCGCTGCGCCGCAGTGCATGGCAGCCGTGATCCCTGAGCAGTGGGCCGCGGGCGGCCGCCAGCCTCCGGCGCCCACCGCCCAGAGAGCCACAGATGAGGAGGGCGCGCCGGCGCTGCCGCGGGTGGAGCTGGGCTCGCGCGCATCGCGGGTGTACGCAGTGCGCGGGCTGTCGACGCGGAGCCCTGTGGACGGGTGGGTGAGCACGGAGGAGGTGTACCGCGTGCGGGGGGAGCTGCTCAATGCTCTGCTCCTCGAGGGCATCACGCCCACCGACGGCTTTGCCGTGGCCCGCTACGGCGAGGTCTACGGCCCCGGCACGACCTACTACGAGCTCTGGATCGGTGTCGAGTCCTTCTCGCTCAAGGCCGCGCGGCTTCTGTCTGCTGTCGAGGATCCCTCGGCCATTGCCAATGCTCTGGGCGGCCTCAACTTCGACCGAGACGACGACTGAGGGGCGCTCATCCAATGTCTCGGAGCTCGTCCGCTGATCCGTTGAGTGTTCCCCCTCTGAATCCTGTGGGTCTGGCTGCTCGCTCGTGAGCTTGGAACTCATGCCGTGCTGTTTTGGGCTCTGTGAATAAAAAAAACTGCATTCTGTGTGGGCGTAGTGGTCCACGACAGACACGCCAAAAAGTTAGGGAAGCTGCCAAAGAAACTCCTCTCCTCTTCTTTTTTTTAGCCTCCGCTCCTGTACTGTGACGGGTCCGATTTTTCTCCGCAATTTTACAGCATGTATTGTTATTATGTACACGAGGTACTTCCCCACACTCACCCTCAGGTCGGAGCCTGCTAGGCCTCGAACTCGACGCCAAGAGAGACGCCTCCCTCGCCAGAAGGAAGGCCGAGGGCCTCAAGCCGGGCGCGCCGTTGCTCCTCTTGCGATAACTGGGTCGCAACAAGCACGCGGGGAGGGTCCCACTGCGTCCGGCCCGTCACAGTGTCCATGAAATACGTTTCCCCCTCTGCAGTCTGAAACGTCTTCCAGTCCGGTGGCACCACCGTCTTGTTGCCCTCAAGAGCAACTGTGCCTGGGATATGCACCGGCTTCGATCGCCCTGCCCTCGTTGGCGACCACGCTTGCACTGGCGGCCGAAAGAGAAGGGTTGAGGTAGTTTCCTCGGGCTCCTCCGGGCTCCGCAGCTTCCGCGTGAAGGCATCAAGCAGTTTGTCCGCTCCCGCATGCAACAAGACCAGCGACCGGCGCACCTCCGCGGTCTGTGCATGGAACGCCGCCACATTCTCGCCCAGAGTGTGCGGGCGGTCGACTGCCGCCGCCTCGGCTGCGGCGCGCGCCGCAGCCGCCGCGGCGTCGAGCGTGGCCTCCATCTCACGCTCGCGCTCTTCTCGGAATCGCTGCGTCTCGTCCTTGACCCCGCGGTAGAAGACAGCCTCCAGCGCGCGCTTCAGCGCGCGCAGGATGACCGTCCGGAACTCTTTCGACATCGGGTCGTCAACGCCCTTGTCGCGCGTCTGCGAGAAGGAGCGGATGAGGATCGCGGCAGGCAGCTTCAGGAGCAGAAACGCCACGACGATCTGGAACACCATGAGGAGCGAGAGTCCGAGGTAGGTGTTGATGTCGACAATGTCGTCGTACGGCACCTCGCCCTTGGTGAAGAGCTCAAATAACTCGAACAAGGCCGTGAGCTGCGCAAGGGACCTCCTCTGTCAGGCGCCATGTCTCGAGGGCGATCGGGCAGTCGGGTCATTCTGGGGTACGCGGCATGGAACCAGGGTCCGGTTCTCGCGGATATCGATCCCAAACGCCACGTGAAACGAAACAGCAAATGCTGCGGTCGTGAGAAGCAGCACCAGCAGGAAGTCTCGTAGTGCCGGCGCGCTCTGCCCCCGCGCACAGAGTGCCAGCTTAGCCCCTGCCTGCAAGCGGGGCAGGGCACGGGTAGCGAGGTGGGGACCGTTAGGACAGCGTAGGAGAGGTCGGCAATCCTCTTGTTGAAGTACTTGAAGAAGGAAAAGGCCTTGAACCACACAAAGATGCAATTGAAGGAAGTCCAGTTCCAGACTTGCGAGTAGTACCAACCGAGTGTCTCGAAGTCGAGTACAGCGCTTTCTTCGTCGCGCCCCATCTCGCCATTGATGTACTCGAGCGACCACATCCAGTAGAGAACTTTGAAGGCACCCGAGACGCCGAACAGAACGTACATTGTCCAGTTGAGGTAGTGCCAAGGATTTGACCAATAGCGCCACTCGCCGTCCCAGATTTTCTTGCAGTCCTGGGCGATGTAGAAGAGGACGATTAGGTAGAGCGCGGCGTCAAGGACGAGGGCGAGCCACTCCGCCGGCGCCAGGACACCCATGCGCATCACGCGGAAAGAATCTGACGTCTTGATCTTGCCTGTGGGAAGGAACTCGAAGTTGAGCCGCACGCCCAGGAAGAAGCGCTGCGCCGAGTTGTAGAGCGCAAAGTCAAAGAATACTGCGCGCGTCCCGAGGTCCGTCCAGCGCTGCACACGGAGGTGCCGGAAGATCTGCCTGACTTCAACCGCCGTGAGGCTGAGGGGAAAGTCGAGCACGAAGCCACCGCCCTCGTACCACCCCAACTGTGTCTGCGAGGCGCTCTGCCCAAGCTCTGCCGCTGACGAGTAGTTCAGCATCGTGCCGGGCGGCCATCCAGTGATCGGTTCTCGCGCTTCCGGTCCGCCCGACAGGGCAAAAAAGCTGCCCATGCGGCACCTGCGCAACACACTTAAACTTAAGCTTCTGTGACCTCCTCTTCGGCATCCTTCACCTGGCGGGGGCGTGCCCTGTGCAGTGGTGCCATCGCGGACTCGTGCGCGCGCGAGGGGGCTGGGCGGAGGGTTCGCACTCGAGCGGGAAATTGGCGAGCCGCGGGGGAATGGACGAGCAATTCCGCAGCGACCGTCGAATCTGCCGCAGGCGCGGAGCCTGCACGAGGCGGTTGGTGTAGAGGATCGTCCTGCGCTCGTCCGGGCCGTAGGGCTCGCCGTTGTACCACTCGTCTGGATAGAGGTACCGAGGGATAACCTCCTCTACGTATGCCCAAAAGTCTTCTTGCGTTGAAATGTTTGCAAATGTCTTATAATAAGGGTACCTGCTCATGCGCTCAATGGTCAGTCAGCCGTGGGTGTCGGCGCACTGACCTGGGGGCTGGTCCGGGCGGGTATCGTACACAGGGAACTCTCGCGAGGTGATGACAGCGCGGACAGACTGAGAGTATTGGTGGGAGTCCGTGACATCTCGCTGCACAAATGCCCCGACATTGAAGACTAAGAGGAAGATCAGGTAGACGACCGCCTCTCGCAGCTTGCGCTTTCGGAAGATGTCAACCGCAGCCGTAATTGATACGTATGGCCCGGGCGGCAGGCCGGCAGCACGCATCAAAGCATATCTGTGCTTCTTGCTCATCTTCAGCTCGTTTTCGTTCATGTCCTCGGGTGGGCGCAGCCTCTCCGGACCCTCATCTAGGGGACCGCCGAACACCACGGTTCCCGGTGGCGGAGCACCCTTCTGGTGTTCCGCCATCGCTCCGTCACGCAAGCCAGAGGTTCTGGGCGCGAACGTAGCAGCTTTCACGAGTGCAGATATGGGACCGGAAAGGTTCACTGGTAGCGCTTAAGCCCTGCCAGGCACGGCGTCGGTGAGAAAAGCGCCCGTGATAGCATGGCGGCCTGTAGAGTTTGTAGGATTTTTTGATCTTTTGTGTGTAAACTGTGCCTGCATATCACATTGAAAGTTGCGGAGTGCAGCTTTCCTGTCTAAGCTGGATGGGTGCCCGCGTAGACCATGACGATGGCGAAGATGAATTCATACCAGCGGCAAGAGTGGTCAAAAATCTGTCCCAGCACCCACAGCCCTGATAACGATGAGTCAATATGTGTCTTGCGCACTGGTTGCACCCTCTTTTCCCTGAAGGGTGAGACTGGATTCATTCAGTGAACATGTGCCTTCCTTCCGCGTGTGGCCGCAGATTGCGCAGAACGAACACATCCCTGTGGCACAGCCAATTCTTGATGCACACGCTATTCCCTTTGCCACCCCTGCCGCACAGGTCTTCCCTCTCTGGCTCGCAAGTAGTACCTGGTTTGGCTTGACTTGACAGTGGATGCTTTTTTGCCATCACTGTGACGGCATGCTCCCTATTTCCGTCGGCAGGTGGCTCTACCAGTATGCAGAAGCTGTGGTCGCGAGTATGTTGCCCTCTCTGCTGTGCCCGGCTCATTGATGGATTCCGTATGCTGATCTCCCCTCGATTTTGCTCTGGAAGGTTTATTCGACCACAAGGCGCAAGCCCGTACTCCAACCGTTGGTTCCGATGTCCACAGTGCATGGAGACAAACTTGTGTTGCCCCGATCCTTTCTATTGACACCGCATGCTCCTGCTTGATGGCTTGTGGGCCCTTTTTGAAGAGACGTAGAGCTCAATCTCGCTAATTCTCGATCGGCTACCCTGGTCCCCTAGTGACTCATGATAATGGGTGGATCCTTGCAGGATGGATTCAGTGATATACTCGTGCACGATGATGTAAGAGTTCGCCATTGACGTTGAAGATAGCGGGCATCAGGGCTGTCGCGGGGCCAGTAATGTGGTCTTGCCGAGATATTTATCACAGGCGCGCGCTTTACGTTCGATTCATCACGCCCCACCAAACAGCGAGTCAGGAAACGGGACGCCACTGGCCGCATCTCGAAATCTCTTCAAGGCGTTAAGACAGGATGCTTAAAGTGCCCTGATCTGACGGGCCCTGCGACCGTGGCGCCCCTGCCAGGTCCATGCCACTCCGGTAGACTTCGTTACCAATCACGCTCGGTTGAGTGAAATTCCATCGTGCTTTTATCGGAACCGCCTATTTCCCCACCATCAACCCATCCGTAAGTTGGGCGCACGCACCAGAGCAGAGCGGCGCGCTAGCAGCTGGGGCTGTGGGCAACAGTGCTCGCACCCGAGACGCATCGTCGAAGCGCGTCGTCGTCGACGAGATCGCGCTCGCTCGCCAGTGAGGAGCATCCGCTGGCGCATCCGCTCTTGCCACGGGGGCATAAGACACTCGCCCCTGGAACCGCCGGTCATCCGCCGCTGGGGCCTTCGATATCGGGTGGTCGTGTGCCACGCCGGGTGCACGAGAATGCACCTCGTGCTTCTCGTGGCGCCTCCACGCGGAGAGCGAGTGCAAGTCTCCACGCGGAGAGCGAGTGGAAGCCGCGGCTCGGCGGTCATAGAGCGCCTCCGGCGAGCTTGGAGGCGCCGCAGCCGCAACGGTGGAAATGGGCGCGCGGAGAGAGGAGACACCCGGCCCGACAGTCGGCCCGGGTGTCGACGGCGGTACGGCTGGGGGTGGGAGCTTGGGGCGATCTTGAGCCCCTGGTGCCGCCGAGTCTGGGACAAAAGAGTCTGGGACAGGCTGACGCGGGTACCCGGCAGCCGCTGACCGTACCGGTAGCTGCTCCGCGTGATCGAGCGCGTGGCCAGAAAGTTGACGCCTCAGGGCTGCCACTTGGTCCTGTCCGCCGACAAACAAACCCGTCACCGAAACACGTCCCCGAGGGCAGCACATACAGTCGCACGCGACTCGCATTCTGCGCGCCGGGCATAGCTAAAGCAGGACGGGAAGTGCCTGCAGCGCGGCGGCGGTCGTTTCGAGGCTTACAATTCGTGCATTCAGCCGTCGATTCGTGTCGCGAATCATACCCACGTCCTGGATGTTGAAGGCGCATGGTTGGTCAGTAGCAATCATTGCTCATGGTCGTTCAGCGGCCAGCGCACACACCAGCGCGGACTCTCAGGCAGACGTTGATCAAGGACGAGGGTGACCTAATCCTTCAGACTGATGCTGCAGGTGCGAGCCGGCAGGGACGAAACGCTTTTGCAAGACCGAGGGTCCATTTGAATACCCGAAGGCACACACACACACA